>WSSedL1CaDRAFT_10001591_pt1 | contig 12937 bp, 10 predicted proteins | sample WetSurSL1Cattail_FD_9464 | JGI IMG/M metagenome (IMG submission 9464)
CGGAGCCACTACACATGAGAGCGCGGAGGTTCGCTGCTATCGAATGCAGCGGGGTTAAAACAAGGGGGGGGCGGGGAAAAGGTTTTTTATGTTTTGATTTTTATAGATTTTGATCTTTATCCAGTATGCTTCCGGTATTCCTTTTGCATTTGATTTTTATGGATTTTTTTAATACTTGCATATAGGCTGGCAATGGCTTGCAGCGGTTCACCTACAACAGAGGCGCGTTCTACAAAGATTTTACAGAACGATTTTCAATAAAAGGCCGCAGGGACGAATTTCTATACTGCAAAGCAGCTTCCGGCTCGCTCACTTGCCACTACCGGTGCAGGGAACCCGCCCAGCAGGCTGCATCAATACCAGTTTGTCAAGATGCACCTGTAATGGGCGGTTCCCGCGCCTGCTCACTCACGGAGGCCGCTCACCGGAGCGACGGTGCCGGAAACAGGAACACGGTGGCACGGATGCGACGGGCATTGCGGAGGCCGCTGCACATGGGAGCGTGGGATGACGCTTCGGAGGAGGGCAGCGGGGAAAACAAAAAGGCCGGATTGCTCCAAGCCTTTTAGGGCAGTTCTGTCTTAACCTTTTTTATTAAGTTCAGCAATCGCAAGGAAATACTCTTTCTCTAAATATGTTTGATTTGCTGTACACTTTTCCAAGTTTTTGTAATAAGAGTTTTTATCATTCAACTTTAAATAACTAGCAGCGATATAGAAATATGATTTACATAATATCCGAGTTTTAAGGTTTGGTAAAGAGGAATAAGAATTCAGTAAATCCGGTTCACTCAACTTACCAAGCAAATATCCCGCTATAGAACCTGGAAAATTAGCAACTGCCTTTGACTTATACTTTTTCTTAAGAAGGCTTATAGCCTCTTTCTCCAAGTTTGTATCACCACTTACTACTGAAGCATAATACATCAAAGCTGGAATTTCGATTCCTCCTGCTGCATCCGTATATTGTGTTTTTAGCCCATCTCTCCAGATATCAACTGCTTCTTTCTGCTTTCCCTGCAACCAGCATGCGATTCCTGCCATAATATAATCACTGTCGTTCTTGCCATTAGTGATCTTTATAATCTCGCTGGCAATGTTAAAAACCTCATCGTATTTCATTAAGTTCAATAATGCTATAGCTTTATTCCTTAAATGAAATACCGAGTTTGTAGATTTATACTCTTCATCTGCCTTAATACAAGCCTCTTTAAATTTTTTCAATTCTATTAGATCCCAGCTACTAGTTTCATCCACCATAAAATATTGCCTCTCTTTAATACATATACATTATTTTAGGTATAACCATTTTACCAGATTTTGAGTTATAAGGAACGAACACCGAATCAGATGGTAATTTGCCACTATTGATATCCTTCAAAAAAGTCTTATAACCACTTCCCGTATATGGTTTGAAGTCGCCATAATCAAAGCCGGATGGCCATTTTAGAGGATTAACTTTATATTGAGAAGGATGTTTACCACCTGTAACCTCTATATCCGCACCACTTTGCCCTCTCCTTGCAAACTTGAATTCTGTGTCCTTATACATGTTTTGTAATTCTGTTGGTAACCACTCACCCTTGCCACCATTTAATTGATCATAATGCACCTTATTACCCATGTCCATAGCATTAGCTGTCAATCTTGTCACTGAACCCACTAGATACCTGGCTCTATTTTCTTCCAGCATTCCTACTTCATTATCTAATGAAGAACCTTCTGCTAACCATGTCGCATAACTCGTTATATCAATTCCAGCGTTTCTAAGACCTTTTTCTAGAAAATCTTTAACCGTGTTCGTGAAGCCATCTTCTTTATAATAAACCTGTATAAGCCTCAGCATACTCTCTATGGCGTCCCTGTCTTGCTCATTTGTTGCGGTATACCACTTATTTGTGAGCTTCGCCAATTCATATTGTGTTGATACGTTGTATCCTTTTAATACATCAATCGAATAATCTTTCGAAGGATCATATAAATAACTACTCAAGTTATATACACTTTTGTTGTTACCTAATAGGTAGGTTATTGATCCGGACTTTACATCAAGGCTAATATTTACAGTACTACCGGCGATTTTGGGCATTGCTTTATTATAAGAATAGGAAGTAGTTGTGTAAGTATAGTTAGTACCGGAAATGTTATTCTGAGTTGTTACAACAGAAGTATTTTTTCTTATTACTGCGTTAACTCCGCCGATAGTATTATCAGAAACAACAGAGGGAGTAGAAACTGCTGAACTCACCATTCTGTCCCAATCATCACTAGTAGCAGAAGCATGGCTTGCATTGTAGTTATACTCATCTTTGTAATTACTTATTCCAGAACCTGCTGTCTGCCTAACAGTTACGGCTTGCTGGTGCCAATAGTCTTTGGCTTCTTCAGTTTTTGCTGAATAATAATTTTGTGTATATTGTAAAATCTTTGCTTGATCTGCTGTGCTTAAACTTACATCACAAGCCTGAACATGCCCAGTTGGGTCGGTATAAGTAATGGGGTTGTTACTGCAATAAGTATATATGTTAAGTGATAATGGGTCGTTTGGGTCTCCGGTATATGTATCCTCACTCAGGAACCTAGCAATCTTCGAATCATAGTAGCGGCTGTTTAGGTAGTAGAGGCCTGTCTCACTATCATACTCCTTAATAGCATTGCTAAACTTCCATATAAATCAGCACCTTTCCGGTGCCGGTATTGTCAAAGTACAAGAAGGGAGCTTCATCAAAAAGCCCCCTGTGGTTTGCTGCTATCAAGCGTTTGCTGCTCCGCCTTTTATGACACGGATTTCTACATCCTGTTTTTCAACTTTGCCCTTCAAATCAACGACATCTTCCATCATTTTGGCGACAACTTCATGTATACTGTCAATCTTTCTATGCAATTCGCTGAATTCTTTTTTATTGCCACTATCCAGAATTCCAATTCTCTCGTTCATAACCGCAAAGCCGGTATCGGTCTTTCTTTCCAAGTTGTTTAACTTTTCAAGGATTTCCTTCAATATTTCTTCCATACTCACACGCTCCCTTTACGTAAAATATTTTATCAAACCACTGGTGAAAATACTATAGGACTTCTGTCAACATTTTTGTATCCGGTTCCCTGTACTCCGTCTTGTTCTTCATCATGCCGTAGATGATATTGACAAGGCGGCGCATGACGCATTTCAAGGCCTGCTTTTTTGTCTTACCCTCGGATATCTTCTTTTTGTAGTACTGGTGGAATATCTCGTTGACAGGCTTTCCACTGTCTCCGGCACAGTTGACGATCGTTACGGCAATCGTGAAGAATACCCTGTTCAGCTTCCTGTCACCCAGCACATTGCATAAAAGCTTGTCAGTCTTGCCGGAGGAATAGGATACCGGACTGATGCCCGCATACTTGGCAAGCTTGTCCGCGCTGGAAAACCGGTTGATATCCCCGATCTCGGCTATCAGGATGGCGGCGGTGGTGCTGTCTATGCCCTTCATAGTCTCCAGCTTGTAGTCGAACAGCGGAAGCAGACCTTTGATCTGCTTTTCAACTCCTGTGATCTCAGCATTGTTGGCCTTAAGCTGGCGCACTGCGGAGGATATCAGGAAATCCCTTGTATCCTGGTATTCGTTTGTCGTGTCTCCGTCCTTCTCCACATACTCCAATATCTCAACAGCCCTTGCCTCATTGAGAAAGCCGTGGCTATTCAGCCTGAGAAACTCGCCCAGAGCCTTTACATCAGTGCCTTTGAGCTTGACGGGTGAAGGATACTTCTTCCAAAACTCAAGGGCGGTTTTGCAGTCGAAGACATAAAAAAAGTGGCGATAGCTTGGATAATGGTGGATGATATAGGCGTGAATCTGATTCTTCAAAGCTACAGATGCCTTCACCATAGCAGTACGTCTTGACACAAGCTGCGACAGCATCCAGAAAGTATCCTTGGGATCGGCGTCCGGAAGCTCCTCCATCCTGTTCAGCAGGACACGGGCGACACATAAAGCATCGTGCGCGTCGGTCTTGTGGAGTATGGTCTGGTTGTGCCTTTCGGAGTAAGTCAGCGAGGGATTGACATAACCGGCCACTTCGTGTACCGTTACGATTCCGGCTGCAGGCTTTTGCGTTTCGATAAGCAGTGCTGCTTTTACAGGCAAGCGCTTCGCACGCTCGGAGCCGGGAATATCCCTAAAATTGCCTTCTTCGATATGAAAAACAGAAAAATCAAATGATAAAAAGCATTGCTGTGCTTTCTGACCGAGAAACTATAGCACCAAAACATCAAGAAAAAAACTTATAATTGCCACCTATGTTTTGTGTAAGTATGTGGCATTAATTATTAATGAAAAATCACAACATTTTTTGGAATTACTTAAAAACTTTGATATAATATGTCTATATTTAGTTTGTGGTTCAATAAATAATACAATTCAGAATAATTACAGAATAGATATTATTTCTATAATGGGAAGCTGGAGGCAAATATCATGAAGTTTGAAATACTTTGTATGGATAACAAGGAGCCTGTAACTTCAAAGATGTTGGAACATTTGATATTAGCTTTTCAAGCAATTGATACCCTTTGGAGTGAAGAGATAAGTGTAGCCAAATGTTATGCCCATTGGTAAGGCGACCAAATATTAACTATGATACGAATAAAATTTCAAAGGAGGGCTCTTAAAAAAGTGAATAACCGCATGAATATTCGCGAATCCAATGATATAGATCCCCTAAAAAAAGACGAACGTGATCGTTCTAATTTCGTCCGAGAAATGGTACAATCCCAACACATTAAACCAGTTCAAGCGTCCGCTACGCACATAGTGGCACCTCCTAAACGCATTGTGCAATTCTGGGATGACCTTGATCGATTACCCATGGATGTTAAGGAGTGCATGGCATCATGGAAAATACTCGAACAGTCAGGATTCGAACTTCAGGTTTTTGACGAAAACTCAACGAGGGAATTTATACGAGTTCATTTGGGTTCAAGATATGAAAAAGCTTTTGACAAGTGCTATCACCCTTCTATGAAGTCAGATTATTTCCGCTACAGCTACATTTATATAATGGGTGGCTTTTATATTGATGCAGACGACGTCTATCACGGTGAGAGAATAGATAACCTCTTCATTGATGGAAGGCTGAAACTTCAACCGTTCTGCTACGACATTGCAACGGCTCAGATGGTTCCATCTTCAGCTTTTGTCAACATGTGGGAAGTCAACCCAAACTGGATTTATTACTTCAATAACACACCTATGATCGCAGGTCCCAATCATCCTATAATAGAGCGTGCACTACGGAACGCGACGGAAGCCCTTGAACAAGAATTAAACGGCGAATTACCTGAAGTCCAAGCAACCACAGGCCCAGGTAATCTCACAAGGTCAATATTTGAGGTAATCAGCGAGGGAAGTTACCCTGAGGAAACGATAGTGGTTGTGCACGATTGGGAGAAAATTTCTACAAGTAAATGGCCACTCAGCTATCGGAATGATAAGAGAAACTGGAGACTGTCAAATCAGCAAACTTATCGAGTGTCACGGGATACGGAGGAAGAGCAATGAACCTAACGCGCCCATCAAAAACAATAGTCACAAATATTTTCCGATTCTGGTTGGCTTTTCGCCGGTTGCTGCCCAATCGAAAGTGTAAAACATTTTCTGTTCAAAGTTCGAGTAAATTCCCCACAATTGACAAAATCTATGTCATCAACCTTGATCGTGAACCGGCTCGCTGGTTCAGAATGAAGCAAGAGCTTAAGTACATTTTAGATTCATCGGGAGCTGAACTTTTAAGACTCACAGAGCGCTATTGTGCTGTCGATGCCAAACAATTCTCTCGTGTGCGAGAGAAGGACGCCGAAATTGATCCGTTTTATACGCTTGGAGATCAACTTTTTGTTGAGCCCCAACCATTAGTTCTCCCAGCCCATCTCGAGTTAAATACCCCAATTCGAATGAGTCGAAATGAGATTGCAGTCGCCCAGTCACATATCAATGTTTGGAAGAAGGTTGCAGCAGGTAATAATGAGTACGTACTTATCCTAGAAGACGATACATGGTTTCATTCCAGTTTTGCCAAACATATGGATCAGGCATGGACAGAAATTGTAGCAGAAAATAATGTGAAAGGCGGATTCGATGTTCTTTATGTATCGTATCTTGAAGTGAAGCACGGTGCTCCAAAAAGTTTCCTATCAAATAATTTATTCCGACCAGTACGTGGACTCTGGTATATGTCTGGATATGTTCTATCGAGAAAAGGTGCAGAAAAGCTCCTTCACCTGCTTCCTTGTCGTGGTCCTATCGACCTCTGGATAAATCATCATTATGATGTTTTAGATGTATTTGCGACAAAAAACTCTCTTATAAGCCAACGACGTGACATAACATCTTCAAATTCATATTCTATCCTTCCTGCACTTACTAAAATTGGTGCCATTAATAGCGAAGGAGCATCCTTATTCAATATTCGTCCAATTGAGCATCCTGTGTTTGCATTTGGTCCGGAAGGTTCTGGACAAACATCGCTTGCGATGGCTTTGTCCATGCTAGGATACAGATGCTGCAGCGATTTTAATAATTTACCTGCTCCTGAGATGGAACGGCTTCTTGCAGGAAAAAAAGATCGGGTTTTTGACGCATATGTAAACATTGGATCTTTGAAGGCAAAGGTCAAGATACTCCGAAGTCGTTACCCCAAGGCCAGGTTTATTATTACCGCTACAAACGATAATACTGTGGATCACGCAGTCCATAGTCTTGAGGACGATCTTAACGGTACCGATATCGCTGTACTTCACTTGGACGAATTAAATAAGTGGCATGTCGTTTGCCAGCATCTTAGATGTGCTCCGCCTGCATGCTCTTTCCCGGTACTGAAGGACCTCGGCCAAAGACCAATTCTTGCTGAAATTACCAAACTAAATTATGTTAAAAAATTCAAAATACCCAGACGTGATAATTCACCATGGTTAATTGAATCTCGGAGTTGGTGGAAAGGTATTAATGTTGTCCAACCAAAAGGTGAGCAGAGAGAAAATGAAACGTTAGTTAAGATCTCCGACCGTTTAGAACATCTTGACACCAGTCGCTGGCTTTTGAGGAGCGATACTTTCACAGACAATTTAGCGTTATTTTGCCCATCAAACGTTGAGTTCCGTCCAGAAATCGGGGCAGTATTTTCAGTTAAAAAGGAATCACTTGGCGTTCGAGACTATTCCGCTGCATCCATGTGTAGTCTTGATCAATATTTGTTTGGAAAATTCGAAGCAACCATTCAAGCCTCAAATGTGCCGGGTGTAGTAACTGGAATATTCTTACAACGTAATTCACCGGGACAAGAAATAGATATCGAAATTGCGGGTAATCGATCAAATCGGCTTTTAGTTAATGTTTTCTATAACCCAGGTGACGAAGGAGCAAATTTTGATTACGGTTATAGAGGTGCGCCAACCTATATAGAACTTGGATTTGACGTATCTAAAGAATGCCATCGCTTCACAATTGAATGGAGTCCATGCGAGATCCTATGGTTAGTTGACGACAAGCTAGTACATAGACGTGGGATCTGGGATCCGACACCAATTCCGAATCTCCCAATGACGTTCCATATCAACAGTTGGCTAACTCGTTCGATTCAACTTGCTGGGCGAATTAATGAAGGACGGCTTCCCGCAATGACGATAGTCGGGGGCATCTCTTTGGAGGCGAATTCCGTTGTTGTTTCTTCCAGACCTGATGAACAAAAACAATTACAAACTAGGTAGAGAAATATTAATTCAAGCGAGGTAGAATAATGAAAATATTATCATTCAATCCAGGCCATGATGGAGCATTCGCTTATATTGAGGATGCACATTTAATTACCTCCATTGAAGCTGAAAAACACTCTCGTTATCGTTACTCACCAGTGTCCATTCCAGATATGTTTAGCATTCTTGGTCAGCTCAAAGAAGTTCCTGATGTGATTTGTAGAGGTGGCTGGTGGACGGGTGATACGAATCAGTCTGAACAACGTCTTAATGCTGGATATTATGGTGTTAATAACAGTGACATAATCATTGGCCAACAACGTCTTTTGGGGAAGACTCTTAGTTATTTCTCTTCTTCTCACGAACGTTCACATCTTCTCTGTGCATTTGGCATGTCGAATTTACCCAAAGGCACCCCTTGCTATGCATTGCTTTGGGAAGGGGCAATCGGATCTTTTTACAAAATCGATGCTGCGTTAAATTTGATTAAACTTGCCGATGTCATGCCCGAACCTGGACATCGTTATGCCCTTATCTACGGTCTAGCAGATCCAACCTTTGACAAAAGCGTTGCCGAATTCTCAAGATTTTCTGATTCTGGAAAGCTCATGGCTTTGGCTTCATTTTCGAAGCGGTCCAAGCCGTCGGATGAAGAGGAGAAAATAATCGCGTTTCTAATGCAGGACTGCCTGCACCTTAAACCCAAGGAGTGTGAAATCTTAAAACATTGCAAACACTACAACGTAGGGCTTGATGACCAGGAGTTTCGAAACTTCGCAGGGATCGTCAGTGATAGAATATTCGATCGTTTTTATCGATATGCAGAGTTAAATATGACGAGGGGTATGCCGCTGCTGATTTCAGGAGGATGTGGACTAAACTGTGACTGGAACACCAAGTGGAGGGAAACTAATTTTTTTTCGGAGGTATTTGTGCCACCAGTTGCCAACGATTCAGGGTCGGCTATCGGGACAGCAATTGATGCCCAATTCCATTTTACAGGAAATCCAAAGATAGATTGGAATGTCTATTCTGGACTAGAATTTATTACCAATGACGCATTCGACGTGTCTTTATTTGATACATACGAAACGAGTTACACGATGATTGCCGACATGTTAGCCAACAACCTAATCATCGGATGGGTTAATGGAAAATATGAAATAGGACCCCGCGCTTTGGGGAATCGTTCGATTCTTGCTTCCCCATTTCATGAAAAAACGAGAGTGCGATTAAATGAGATTAAACAGCGCGAACAGTTTCGACCGATTGCGCCTGTTTGTCTGGAAGAAGATGCTGAAAGGTGGTTTGGCTGTAATCAGCCGAGTCCATTTATGCTATACACGCAACTCGTTTCTACGGATGCACTAGCTGCGGTAACCCATGTCAATCGGACAGCACGCATTCAAACGGTGTCCTCGACAACTAACAACCACCTGTATAAACTACTTGTCGCATTCAAAGCGCGTACTGGATATGGCGTTTTGTGTAATACTTCCCTGAATTTTAAAGGACGGGGATTCATAAACAGTATAGGTGATCTGTCTGCTTATACGATAGAGCGAAATTTAGATGGCTTTGTAATTGAAGGTAGAATCTATCTTTTGAAATCATCTACAAATTACCAAGCGTACTTGAGCATGCAAAGTCTATAACTGGATAGATACAGATAATGTCGATCTCCTTCAATAATATTTTGACTTGTTCACGACCCATTCTTTAGGGGAAAATTGGTTTTTACTGGAGTAAATATAGACCGAATTATTAACGGGAAGATAGTTGAACATAATGGAGCGGCAAATGTTTTCGATACATTTTGGGCGGAATAAATCATTCAACCATATTCATAAAAACTATTTTGATATTGAGTACATCTTCGAAGGTCTTTGTTGTGTTTGGCACCTTGGGCATATATATCTTTCCAATATGTGTGTTAAGGCATATTGGAATTCATGTCATAATCTTTTGCGAGAAATCGATGTCGTTTGAAGGATTACCAAATATTGTGTCGAACTTTTATAACAAAAGCAAGTACCAAAGTCATTTTAGAAACTTCCTAATACAAATATGCAGAATATGTTTTTTCTGGAGGAGAAAATGTTTACTCGATACTTTAAAAATTTTATCTCAATTATTGTTTTAATAGCGGTGCTCGTTTTACAAGGTATAAACGTGGTTGCTGCCGCAAAAGCATCACCGGATCAGGATTCCAATAAAGTAATTTTATCAGTAAAAAGTGGTGCATATGAAAAATTGTTGAGTATAAGTTTTACTGTTACAAAAGGATTCAAGGCTTATTACACTCTGGATGGCTCTATTCCTACTATTAATAAGAATAAATATAGTACGGCAATACAAATAGGCAAAAGTACTACTCTTAAATACATATGGGTGGATAGTAAGGGAAAGGCATCAACTGTTAAAACTGCAATATATAAGTTGAATATTAAAGCTGCTCATGATTTCTTGACAGTAATGAAAGACAGACCAACCGGGAATGAGGCCGAAGGCTTGATTAGTGATTTAAATAAAGCTGTTTCTATAAAAAACAAAATATATATGATTAACAATGACGGAACAGTATTGGAATACGATCCTGTTCCTGATATATGGACTGAAAAAGGGAAAATAGAGGAAATAACGAAATCTGAAGGTGATTTCAAGCTAACTGCCGCTAATGATATGATATATATTACAACTTATTATGCCTTACTGGAGTATGATATTTCCACAAATCACTGTAGCATAAAAGCAATACTTCCGAATATAGGGTATACAGCGACGATTGCAGCAGGGGACCAAATCTTTTTACTAGGTGGTCTTGAAGAAGATGAACATGAAATAGTATATACAAACTCGGTTTACACATACGATTTAAAAAATAATAAATTGATCCAAAAGAATGATTTGATAAATGTAACATGCGATTCAATGGTTACCTCGTTGAATGGGAAAATATATTTTCTTGACGGGCCACTGGAAGATAAAGGGCAAAACTTTGAAGAGTATGATAATGCAACTGATACATGGGAAATGATTGATCCCTGTCCTGATGAATGGTTTGGAGCAGGCCTGGCTGTGGTTGATAATAAATTATACGTGTTCCCCGATTACTATAACTTCATGGGACAAGCAGACAATATTAAACAGTATGATCCTGCTACCGGTAAATGGTTAAACAAATCTGTAATGAATTTTCCAAAGGAAACTCCAAGTTATACAACAGTTGTATGTAATGGAGAAGTCTATATTATTAGTGGTACTTCTGTAAGAAAATATACGCCATAAAGGCTTCGTAAGGTGTAATAAAAATACTAAATAGAGTTTATTGATTCCCTTAATCGTAATGAATGATGGCAAGGCAGTCATTCATTAGAATAATATTAAGGAGCTGAAGGTTATGGAAAACAAAGAAATTGAATTTAACTATGTTGCTGAGAAAATTCTATTACTTTTTATGGTTATACAAAATTAAACTTTAATTTGGTTTTAAAAAAGGCGTTTCTTGAATTTGTGAAAATAGACAGGCTTACATAGGATATTAAGGTTAATGCGATTACGAACTTCATTTAAGACTAATAATTGGAAGTTTGGAATTTCTGTAGTTATTGCTATAAAACGGCTATTGTAAAAATATTGAAAAACAGCTGATAATATGGAGATGGATTATATGATGGTAAATGAAAATGGGGATTCCTATAACAGAAAAACAGATACTTATATTGTTGCATATTTTGATCTTTTAGGAGTCGCTTCAAGGATAAAGGCAGAAAAAGAAAATCAAGAAGTGTCTATGAATAAATTATATAATTTATATACATTTTCAATGGATCTGACAAGAAAGATTCAAATTAAAGGGAATCAAGAAATACAATTTAAAATATTTTCAGATAATATTATTATTGCGAAAAGGATATCAGAGGAAAAGAAAAAGAGATTAGAAGATATAAATTGTTTGTTATCATGTGCAGCGCATTTTCAAGAACTTGCCGCAAGTGACAGTGTTGGATGGATGTTGCGTGGAGGAATTACAATTGGTCAATTATTTATTGATGAAGTATTGGTATGGGGTGAAGCACTGGTAAAAGCATATTATTTGGAAGATAAGGTAGCAGTATATCCACGTGTTATTCTTGATTCAAATATTACAAGTGAAATTATAGACAACAGTGCATTAAGGGAATATATGCGTAAAGACTTTGATGATTTGATATTTCTTAATTATTTAAATAATTGCCACTTTTGTGGAGAATTTTTGATGAATGGTTTTGAGCTAATGAAAGAAGAGGTTGTAGGCCGTTGGGATGAAAGAATGCGACAAAAGTTTAGTTGGCATATGAATTATATAAACGCCGAATTGGATAGGAAGAATGAGAAAAAAGATAAAAAGTATCGATTAACATTTTAAATATTGTAGGCAAAAATAAAATTTTGTGGGGAAGGTTGAGGAGGTTATGAACTGGATATCTTAAATAGCTATCTATTCCTTTGAAATTGTGAAATTCTTTTGGTATTTAAATTTACATCCCATTATCCATATAATAGTCAGTTTATAAAAGCCTCTCTTTGGCTTTCTGGACTTTGGTTGATTTAGGCTTTCAGGTCAATTAAGCAGCAGTAATGCTTTTTCATATGGTTTTTCTCGTTTTTCAAAAGAGGGCAATTTTTAAGGATTTCAGGCTCAAGCGTGCAAAGTGCTTGCCGGTAAAGCAGCACTGCTTACGAAACGCAAAGCCGCAGCCTGAACTGTAAACGGCACGAAGTAGCCGGTTTACGTTCGGCTGGTAAAGAAGTGAACCAAGGGGCGTGGACGGCGGTATGAATCCAAGTTGCGATCATGCCAGCCGAGGATGCCGGATAGAGACACAGGTTTATCGGGACATCAAGCATCTCCTGTGCTACAACGACGAATCGGCAAGCCGAGCCAGCCGCAACATCCAAGCTCCACAGTTGTGGGTTGGCGATGGTTTGCAGCGGTTCGCCTGCTGAGCAGCCACGCCCAACATAGGTTTTTACGGGACGGTTTTCAATAAAGGTCACAGGGGACGAATTTCAATAATGCATGAATGCTTCCGGCTCACTAACCTATCACTACCGCCGCAGGGAACCGGCCCGGCAGGCTGCATCAATACCAGCTTGTCAGGATGCGCCTGTAATGGGCGGTTCCCGTGCCTGCTACTTGCGGAGCCACTACACATGAGAGCGCGGAGGG
>WSSedL1CaDRAFT_10001592_pt1 | contig 12932 bp, 11 predicted proteins | sample WetSurSL1Cattail_FD_9464 | JGI IMG/M metagenome (IMG submission 9464)
AGCCATGGCTGCTTCCCAACAACTTTATTCTTTGGGATATCCGGTGTATGTAAGTAACAAACCGCCATTTGCGGTTCAAGTAGGAGCCTTTGCAACTCAAACCAATGCCGATCATTTGAAGAGTGAACTCATTAGTAAAGGGTATAAAGTAACAGTCGATCATAATTGATGGTTGGATTAAAAAACCTTCATTTGGAGAGATTAATTAATACAGTCCAAGTAAATTTTATTTCATATCGGATTGCAAATTGACATAGGCCTTGAAGAAGGCCTTCGTTTTTTTATATATACGTCTCAAAAGATAACTTTTGAGCTACCTTTGGGGTAGAATTAGCGAAAATTATATGGTTTTAAAAATTACGACTTGTCAAATACGGTAAATAATGATATTCTTTTTCTTAGATCTGTAAAAGCTAGGGGGATTATATAATGACTGGAGAACACGCGCATTGTTCTTGTGGTTGTTCCGGTGGGTCGGACCTCCGGTACCAACAGCTTGAAAAAATTATTGCTGAATACAAAGGAAAGCCCGGCGCTTTGATTCCGGTATTGCATAAAGCGCAGGGACTTTTTGGCTATTTGGCGGAAGATGTTCAGGAGTTGGTTGCTGAGGGACTGGCAATTCCTTTATCCGAGGTCTATGGAGTTATTACATTTTATTCACTTTTTTCAACGAAACCTCGTGGGGAACATACGATTGGGGTTTGTATGGGAACAGCTTGTTATGTGAAAGGCGCCGCTGATATTTTAAAAACAATAAAAACTCAATTAGGGATTGAGATTGATGATACCAGTGCGGATGGGTTGTTTACTTTGACGGTCACCCGTTGCCTGGGTGCTTGTGGACTAGCTCCGGTTCTTACAATCGATGAAGATGTTTATGGGCGGTTGACTCCGGACAAAATCCCCGATATTTTAAATAAATATCGTCAATCAAATGCAAAATAAGCGGCCATTTGTTTTGGACGAATTTGTGAAAAAATGAACAAGTGAGCTAAACCTCGCTCCGGCAAGTACATTGCAATTTTTCTGAAAAGACGCAGAACAATTGGCCGGATCGGGTTTTTAACCAACAAAGTTGGTTACAGAATACCGGCAAGTTGTTAATTGAAGTGCTTTTGAAAGTAACTTGTCGGATTCGTGTTAAACAAATTATTGTTGTTCAAGCTTTGTGAAAACATTGCTAACACTTTATGAATCAAACTTTGATTCGGCATTGAAATGTCATCGAAGTGAAATTGGGAGGGCAGATTATGGAAATATATCGCTCACATGTATTGGTCTGTGCTGGAGCAGGATGTATCTCTTCCGGTTGTAAAGAAGTGAAACGTAATTTAGTCACCGAATTGCAAAATAATCAGCTTGATAGTGAAATTAAAGTGGTTGAGACAGGTTGTATTGGTAGTTGCGATTTGGGACCGGTGATTGTCGTTTATCCGGAAGGAGTGTTTTATCAGCGGGTAAGACCTCAGGATGTAAAAGAAATCGTCTCGGAGCATTTATTAAAAGGCCGGCCGGTAGAACATCTATTGCATAAGGATCAGGACGGCCAAACCGTTGTCAACTATGATGATATTACCTTTTTCAAAAAGCAGGTACGTATTGCATTACGAAATGTCGGTATCATTGATCCCGAGCTTATTGAAGAGTACATCGCCCGGGATGGCTATGCGGCTTTAGGAAAGGTGCTTACCCAGTACAAACCGGAGCAAGTCGTGGATGTCGTAAAACGGTCCGGCCTTAGAGGACGGGGCGGTGCTGGTTTTCCCACCGGTTTAAAATGGGAATTCACCATGAAATCACCCGGTAACCAAAAGTATGTTATCTGTAACGCCGATGAAGGCGATCCGGGCGCTTTTATGGATCGTAGTGTTTTGGAAGGGGATCCTCATTCGGTGCTGGAAGCAATGGCTATCGCCGGATACACCATCGGTTCCAACCAAGGCTATGTTTACGTGAGGGCGGAATATCCCTTGGCGGTTGAACGGTTGGGCATTGCAATCGAACAAGCCCGCAAATTTGGGGTTTTGGGCAAGAATATCTTCGGCAGCGGATTTGATTTTGATATCGAGATCCGGGTAGGGGCCGGGGCTTTTGTTTGTGGTGAAGAGACCGCATTGATTGCTTCAATCGAGGGCAAACGGGGTGAGCCCAATCCGAAACCACCATTTCCGGCGTCTAAAGGAGTTTGGGGTAAACCGACAGTCATTAACAATGTGGAAACCTACGCTAATATTGTGCCGATTATCCTAAAAGGGCCGGAATGGTTCGCCAGTATCGGTACGGAAAAGAGCAAAGGCACCAAGGTCTTTGCCATCGCCGGTAAGATTAATAATACCGGTTTGGTGGAAGTTCCCATTGGAACGAAGTTACGGGAACTAATCTTTGATTTGGGCGGCGGCATCCCGAACGGCAAGAAGTTTAAAGCAGCCCAGACCGGCGGACCTTCAGGCGGTTGTTTGACAAACGAACATTTGGATCTGTCCATGGATTATGAAACCTTAAAATCCGTCGGCACTATGATGGGTTCCGGTGGTTTAATCGTTATGGATGAAGATACGTGTATGGTTGATGTCGCCCGCTTCTTTTTGGATTTCACTCAGGATGAGTCCTGCGGAAAATGTACGCCTTGCCGGATAGGAACCAAACGGATGCTGGAGATTTTGACCCGGATCACGGAAGGTAAGGGTGTGCTCAGTGATTTGGAGGCATTGGAGACCCTGGCCAAACATATTAGCAGTACTGCTTTGTGTGGCTTGGGCCAGTCAGCTCCGCAACCGGTTTTGTCTACGATGAAGTACTTCCGGGATGAATATGAAGCGCACATTATAGAAAAACGTTGTCCCGCCGGGGTATGTAAAGCACTATTATCATACAGGGTAAAAGCGGATGTCTGCCGCGGTTGCTCGATATGCGCCAAGAATTGCCCGGCATCGGCAATCTCCGGCGAGCCCAAGAAGACACACCAAATCGATCAGCAAAAATGTATGAAATGCGGCGTTTGTATGGAGAAGTGTCCATTCAAGGCGATTGAGTACCGGTAAGTAAAAAAAGTTATTGAAGGCAAGAAGCGGGGGATGGAAGATCCCTCGCTTTTTTAATTGGTTGCCCTAAAAAAATTCCAACAAATGTTTATTTTTAAGTAGACAAACAATATATGGAGTTATAAAATGTTTGTGGTACAATATATTGTATCACTTGCTTGATAGTCTAAATTTATGTGGGGGGATTCAGGGTGGAAGTATCTGCAAATGCAAAAGCCGTACTGGAACGTCGTTATCTTCAAAAGGAAGACGGCAAGCCGGTTGAAACAGTGGAAGAAATGTTGCGAAGAGTCGCTTACTATATCGCTACGATCGAAGGTTCAGCTTTTGAGACCTCGGATGATGAACGACGTGAGCTTGCAGAGTCGTTTTTCCAGATCATGGACCAGAAAAAGTTCATGCCGAACTCCCCTACTTTAATGAATGCCGGACGGGAGCTGGGGCAACTCTCAGCTTGTTTTGTGTTGCCCATTGAAGACTCCATGGAGAGCATTTTTGAATCCTTAAAAACCGCCGCCTTAATCCATAAGAGCGGAGGCGGCACCGGATTTAGTTTTTCGCGGCTCCGGCCTAAAAATGATCAAGTCGGCAGCACCGGCGGCGTAGCCAGTGGACCGTTGTCCTTTTTGAAAGTATACAACGCCAGCACCGAAGCGGTTAAACAAGGCGGCACCCGGCGCGGGGCCAATATGGGAATACTCAGGGTGGATCATCCGGATATTATGGAATTCATTGCCGCCAAAGAAGTGAAAGGCGAGATTACCAATTTTAATCTGTCGGTAGCCCTGACCGACGTTTTTATGGAAGCTCTGGAGAAGGGTGAACCATACTACTTGGTCAACCCGCACACCAAACAACCGGTTGGCAAGCTGGCAGCCCGCGATGTATTCGAGAAAATTGTCCTTTCGGCCTGGGCCGGCGGAGAACCGGGGATTATTTTTATTGACCGGATGAACGAGGCCAATCCCACTCCGCAGGTAGGAGCGATTGAGAGCACCAACCCTTGCGGCGAGCAACCCTTGTTACCTTACGAATCTTGTAATTTGGGCTCGCTTAACCTGGCGCTGATGGTCATCAAGAATGACAACGGCACCTATGAAATCGACTGGGACGAACTCAGCAAGGTCACTCGTTTGGCAGTGCGCTTTTTGGACAATGTGATCGAAGCCAACCGTTTCCCGATAGAGCAGATCGAAAAAGTCACCAAATCCAACCGGAAAATCGGCCTTGGGATCATGGGCTGGGCCGATTTGCTGATGAAACTGAAAATAGCATACTGTTCCGAAGAGGCCTTGGCTTTGGCGGAAAAAGTGATGCAGTTCATTGATAGCGAGTCCAAGAAAGCCTCGGTGGAGCTCGCTAAAGTCCGTGGTACGTTTACCAACTTCAAGGGCAGTATTTATGATTGCAAAAATGGTTTAAAACTGCGGAACGCCACCACAACGACCATAGCGCCGACCGGCACGATCAGTATTATCTGTGATACCAGTGGCGGCGTCGAACCTTTATTTTCACTGGCTTTTACCCGCCAGATCATGGATAACGACCGACTGATCGAGGTCGACCATACCTTCGAAGAGATTGCCAAAGCTGAAGGTTTTTACAGTAAAGAGTTGATTGAGAAAATCGCCGAGCATGGCGGCGTTCAGGATATGGAGGAAATCCCGGAGGACTGGCGCCGGGTCTTTGTGACGGCCCATGATATTAATCCGGAGTGGCATATCCGGATGCAGGCCGCTTTTCAGAAATATACTGACAATGCGGTTTCCAAAACCATCAATTTCCCGTCCGACGCCACACCCGAGCAAGTGGCCGAAGCTTATCATTTAGCCTATAAGTTGGGTTGCAAAGGGCTGACGGTTTACCGCGACGGCAGTTTGGACAACCAGCCGATGCAAAAGGGAATTGCCGTCCCGGATTCACAGACTCCGGAACCAACAGTGGAAGCCCGGTTCTCTTACGGCGAGTGGGGCCATTTACAGCCTATCAAACGTCCGAAGAGCCTCACTGGTATTACCGACACCCGGCTCACTCCGGAGGGCAATCTTTACTTAACCCTGAATTTCCACAATAACCATCCCTTTGAGATGTTTGCGCAGATTGGTAAGGCCGGCAGCGACATCTCCGCTTTCACCGAGGCGATTGCCCGTTTAATCTCCCTGGCTTTCCGTTGTGGTGTCGATCCGGAAGAGATTGCCGACGAACTGACCGGCATCGGCGGCAGCCGTTTTGTGGGATTCGGACCCAACCGGGTGCGCTCGGTGCCCGATGCCATCGGCCAATTTTTGACCGAGTATAACAACAAAATGGCTGAAAGTGAGGCCAATCCGGAGCTTTCCGCCCAGTTGGAATTGGGACTGGCGGCGGCGACGGAACCGGCTCCGGTTAAACAGGAGTCGGGGCATGGGAATGGCAAGAACGGTAAGGTTAGCTATAATCTTTGCCCGGTGTGCGGGATGCATACGTTCGGATTCGTTGAAGGGTGCGCCAAGTGCATGAGTTGCGGGCATTCGGAGTGTTGAACCGGACCAGGATTAGTCAGGATTTAACGGATTATTTTGGGGGTACACGATTAATCTGGGCCGAATGGGATGAGGGGCTATTTGAGAGTCGGATAAATAAGGGAATGAACCAGGATTAGACGGATTGAACGGATTAATTTGGATGGGCACGATTGATCTGGGGTTGAATTGTTTGAATGCCGACCAGGATTATCAGGATTAGACGGATGAAACGGATTTAAAAGATTTGTGAGATGATTGATTAGTGAATGATAGCTTATGAATGCTGACCGGACGGTGGATTATTCGGTTACAAGGTGAAGGGGATTTGCTAGGGTTTGAGTGAGTAGGTAAGTTTAGCCCTCGCGGGCTTTCATCTTGTAGCCGGGTCGTTTACGCCCGGTTGGCGGGTTTGTAATGAGTGAGCTATTGTATTTTCCATCATTCGGTATGCATACGCAACCGTGTGGTATTTGGATTTCAATCTGCATATTGTCACGAAAGCCTCGACTTCCATTATTTACATCTTCGTTTTGAGACTTCCGATATAAAACGAAAATTGAAGAAATTTACCGACTTCAAAAACTCCAGAAACAAATAAGATACATCTATTCAATGATACAAAGAAGGTTAGGAGCGTATATTTATGGGGTTAGAAAAAAATGACGTCCTAAAATTTACAAGAACTAAGGAATATTTGTTTGAAAAATTCGTAGGTCAAGGTGGTACAGGTAAAACAGCGTTACTTAAAGATGAAATATTAAATACCTTTTTTATATGTAAAAAATATGAGCCCTCATGTGGTAATGATCGAGAAGATTGTTTTAATAGATTTATCGATGAAATAAAGATATTGTATACACTATCTCACAAAAATGTTGTTAGAATATATAATTATTATCTTTATCCACAAAATGCGACAGGTTTTATTTTAATGGAGTATATTGATGGAAATAGTCTTGACGAATACTTGTTATGGGAAAGTGCTGAAACATTCGAAAAAGTGTTTGTTCAACTTATTGAGGGCTTTGACTATCTTGAAAAAAACTCTATTTTACATAGGGATATCAAGCCACAAAATATATTGGTAAATAAAGAGGGCATGGTCAAAATTATTGATTTTGGATTTGGGAAAAGATTGTTAACGGACAATGATAAAGAAGCAAGTATTTTATTAAATTGGCCTGTAAGTGAGTTTCCTGACGAAATTAAAGAAATGAAATATGATCATAAGACAGATATATTCTTTTTGGGTAAAATGCTTAATAAACTTCTTGAAGAAAATGAAATTGAAGATTTTAAATACCACCATATTATAGATAAAATGATTGATACAAATCCAAAAAAGAGAATCAGTTCCTTTGCGGATATTTTAAACTTAATTTCATCAGACATATTACAGCTAATCAAATTCACTGATTTTGAAAAAGACATTTATGGCAAATTTGCATTAGCATTATCAAATCATTTAAGTAAGTATGATGGAGAACCTAAATTTGAGTTTAATTCAGATATAGTAATTGAAAAATTAGAAAAACTTCTTATGGAGAGTTCACTCGAAAAATATATTCAAGATAATTCAAAATTAATTGGTTGCTTTGTTTTGGGGGTTTATTCATACTACCCTAACAAAAATATTGAAGTCGATGTCATAATTGAATTTTATAAGTTAATCAAATCAAAACCTAATCATTTACGAAATATAATTATGAATAATATTATTACAAGATTGAAGGACATACCTATTGAAGTTGCAGATGAGTTACCTTTTTAAAAAAATTATTTAAAAAATCCGTCCCATCCGTCTAATCCGTGAAATCCTGGTACGAAGCCACTTTCAAAAGATCTTTAGGAGGTCCCTATGGCCATGCAACACTCCGCCATCACCCAAAGCGTAATTGGTTGTGCTATGCGGGTGCATTCCACCTTAGGTAATGGCTTTCAGGAAGTCATTTATCAACGAGCCCTAGCTCTGGAAATGGAAACCGAAGGACTAAACTTTGAACGTGAAAAATTCATGTCCATTTATTACCGGGGCAAAGATATCGGTACCCGGAGGGCGGAATCTTTGTGGAAGAGGAGGAATAAATCATGTATTGCCCAAAATGTCTGGCTGAATTTGGTGAAGGTGTTATTTTTTGTGAAGCTTGTCATCAAGAATTAAGCGAACTATTGCCCCAAGAATCGTTCAAACCGGATAAACAGACGACTTCAAATCACAATGTCTGGTTTCATTTGAATGTTGCAATTGAAAAGATATTAAAGGTTGGCGGTATGATTTATATTTTAATTGGCATTATATACAATGTCTATATGGCTTTAAACAATCATCAATCCCATGTATCTGCACTTAAAATAATAAGCTATCTCTGTTACACCTTAATATCTACGATTTTATTAGGCCTGTTTTATTATGGAATGGGAAGAATTATCGAATTACTGCGGGAAGGGCTTAGTAATGAAAAGAGATAAATTTCTCATTTTACTTGTTAATATTTGTTGGGTATTTCTAATTGTTATCTCATTTCTTTTATTAATAGGAGCGATAGGGAAAATCTCTGAGGGAAAACAAATTGACAAAATTATCACGGATTTATTATATTGTTTATTGTATCTATGGAATCGAGGTATGTATTGCGTGGCATTTTTAGGGGGAATTCAGATTTTATTGATGCTCAGACGTAATCAGGCTATTATAAAAAAGTAGAAATAGCTTTATTCTTGCTAAAGTTTATGATTTAAAAATGGTGTTGGAATTGGCGGGCATGTTCAAAAGGATTTTATTTTCTGGCGTAATGTAGTGGCTTTCGAGCGGGTTGAGGCGGATTGGGAGGTAGGGCTAAAAGCCGGAACAGAATATAGTTGTTAGTAAATAATGTATATAAGAGGACCCATGATTAAGCCCCACCGCCTGGTTAGGTAGTGGGGCTTTTATTGTTTAACAGTTCGTACAATAATTTAATAATTTCGCGGCAAACAAACAGTTTGACCAGCACCAATTGTTGAGTTAAGGCTGAGCCCGGGATTATAACTGATAATAGTATTGGGGGAAATGCCAAATTGGTTGGCTAATGTATAGACATCAGTATCTGCTTGTGCATAATACGGAGTTCCGCCATATGGGCAATATTCTTGATAACCATATCCATAATCATAATCATATGGTCTTCCTGGTCGCCGGCCGCCGCGTCCACGATCGCGATCACCGCCGCCTGGTCGTTCTCCTTGCCCGGATCTACCCCCTCGTTGACCTCTATCGGGTTGATTGATAGACATTGTTTTTCACCTCAGGATAGTATATGAGTCCATACTACAATTAGTTTTAAGCTAATGGTGAATGTTTGCCTCGTTTTGTTCAAATCCCCTTTTGGCTTTTTCACCGCTCTTTCACTAAAAGAACATTTGTCAATCACTTATTAGACACTTTATCATCACAATCAGGGAGTATATTTAAATTACTTTTTCAAATCCTCCTTATTACATACCTTTGTAGATGCCCTCTTCGGAGGGCTGTTTTTTTTGAGAAAGGCCCTGCTGCCTTTAAGTAATGGGCTTTTGATTTATAGCGAAACTTTGTTCAGACCGTGTTTTAGGCGAACAGAAGTTACAAAGTCACTGAAAACAGGGTCTTCGCAATTAAAATGATCTTTTTAACTTCCCGAATCACCAAATTATTTCCCCGAGATGGTAATGCCGTTAACTTGAATCCAAGGCAGACATTGAAAGCCGTCATTATTGCGCTCTTTGGAGATTTGTTCAATATTATTCAGCATTTCAACAATGTTTCCCGATACCATGGTTTCGCTGATGGGATATTGAATTTGCCCATTCTCAATATAAAAGCTATTTTTGGCTACTCCGCTAAAATCCCCATTTTGACTCGGATTGCCTCCTGAAAAGCGGCCCAGCAAGACCCCGCGGGGGGTCGATTGAATCATTTCTTCTAAAGCCATGTCACCGGGTTCGATCATATAACAATCCCCCATATTTTCAGCTTTCGGGAAACCGGTTTTATTGGATCCATAAAGTGTTACTGCTGCCGCATAGAGTCCAACAATAGACGGTAAAAGTTGTCCATAACTTGACGGAAACGGTGACCAAAAAACGAACACCCCGCAGGGGAAGGGAGAATCAAGACAATTCTCCCTGAATCACCAACTTCACCATATGATCATCGATGATTCGACGACCATTCTGTGCCCCATAAATCAGGCAATGGGTACAGACCTTGTTCACTAACCTGGCCGTACCGCTTGAAAAACGAAAAATTTCATCCACCGCGCTATCCGAAAAGATCTCATGTTCGGCGCCGGCGTAAGACAGATGGCGTTTTACATATTCCCCAACCTATGCCCGGTCGAAATGCACCAATTTGCACTGAAGGTCAATACGTTGCCGGATAGCGGCATAAGCCTGTAACTGAAACTTCTCCCAGAGTTCGCTTTGACCAACCAGAATCAGGGTCATCAGACTCTGAGCATCCATTTTAAAGTTTAATAAGAACCGGACTTCCTCCAACATCTCCCGATCCAAAAGATGTGGATTTGAATCACAAATCAGACAGTAGCAGTAATATCCCATGGTAACACATATTTTTAAAATCAGGTACCATATAATGAATCCCCGCCCATTGAATAACCTCACTTTGTTTTGGCGACAGATGAGACAAGGGATACGCTCCAAGAATATACGCATATAACGCCGACACAAAAATAGCCTTATTTTCAGCGTTGGCCATGGGGAAATATTTATCCACACTTGCCGCAATAGTGTCCAGAACTGTCATAACTTTCTTTTTGAAATTTGCCAGCTTTTCAATGCCGATGTTGTTTTCCAGAGTAAACAGGATGGAAGACAGTTTCAGCATCTTATCGTGGGATAACAAAATCTCCGTTAGGCAAGTACTATATTGTTCCTTTGTCATCGTAGCGGTAGTATCCATTACTTCAATAAGGCATGCCTGTAAATTCAGCAATTCTCGATTTAGAAGATCAAGCAAAACTTCGTCTTTCGTTTTATAGTAATTATAAATTGTCGGGCGGGTAATAGAGGTCAATTCAGAAATTGTCTTAAAGTTTACGCCCTCATAGCCGTTTTGACTGAATAGCCGGTCGCAGGCATTAATGATTTCTTCCTGCCTGCCGGTAATCTGTTCCTGGGTTCTCGCTCTTGCAAAATTCATCGTACCGTTCTCCTTTACCCTCATGCTAACACAGCGGACATAAAATTTCAATAAAATTAATTGACACTATGTCAGTTACTTGTTATAATTAAATTATTGACGCAGTGTCAGCAATAGTGTTTAAGAAAAATCAATCATTAATTCATAAAAAGGAGAGCAAATTATGTTATATCATGAGATGGGTAAAACCGGGGATATGGTTTCCGTTTTGGGTTATGGTTGCATGCGGTTTCCTCAAAAAGACCGTAAGATTGATGAAACAAGAACTGAAAAACAAATTGTCTCCGCGATTGAACAAGGTGTTAATTATTTCGACACCGCTTATATATATCCTAACAGTGAAGCGGTTTTAGGCCGAATTTTGGCAAAAGGGTATCGTGACAAGGTGATGATTGCATCAAAACTGCCGCCTATTATGGTTCATTCCCATAAAGATATGGAAAACATTCTGAATGCCCAGTTAACAAGGTTACAAACAGACCATATCGATTATTATCTGATGCATGGGCTAAATAGTATGGAAGGCTGGCAAAGACTTAAGCAGTTGGGTGTGATCGAATTTCTTGATAAGGTCAAAAAAGACGGTAAAATAAGGCACATTGGTTTTTCATATCATGGGGATAAATTTCAGTTCAAACAGATTATCGACGACTATCCTTGGGAATTTTGCCAGATCCAGTACAATTATATGGATGAAGATCATCAGGCGGGCCGGGAAGGTCTTGAATATGCCGCAGCAAAAGGGCTGGGAGTTTCGATCATGGAACCGCTAAGAGGCGGATTGCTAGCCAGAAAAAGCCTCACTCTCGAAGCAATATTGAATCACTCCGACCAAAAAAGGGCCCCGGCAGAATGGGCTTTGCGATTCGTCTGGAATCATCCGGGGGTTTCGGTTGTGTTATCGGGCATGAACGAGGAATCGCAAATCGAAGAAAACATCAGAATTGCAAATAATGCAAAAGCTAATTCCCTTTTAAATAGTGAACTCCGATGTATTAGCGATGCCAAAAAAGCCCTTACTGAAAAGATTAAGGTTGGCTGTACCGGCTGTGGATACTGTATGCCTTGTCCGGTAGGAGTTAATATACCAATGTGTTTTGCATTATATAATGACAGATATGTTTATGATGATCAATCATTCATGAAACATAATTATTTGGTGCAGCTTGCAGGTGCTGATGGCGGAAAGGCTTCATATGCTTCACTTTGCAAAAAATGTGGTAAATGTGAAACTCACTGTCCGCAACATATTGAAATTAGAAATAATTTAAAAGGGGTATCCAAAGAAATGGAAAGCTTTTATTTTAAGCCGTTAGTAGCCATTGTTCATGGATATTTCTCATTGAGGAGAGTATTGAAAGTATAATATTTTATTCCTGTTGTTAACATAGTTATTTCTTACATATTAGACCTTTCCAATACCTCTGTTGTTACAGGGGTATTTACATTTTGAATATACAATATAATCGTTGACCAGTAAATATTCCTTAGCAAATTTAACAACTTTATTATTACTGTACATCTTGTGCGTGCGACTTACACGATGGATATAGGTGACGATGGTAGGAAGCGGAATGGAGAAAAATTAAAGTGTGATCGACTCACCTCATCAGGAACTGATCGGCATGAGTCAATTGGCTGCCATACGCGTCTTTTATGTTGCCCCCGTTCTAACCATGCGGCAACTTTTGCTTTATTTTGGCGGAAATAGCATGTAAAATAGGTAATAAAAAACGGAAGCTGGTAACAGTGCGTCCACACTTCTGCTTCCATTCCAAAACACCTATGACTATAATAACACTAATGATTACCAAATTCAATACCTCAAAAACCGATACTTACTATGGTCCAGAGGTGATTCCAGCATGGCATATCTTGTATCGAAAGCACTGCTGGCGCTGCGGCTGGTATCGGCGAAAGCTGATCCTTTATGATGAGCGCGTCATTTTCATCATTGTCTACCGGTTTTATTGTTCTGAAACTAAGAAAACATACTCACTGTTACCTTTCTTCATCAGTCGTTACGAACGGCATATCAATACAGTAATTGAAGATGCTCTCAAGAACCACTTTATTGAAGGTGTTTCCGCCGATACTTTGGCCGAAGAACCATCCCCGTCACCTTGGACTATCCGGCGTTGGCTGAAAAAATTTCAAAGCGGCATCAATAACATCCGGCCAAAAGTTGAAGAGTTCCTAATTGCA
>WSSedL1CaDRAFT_10001593_pt1 | contig 12927 bp, 11 predicted proteins | sample WetSurSL1Cattail_FD_9464 | JGI IMG/M metagenome (IMG submission 9464)
TCAGTTTGTAATCGAGTAATCTTACAAAAACAGTTTTTGAACCCTTACAACATAATACCGAAACCGAAACGAGAATAGTAAACATCAACAGTTATTGCCTGCAAAAATAGAGGCAAATAACAAACATTGAAGATAGCATCATACATTAAAGGGGATAATATGACAGATATTGAATCGATCTATAAAAAGCTCAACCATGTAATAAGTAAGGAAGACTTCCTGCAGCGCATCCAGGACAAAGTCGAGAATATGGGAGGGCTTTGCGATGAACCTATGGCTGCAATGCTGGTTGCCAACGAACTTGGATTTTCGGATGTAGGTCGGGACAGTGTAAAAATTGAAAATATTACAGCTGAAAGCGGGCCAGTTAATTTCGTTGCAAGGGTCGTTTCAGTTTTCGATATTAAAGAATTTACCCGAAACGACGGAACCATAGGTAGAGTAGGAAACCTGATCACTGGAGATGAAACCGGAAAAATTCGGGTAACCCTCTGGGATAATATGGCAGACCTGATAAAAGCTGAGAAAGTTAAGGTAGGACAGACACTCCAGATCAGCGGCTTTGCGAAGCAGGGATATTCCGGAGTGGAAGTTAATGTAGGAAACAATGGTGTCCTGACAGAAAGTGAAGAAGAGATAGAAGTGGCTGCGAGCAGCCAGAAGATAAAGGATGTTAAGGACGGTATGGGAGACCTGAATCTGACAGGAAAAGTTCTGGAAATTTCAGAAGTAAGAACCTTTCAGAAAAAGGACGGTAACAGCGGTCGTGTAGGAAATTTGCTGCTTGGGGATGCCACAGGCACACTCAGGGTCACCCTCTGGGATGAAAAATCTGACTTTTTAGGCCAGATAGAATACGGTGACACTGTAGAGCTGATTAATGCTTATGCACGAGAAAACGCCTTTACTCAGAAAGTGGAACTCCAGATAGGAAACCGAAGTATAATCAGAAGAACTGAGAAAGAAGTTGACTACGAAGAGGAGTTTACTTCGATTGCAGATATCAAGGCTGATATGAATAACATTAACGTCTCAGGAAGGGTGCTTGATATCGCAGAAATCCGGACTTTCGAGAAAAAAGACGGCTCAGCAGGAAGAGTGGGAAATCTTCTCATTGGAGATTCCACAGGAAAAATCCGGCTGACGCTATGGGATGAAAAAACCGATTTTCTGGACGAAGTTGATTTTGACGAGACAATAGAAGTGCTTCATGCTTATTCTCGAGAAAATACCTTTAGTCAGCAGATAGAACTGAACCTGGGATCCAAGGGGATCATACAAAAAACCGAAAAAAAGGTTGAATACATGGAAAAATTTACAGATATTTCCGATATCATTCCCGGGGAAAATTATTCAGTTCAAGGGAAAGTGTTTGAAATAGGAGAACTCAGGGAGTTTGAAAGGGAAGATGGAACTGCAAGTATGGTTTCAAATCTTGAACTAAAGGATGAAACAGGCAGTATCAGACTGACTCTGTGGGGAGAGCAGGCTTATGTTATTGAGGATCTTGATATCGATTCTGAAATTCAGATCATCGATGCTTATGCCAAATATGGTCTGAACGAAGAAATCGAGTTGAGTGTCGGGAATCGAAGTAGAGTGATTATACTCTAATCATTCTATTTTTATACTCTAATCATTCTATTTTTATACTCTAATCATTCTATTTTTATACTNTANTCATTNTNNTTNTNTACCCTGAGAACTATATTCTCTAATTATCTTCTATTTTTCTTCTGTTTTTCTTCTGTTTTTTTCTTTTGCATAACTGTTTTTTTCTCCATTATCTTTAACATTTTTTTCGTATATTTTTCTCCTGTTATTTATCAGTTTTCCAGTTCCACTTTTTCTTGTTTGTTTTAGTCTACTTCTCCAGCAGTTATTTTGTCATTATGTGTTCCCATTTATGAAGGATATTAATAGCTTCAAATCTATAATATTGCACTATAAAAACTTATAAAGTAAACTCCAGTGGAAATGAGGGGGTCTGAAAAATTTCCTGTAAGAAAAATCAATAGCATTACAAATATAATTTGAATTATTTTTAAATCTTGTGAATCTTCTTTTTGAAATATACTTGTCTTCTGTACTTCTTCCTAATATTTTTTTCAACAAATTAGATATTTTTCAGTCTCATGATAAATCTCCAGTGGAAATTGAGGGGTCTGAAAAATTTCCTTCCGGACCGTTGTCACCCTTAACCAGAAAGCAGAGACATCAAAAAAAGAAGTTATTGATCCCATGAAGCCTTTTGCCCTCTGCAAAAAAAACAAATCCCGTTATCATTATGTACCATTGACTCGTATATTATAAGTGTCATAAAAACGTCCGAAAAGTGAGGGAAGGACAGCTTTGAGGGGGCGGACGAGAAAATATATCCGGTAACAACATTTTCGCTGAAATTCAGGCTTTAAGAAGTTATAATTGCAGAGTTTGAATTAAGGAGGAAAAATGAAATAACCTGGAATATTTTTCCACAGGAAACTAGCAAGATGAAGAGATTTATATCGTAAATTGCTGGGTTTGAGAATGCCGAAGGTAAGGGGGAAAGACAGTCGATGGTAGATGACCCTGAAAAGGAAACAGTCACTGATATCCACAACAGAGAGATTGAGAAAGAGGTATCTGTTGCTGAAGTTATGAATAAAACAGTCATAATAATGGATATCAATTCAGATATTTCTGCTATTGCAAGGGAAATGGTCATTCGTGATGCGGGAAGCGTTATCATTACAGAAAACGGAAAGGCCATGGGAATAATAACTGAAAGAGATTTTGTGAAAAGTATCGTTTCAGAGAACAGAAAGCCAAATGAAGTAGATGCAAGCGCAATTCTCTCTACTCCACTGGTAACCGTGAAGCCTGAAACAAGTGTAGTAAAAGCTTCCGAAATCATGTTGAAAGCAAATATCAAACGGCTTCCAGTCATGGAAAACGGTACAATAATAGGAGTAATTTCGAATACTGATATTCTAATGGTAGCACCCGGACTCAGCGCCATACTAAAAGATCTCATTGATATGAACAGGGAAGCCCTCCTCTCAACTCCTTCAGTTGAAGAAATCACAGAGGAATTCGGCACAGGAATATGCGAATCCTGTTCTTATCACTCAGCAGACCTTAAATTGGTTGACGGTAGGTATTTATGCGAAAACTGTCGGCAAGAAGAAGGAGATAATTACGAATAAATCACGAGTTTGAAATCTCAACTTTTAAATTGTCTGTTTTAAAGAAAGTTCAGGGAGGTAAACAATGGATGTTAGCGAGATTATGACATGTGGGTCTGTAAATATTAAAGAAGGGGATTTTATAACTCACGCCCGTCAACTAATGCGTGATTACTTCCTTCGAAGCCTTGTGATTGTTGACGATGGGAACAGGCTTGTGGGAATGCTGAATGACCAGGACATCCTGAGGGTAACATCTACACGTTCAAATGTCACTGTGGGAGGATATGCAAGACCGTCCCCTACAGTCACTCCTGATATGAATATTATGAAAGCTGCAAAACTGATGGTGGAATCAAAACAAAACAGAGTCCCTGTTGTCGTATCAACTGCAGACCATACGGTTGTTGGGGTCCTGAGTAATGTGGATATTCTCAGAAATGTGGAGATTCCAGGAAATGTTCCCAAAAGCATTCAAGCAATTATGACAAAGAAAGTCGAGACCTGTTCGCCAGATGAGAAGATCGCCAAAGTCTGGGGACACATGCTTGAGGCAGACTATACAGGTATTCCTGTGGTTTCAGCGAAAAATGAACCCATTGGGATGATAACCAGAAGGGACATAATCAAATCGGGATATGTACGGACTGGCATAGAAGATACAAGAGGAACCAGACCAAATGACAGTCCAAAAGTTGAAAAGATAATGTCAACTCCGACTTATACTCTTTCGGAAAGCGATTCAGTCCGGAGTGCTGTTGAGCTAATTATTCACTATGACATCGGAAGAGTAACCATAGTAAACGAACAGAGAAAAATATCCGGAATCGCTGACAGACAAGATCTTCTGGAATCGATTGTCAATGGATGGGCTCAATAACCTTCCGGAATGACCGAGATCGTAGTCTCATATAATTATTTTTAATAGCTTCAGATATTTTCGTGACAGAAGAATTTCCATTGAAAATACTCAGTGAAATAACTCTCAGTGAAATGATGGAAATTAACCAGAAAATTAATGTAAAAAATGGAGAGCAAGCTCTTACTTGAAGGGATGCTCGCACTCAAAAGGATTATAACATCATAGATTGTCATTAATAATGATTATATATCTTCAAATCGAAAAAAAAATGTTCGGGAAGATTCGAGAGAAATTGCTTCCATGTTTTGTTTTTTCCAGAAGCTACCCTGGATTTGCTAAGAAATAAACTGCAGACTCCGGGAAAATTCCTGCAAGCAGGCAGGAGAGGAAAAACGGCGTATGCAAAAAACCAATTAGCTGTAACTCGAATTCGGTGATCCTAGTGAACAAAAATACGACATTTTCGTCAACCGAAAAAATGAAGGTTCAGGGAAAGATGAATAAAGAAAACAGAGGAGTGCAACGGAACGATCCAAAAATGATCAGCAGTACAGGCACAATGAATATAGGTCCTCTGGATTTCAAATCCCGTATTTCGGAACACCAGGGAAGGATCCTCGCCCTGGCAACAAGGGATGTAGTAACCCTTCCTCCTACTGCAACAATTATGGAAGCAATCAAGATCATGACTGAAAGGAGATTCCGGCGTATTCCTATTACAGACGCCGGAACACGTAGGCTGGAGGGAGTCGTTACTTCTGTGGATATTATCGATTTTCTGGGAGGCGGGAAAAAGAATCTGCTTGTTGAAAATCGTTTCAAGGGGAACCTCCTGGCTGCAATAAATGAGGAAGTAAGAGAGATCATGGAAACTGATATTGCATACCTCCACGATAAGGCAGATTTTAAAGAAGCAGTTTCAACGATGCTTGAAAGAAGGACAGGAGGCCTGCCAATCGTGAATGAGGAAATGCAGGTCGTTGCAATCTTTACAGAGAGAAATGCAGTAGAACTGATGGGCGGACTCGTGGCAAACAAAACTGTTGATGAATACATGACCAAGAAAGTTAAGATGGTATCAACTGATACACCCATTGGACACGCAGCAAAAATAATGGTAGAAAACAGGTTTAGAAGACTTCCTGTAGTTAAGGATGGAATCTTTGCCGGAATAGTTACTGCATCTGACATTGTCCACTTCCTTGGAAGAGGAGAAGCTTTCAGCAAACTGACAACTGGAAATATTCATGAGGCTCTTGACCAGCCTGTGGGTTCCATTATCGCAGAAGAACTGATATGGACAATTCCGGGCACAGATATGGGAAAAGCAATGGGAATCATGCTAGAGAAAAAGATAGGTTCACTCCCGGTTCTCGAAGAAGGGATTCTGCGTGGTATCATTACAGAAAGTGATGTTCTGAGATCTTTGAATGAATTATAAGTATGTTATATAACTGGTCAAAAACTGAGTAGAGCTTAATTGAAGGAAGCTGAAACTCAAAAAATCTAAAGGCTCAATTTTTCAGGAGTCTGGAGAGGAAGACAATTCCCGAATGCAATACAGAGAGGAAATTCTAGACTCAGAATATTCAATATCTGAGATTGTAGACGATATAAAAATAAAGGCTTTTTCAAATTGGTCTGAATTTCAGGAGAAATATAGATTAATTCTCAAAAAATTTGAGATTTACAGCTAAAAAATGTAAAGTTAGCATCCGATTCAAAAACTATAATTATTGATACTTATATATTGTAAAAATGAAGGAGGTATTCCATGAAAGTGGCGGACATCATGAGTTCACCTGTGTATGTCGTAAACGCAGATGATCCCGTGTCACATGCAAGAAATCTGATGTTAAGGCACAAAATCAGTACGTTGCTTGTCCTGAATGAGGGCAAGATGGCTGGAATCGTCACTAAATCAGACATTACTAACAGACTGGCTCAGGCAGAACCCCTCTGGAGGAGGAGGCCTATAGACCAGATTCCTATCAAACTGTTGATGACCGAATCAGTAATTACCATCTATCCCGAAGCCTCCATTTCCCAGGCAGCTGCCTTAATGCTTGAAAACGGAGTTCATGACATCCCCGTGGTAAAAAATAACATCGTAGGTATCGTCACCAGAACAGATCTAGTGCGCTATGTTGCAGAAAACAACGAGGAGACGAAAACAAAAGTCCTCAAAATGATGACTGAAGATATTGTTTCTGTTCATAGACATCACACTATAAACCATGTAATCGATGAAATGAACAGAAACGAGATCGAAAGAGTGGTCGTAAAAGATGACGCAGGAAAACCTGTAGGGATCATTTCCAGGAAAACCCTTGCTTTGAACCTCTTAACTGACAATGAAGGCAAGCTTTCCACAAAAAACATCAAGATGGCCCGAAAATCTTCCCCTGCAGGTGAGAAAACCTATAGATACATAAAAGAGGTTCCTTTGACCGCAGAAGACATTATGATCTCTCCAATAATATCCATTGACTTAAATGAAAATGTCAGTGCAGCTGCAAAAAAAATGATGAGCGAAGGAGTTACGGCCCTTCCTGTAAGTGATGGAGAAGAGATAGTGGGGATACTAAGCAGGACCGATATCATCAAAGCCGTGCTCTGAAATATCGAAGTATGGAGGTGGATACGGCTAAAGAAAAAAAAGCAACAGAAGAAGACAGTCAAAAGTAAAGAAGGATGCGAAGTAAAAACGCAGAAAAGTGGATGAAGAAAACACGCAAAAATTGCGGAAAATATAATTGAAAATTCTGGATACGCATGAGGTGAATTGCATGCAAGTTAAAGATATAATGGTACAGCCATACAGGATTGACAAGTCAGACACTATATCTCACGCCCTGGACATTATGGAAAAAAAGGACACAAAACGCCTGCTAGTAGTCCATGACGATCAGATGCTCGGTATACTTACTATGAGAAGTCTGACAGAACAGCTCGGAACTCGAAAGAAACTGAGCAAACCTGCATCCTCTCTGCATGTTGCAACAGCCGTATCCGACAATTTTGTAAAGGTCTTGCCAGATACCGACGTCAAAGATGCTCTCACCCTCATGAAAAAGAAGGGGGGAATTATCATTGTCACTGATAACGGGAATGCGATGGGTTGGGTGACCCCCCAGGAGTTTATGAAAATAAACCGTTTCACAGGCTTTGTAGGGGAAATTATGGAGAAAAATCCTATTGTTGTCAGCCCTTCTGACCGGGTAAGCCACGCCAGGCACCTCATACTCGATAAGAATGTGGGAAGGCTACCAGTAATTGAAAATGGGAAGCTTGTAGGTATTGTTGCAGAGGACGATATAGCTTCTGCCATGCGTTCTTTCAGGGATCTGGTGGCTGACAATCAGCAGGATTCAAGGATCAAGAACCTCCTTGTAGGGGATATTATGACACGCAGCGTGATCTGTGTATATACCAATACCCCTCTTTCAGAGGCCGTTCAGACAATGATGGAACACGATGTCGGAGGTGTTCCGGTTCTTAACCTGGAAGAGGAGCTTGTTGGTTTCCTGGCCCGCAGGAATGTCATAAATACAATTGCGGAATGAATTGAATTTTAGGGAAAAACCCAGAAAAACTAAAATGAAGCAAAATAACTAAAAAACAAAGTGATTAAAAAAGAGGACCTGTCCCTAAAAGGGACAGGTTTTTCTAATTTTCTGAAATTTTCAGCTTTTGAACAGGTCTGCTTTAGGGTTCTGTTTTAGAATGATTTGTCTCCGCCAATCAGACCGCCCAGGACACCACTTCCTCCAATGCCAGTGCGTTCGTCCCGGCGACTGTAGGCAGAAGCTGCAAAGATCCTGTCAGCAAGACGGGAGAAAGGCAGACTCTGCATATACACAGTACCCGGCCCTGTGAGAGTTGCAAGGACAACTCCTTCACCGCCGAAAAGGGCGTTTTTAAAGTCCTTTGACCAGGTGATATCGTAACTCACTGTTTCGGTAAAGGCTGCCACGCATCCCGTGTCAATGTGATAAGTTTCGCCAGCAGCCAAATCTTTTTTAATTACTGTACCTCCAATATGGACAAATGCCAGGCCGTTACCACGCAGCCTCTGAAGGATAAAACCTTCACCACCAAAAAGCCCTGCTCCGAGCTTTTTTGTGAAAGCTACTTCCACTTCTATTCCACGGGCAGCACAGAGAAAAGCGTCCTTCTGGCAGAGGATACTTCCTCCAAACTTACTAAGGTCAAGGGGAATGATCTTGCCAGGGTACGGAGCCGCAAAGGCTACATGTCCTTTTCCTGAACCTTTGTGAGTAAAGCTTGTAATAAAGAAACTCTCCCCAGTCAGGGCTCGTTTCAATCCTTTTTTCAGACCACCCAGAAGTCCGCCACCTTCACTACCCATGCTTGTCTGCATCTGGATTCCGGGCCCCATATAAGCCATAGCCCCAGCTTCTGCCTGAACGGCCTCGCCTGGATCGAGTTCGATCTCAACGATCTGCATGTCGTCGCCAATAATTTCGTAGTCGATTTCATCTGCCATTTTGCAGTCTCCAACATTTTTAGAAATTTAAATACACTAAACATTAGAGACTGAATCCTTAAAAAGATTCTTGATGGGCGATATCATTCCTTAGTCTGTCCCTTATTCTATAGCCTGTTCTCTGAAAAACAGATTATTCTGAAATTTGGCCTTAGAAAGATAACGTATTTCAGGCCTGAAAACAGATAAATAAACATGAATAGAGAGGGGAACGAGGAAATAGCTCTTGAATTTGTAGACCGGCTTTCTGATAGCCTGGGGTTTGATAAGGAAAGGATTCAGCACCTTTTTGAGAAAAATTATCTTGCACGGAACTGGGGAAAATACGAGCATTTGCTTCGTTTCGACAAGGAAATTTCCCATATAGAGCATGGGACAGTACTTTATGAGAAAGGCAGCTCTTTTGAATTTATAATGGGCTTCCCGAAAATTCGGAGAGCCATGGTACTGTATCCAACACTTAAAAAGCACTTCAACGGCCTCAGTAAACTGGCTGTAGAAGAAAAGATGAACGGCTACAATGTCCGGGTCGCGCAAATTAACGGAGANATTCTTGCAATCACCCGGAGCGGGTATATCTGCCCCTACACAACAGAAAGGGCCAATGTGAAACTGAATCTGAAATTTTTTGATGATTTCCCAAAACTTGTACTCTACGGGGAAATGGTAGGCCCAGACAATCCATATGTCCCAAAAGCAATCTATGATATCGATTCCGTAGAGTTTTACATCTTCGACATCCGGGAGAAGAACACAGGCAACCCCCTTCCAACAGCCAAGAGAAGGGAACTGATGGAAAAATACGGTTTTTTGCAGGTGAAGTCCTTCGGAGAAATTCCCCTGAAAACTGCCCCGGAAGAAATTGCAGACATCATCCGGAAACTGGGAATAATAGAGCATGAAGGCGTGGTCATCAAAGATCCGGAAATGATCTTCCCACCTCTGAAATACACATCTTCCCAGAGCAACTGCTCGGACCTCAGACATGCCTTCAGGTTCTATAATGAAGCAGGAAGGGACTATATGCTTTCCCGCATAGTAAGGGAAGGTTTTCAGACAGTAGAGTGGAACGAAGATGAAACTGAGTTCAAAAAACGCTGTATGCAGCTAGGGGAAAGCATCCTGAACCCTCTAAGAGAATCTCTCAGAAGTGTAAAGAACAGCCAGAGGCTCTATGAGGAAGTAAGGATCAGGGTAAGGAATTTGAAGACCGCCTCAGATTTCGAGGATTACCTAAAAAGACTTGGAGTCGATGCCGTCTTTGAAGAACCGTATTCTGTCGGAGCTGAGTATTTGATTACTGTTAGAAAGCTGAACAAGAGCACCAACGATAAAACCCAGGCTATATGGGAAGGAGAACTCTGGTGACGGTTTTCCCTGTACTGAAGAGAGTTAATTTAATATTTCTTTTGTTACTTTTCATGAGAATGACATCTTTTAGTGAACACTTTTAGTGAACACTTTTAGTGAACACTTTTAGTGAACACTTTTAGTGAACACTTTTAGTGATTTAACCTATTGTTGAGAATGTTGCGAAAAGAAATATATTGCAATATATTAATACCAGTGGCAGATAACAAAGTTAACTAGTGTCAGAAAAAGTCAAATCTAAGAAATTGCAGATTTCAAAAAAATACTTTGACGCTTAAGCTCATTTTTATACTCAAAACTAATCCGAATACTCGATACTGATCCAGAAAAGGAACTCATCATGACAAACGTTGCAATCATCGGGACTGAAAAAAGCGGAAGGACTTCCCTTGCCGCAAATCTCGGAAAGAAAGGGACAGCTTCCGATATAACCCTGTACAACAACGACAAGGAAAGCCGGAAAATGGTTTTTTTGGATGCCCACAGCTACCCTAAAACCCTGAAATCCCTGGTCACGACGCTAAACATTTCCGACATGGTAATCCTCTGCATCCCTCCGCAGGGCCTGGATGCCCACACCGGAGAGTGCATCATTGCCCTTGACCTGCTCGGCTTCAGGCATGGAATCATTGCCCTGACACGATCGGACAGCACCCATATGCATGCAATCGATGAATTGAAAGCAAAAATAAAAGCAATTACTGCAGGCACTGTGCTCCAGGACTGGGAATGCATCTCCATTAACACTAACAAGAGCGCAAAAAACCCCTTTGAGGGAGTAGAAGAGCTTAAAACCAGAATAGATGAGATATCGGAAAAAATAGAAGCTGAACAGTCTGAATTGAACAGCCTGCCCGCAAGGATACTCATAGACCACGCCTTCAATGTTATGGGAAAAGGCTGCGTAGTACTTGGAATTGTCAAGCAGGGCATTTCAAAGGATAAGGATAAAACCAAAATTTTCCCTCTTGACAGAGACATCGAAATCCGCTCCATCCAGAGCCACGATGTAGACATCACCGAAGCCCCAACCGGCACAAGAGTTGGAATGCGCCTGAAAAACGTCCAGGCAAAGGATATCGAGAGGGGTTTTATCATATCCGATAAAGAATTCGTGACCACAGATTACACCCTGGAGTGCACCTTCTCAAAGTTCACGAAAAAGATCGAAATCGGAAATGTGCTCCACCTCTTCGTGGGCCTGCAGTCCGAACCCACGCGTGTGGAAAAGATTCTGGTTGGCGGGCAGGAAGTAAAGGAGGCAAAACCTGGCAGTACCTGCGTGCTGGAACTTTCAGGCGGCAAAAAAGTTGCCTACAGCAAAGATGACCGTTTCCTGCTGGCAAACCTGGACCTGACTCAGCGTTTTGCAGCTTACGGTTTTGCAAAATAAAGTAAGTGTATACAGAGAATACCCTCTGGAAAAATACTCTGAAAATGGAAAACTCAGGGAATGGAAAAAATATTCAGGAAAGAGAGAATTATCAAGGAAAAAGTAAGCCTGTAGGGAAAAACATGGACCTGGAACAGGAAAAAACTCTTTACGGCAGCGCCTTTCATAGAAACATCTGCTGGCAACGCTCATACGAGAAGGCTGAAGGCAAAGAAATAGTAATGGCTCTCTATGGAAGCCTCAGAAATGAGCTCTATAACAGTAGGCGTTTTGACCTCCCAAACAGGTCAGAGTTTCTGGGAAAAACAAGAATCAACGGGTATGCCCTTTACCCTCTGGGCCCCTACCCTGCCGTATACCCTTCAGAAAACAGCTCTGTGGTAGCAGAAGTGCGAAGGTTTTCAGGAAAACAGCAACTTGAAATCGCGAAATCAATCGATTATATGGAACTTTTCGGAGGGTACCACAGGGAATATGTGGATCTTGAAATAGAAAAGCAGAAAATCAGAGGCTTCATCTATGTTTATGATGAAAAACCTGAGGCAGAAAAAATAGAGCATGGTGACTGGGTGCATTACCTGAGAGAAAAAGGTGAAAAAAACTGAAAAAAACTGGAAACAGAGGTTTCAAATGTCTTTTTTATAATATTTTATAATTTTCTTAAAAACTCAAGACATTGAATTCCCTCTTCAATCGAACTCATCTCAGTAACAAAAATTCCCTTATAATCCGAAAGCTTTTCCATAACCATTTTCCAATTTATTGTACCTTTTCCAAGAGGGAGATGTTCATCTTTTTTGCCCATGTTGTCATGAATATGCACATGGGCAATTCTTTCTGTGAGTAGATCCAGGAAATCATCAACAAGCCCTACAGTGTTTGCGTGTCCTACATCGAAGGTAAAACCTACATTATGACTTCCGATAGAGTCGAGCATCTCTAGCATTTCGTCGGGATATTTTCCAAAGATTTTCGGGAGATCGGGCATATTCTCAACAGCTACCAAAATTCCGAAATCCGCTGCAAAGTCACAGATTTCCCTCAGAGATGCAAGGTTGGTCAGATAGGCTTCCTGCGGAACCTGCACACCGTAAGGGGAAAGATAGCCAGGGTGTATTACGGCAAGATTGACAAAGTTGGAAGCCAGGGTCAGGTAATGTTTCATCTGCCTGAGGACTTCTGCCCGAATTGAGTCATTGAGGCCTGCCAGATTCATATCTGAGAAAGGCAAATGCAGAGTCAGTTCAAGACCTGTCGTTTCATCAATATTTTTCAGATTCTGAATGTTCCTGCTGTTCAGGCACTGAGACCCTTCCTGTACGATTTCCCAGCCGGTATATCCATGGTCTTCGAGAGTATAAGCCCATTTGAAGGGATCCTCGACAGCTGCGCGAGATGAAAAGCTGATTCTGTTCAAATGCATGACGACAAGTCATTCCTTTTCATTCATTAATATAGATTTGTTAAGGGAATTGAGAGTCAATGGAAATTAGTGTTACTCTCAGTATCACACATTAAATAGTTAATTGAGAGTTAGTGGGAATAGAGAGTCAGTGAGAATTTGGATCTAGTTAACTAGCCTCAGTTAAATAAACCCAGCTAAATAAACCCAGTTAAATAAACT
>WSSedL1CaDRAFT_10001594_pt1 | contig 12920 bp, 7 predicted proteins | sample WetSurSL1Cattail_FD_9464 | JGI IMG/M metagenome (IMG submission 9464)
TCNCCCGCCATCACGCGCGCAGCGATCGCTGCCACTGGCAGGTTGATCGCCTTGGCGACGAACGGCACCGTGCGGCTGGCGCGCGGGTTGACCTCCAAGACGTAGATGTCGTCGCCGTTCTGCACCGCATATTGCACGTTCATCAACCCGCGAACTTTGAGGGCGCGCGCCATGGCGATGGTCTGGCGCTCGATTTCCTTGATGGTTTCGCGCTTGAGCGAATGGGGTGGAATGGTGCAGGCGCTGTCGCCGGAATGCACGCCGGCTTCCTCGATATGCTCCATAATGCCGGCGATGAAGACGGTGCCGTCGGTATCGCAGATGGCATCGACGTCGACTTCGATGGCGCGGTCGAGAAAGCCGTCGATCAGCACCGGGTTTTTGCCGGAGATGGCGAACAACTCGCCCGAGGCTACCGCCGCCTTGACCTGCTCGTCGCTCGCCACCACCACCATACCGCGGCCGCCGAGCACATAGGATGGGCGCAGGATGACCGGGTAGCCGATCATCTTGGCCGCCGCGATGGCCTCCTGCGCCGTCATGGCGGTGGTATTGCGCGGTTGCTTGAGTTTGAGCTCCTGGAGCAGCTTCTGGAAGCGTTTGCGGTCTTCCGCGAGGTCGATCGCATCCGCCGAGGTGCCGAGGATCGGAATGCCTTCCTCAACCAGGCGGTTGGCCAGCTTCAGCGGCGTCTGGCCGCCGAACTGCACGATCACGCCGGCGAGCGTGCCGTTCTGCTGTTCCTTGTCGACGATTTCGAGCACGTCTTCCGCCGTCAGCGGCTCGAAATAGAGCCGGTCGGAGGTGTCGTAGTCGGTGGAAACCGTCTCGGGATTGCAGTTGACCATGATGGTTTCATAGCCCTGCGCCGACAGCGAGAAAGCGGCGTGGCAGCAGCAATAGTCGAACTCGATGCCCTGGCCGATGCGGTTGGGGCCACCACCGAGGATGATGATCTTCTTGGCATCGGTCGGACGGCTCTCGCATTCGGGGGTGGGGCCGGTCTCGTAGGTCGAATACATGTACGGCGTCATCGCTGCGAATTCGGCGGCGCAGGTGTCGATGCGCTTGAACACCGGGCGGACGCCGGCATGGATGCGGGCGTAACGAATTTCCTTTTCCGTCTTGCCGGTGAGTTTGGCCAGGCGCTTGTCGGAGAAGCCCATTGCCTTCAAGCGGCGCAAGGCTCCGGCGTCTTGCGGCAGGCCGAAGGTTTTGACTTCTTCTTCGACCTTGATGATGGCCTCGATCTCGCCAAGGAACCACGGATCGAATTTGGTGATTTCGGCGATTTCGGTGAGCGGGATACCCCTGCGGATGGCCTCGGCGATGCGACGGATGCGATCGGGATGAGTCTGACCCAGGACGTCGCCGATTTCGGCCGGATCCTCGGGCAGTTCGACTTCATCAAAACCAGTAAGGCCGGTTTCGAGCGAGCGCAGCGCTTTCTGCAGCGACTCTGCAAAGGTCCGCCCGATCGCCATGGCTTCGCCGACCGACTTCATCGCAGTGGTCAGTACCGGCTCGGCGCCAGGGAATTTCTCAAAGGCGAAACGCGGAACCTTGGTCACCACATAATCGATGGTCGGCTCGAAGCTGGCCGGGGTGACGCCGGTGATATCGTTGGTGATCTCGTCGAGGGTGTAGCCGACCGCCAGCTTGGCGGCGACCTTGGCGATTGGGAAGCCGGTGGCCTTGGACGCCAGCGCCGAGGACCGCGACACGCGCGGGTTCATCTCGATAATGACCATCCGCCCGTCGTTCGGATCGACGGCGAACTGCACATTGGAGCCGCCGGTTTCCACACCGATCTCGCGCAACACGGCGATGGACGCCGAGCGCATGCGCTGAAATTCCTTGTCGGTGAGGGTCAGCGCCGGGGCGATGGTGATGCTATCGCCGGTGTGCACGCCCATTGGATCGATGTTCTCGATCGAGCAGACGATGATGGCGTTGTCGGCCTTGTCGCGGACGACCTCCATCTCGAATTCTTTCCAGCCGAGCACGGATTGTTCGATCAGCACTTCGTTGACCGGCGAGGCGTCGAGACCCGCTTCGACGATCTCGAAGAATTCCTCGCGGTTGTAGGCAATGCCGCCGCCGGTGCCGCCCATCGTGAAGGAGGGCCGGATCACGGCGGGCAGGCCGACATGGTCGAGCGCTTCCAGGGCATGGGTGAACGCCTCCGGCGACAGCTCCATGATCGGATTGTTCTGGTCGTCGTAGAGGAAGTTGCCTGCCGAATCCTTTTTGTGGCGGAGATAGCCTTTCAGGGTAATGCCGCGCGGCACGTCGAGGCCGATCTTGATCATCGCCTGGCGGAACTGCTCGCGGTCTTCGGCCTTGTCGATGGCAGCGGCCGAGGCGCCGATCAGCTCGACATTATACTTTTCGAGGATGCCGCGTTTGCGCAGGGTCAGCGCCGTATTGAGCGCCGTCTGGCCGCCCATGGTCGGGAGCAGCGCAAACACCTTGCCTTCGGGGACGTTCGCCCGTTCGCGCTTGATGATCTTTTCGACGAAGGTCGCAGTGATTGGCTCGATGTAAGTGGCGTCGGCCAGCGACGGGTCGGTCATAATCGTGGCCGGGTTGGAATTCACCAGCACCACCCGGTAGCCTTCGTCGCGCAGCGCCTTGCAGGCCTGGGCGCCGGAATAGTCGAACTCGCAGGCTTGGCCGATAACGATGGGTCCCGCGCCGATGATCAGCACGGTGTGGATGTCTTCACGTTTCGGCATTTTCTTCTCGCGCGCATCGTCGGGCACGCGAATGTCGCACCCGGGCTCGACCAAATTGCAGGTTAAGGGGATCGTCTAACCCCAACCGGGGGGGCACGCAACCCTGCTGTCACAATATGTTGTGCAAGCTGGGCGGGAGGGAATTGGGTCCTTCTCGTCAGCCCCGATTCGCCCCCCCCAATCGGCTCGACTTGGCCGCTTGTCTCTCACCGCCGCCTTGATACGAAAGACGGGCGGGCCACCATCTCCAGCGGCCCGCCCTTTGACTACGGCCGGAGCGTCACGACGCCGCGTTCAACTGCGTGGCCCAATCTAGAGGATTGCGGGTTCCAAGCTTCAGTCGAAGCTCGACCGGCTTTCCCGCCGGCAAATGCAGTTCGCACGTCGCCGTATTTGGCTTTATGCCCGCGGCCAAAACGCCCGCGGTCGCACTGACTTTTTCGATGCCCTGCCGCGCGATCAGCGTGACGTCCTGGTTGCGGAACGAGGTCACTTTGAGGTCCACCGTTCGCGCTGTCATATCCCAAGCCAGGGTATCGATGCGGGCAAAGGTACGCGCCAGCATGCCGTTGATGGCGCCTTTGGTCAGCGTATGCGGCAGCGCCGGCAAGACTTCGATCACGCCAGGACGCGAGTAAAGCAGCATCTCCATCATGATGGCGGGAATGCCGCCTTGCGCATCGGGCATCGGGAAAGCCCAGGGATCGTGCGAGCAGCGCATCGTCGCGGCGACGTAGCCCTGTTCGATCAACTGGCGCAGTTCGGTGTCGACCATGTACTCGTCTTTGAGGCGGGCACCGACCAGGGCGCGATGGCAGCGGCCATGCGCGGCCAGCCGTTCCGGCACGCGCTTGCGATCGGCCAGCATCGCGGCCAGGGCCAGTTTCGGCGTGCGATCCGGATCGATATCGTCACCCGGCCAGACGCCATAGAGATGGGAAACATGGCGATGGGCGTAACGTTCTTCGAGACCGGGCCATGACCATTCCTTCAGGGTGCCATCCGGCTCCATCAAGTAGGGCGGCATCTTCGCCAGCATCGCCTTCCATTTCGGAATCTGATCGGCGTCGGTGCCGAGGACTTCGCAGGCGTTGATCAGGTTGGACAGCACTTCGCGGCAGACCGAAATATCCATGGTGGCGTTGAGCACCATCATGCACGATGCGGTCAGGTTGCCGGGATTGTTCTCAGGCGAGAACGAAGGCGCGAAGACGTAATTGCCGTCCTTGTCGGTGACGGTCAGGAAATCCTCATAGAACAGGGCCAGTTCCTTCAAGCCCGGAACGACGCGCTTTTTGAGGAATTCGCGATCGCCGTTGCAGAGATAGGTGTCCCAGAATGGGCGGTAGCACCAGCCGCCGGCGGAAATCCAATAAGGATGCGGCCAGATTTCCTTGGTGGAGTCGGCATAGCTGTAGTGATAGCTGACGCCGATGCCCTTGTCGGGCAGCAGCGGATAGGAGGTGCCGCGGGCGCCAAAAATGTTCTTGGCATTGATCCGGCAGTCGGGCGCAATCGACTCCATCCAGTCGAAATACGCGTTCATGCCTTCGCGCAGATCGCTTTGCGGCGCATGGGCAATCTGCAAATTGATATTGGCGTTCACCTCCGCCATCATCGTCGGATATTTGCCGCTGGTGTAGATGAACCAGTGGCGGCCCATCCCGAAGATCTTTTCGAGCAGGGCAGGCGAATAGTCCTCGCGCGAGCGCTGATCGGCCAGAAGCTCTTCCGTCGACAGGCCGTACTGGGCGCTGCCGCCAAAATCGACGCCGACCCGGTTGAACGCCTCGGCCAGCACCGGGCGATGGCGGGCCAGAAGCGCGTCATAATCCGGTTTGATCGCGTCCACCGCGCGGCGCAACGCGTCCACATTCTTTTCGCTGTAATCGGCGAACCAGGCGATACGCGTCAGCAGCAATACGGACGACGCGTTCTCGACGACCAGGGTGTCCCCGTCCAAGCGGGCGGTGCCGCCGTCGCGCACGACGCGGACGACGCTGGCATAGCCGCTGTTATCGGCGGACGGATCGAGCCGGCACTTGAGGATCAGCCGTTTCTCGTTGAAGTCCTGATGGAATTCGCTTTCGCCCGAGGTAACGTTGCCCCACCAGCGCAACGGCGCGTTGGGCTTCTTCACCGTAATCCGGACGTTAAGCTTTTGGTCCTTCGGCGCGGTCAGCCGTTGAACGACGACGTCATCGGGGCGTGATGCAAAGGCCTTGCGCTGCCAGTCGCCGTTGCCGTCGGTCCAATGCACCGCGATCTCGCCGCTCTCAAAATCGACGGTGCGCAAATAGCTGGTAGCGGTTCCGGCTTTCGGAAGGTCGATCGCCATTTGGAACGCGGACACAGTCGAATGCGGGAAGGTGTTCTTCTTGACTGGACTTTCGTCCATCACCTTGAAAGCGTATTCGGCGGCTTCCTGGTATTTGCCGTTGAGCAGCATCTGGCGCAGCTCCGGCAGGATGTGCGCCGCCTTGGGCGCCTCTATCGGCCGCTTCCACGGCATCAACAAGGCCTCGTGGTGGAAGACAAGTTTATCCGCATACGGATCGCATGTCTCTTCGATATACATCGGGCCGTTGCCGGTCGTGAGCCCTTCGCTCACGATTTTGCCGGGTGCGATGCTGCAGAACCCTTTCTTCGGGACGATGCCGCGGACGAGACGTTCCGGAAGCGGCATTGGTGAAATACCACCCGGCAGTTTGGATCCGGCTGGCACCGGCGCCTTCGGCAAGAACCCGTCCGCCTGGGCGCGATGGAGATAGTCGGCGGAACGGTTCTCCGCGGGCGGTCGCGCCAGCGATTTGGTTGGTTTTTGGGGAATGGCTTTCGCCGCGATGGCTGGCGTAAGCAATGCGGAAGAACTCGCCAAGCCGACGGCGAGCGTACCACTTTTAAGAAATTCTCGGCGTTTCACAACATCCTCCCTTGCCGGAATCCCAAACGAAAACTTCGAATGGCTTCCAGCGTGTCCTGTTGTTTTTTTCGCGGTCGGACGGGAGACGTGACGGCCGCCTGACATCGCGATGGATGAGGAAGTCTAGCGCGCAATTTTCCGGCCGGCAATTACTCATACAAATTCAAATTTGATCTTTGAATTTGCCGGGCGTTATCGGATCGCGTCGGCGCGTTACAAACCGGCACGGCCACCGAGTAAACAAAATGTGAGTTGTGTATCGGTTAGTCTCAGCCATCTGCGGCAAGCGATACCAATACAAAAACCCGCAGATTATCGCTGCATTTCCTGAATCGGTTCGAATTTCGCCGAAAAATGCCGCATCCGCTCCGGTTCCCAGGTGATCCGCATGCCTTTCAGCTTGTTCTTCTCGGCCGCGATGGTTTCGAACACTTCCACGATGTAGTCGGCATGGCTTTGGGTGTAGACGCGCCGCGGCAGCGCCAGGCGCACCAGTTCCATCGGCGCCGGGACTTCGGAGCCGTCGGGATGGCGGCCGAACATCACCGAACCGATCTCGCAGGCGCGGATGCCGCCTTCGATGTACATTGCGATCGCTAGCGACTGCCCGGGATATTCCAGCGGCGGGATGTGGGGCAGGAACTTCTTGGCATTGATGAAGATGGCGTGGCCGCCGGAGGGCTTCACGGTGTCAACGCCCAGCTTCTCCAGCCGCTCGGCGATATAGGCGGACGTGCGCAGGCGATAGGCGAGATAATCCTCGTCGACAATTTCTTTCAGACCTTGGGCGATGGCGTCGAGATCGCGCCCCGCCAATCCGCCATAGGTGGGGAAGCCCTCGGTCAGGATCAGTCGCTCGCGCACCGCCTGCGCCAAGTGATCGTCGTTGAGCGCAAGCCAGCCGCCGATATTGGCGAAGGCGTCTTTCTTGGCGCTCATGGTCATGCCGTCGGCGTCGGCAAACATGTCGCGCACGATGGCTTCCACATGGCGCGCGTTCTGACCCGGCTCGCGCAGTTTGATGAAGAACGCATTCTCGGCGAAGCGGCAGCCGTCGATGATGAAGGGCTTGCCGTATTTGTGCGCCAGCGCCGCCGCGCCGCGGATGTTTTCCAGACTCACCGGTTGGCCGCCGCCGGCGTTGTTGGTGACGGTCATCATCACGCACGGCACCGCCTCGGCATGGTTGGCCAGGAAGCGCTCAAGCTTGCCGAGGTCCATGTTACCTTTGAAGGGATGCAGATTGTCGGGGTCGTGACCTTCGGCGATGACGAGATCGATCGCTTCGGCGCCGGTGGCTTCGATATTGGCGCGGGTGGTGTCGAAGTGGGTGTTGGAGGGAACTTGTTTGCTCACGCCGCCGAGCACCGAAAACAGGATCGCTTCCGCTGCGCGACCCTGATGCGTCGGCAGGATATGCTTGAAGGGGAACAGTGTCTTCACCGCTGCCTCAAAACGGAAGAAAGAGGGACTGCCGGCATAAGATTCATCGCCGCCGAGCAAGGCCGATTGCTGCGCCGCGCTCATCGCTGAGGTGCCGGAGTCGGTAAGGAGGTCGATCAAGACATCGTCGGAATGCAGCGAGAACAGATTGTAATGCGCTGCCGCGACAAAGCATTCGCGCTCGTCGCGCGTCGTCATGCGGATCGGCTCCACGACCTTGATGCGGAACGGCTCGATGATGGTTCTCATGGCGCTCTCACTGTTATCCCCGGCTGAGCAAGCGCGCATTGGCGCGGCTGCGAAGGGACGGACCTAGGTTACAGAGTTGTGAGATGTTTGCGTAACGCACAGATCGCGTAATCGCCTCCAGCGCCGCGCATAGCTCCGGCACCTGGGTCCCCTTGCGCTGCGCACTTCAGCCGGGGATGACAGCGCTATTTCTTCGGCTTGAGCAGGCTTTCCAGCGTCGGGGCGAAGGCGCTGACCTTGAACGCGGGCAGTTTGAAGACCCAGCCTTCGGCGCGGGCGTTGATTGCCAAGGCTTCCTTGGCCGCCTTTTGGTTACCGGGCGCGGCGTTGGCGAACAGGCGTGTCCAGGTGTCGCTCCCCTGCGTCACCAGATCGACCGTGACGGTGAGGCCATCGAAGGTCTGCAAGACCAGCCGTGCAGCATTGCTGAAATCGAACGCTGTGGCGGACTTGATGTCATCGAAACCGAAATCGGCCAGCGCCGCGGCCGTGGTATCGGCGGCGCCCGCAAAGGCAAGCTCGCGGCCCTTTGGCAGCGGCGCGATCGCGAACGGCACATTGGGATTTTGGCGGCTCGTGGTGTAGGCGGGGCCGGAGGCGGGCTTGACCTCGGCGGACGCGACGCGGCTGGGGGCGAGGCTGACAACTGCCTTGTCCATCCAGTCGGCGGGATTGGCCTTGATCTCGGCCGGGCTCTTGGCGAGATAACTCTGGTTTTCGCCAGCGCGGCGCACGAATAGGCCGATGTTCTCGCCCAGGCTTTCCGATTTGCCGACGATCATCGAGGCGATCACATGGCCCTTTTCGCCCGACAAAGTAACGATGACGCCATTGCCTTGCGGCGGCGGATCAAGATCGACGTAGGGAAACCACTCGGGACGGTCGGTCTTGGGCTCGACCGTTTCCATCGCGGCGATGGCGACCAGCGTCTGCTTCACGGTTTCGAACGAAGCCGGATAATTGCCGTGGTCTGGCAGCACCCAGCCTTTTTGCGGCACGAAGGCGACTTGGAAGGCGCCGTATTTCTTCGACACGATGTAGATGCGGGTGACGTCGCCTTTGTTCAGCATATGCGCCAACCAGGGGAACACCGGCATCGTCTGGTAGCGCGGCGCCACGACGGCGGCGCGGTAATAGAGCCCGCCGAGCGCGAGGGCGATGCTGACGAACGCAAGGATGGCCAGCGCCATCAAACGGCGGTCACGGCGGCCATGGAAGAAAGTGGCAACGCGCATCACGGCCTCTAAAGATGAATGGCGCGGGCGCGGCGGCGCCGGCGGACCCACGCGATGACGAGCGCGAAGGCTGCGACCAGCAACGGCACTGCCACGATATTGATGAAGGCGAGGAAATCGCCGAGCGCATCAACATCCTGGCGCAAATTGTGCTGCACTTGACGCAGTTGGGTGCGAATTTCGATCAGCTGGTGCTTGAACGCGTCGATCGCTGTCTGTTGCTGCGCCGAGAGCCCAGTTTGCGCATTGGCACCGGTTGAGGTGCCTCCTTGCCCCGATTGCAGCGTCTTGAGCTGCTGTTCGGTATCGGTGAGCTTGGCCTTGAGTGTGTCTTCCTGCTGCTTGAATTCGCGCTCGGCATCGGCTTGCAACGCGCGCACCAGGGTGAAGGGGCGGTCGTTGGTGGCGCGGGTGCGCAGCGAAATAAGGTCGCTTGAACCGGTCAGGTTTTCGAGCGCGCCCAAAACGAAGGAGTCGTTGTTGGCGAACGGTGCCGCGACGGCCTTGCCGTACAACTGCTCGACCCGCACCCAGAACTCATCCTTGAAGATGTCCGTATCGGCCATCACGATGACATTGATGGCCTTGGCGCTCGTCACTTGCTGGCCGGAAACGCCCGCGGGCGCGCCGGAGGGATACGACGTCTTGGCCGGGCCGGTGAGGCGCGCGGCGATGATGTATTCCTGGCCGGTGGGAGCGACCGACGCGGCGACATCCTCCGGGTTGGTCATCGCTTGCAGGCGGGCCTGCGCTACGTCGAGCAGCGCGGCCTGATTGGTCGAGCCCATTAGCGAGGTGAATTTGGTGGTGGCGCTTTTCAGCGGCCGTAGCGATCCGGCGCTGCCGAGATTGACGACTTTCAGATTGGCGGTGACCGGGTCGTCGCTGGAGAACTGATCGCCGGTCAGGTGCAGCCACACCGGATAGGTCATCGGCGGGCCTTCGCGGGAAAGCTGCACATGCTGCGCCAGCTTGAGATCGCCAATTTCCTTGGTGGTGTCGAAACTGATGCCCCAGGCCTGGAATAGGCGTGGCAGGGTGGAGAACGAGGCCTGCTGGCCCGGCTCCATGGCGCCGCCTTGGGCAAGTTCGGAATTGGGATCGACGAACACCAGCGCGCGGCCGCCCTTGAGCACGAATTGGTCGATGACATAGGTCTGAGCATCGGTGAGAGCGCCCGGATGGACGATCATCAAGACGTCGGTGCCCGCTGGAATCGACGCGAAATCCTGCGGCAGCATCTGGGTGGTGTAGGCCTGCGCCAGCTCCTGATAAATCGCGTAGGGGCGCGAGTGGCCGCTCATCATCGCCTGCATGCCGCCGGGCCCAGTTTCGAGCGGCAGACCCGACAGGATCGCGATCTTGTATTTTTTGGGCGACGACAGCCGGTAGATCAGCGTCGTCAAATCATATTCGAGCAGCCCTTCGCGCTCGGGGCTGAAATAGGGAACGACCTCGCGTCCGTCGATGCGATTGACGCCGACCAAGCCGAAATAGACCGACTCGCCGCTATCGGTCGGCACCGCGGTGATGCCCGCCGCACCGGCGTCGTCTTCGGCCGGGGTGAAGGGCTCGGGATCGATTTCTTCGAGGATGATCTTGCCGTGGCTGCGCGCGGCGTATTCGCGCAAGAGATCGCGCACGCGTCCGGCATAGGCACGGGTCTGGGCGTATTGGCTCGCCGCCTTTTTGGAGAAGAAGAAGCGCAGCGTCACCGGTTCGCTGAGGCTCTTGATGACGTTGCGGGTGCCTTGCGAAAGCGTATAGCGGCCGGTGTCGGTGAGGTCGATCTTGGCAGTGGTGATGGTGGCGTCGACCGCGATGTTGAGGCCGAGGAACACGGCGGCGGCGAGTACGATCGACAGAACCGCGTATTTGCGGCGGGAAAGCTGGCTCGTCATCTCAGCCTCCCTTCTTGAGATCGACCACCACGATATTGGCGGCCAGGAACAGGGTAATCAGCGAGAAGAAGAAGACGAGGTCGCGCAAATCGAGCACGCCTTGGGTGATCGCGGTGAAATGAGTCACGAAGCTGAACGAGGCGATGGCTTCGGTGAGCGCGTCGGGCGCCCAAACACGGAAGACATCGAGCACCAAGGGCGAGCCGGAAACGGTGAACAGGAAGCACACCACCACGCTGACGACGAAGGCGATCACTTGGTTGTTGGTGGTCGCCGAGATACAGGCGCCGATGGCGAGATACCCGCCGGCCACCAGGAAGGAGCCGATATAGCTCGCCAGGATGACGCCGTTGTCGGGCTGGCCGAGGAAATTGACCGTCAGCCAGATCGGGAAGGTGAGGGCGAGCGCAATGCCGGTGAAGGCCCAGGCGGCGAGATATTTGCCGACCACGGTGGCCCACAGCGGCACCGGTAAGGTGAGAAGCAGTTCCATCGTACCGCTGCGCCGCTCGTCGGCCCACAGCCGCATCGAAATCGCCGGTACCAGGAAGAGATAAAGCCAAGGGTGATAGGCGAAGAACACCGACAAATCGGCGATACCATTCTCGTAGAAATGGCCGACATAAAAGGTGAAGGCGCCCATCGTGAACAGGAAAATCACGATGAAGACATAGGCCAAGGGCGTCGCGAAATAGCCGGCGAACTCGCGTTTGAAGATCGGCCAGACGTAACGGGTAAGGGCGTTCATTTGCGTGCTGCCTTGACGCGCGCGGCATCCGATGTGGTGATGGCGCGAAAGACTTCGTCGAGGCGTCCGGGCTCGGCATAAAGCTCTTTCACCGTCCAGTTCTCGCGCGCCGCCAGCGCGCTGACAGCTTCGATCAAGAGCGCGCCGCTCTTGGGGAACGCGGTCAGCCGGACGGCATCGCCGAAATTCTTGCGTTCGACCTGCGCCACCATGGCCAGGGTTTTCAGCTTCGCCACAGCACCTTCGATCTCATCCTTCGACAAGGTTAGCGTCACCGCATTGTGGTAGCGCGAGCGGGCGAGCAATTCGGCGGGGGTGCCGTCGGCGACAATGGTGCCGCGGTCGATGATCACCGCGCGGGTGCAGATCGCTTCCACTTCTTCGAGCAGATGCGTGGAGACGATGATCGCCTTTTCCGCCGCCATGTCGTGGATCAATCCGCGCACCGCATGTTTCTGGTTGGGATCGAGGCCGTCAGTCGGTTCGTCCATGATCAGCACCGGCGGATCGTGCAGGATCGCTTGGGCCAGGCCGACGCGGCGCTTGAAGCCCTTCGACAGTGTCTCGATCGGCTGTTCCAGCACCGGCACAAGTTCAGTCTTTTCCACCACCGCGGCGACGCGCGCTTTGGCGTCGGCGCCTTTGAAGCCGCGCACTTCGGCGATGAAACTGAGGAATTGGCGCGCCGTCATGTCGCCGTAAGCGGGGGCGCCTTCCGGCAGATAGCCGATAAGGGCCTGTGCCTTGGTGGTATCGGCCTCGATATCATGGCCACAGACGGTCACGGTGCCCGCATCGGGGGCGAGGAAGCCGGTAACCATCTTCATGGTCGTGGATTTGCCGGCGCCGTTGGGGCCCAAAAATCCCAGGACTTCGCCCTTGGCAACGTGCAGACTAAGATTGGCCACGGCCGTCATCGGCCCGAAGCGTTTGGTGAGTTCCTTGATCTCGATCATGGAATGCTGCGGCGCGCTAAAAGGGGTAAATCCATTAGTGAAAACGGCATTCTCCCGCAACCCTGGCGAGGTTACGAATTGGACATGGCTTAGGGGGCCGATGTGACATGACACTTGATTCTCGCCTGGTGCTCCGGACCGCCCTGGCCGGAACGGTTCTGCAGCTACTGCTCGCGGGCGCCGGACACCTGTTTCCTTGGGTCGGTATCCATCTGTTTCTGTTTGGAAGGGCGATGATTTCCGCGACCGCCGGCTACCTCTATGGCCTGCTTCACGGCCGTAGCTACGGCGCTGGTGCCCTCGGCGGGGCGATTGCCGGCGGGTTGTGTGTCGTCCCGGCCCTGGTGCTGTCGGTCCTACTCGGCGATTCGGCGGGCGTGGCGGTTTCGACCGGCACCGGGATTTCGATCCTCACCGGTGCGGTCGGCGGCGCCTTTGGACAGATGGGCGCGATTCTCAAGAAGCTCGGCTTCTGATCCTTCAAGCCGCGGCCGTCCTCATCCTGAGGAGAGAGTAAAGAAAGGGGTCGCGCGGCAGAAGTGCCGCGCTGGCCAAGGTAAAGTACTCAGGGGAGAGTTCGGCTGGCCGGACAAGGGCCGCCCCGCAACTGGGGGGCTGGGGGGCTTGATAGTCACGAGAGCAACACCAAATCCAACCAGCCGAGGTGCGGGTTATCAGGGGCCATGAAGGCGCAGCCGTGGTGCAAAGGTGACGATTTGGTGGCGCA
>WSSedL1CaDRAFT_10001595_pt1 | contig 12909 bp, 11 predicted proteins | sample WetSurSL1Cattail_FD_9464 | JGI IMG/M metagenome (IMG submission 9464)
CTATTACTTCCCGCTTTTTTAGCTGCCTTCGGACGGCTTAGCTTAGTGTGCATTTTTTCGGTATGGTACTCAAATTACAGTGTTTCAAACTTTTCACCTTACAATTTTGTTTCTTACTTCGGCTAACACTTTCTGCTATCAGACATCTCCGGACTTCACACTATCGCACAAAAAACGGGTTTTCGTCGTTCCTATAACAATTTCAAAAAAAATAAGCAGCCCGCGTCCATTGGCACCTTCGCAAAGACACCTTTTAGTGACGATTCAAATATTCCCCCAGTCCATCACACTATTCAGTTTCTCCAACTGCTCGCCAAGCTTCGACAACTTTGATAGGCGATCTTTCTCGACAAAAAATCCCAATGTTTCATGTATCAATTATACCATTTTGTTGATATTTATGCATATTTTGCGGTGAGTTTTTAGGGGTGACCATATTTTATCACGTAATCATGTAATCACAAAATACCTATAATTAGCATAATTCAAATGATAATTATTTCAAATTAAATAGATAAGTAAAAATATAGAATAATTTTTCTCTTATATTATAGTATTCCTTAATTATAGTGATGACAGTGGTCACACAAAGCTGTCAATCCGCATTGGGACTGATTTTTCGCGTAATCACTGTCATCATTCTTAGCTACTCAAGTAGAGTAAACCCTGCTAAATTACTTCCTTTGGAAAGCGGTAACACCATGCTTGAAGCCCGTTGATGCGCTTTTGTACTTGAAACCGTTTACTGTTAGAATCTGCCGGCATGATATACCCTAAATCGACAAATTTTTTGATGACTTGAGATAATTCAAATCCGGTTTCATTTCTCATTGCACTGGAGAATTCGTGGCCAATTACATAGATGCTATCTTTCTCAATCACGCCAAGCTGCTCGCCCAAAGTGCTTGGCGATAATCGATTGTAATTTTTGGCCAACCAGCCCTGTGCCCAATCCCATGCTTTTGCAGCGGTGTCCACTTCCTGCTTTTGGGGCAGCGTATCCAGTAACTGATTTCCAAATTCCACAGCGTTTTGAAACGCGGTTTCTTTGTCTTTTCCGAAAAGTATTACAGAACTTAAATAGTCAGACAAAGCAAGTATTGTTACGATTCGATTCAGTTTATCCGTTGAAGGGCTTTGAGAGAATTGATTGTAAAAGCGATTGTAATCTTGCTGAAAAGAAGAAAATCTATGTTCCTTTTCTTCCGCCTGCAAGGCTTCCACCCACACTCGACCCGCACTACCATAGTTCTCCCTGAAAAATCTGTCCATTGAGGCAGCGTCTTTCTCGAATAATTTCTTCTCACAGGGCAGCTCAAGAACGCGGTTGCCTGCGCCCGCTTTCGCCGTCTCCGGCAGCAGCTTTGCCTCACCGTTTGTAAGAGTCACAAGGCTCCAATAATCGATATGCTGCATGCCTCCGGTTTTGGTTCCCTTCGCGCCGCTCTGTCCGTCGGTCAAGCGATAAATCATTTGCTCGATTTCAAAAGGAGATGCAAATCGATTGGCTTCCCGCTCGTTCAAGGCCAGAGGAATACTGTTGCAGAAGGCAGCAGATTTCTCAAACCCAACGGCTGTTGAGTTAAAATTCTTGGTCAACACATCAGGGTCTCCCCACACGCTCATGGCAGCATGCATTGCCACCGATTTTGCCGTACTGCTTTCTCCCCAGAGATCTAAGAGAAAGTTTTGCTGCTTCAGTGCTTTAATCAACGGAGAAGCAAAGCTGGCGGCAAATTCCGCACGGACGGGCATACTGTACTCCTTTGCAGCAGAAACCTCTCGCAGCCATGCATCAAGGTCTCCCCTTTCTCGGATTGCTTCGTACATCGTCTGATGTTCCTGATCACCGTCAAAAATCGAATGATTGGAATAAGGCATAAAACCATCCTCACAGGATCTCCCAATCCAACCAGCATGACTTACTGCGAACTGAAATGGAAGGACTACTCTGTTAACAGCCTCAAAATCGGCGAGGTATTGAACCAAACACCTTGCATTCTCGCTGGTGACGGCCAGTCCGCTGTCGGACATAGCTAAAATGCTTTGCCGGCTACAGATGGTGCTCCGTTTTACGGTTAAATCTCTCCAATGGCCGTCTTGCAGAAAGGACACAACCACCCCTTCCGACCCAACCTCTGCATTACGATAACGTCCGGAGAGAATAACCGGCTGCGAACACACTGGACTGGGTGACGCGTAATTGCCGATTGGATAGATTCCGCTTTCATTGACATTCCAGCCCTGTGGACACATAAGGCCCTCAACAAGAAGGTTTGGTAATGACAGCAGCTTCAATTCCGGCTGGGTACGCTTGCATTGGCACTTCATTTTAAGCGTTCGACGGAAAGCGGCAACGATTCTGTTGAAATCGGCAGCCACTCTCATATTTTTCGCCTGCTCTCTCAGCTCATTGATACGGCGCTCTCGCTTTAGCTCATCCGGAATATCAGCCAATTCCGCCAACACTTCGTCTGTGAGGATAGAATCAATCCCATGCGAATCCGCAGTCGGAATAGCTTGACCTTCTGCCCCTGCTGCCAGATTGTACTGTTCTGCATAAACAACCCCATTAAGGCTGTATTCAAGCAACTTGTCCGTCACATCTTGAGAATCGTCGTAAGCCTCATAGACATCGGTAATATCCCAATGGGGTGAAATCTGAGGTATCAGCTCCCTCAGATCCATAATTTTGACACTGCCAGCCGTCAAACGTAACGAATTAGCGGTTTCCTGAGCAAAATCCACTCCTATTTCATCGTTATCAGGGATAATGACAACTTCTGCACCTTTCAATGCTTCCGAATATTCCCGTTTCCATTTACCATGCCCTGCACCGTCTGGTGAACAGGTAGCAGTGAATCCATAGCTACACAGGGTATCGACATCTTTTTCCCCTTCAACCACCCAAATCGGGCGGTGTTCTGCAATGGCCTGTTCCACGTCCGGTAAACAGTAAAGTATCATTCCGTTTTGCGGACGGTTGTACTTCCAACCGTCTTTTCCGTCTGGCGTACGCCACGAGAAAGATTTCGGTGTATACCGAAGCTTTTGACATAACAGCTCACCGTTTTCATCAGTATAAGAATAAATCGCTGTGATTTTTCTCTTTTCTGATGGTTCTGGCTTCGAATAGGTTTGTGTCTTTGGAAGGGTAGGTGCAGTTCTTTGGTTGTTTGGGTACAAATCGCGCATAGCGAGTCCTATTGCCCGCAACACTTTATCTGTACTGCAGCCGGCATGGCAGTTCAATAAGATTCTGCCGTCCTCGCCTTCTGCAATACTCAAGCTTGGATTTTTGTCATCATGCGCGGGGCACTTTGCCATATATCTTTTCCCAGTTCTTTGTACGCCCTTCAGATATTTCAGAAAACTCTCGATTTCCACAATAATCACTCCTTGAAATTAAAGGTTCTTGCTTCTCCCATTATTTTCTGACATTGGGAGAGCAAGAACGATATGTCCTGAGTTCATAAGCACATCCGCAGGAGTTAACGCGGTGGCCTCAGGATTTTGTGTTTTGTGTTTTGTGTTTTCTCCGTGTCTTTAGGGTACTTTTACCCCGAAAACTGACTTGAATCACCTTTAAAAGAAAAATGCCCCAGCAAGGCCGTATGATTTCAATAGATTATGCTGTTTTATTTGGAGCGTTGACTTTTATATCATTCTATTTTTTTCAAGCATTAGCAGTGAATATCCACCACAGTGAATATACTTTCCGGATTACATGGGCGAATAAACCGGTTATACCAGTCTCTTTCCCAAGAAACTGCAGCTTCACCTGTGAAATTCATTCCTGGTTCTAGATGCCAGCCCAGCTCATCAAGCACAATCAATGTGCGATAGCATGATTCTGTTTTGATATAATCATTCTTATTATGATACAACGGACGGTTAATCTCATCGCACTGCTCAAATGGCAGGACGCCGTGTTCCCGCTCTTTCTGCACACCACCCCAGTCAATGTCACAAATCCGTGCCGAGTTACTGCGCTGCCCGCTTTTCAGCAGAAGGTGGTTATTGTAACGTCCGCCCAATTCAATGCCATCCCACTCACTTCGATAAATTTGTGGATAATGCAGCAATTCTTTATCCGTCATTTTCAAAATCCTTGGAAACTCCTTTTGAACGTATTTTACATAGTCCGGCAAATTTCGATACCGCTCAATAAAGTCCTGTGGATTGCGAAGGTATTCTGCATACAGCCCGTGTATGGCAAAATATTGCCGACGGAGTGCCATCATTTCAATCCATTCTCCGTCTTCAACCGGATCAAACACATGCTCCATATCGTAGGGATATAGTAAAGCAGGTACCATGTGAAAATCTCCCGAAATTACGCCAAGTTCATAATGCATCAAAAACATCTCCTTAAAAATTTTGAGAATCAAATAACTATATATTGTGGTTAAATTCGTTTTGTCTCATGTATATAGTACAGCAAAGTTCTACGTTTCACAATTCGCAGAATAGCAAATAGGATACACATAGCGTCTGAGTAAAACTGTAGGAATCACCAAAATCGAGGGGCGGCTTAGGATAGTACTGAAGTTTTGTCGCTTTGCGGCTGTTTCTCGGAAATCACAAACACTCCTTTTAAATTTTTTAATAAAAGCAGCACCTTTTTGGATGCTGCCTAAAATTAACGAACCAATAATTTATTAACAACAATAATGTAGGTTGCAAGTTTGAAAACGTCAACCTATCCCAATTTAATGAAAAAATATTTTATTTCAGCCATTTGCCATTTGTGTTATTGACGTTTTCAAAGACTGAACCTATCTTATTTATGTAAAGTTTTTAATCAGTTGAGTTAATTTTAAAACAGTGTTCAAATCAGAACACTGTTTTTTTATTATAAAAAATTAAAGGAGTGTACCATAATGAAAAACAATCTCGTAAATGAAAGCAGCACAACAGGCAAGGGGGCTTTTCCCCTTGATTACACAAATCATGCAGAAAAGGCCGATACTCCGATGACTAACGGCGGAATAACAGGCAGAGTTAAGATGTCAATGCATTCAAAATTTGACTTTGTGGATGATTCCGCCGTTTCCATTTCAGAATGCGGCAGAAGGGTGCTTTACATCAGAAGCATTTGTAGAAATGGAAAGCCTGACTCTTCCGACCAAAAAGTCAATTGAGAATCTCACTTTGAAAGTCTCAGAGGTACAAGTTGACGTTTTCACGGCTTGGAACTATATTATTTCATTGCTAAATTTTGCGGCGCGATAATTTTGCGAATGGATCAGAAAATGTCTACGATTTTCAATATTACCGCTAACATGCAAATACTCGGCATAAAGTGAATCCCTAAGCTCCAGAAATGTCATTCAAAATAAAATAATATGGCTGCTCCCTAGAGCAAAGAAGATTCCAAAATTTTAATAAAGGAAGTAGTATCAACATGAATCAGGAAAATCTCACCAGAATCCCGGATGCTGTTGCAGACAGTATCAAAAAATTGCAGGAGCTTGTTCAAAAATATCCGCAGTTTATTCCGTTGCCGGAGTGCGCCACTTTTCTCGGTATGGACAGGGACGGACTCCGCAGGGCAATTGAAACAAACACCTGCCCATTTGGAATTGCCTGGCAGCGTCCTGGCGCGGCGAACAGAGCTTTTAAAATACCGACCGCAACATTTTATTTCTGGTATACAAAAGGCTTTTCCGTGGCTGCGTGACAAAAAAGCAGCCGTCCTTTCTGCTGAAACAGAAAAGGCGGCTAACGATCAACACTGGGCTGACAAGTACGATCATAATCGCATTCATATTATACTTTGCCAGCCCCTAATTTAAAGGAGGAATGTGCAAAATGGCACGTCCAAAAAAAGAAGCGCCGAACCATGGCAATTTATATGAGGTCAAAATCACCTTGGGCAGAAACATGGATGGAAAATTTGAGCGCAAATCTTTTTTCAGCTCAAAAAGCAAACAGGATGCCCGGCGGAAAGGGGAAGAATATAAATTAAACTATCAGAAGGGGCAATGCACCGATAATCAGGTCATCTTCTCCAAATATGCAGAAAGCTGGCTGGAAAACTGCAAGGAACATTCGGTACGCGCCAATACGTACGAATACACCTATAAATACAGTGTGAAAAAACATCTGATTCCGTATTTCGGTCGCTTTCCGATAGCAAGCATTCATAAAACAGATATTCAAGAGTTTTTGAACAGCAAAACAGCAAAGTCAGAAAGCATGCTGCACAAATTAAGATTGACGCTGAACATGATTTTTGAAGACGCCTGTGACAACGACATTATTTATAAAAATCCATGTAAAAATGTGAAGCTTCCGATTTCCAAACAAACAAAAAAAATGATTGAGCCATATACTGCCAAACAGACGCTGACTGTTATTGACTTTGCAAAATCAAACCCACTTGGCTCTTCTATCCTGATTCTGCTAAAATGCGGGCTAAGGCGCAGCGAGCTTTTAGGTCTGCGCTGGCAGGATATTGACTTTGAGAACAATTTAATCCATATCAATCAGGCTGTGACCGAAACAAACGGCGTTCTCTTATGCGGTAAAACGAAAAGCGAGTACTCTATGCGCACGCTTCCGATGGATGGCGAATTAAAGGAAGCACTCCAAAGTATCCCTCGAGAGGGAACCCGATATAAGGGCAAGGGGAAACACCGTGTTTCAGTTACGGTGAAAAACGAATATGTCATCTCGGACATAAACGGAAATGCCATGCGACCTTCAAACTGGGAACGACGCTTCTATTACAAATTTATGAATGCGTTCAAAGCAGAGCATCCGGATATCCCCGTTTTAAGGCCACACGGGCTAAGACACACCTATGGTTCCCGTTTATATAATAACGGGCACGGGGTAGACATTTACACCATACAAAAGTTAATGGGGCACTCCAGCATTGATGTTACCACCAGAATTTATGTGAAGCATGATAGAGATTTTATCAACCAGGCATACAATACTGATACGTGAACCGAAACCGCAAACCGTGCTACTTACCACTTTGAATGGTAGGAGCACGGTTTGCTGCCTTTCATGATAATGTTTTTTGTCCTGTATCTGCCAATATACATAATCTTCCCAGGTTTCAGGTAAAAGTGAAAAGTTATTCATTGGCTTTCATAGTTTCTATCTCTTCCATCGATAGCCCCTTTTTAGAACGGCGTTATACAAACTTAGTCGAATATCTAATTTTAAGCATTTAAGTCCTTCATTAGAGCATCAACACTGTCAAACTTCTGGCTCATATCTCGATTGTTCTTTACATCTTCCATAGCTTGTATGGTTTCAGTATTTGGAAGGTCTTCATTCATTTTCATCAATTCTGTCTTGTTCACTAAAAACACATCTTCGCGGTCCCTGGCCGTATCCAGCAAACGCTTTGTAAAGCCGCTCTTTGAAAATACAAAGAACCGCTTTTTATAGTCTTTCAGCTCGATGATCCCTGCTGCTTTCTGTTCCAGAGCAAACAATACATCCGCATCCACCGGCTGAATGTGGTATTTGCATTCTCCGAGAATTGCGCTTTTGTGTTCTTCATCCAGTGCCGCCACATCAATTTCAGTGTGGGCATCCCAGTAGGAACCGATTTTACTTGCGGTGAAATCGAGTATGCCTGTTTTACAGAAGCCCGACAATAAATCACGGCAAACGACTTCATACACATAGGAAACATGGTTGTCTACAAAGTTTTGGCGTAATTTATGAAGTACATAATCGATGTTGTCAAGTTCCAGTTCTCCCTTATAATTGTAAACGAATTTGAACCAAAACTCTATGAAATTGTCTGAAATAAAGTAAAGTCCCTTTCGACTTTTTTCCGGTTGTTTCTCCGTCACGGGGACACACTTTTCTACTAGGCATAAATTCATTAAAGTTCTGAGATATGGACTTAACTGATTCGACGGCATTTCCAGATTACCCGCAATCTGCGACAGCTTATGATTACCCGCCGCAATGCTCTTCATGATTGAGAAATAACTGACCGTTTCCCTTACTTCCTTTTCCAGCAGGAAAACCGGTTCTTCATACAGGAATCCATCTTTCTCTAAAACATTCTCGCGAATGTTATCCATCAGAGACATATCATTATCAAAAAAGTCGTAATACTTAGGCACACCGCCCGTGACTGAATAGGTTTCCACCATCTGCTCAAAGGTCTTTTCTTTGTTATATTCAAGTAATTCCGTAAATTTTAACGGAGCCAATCGGATTTGCGCGGTACGCCTGCCGTAGAGCGGACTGTCGTGCGACAGCACCTGCGTTAGCATCATACTGATCAGAGAGCCGCAGAGAATCACCATAACATTGTGGTCTTTCAGGACTTCATCCCACACACGCTGAAAGATCGAAGGGAATGCTGGATTAATTTCCGCTAGATACTGAAATTCATCAATGACCAGTACTTTCTTTTGTTCCGACTGGAATCCAACAAAGGCGCGGAATACATCTTCCCAGTCCGAGAAATTAGCGTTTTGCAAATAATTCTGTTTTGTATAGTCGGCAAGAACACGCGAAAAATTACGGATATTGCCGCTTTCCATTTGCTCGGTGGCCAAAAAGTAAAGCGCTTTTTTATTCCGAATGAATTCCTTGATCAAAGTTGTTTTTCCAACTCTGCGCCGCCCGTAGATCACCACAAAGCCACTACTTTGACTATATTGACGCTCCAACGTCTTTAATTCTGAACTTCTTCCAATAAACTTCATTGCATGCGTGCCCCCATCCGTGATATCAATTTATATAATTTTAATTAGACTAATTGCAATTATATTGTTTTATTATTTGACTGTCAATGCATATTTTGTCGATAGTCACATCAATTTCAAATTTCTTTTCAATAGGATAATCGCCGCAGGAATTCTTCCTGAAAGAACAGCTGCAAACACTGTTGATAACTGACGCCGGAAGTCTTCGCTTTGTTTTAGTTTAGCGAGAATAGACGCTCCAATATCCGGCATTACAACCGGACGCATAAGATATTCCTCTATAACGTTAATAATAATTTATTAACGAGCGGATTAAGTTGTAATGTAACCATCAAAATAACCGCTGCCTTGAAAAGGGCGCCCTGCTATTGCATGTTGATTGCGGGACTTGAGTGTGCACTCTCATATTTTATCACGTTGAACCAATGGACATCCTATGCAATTTATTGAGATAGCTATTTCCAAACTTTGAGTCTTTAGTTCCTCAAGTAATCATATCGCTTACTACTCATACTAAAGCAAAGTACAATCGGTTTCCACTTTTGTATCATAACCCCCATATGATATCTTTCCATTTCGCCTGCAATCACCGTAAAGCCAAATGAAAATTAAAGGGACTAAGCTCTGTTAATTACAGAACTCAGTCCCTGTTTTTACATTAGATTATTTCAATGTTTTCGCCAGCTTATAAAACTTAGTCTTTTTTACTCCTGTCAGTTCTATTGCTTTCACTGCTGTAATCTCGCCCGCTTTCCATCTGTCAATTACATCATTCCAATTATTAGGCTTCTCAACATGCGGCCGTCCGTATTCATCCCATTCTCCACGAACTTTTTTTGCTTGAATACCTTCTCTCTGACGTTTTTCCTTTTTCTCAATTTCCGCCTGAGCCATGGCAGCGTATAATTCAATAAGCATATTATTTATGGTTTCCATTATCATCTGTGCCATACTGTTATCTAACTTCGTCAGATCTTGAAGGGTGGTCGGTATCTCTAATATCATTACCCTGACACCCTTATCTCTAAGATATTGCAATTCTTTCAGAGTATCCTGTTTGTTGCGACCAAGACGGTCCAACTCCGTTATGATAAGACAGTCACCATTTCGTAAAATATCATCCCGCAGAACAGTATATCTAGGACGGTTAAAATTCTTCCCGGTAAGCTGGTCAGTATAAACCTTCTCAAGATATATTCCGTTTGCGTTGCAATATTCTTTTATCTCGCTGATGCCCCTATCCAAATGCTGTTGCAGGGTGCTCGTTCTATGATATCCGTAGTAGATATTGAAGACTCCTTCCTGTTCATAAATCCATACATATTTTATTGGACGTTCATAAACCTGTTTCAACACATTATTGGACACATAATCAATATAAGAATGTGCGTTCCAAAATGTAAACATTTATGAATGCTTTTCTGCCCTGCGAATAATCGTGATAGGATGCATTAAGCCGCAGAATAATTGTTGAAACAAACATTCTGTAGCCTAACCATCGGTTATTAAAGTAGAAAATTCCGAATGGACTTTTACCGATCGTGTTCACGATCAGTTTTTTGGCTTAGTGAACATAGCTTTGAATTCCGGCACCTGCTTTTAATGCGAAGCATTTTTCTGCCGCTTTGTGAAACTGAACAGCATGAATCAGATATGAAATCGAATTTACCTTTTGGCGACATTTTAATCCTTTGAGTTGAATTTTTCTTATTCCCGTTATCAGCTTCGCATTTGTTGGAAATTGTTTTACTGTCGCATTTGCACTCATCACTTAAAAAATTGTTTAACATAGTAAAAACACTCCTTTTATAATTTTCATAATAAAAAGGCAGGGCTCAGTGTCAAACTGAACCCTGCCTAAAAATTAACTAAACAAAAATAACTTACATTGATAATATAGGGTGTGTATGCTAAAACGTCAATAGCGTAGTGCGCCAGATACGATCATAATTTATTTTCTACGTTTTATACAGATTTGTGTCAAACAATTTGACATGTTCTACATGAACTAAGCAGCTGCTAATCCGTCTGACTGCTGATATTGAATTTGTCTGTCAGAAAGAAATTCCAAAAACTTTTTGTCATCGACAATCGTAATTTCACTCCTGTCTCCGAACAGGTCATGATAGAACTTTGACTGCCATGAAAAACAATAAATGTGGATTTCACTGTCAGCACGAACCGTAGTGAATATATCATAGATTTTTTGTATCTCCATTAACTCACATTCGAAGCCTAAGAAGATTAATTCCTTACTTTCAGTTTGACCGTCATAAATGAGATTTTTGGCTCTCTCAATGTCAGCCGGATCGAGTATCGCTTCGCGGGCAGCTTCGCGGAAATTCGGGATAGAGTACACATCGAGCTGCTTCGCACCACCGCTTACCAGGGGCACGTAAAACTGCTGTTTATACAAATAATTCCCAGTCAAGTATCTTGACCGATCCTTATTGGGAGCGTGGATTGTGGCAAGGGCAACTTTGTAACTCTTTGCAAACACCAAAAGCGAAGGGTCACGGTCATGGAGTAGGTCTGAAGCATAGTCAATGTACTTCTGCTCATAATCGCTATAAAGCTTAATGCGATTACTCACGGAATTATACATGACATAATTTCGGGTTTGCAAATGCAGTACTCCTGTTGCACGCGCAGCAGACATTTTTTTGAGTCCATTGACGTCGGCCATTTTCATTTCTCTTGTCAAGTAGTGCCAGTTTTGATTGTCGCTTTGAATACTCCGCTCCTGTATCTTGCTTTGAATTTTTTCTCGGGTACTCATGTTGGAGATTTGAGCCTGTTCAAAAGGAAAGCTGTCAGCATTGATGTTCAGAGAGGAGCTATTGCGAAGAAGCTCTTGCCGATATTCCCTTTCCGCCTCAATATATTGAGTGGCAATATCCGGAACCATGTGATAGATCATTGCAACTACCCATGCAAACTTTATCTGCCGTTTTCTGTCATTAGTACCTTGTGCCCGTTTCTCCAATCCTTTCGTTAACCACTCCGGATAAGATTCCCCCTTTAATTTTTCGAGGTACTTAATTCCTTCCTTTTGAATCCGCAACATATTCTCTCCGCAAACCCTTTGCTCCTTAAAATAATTTCTCTTAATACATTGCTCAACAGCTGCTCCGGTATGAGAATAATTGAATCCAAGACTCCGTAGTGCCATTCTCGGAACGAACTGGAATGCATAGACAAACTCAAGAATGCTAGTTATCGTGGTTGGTTTTCTCGACATAAAAAAAATCCCCTTTCTATTTTTAAAAATCCAATACAATAGAATCTTCCCGGATATAATTCAATAGAAAATCGTGCGTTCACCACCTCATAACACACTGTTTGCATTCATAAAATCCAGGAATCATCTAAGTTTTTCTTTGAATCAAACGTGCCAAATCATTTTTTTCGAAATAAAGATGCATTTAACACGTTTCAGCCTCTCTTACTCAATGATTTTTTCTCCGATTTTTGCATACCATTCAGCAAATTCTTCCTTTGGAACAAGGAACACTTCCGTATAATCCGCTTCGTCCATTGCTGTCCCATTGAACATTTTACAGCTACGGTAATCATCATCCGGAAGAAACCAAAATGCTAACGTATTAACCAATTGCTTGTATTCGTAGTTGTCGTTGTCTCGGATTCCATAACCTTTTTTCGTTCTGCTGACATGATTTATTACAACCATCACAATAGACTCGTACTGAATCAACTCTTTGTCTTTCTTGTACTGCCGCAGAAAAAAGTTTAGAGGCTCTGTAATGATATTCTTTTTGTTGTCCTTGTAGCAAGGAAGCAAGCAGGGAAGAGTGATACGAGTAATGTCGCTGTCCTGCATGGACATGGAAATGTGATATTCGGAGTGTGTGATGTTATCCATCATTTGCTCGTACCGATGAAGAGTTTGCTTCGCAAAGCAATTGTTCGCCACCTTCCTAAGATGGAGTGTCAAATTTTCCAACTGGTAAATTGCAGAGATCAGTGGGTCTTCATACTCCCCACTGCGCAATGCATCATTCTTCACAGACGTTATAGCTTTTGAAATCTTTTCCAATTTACTGATTACACAAGTCATATCTGCGCTAAGAAAGTTAATGCTTCTTTGATCGTAAGCGTCAAACAGCAGGACACCTACCATGCAAGCAAGACACATGCTACAATAACACCAAGAAGACATGAAAAAGCACAATGTGGTTTTTCAAGAATAATTGGA
>WSSedL1CaDRAFT_10001597_pt1 | contig 12892 bp, 10 predicted proteins | sample WetSurSL1Cattail_FD_9464 | JGI IMG/M metagenome (IMG submission 9464)
GGACAAGCAGCGTTACAGGCCGGCGGCTGTTCCTCAATGCAGCGGGACTCCCAGTCCCGAACTTGTTGACCATCCATGATGGGACCTCTTTTGTCTTCTATCCGGACCGAAGGGAACAGGAGTCAAACTCCCGTTCCCCGCCAGCTACTGCTTGCGCGTCACCAGACTTGGTGCTTAGTCATGCGCCGGGATGATTGCTGGTTTGCCCGCCGCCTTAAGATCCAGGCCTGCCTTCACCAACTCGGGAAGCGCCGGTATCTTCATGACACGAACGCCACACGCGTTGTAGATGGCATTGAGGATCGCCGGGTGCCCGGCGGTCAGTGGCCCTTCACCAGCGCCAGCCGCACCGAACGGACCGAGCACGCGCGGCGTTTCGAGGTAATGGATCTGCATATCGTCCGGGATGTCCCGGGGAGGATCTGCATATCGTCTGGGATGTCCCGGGGATAAGGGATGCCGCAATCAAGCAGGTTCGTGTGTTTCTTCAGATCGTCGAAGTCCTCGGTGAGCGCCAGTCCGATGCCCTGGGCGAGTCCGCCGTAGACCTGTCCGTCCACCGTCACCTTGTTGATGATGGTGCCGACGTCAATCGACGTGGTGTACTTGACAACAGTCACCTTGCCGGTTTGGAGGTCGACTTCGACTTCCGGCACGAAGATCTCGTACATGTAGATCGGGAACGGCTTGCCTTGGCCGGTGACCGGGTCGCATTCGGTGCAACCCTGGGCGACCCACTTACCGTCATAGCGGCAGGGGATGTTTTCCGCAACCATCTCGGCATAGGTGCGATAGGTGCCGTCAGGCTTGCGCATGGCGTTGAGCAACATTTCGCAGGAGGCTTTGATGGCATTGCCGACAAAAACGTTGGAACGGCTACCGCCGGCCGGACCGCTGTTGGGTTGATCCGTATCGTTCATAACCAGCCTGATCTGTTCTGGCGTAATGCCGAGTGGCCGCAGCGTTTCATGGACGAAGGTCACCGTGCTGAGGTCGGAACCCTGACCGTGATCCTGCCAGGCGTTGTAGGCAGTGACACCCTTTTTGGTCAGCTCGACGGCAGCATTAGAACTGTCTGGACCGTCCAGACCACAACCGTAGATGCCGAGCGCGATGCCGATGCCACGTTTTTTGCCGGGAACTGAGAAGTCCTTGCAGCGCTGCTTGCCGGCTTCCCATGCTGGACGGACCAAATCGAGCAGTTTGTCAAGGACGAAAACCTCGGGCACCTGACCGGTCGGCGTCGTCGCGCCGGGGCGATAGACGTTCTTGTATCTCAGTTCCAGTGGATCCATGCCGATTTTTTCGGCGAGCATGTCCATGGCGATTTCAGAGGCCAGGAAAGCCTGCGGCGAACCGTAACCGCGGAAGGCCGAGCCCCAGGCGTGGTTGGTACAAACCGTTTTGCCGTTGCCTCGGATGTTCTTGATATCGTAGCCGGCGCCAGTGAATTGGGCCTGACGTGTCGTCACGAGGTCACCGAACTCCGAATAAGGACCGTGATCGAGCCACCATTCGGTTTCCATGCCTTGCAGCATGCCATCTTTGTCGGCGGCGAGCTTGCAGCGCACGTTGGCCGGAGAACGTTTGCCGGTGTAGGTGATGTTCTGGTATTGCGTATAAACCAGCGAAACGGGTCGCTTGGTCGCCATCGCGGCAACGCCGAGCAGTGCTTCCATGGTTGGGCTGAATTTGTAGCCAAAGGTGCCGCCGGTCGCGTTCTGGACGAGACGCAGTTTTTCCGGTGCGATGCCGAGTCCCGGGGCGATCATGGCGTGGTGCAAATGCAGGCCAATACTCTTCGACTGGATGACCAGGATACCGTCGTCGTCCATATAGGCGCAGCCACAATCGGGTTCGAGGTGCAGGTGAGGCTGGCGGCTGCAATAAGTTTCCGATTCGACGATATGGGCTGCGGAGGCCATGATAGGCGCCGTGTCTTCGCCTTTGATCACGCCTTGTTCATAGTAGACATTCGGCACACCGGGGTGAATTTCCAGCGCGTCGGGCGCTTGGGCAGCCCAGCCGTCCATGTAGGCGGGCAACACTTCGACATCAACCTTGACCAGCTTGGCGGCGGCGCGGGCGTGTTCGACCGTGTCGGCGCAAACGATGGCCAATGCGTCGCCGAACTGGAAGATTTTGTCTCGGCACAGGATCGGACGATCCCAGCCGTCACCCTTGTTGGTCGGGAAGGTGATCANGCCGGTAATGGCGTTCTTGCCTGAGACGTCTTTCCANGTCAGNACNTCGACCACGCCGGGCATCTTCTTCGCTTCTGAGGTATCNATNCCCAGCANGTTGCCGTGCGAGANTTCGGATTGAACGAGAGCCAGATGCANNGTNTCGGGCGGCATNTGCATGGTGATGTCGGCGCCNAAGTCCCATGTGCCGGTCACTTTGGCGACNGCCGANGGNCGGCGGAAGTTCGAGCCGANAATGCTNCCGTTGTCTTTNGCTTCGGTCGTTGCCAGCAGTTGTTCCTTCGTTTTCTCACCACGCATGATCGCTGCTGCATCCATCACGGCATCGGTCAGCGGCTTGTAGCCGGTGCAGCGACAGAGGTTACGGTTACGGTTGAACCAGGCACGTACTTCCTCACGCGTCGGGTTGTTGTTTTTGTCGAGTAGCGACTTGGCCGACATGATGAAACCCGGCGTGCAAACGCCACACTGGGCTCCACCGTGCACCATCCAGGCGATCTGGATCGGGTGCAGTTTTCCGGCTGTGCCGATGCCTTCAATGGTGAGAATTTTCTCTCCGTTGGAGAACTTGCTGACCGGGACCATGCAGGCCTTGATCGGTTTGTCGTCGACCAGCACCGTACAGGTGCCGCACTGGCCGTTGTCGCAACACACCTTGCAACCGGTGAGTAGCAATTGCTCTCGCAACGCCGAGGCCAGTGTCGCGGCAGGATCGGTGATGAGCGGGCGATCGACACCGTTGACATTAATGGTGATTCTCTTCATGGCAAACCCCTTGTTGTTGAAATATACGGAACAAAAAAACAGACAAAAATCAAAAAATACTTGTTGTTGTAATTCCCTGTGGATACAGGCGGCAACGAATCCAAATAGCGTTGTTACCCTACTTTCTTTAAACGGATATCCCCCTGCTGGGGCGGGACACCGAGGTGGGTTATGACGGCATCACAATGACGACGGCAGGCGATCAGTTCGGCCACGATGGATATCGCGATTTCTTCCGGTGTGTCCGCGCCAATGTTGAGTCCGATCGGTGCATGTATATTGGTGAAGCACTCTGCCGGAATACCTTCCTTTTGCAGCTCCTGAAAAATGCCGGTGACCTTGCGTTTGGAACCCATCATGCCGATGTAACAAGCCTTGGTTCCAAGGGCCCAGCGCAGTACGCGCATATCGGTCTGGTGACCAGGTGTCAGCGACACGATGAAGGACGCAGGAGTTGGTGCCAGTTGTGCCATCGCTTTATCCAGTTCGGCCACGACGATCTCCCTGGCATCTGGGTAGCGTTCACGGTTTGCGAAAGCTTTGCGTTCGTCAACCATGACCACATCAAACCCGGCAGACCGGGCAATGTGATAAGTTGCCAAGCCGGTGTGCCCCGCACCAAAGATATACAAGGTTGGGTTGGGGACGATGGGCTCCACAAAAATATCCAGACTGCCGCCGCAAACCATGCCCGCATCAATGCCTGGGCGCTTGGTCAGGTTGAAGCTGATGGTCTGGGGCTTGCCCTTCTGAATGACTTCACGGGCGATCTGGATGACCTCCAGTTCACCCGCTCCGCCACCGATCGTGCCCGTGATGCTGCCGTCATCGCGTACCAGCATCTTTGCTGTGGCGGACGATGGTATTGAACCTGCCGTATTGATGATGGAGGCCAGTGCGCAGGTACGTCCCTGTTGCCGCAAGCTGACGATTTCTTCATAGAGGTCCATATATTCCTCGCTGTGACTTTCGAGCGGAGCAATCCAGATCAGGCAGGAACGCAGGCATCGGTGTTGCAAAGCTCTGCGCACATCGGGCTGTCATATGTGCCCTTGCATTCCAGACACTTGTCCGGGTCAATGGTGTAGACCTTTTCGACGTGGCTGATGGCGCGGTTGGGGCACTCGGATTCGCAAGAGCCACAAGCCTGGCAGAGTTCGGTAAGGATTTTGTAAGCCATGATGACCTCCTAAAAAAGCGGATAGAACAATTCAAATCAAGACGCGATTCGTGCGTCTTGATTGAATAATTCCACTCTGAAATATGGGATGCAACGGATTCAAAGCACATTTGTATGCACTGTCTCAATTTGAGACACCTTGACACCGTTGTTAGCCAAGTGGACGTTTTGATGAAGTCATCCCCGAATCCACTCGGGGTGTGATCGACAGAGACAGGCACTGTGTTGGAGCTTGGCGGCGTGACCTGTAGGATCGAAGCGCGTGTATTCAGTCAAAAAAGGCAAATAGAAACACCGACATGGTGCGAGACCATGTCGGTGTTCATCAGTGGATTCGGTGTTGCCAACGATGGTTTAAGAATCTGCTTATCGTTCGGTGCAGGAAATGCACGGATCAATGCTGTTGACGATGATGGCGATGTCGGAAATTTTGGCATCTTTCATCATGAAGCGCAGGGCATCCCAGTTCATGAAACTCGGCACACGCCATTTGACACGTTCTGGTTTCGGCGAGTCGGTCATGCGTACGTAATAGATGAGTTCGCCGCGCGGGGCCTCGCATTTGCCGATGGCCTCACCGACCGGAATGGATGGTCTCTCCGACGTGCACGATGTTGGCCCGGTGGGCAGGGTATCGAGGCATTGGCGCAGGATGTCGATGGCGGTGGACACCTCTTGCAGACGGACCATGGCACGCGACCAGACATCGCCGTCGGGTAAGACATACACAGGCACTTCGAGGCGGTCATAGGCCGCATAGGGGGCTTTGACACGAACGTCGTAGTTGATGCCTGAGGCCCGCGCAACCGGCCCCACCGTGGAACAGTCGATGGCGTCGGCGTTGGACAACACGCCGATGCCGCGCGTGCGCCCGAGAATCGTGCCGTTGTTGCGATAGAGCTGGGTGATTTCGGCAACAGCTGGTGCGATGCGGTCGAGCTGCGCCTTGAGGTAGGCAGCATTCTCGTCAGTGAAGTCGAAGCGCACCCCACCGATGACATGGGCACCTAAATCCATGCGGTTACCAAATATGGACTCTTTGACATCTTGCATCATTTCGCGAACTTCCATGACCTGCATGAACAGTGACTCGAAGCCGACCAAGTGGGCTAGGACGCCAACGTTGAAGAGGTGCGATGCAACGCGCTTGATTTCATCAGCGATGACGCGCATATATTCGCCGCGCGGCGGGACGGTGAGCCCGGCGATCTGTTCGATCGCCATGGCGTAGGCCTGCGGGTGGCTGTTGGAACACAAGGAACAGATGCGTTCGGTCAACACCAGATTCTGGAACACGTTGCGTTTGGTGACCAGATACTCGATACCGCGATGCACATGACCGGCATGGATGTCGACATTGGCGACGGTTTCGCCATGCACGTCGACTTTGAAGTACATCGGCTCTTCGAGTGCGACGTTGAGCGGGCCGACCGGAATGGTGAAATTACTCATTGTTGATTCCCCTTGTTGGTCAGTATCTTTTCCCACAGCCCTTTGGTGGTGGCGCTGTTGACCAGGGTCGAAAAGGGAATCAGACGCTCCAGAACCGCGTTGTCGATGCCCGGATCAATAAACAGACGACGTGGATCGGGATGGCCGCGGACGATAACGGAATACAGTTCCATCATTTCACGCTCGGGCCAATCGGCGCAACGGAATAGCGTCGTCAGCGATTGCACGTCACCGCCGTAAGGCACATACACGACCAGCGTGAGGGTGTCACCGTCGATGTCAAAGTGATAGTCGATCTCGAACGTTTTGCCATCGCTGGCGATACCGCCGAAGAAGGTTGGTACAACTGCGGTCTCTCCTTCCTTGGGCGGCGGAGTCGACGGTGCCTTCGGTTGCAAAATGGTGATTGTCGATAGACGCGCACCAATGGACTTCATCAGAGAAGCTGTAGACAGTAAGTCGTCTTTGTTGGCCAGCTTGCACCAGCTGCAACAGACACTTTTGGCATTTGTGGCGCTGGTGAAGCGAATACCGGATGGTGCAACGGCCGCCAGCCGTGATTCGATGTTGTCGGGCAGGACGCTCATTGTTGGACTCCTCTTTCTGCCAATGCCTTTTTACGACAGGCTGGACAAAGGTCGCGTTGAATTTCGATTTCCTCGGCGGTGAACGGGGGGACAACGCCAGCAGGGGAAGGGGCGCTGGCGAGGGCCTTGGCGCCGCATGTGCTGCAACTGACGTAAGGAATGATCTCGCGTATCACCATCTCATACTGGCGGGAGCTTGCATGGGCCATGTGCCAGTCGTCGGTTTGATGGATGGCATCGGTCGGACAGTAGTGCTCGCACAGTCCGCAGAACACACAAGTGTTGTGCCACAGCATGAAGCGCAGTCCTTCTGGTGTTTTGTCGAAGCGAATGGCTCCGGGCGCACAGACCTGCTCGCAGGCGCGGCAAGCGGTACAGCTCGAGAGCTTGAAGTCGACGCGACCGCGAAAGTGAGTCGGCGTCCATGCCGGGCCGAAGGGATAGACCTCGGTAGAGGGTCCACGTACCAGATTACGAATCAAAGTTTTGACAAAATTCATGACCGTTCCTTTTTGTTCTCAAAGACGCTCACGCCAGATGGCAATGGCCTGAGCAATGCCTTCGATGATGGCTTGCGGACGTGGTGGGCACCCGGGAACGTTCACGTCGACCGGGATGTGTTGGTCAATAGGCGCAAACACCGCGTAGCCGTCGCGGAAGATGCCGCCAGAGATCGGGCATACGCCGACCGCTACCGTGACCTTGGGCTCGGGCACTTCGGCGTAGACGCGCATGACCGCATCCTTGACACGCGCTGTCAGCGGTCCTGTGATCAGCACAATGTCGGCGTGGCGAGGGCTGCCACAGTATTGGCAACCAAGGCGCTCCACGTCGTAGCGCGGAATCAGCGCGGTGGTTGCGCATTCGACATCACAACCGTTGCAGGAGCCGGCATTGATGCGGTAAATCCAGGGTGAACGCGCCGCCATATTTCGCGCCTGGTCGGAGAACGTTTGAATCAAAGTTGTCATCACAATTTCTCCGTTAGACAAGGGCAACGATGGCGACAGAAAGAACCGACAGCGCCAGCGGCCATTTGAGGAAGAAGCGGAAAGCCTGGTCGATGCGCATACGACCGCAGGAGACGCGCACTACGGTGACACCAACCAGCATCAAGATCACCAGTTTGGCAACTTGAACCAGCAAGCCAGCCACACCAGCCGGTGCTATCGGGAAGAACAGCGCCACACCAAGCCCGAGAACCACCACAGCCTTCAGTGCGGACATGACTTTGAACAGGCCCAGAGCTGGACCGGAGTACTCAAGCAAGGGGCCTTCCAGAACCTCGGTTTCTGCCTCGGGAATGTCGAACGGAATGATGCCCAGGTTGGCTGGATAGAAGGCCAGGAAGGCAAGCAGTGCCGGCCACATGACTGGATCGAACAAAAAAGCACCGTGATTTTGCTGGTAGGCAATGATGTCGGTCAGCGAAAAGCTGACCACGCCCCCCATGCCCATACCGGTACGCATGGCTACCGCCGCCACCACCAGCACCAGTGGCCCTTCATAGGCCAGCATCATTGCCATTTCACGTGAAAAGCCTATGGCCCCGAAGGGTGATCCAGAGGCTGAACCCGCGATCATCAGCACCACCGCTGGAACAGTCAGCAGATAAAGCAGAACCAACAGGTCACCGAGCATGGGATCGGGGGTGTAGAAGCCCGCAATAGGTACCAGCGCTGCAGCCAGGGCCATAGACACCGCGCCAACCAGCGGTGCGCCAAGAAACAGGGTTTCATTGGCGATATCTGGCAGCATTGTGCGTTTTTTGGCGAGTTTGACCAGGTCATACAAGGGTTGCGCCAGCGGCGGGCCAACACGCGCTTGCAGGCGTGCTGCCAGCCTTCGATCCAGGCCCTTGAGGGTCAGACCGAGCACCAGGGCAAACAAACCACCTGGAAAAAGTAAAGCAGCAAAGGGTGTGTAGAGAGATTCAAGCATGATGTGTCTTTCTCAAGCCAGTTTGATTTCAGTAGGAACGGCGTGACCATGGGCTTTAGCGTCATCCTCGCTGTAGCCGGTGTCGCGTGAGGCGTGCAGGAGTCCGCGCATTGCCTGGTCTGGCGATTCAAATAAGTTTGAGGCGTTGACGTGTGCCATGGCGGGCGTGATGTCCGCCACCCCGCACAAGTGAATCGGTGATCGAACCACGGGGTGACCTGCACGACCCAGTCGCAAATAGAAGCTTGCAACGCCACCCAGAACGATCAGAAGCACGGACAGAACGGCCGGATGCCAGCCACCAGCGCTGGGTAGAGGTCCACTCCAGGTGGCGACGATGGGTGTCATGCCAAGGCTCTGTTGAATCGCTGCGATGGGCACCAGCAGCAGTCCTGGCATCAAGCCGATAACAACGCAGGCCGCAGTCAGAATCGTCATGGGCACCAGCATGATGGCAGGCGCTTCTTGTGCATGCTCCGCGGCGGCACCCGGTGAACCCATGAAAGCCGAGTGAGCGAACTTCAGAATGGCGGCCAGGGTGAACAAACTCGACACCAGAGCAAAGACACCAAGGATGTAGTGTCCAGACTGGAATGAAGCCTGGTAAATCAGCCACTTTGAAGAGAAGCCGTTGAGCGGTGGGACGCCCGCCAAGGACAAGCCTGCGAACAGGAAGATGCCGAAAGTGACGGGCATCTTGCGGCCCAGTCCACCCAGTTGATCGAGCGTCGTGGCGTGGCTGGACACCATGATGCAACCCGCGCACAGAAACAGCAGATCCTTGAGAAACATGTGGTTGACAAAGTGCATCAACCCACCGGCGACACCTAGCGTGGTGCCCAAGGCCAGCGCCATGGTGACATAACCGAGCTGGCAAACGGTGCTGTAGATCAGCAGACGTTTGATGCCGTTTTGCAGCACTGCCATGGCCCCGGCGTACAGCAGGGTGATGCCACCGATGATGGCCACCACGTACATCAGCAGTGGCATGCCAGAGGCCACACCGAGGCGGTCAAACAACACCGCGCCACCCAGTACGGCAAACACTTTGAGAACACCGTAAGGGCCACTCTTGAGCAGCACCGCCGAGATATAGCCAGAAACCGGTGTTGGCGCAGTGGCCGGGTGCATCTGGTAGTCAATGCGCACGGGTAGCATCGCCGCTTTCATTAGCATGCCAAGAACAAGCAGTAGCAGTGCAGAGCCAAATGATGCGATCGGCATCAGTGGTGCGGCTTTGGCAATGGCAGCGAACTCAAAGCTCCCGCTGGACGTGCCGAGCATGGTGATACCCAGGAACATGAAGCCCGCACCGACGGTGTTGAACAGGAAGTACTTCATGGCTTCGCGACGGGCATCGCCGGTTTCCTCATGCACCAGCGCCACATACAGTGCCCAGCTGCTCATCAATTCCCAGAAGGCAAAGAAATTGAAGAAGTCGTGGCTACCGGCCATGCCGATCAGACCGGCCATCAGCAGCGAGAACGCAGCATAAAAGCGCGGCTGGGCGTGACCGTGTGCCATGTAGCCGGTGGCATATGCCATGTTCAGCGTGCCCACGCCTGCAACCAGCAAGGCAAAGGCGAAGGACAGTGTGTCATAACGATCTGCTTGCGCCAGGATGGCAATAAAGGCCGCCAGCGGCACAACAATCGCCAGGCGAGCAGCAGCCTTCGGAGCCGCTTTGCCCAGCAGCCAGACCGCAACAGCACCTACGGTGGCAATCACTGCAGCGGCAGGCCAGGCCATGACCAGGTCAGGCATCACAACAGGTGGCAAACCGGCGCGGCTGGCCATCAGGTCGCCAACGGCACGCACCGCATCAAGCTGGAAGCCCGGGGCGACACCGCCAAAGACGATAGCTGCAGCCAGAACACCCATGGCAGCCAACATGGAGGAAGGCGCCTCCTTGACTGCAGGGCCTTCATATGGCTGAAAGAACAGAACCCGCACGATACGCAGGTAGTAAAAGGCAGCAATCACGCTCCCCACCAGAATCAGTGCCGCCACATCCACCCGGCCTGCCGCAGCGGCCGCGGTGATCATCAAAAACTTGCTGATGAAACCAGAGAACGGCGGCAGACCCATGATAGAAATCGTGGCCAGGGCGTAGCAGCCAGCGGTAAATGGCATCACCTTGCCCAAACCTGCGAGGTCCTTGATGTGGCGTTTGCCAGTTTGCAGGATGAAGGCACCGGCTGCAAAGAACAGCGTCGTCTTCATGACAGCGTGGTTGGTGGCATGCATCAACGCGGCAGAAGTGGCCAGCGACGTACCCAGGCCGAGAATGGCACCAATCTCGCCGACTTGCGCTAATGTCGAATATGCAAGCATGCGTTTGATCTCGGTCTGCAACAGCGCCATCACTTCACCGTAGACCAAGGTGACACAACCCAGCACAAGCAGCAACAGGCCAAGATCAAATCCAGCACCGGTAAAGCGTGTCAGAGCAGTGGTGCCGAAGACAACAAACAGAACCTTGACGATGCCGAAGATACCTGCCTTGGTCAGGATGCCGGACAGTGGTGCGGAAATGGACGAAGGAGCCTCCGGGTGAGCCAGAGGCAACCATGAATGCAGGGGAACAAACCCTGCCTTGACGGCAAAGCCGATGAAGAAGCACAGCGCAGCGAGCATGCCAACTGCAGCATCCATCTGGCCGATCTGTGCGGCCACGGTGGCAAACTCAAAGGTGTGCATTTGGGCGTGAACCAGCAAGATCCCGAAATGCATGATGTAAGCTCCCCCGGCGCACATCAGGAAATACGTCATACCTGCTTTGAGCGCCTTCGGAGTCTGTTCATGCACCACCAGCAGGTAGGAGCTCCAAGTCATTAGCTCCCAGAACACGTAGAAGTTGCCAAATTCATGGGCTGTGGTCAGCCCGAGCATGGAACCCGTCATCAGGAACACAAAGAAGTAATAACGATTGCTGTGTTCGCTGTGCTGCATGTAACCATAGGAATACAGGACCACCAGGAAGGCAATGCCAGCAAAAAGCATGGCAAAGAGATGTGATGCTGGGTCCAAATTGGGTTGGGTCACCGCCAACACCAGGGTCACCAGCGCCAGCAGCACGGCCAACCCATCGCGCATCTTTCGCGCTTTCAGGCCGATGGCGTAGAGAACAAACCCACCGACATAAGGCACCAACACCAGCATCGACCAAGGCGATTCGAACTGCGGCACCAGAGAGACATCCAGCACCCCCGTCAGCCCAGCAGCCTGATGCAACAAGGGCTCTGGCCAGATGCTCATGAAGATCGTCAGCACGGTCAGCAAACCGATCGGAACAGACAGCAGGGCGGGTGCAACGTTCAATTGGCGGGGGGCGCGCTCCGACTCGAAGCAAACCCGCTGGATGATGCGGATGTAATACACCGCCGCAACGATACTGGCCAGCGTACCCACTGCGGCCAGCAACCAGTGACCTTGTTCGATAGCAGCGTAAAGGATCAAGAATTTACTGAACGACCCCTTGAACGGTGACAAGCCCATCACCGAAAACATGCCAAAACCAAACAGCGTCGCCACCACTGGCATGCGTTTGCCGCTACCGGCAAGGTCGTCGAGCTTGGATGAGCCAGTGCGATGGATCAGCCACCAGGCGGTCAGAACAACCAGGCCACGCATGACGATCTGGTAACCCAGGTGCATCATCGCGCCGGTGTCACCAGATGCCCCCCCGAGTCCCAAGCCCATCAATACATAACCAATTTCGGCAATGCTTGAGACGATGATCAATCGGGGTAGGTTACGCAGAGAAAGCAAGGCGAGTATTTCGCCAAGCAGCAGAATGATTGCGCCAAACCACGCCGTGGCAGTGGGGTCAAAGCCGATAGAGGCAAGCATTGTTGAGTTCCTTCTTTTTGTTTCGACCAAAGCACGGTGTCAGGGGGCTTCCATCGCGTTTCTTTGTGCTCAGGTTGCAGCGTTAAAGAAGTTGATCGACATACAAAGTTGTTGCGAAAAATGGGGTTGATGGGATTGCTGTAAACGAATTTGACGGTGATGCAATCTGTGAGACAACAGTTATGGCGCGAAATTTTTGTTGTTGTCACTTTTTGTGACATGTACATGTGACTGCGGACCAATTGCTTGTATTTCTGTTTTTGCGTTGCTAACCTTGGTTCCATGGCATTCAAATGTTTCCCCCTGCAAGCACCGAAGCGTGATGGCCAGGTCATCAATTCACAGGGCGTTTTTGAGGATTGGATTTTTGATGCAAGGGAGGATGAGGCATGCATGAAACAGCCGTTGTTGGCGGCTTGATGCGCATCCTTGTGCAAAAGGCCGCGCACCATGGTGTGGCGCGAATAAGCCGTGTGACCTTGAAGGTCGGGCGCCTATGCGCTGTCGAACCTCAGCAGTTGGTGGCTTGTTTTGAAATGTTTGCCGAAGACAGCGTTGCCGACGGTGCACAGTTGGTCATCCATACCGTGGATGTGCGTGGGCGCTGTCGACAGTGCGCCACCGAATTTGAGGTGCCGCGTTACCGCTTTGAATGCCCCGCATGTGCTGGCAATGACATCCAGGTCATTCAAGGGCAGGAACTGTATATCGAAAGTTTCGAGGCGGTGTCACGCGATACAGAGGTGACGGATGGGTGAGCCTTGTTTATTCATTCATGAATGATTTGTTGATGCTGCCAAGTGGCTGCAATAGGAGAAGTGAACATGTGTGACAACTGCGGCTGTAACGTGACCGATGCCAACCGGCATCTGCTTGAGGGCGATGAGCATCACACCATCGAAGTGCTGGAG
>WSSedL1CaDRAFT_10001598_pt1 | contig 12889 bp, 9 predicted proteins | sample WetSurSL1Cattail_FD_9464 | JGI IMG/M metagenome (IMG submission 9464)
CCGGAGGCATCGCTGTTGATAAAAGCATATATTTCACTCCGCGTTGCATTCCAATCGGAGGGAAGGAGCACTTCCTGATTGACTGTACCAAGCTTCACGGTCACATTCTCGTAGCTGCCATCTGTAGGAATCCTTAATGTTTCTAATTCCTTCACTTTAAGGCTCATTGCTTCCTCTAGATATCTTTTGAATTCGGATTTTGTTATATCGGTCTTTACCTGGAGGTCTTTATCTTTCAGAATGCTATTCATAAAAGATGCTTGTTCTACAATGTTTTTTTTCTTGAATTTGCTATAAATTGCTTTCAGCACAATTCTCTGTCTTTGCGTTCTTCCAAAATCATTACTTTCCGTTGAGGTTGATACCTTTCTTACGCGACAATAACCCAAGGCTTGATTACCATTTAAAGTCTGCGTACCGACAACCACATTACGATTTTTACGTTCGGATATGTAGTTCTTAGTATTCAAGTACTCAACCTCATTACTTGTTAAAGTAACTTCTACTCCACCGATTAAATCCACAATCTTTTGGAAAGCGTCGAAGTTAACCATACAATACCCGTCTACGTTGATTCCAAAATTAACTTTAATCGTATCATAGAGCAAATCGATTCCTCCTTTGGCATATGCGGCATTTAATCTGCTGTTATCATGTCCCGGTATCTCGACATATAAATCACGCATCAAGGAGGTAAGCTTTAGGGAGTGGTTCTCTGTATTCATCGTTGCTATTATCATGGTGTCGGTATTCTGGGCATGTCCAATCTCCTCAATACCAATTAAAAGAATGTTAACAATTTTATCGGTAGGTTCACTGTCTGCGACAGTATCATCCGAAGGGAGATTATCACCGGAAGCCTGATAATCTAAATTGCCATAGATATATTCTGTAGCAATGGATGCAATCAGATTCTTGCCTGCGGGGGTAAACATTAAGAGACACCCGATGGCGGTAAGAGCCAGAAGGGTAAAAAAAGTAGCCTTCAGTATTCTGAGGGAACGTCTCTTTTTACGTCGTTGTCCGGTTCGAGGCGGTGCTTGCCTATTCAGATCATCGTTGACCTGTTTGGCAAGGGAGGAATTTAATTCTTTTTCAAAAGAACTATTATCGTCATTTTCATAAATATTCTTTCTTGGCCGTCCTGTTGGGGGTTTCACTTCGCTACTATTTACAAATGACGGTATGTTAATCCAGTTCTGATTGTCGTTGTTATTCTGTTCGTTTTTCTTCATCCTAGCTCCCATGTGCCGCTTATCGCGATTTTCAAATTATAAAGACATAATAATGTCAGCAATAAGTATATTACCATCCTCGCGGGATAAAGTAAACAGATTATGCTCAAAAAAGCATCCGGCAAAGAATAAACTATCCCTTGCGGATGCCTGAAAGAATCAGTATACAAAATTAAGTTAAGATGCTACTTTTAGTATTTATTACCGCGGAAAACAACATTCTTTACCTTATCAAGTGCAAACAAAAGTATCATACCAAATATCCCGGCTGCAATCAATTCACCGCCTCCCACAGTCAACATATTAAGAGTAATCGGTTGAGCATTGCCGTAGGCGAAACGAAATATCCACGGAAGGACAAGCGCATTCACTATAATCGGCGGGATTGGAACTAAGAACTTGTTGCGTCGTAGACGGTAGGACAGGAGGGCAGCAATCAGGGTAGCGGAGGAACCGAAAATGATGTCCAAAATGTGTGTACCGGGAACTAAGATACCGCTTAAGAGACAACCGAGTGTAACACCCGGTATAGCGGCGGGGGTGAAATAAGGAAGGATGGTAAGTGCTTCTGCAATTCTGCACTGTACCGGACCGAAACTGGTTAAGTTAAATATTAATACCAGTACGGTATAGATGGACGCAATAATAGCAGCCTCTGTGATGTAAACGGTTTTTCTGTTATTCATTTTTATTCTCCTTTAGTTTTGTTTTAAGGGATGTTTTACAATCCCTTCGTCAGGAAGGTTACGAACTGACGTGAGTTTATTTGATGCAAGCCTTGATTTATATGGGTTTGCGACTTGATTAGTATAACATAAAAATAGGGGCTGTCAAGTGGTGACTCAAGCTTAGACTCAACTTTAGCAGACTTTACCGCTTTGAATGTGACAGCCGCCATCTTTGCAAGCAATGTGATGCAGGCTACAACAAATACTGCCACTTCTGCCGGCACTTTATTTCTAACTGCGTACTTTATATGCCACAGCTGTGCCCGCTTCTTGGCAAACCTCCCTATGTATGCAATGGCTGTGAAAAGCTAAAATTCTGCACTCTTGAAAAGCCTTCTATAATGCTCAGCCCGCACAGTGAGAAGACAAATCTGCTAACGTTTTTTGCAGCAGCTAATACGGATAAAAGAATAGAAAGTCAGATATTGCTGTATTTGCCATTGAAACAGGCATGTATACGGTAGCTACATTTCTTGTTTCCGAGCCGATAATACAGAGAACAGTTAAATTTTTCGGAAAATTCTCTTGATATTATATGAAAGATCTTGATATTGTTTTTAAGATATTGTAAAGTGTTCACAAGAGAAAAAAATAAAATATGTGAATTGTATACGAAGATTTAGGCGGGTGTTATGCTATAATAACCCATGTAATATAAAAATTGAATACAAAAAAGATTGCAATGGTGCATGTGAGCTTACATGTGCTATTTTTTTATCTTTTATTGTGAATTATGGAGGAAAAGAATGAAAAAAATGAAAAGAATATTAGCTTCATTAATGGCAATAATGATGGTATTTTCACTTGCCGGATGCAACTCATCAGGTAATAAGGAAATATCAGACACAGATGGTACTACGCAAGTAACTGATTCTGCGGATGGAACTGATACGACAAGTGGTGATGTAACAAAGATAAGCGCAAGTGATATGAAAGTAGGGTTTATTTTCATTGGCGATGAAAATGATGGTTATACATATTCTTTTTATCAGGCAACACTTGCTTTAACAAGTGAATTGGGAATTCCTAAGAACAACATTCTTATTAAATGGAATATTCCTGAGAATGAGGAGTGCTATGAAGCTGCATGTGAGTTGGCTGATGAAGGTTGTAACATTATTTTTGCAAATAGCTTTGGTCATGAAGATTATATGATACAGGCTGCAGAACAGTATCCGAATGTTCAGTTTTGTCATGCAACAGGATATAAGGCAGCTACAGCCGGCCTTGATAATTACTATAATTATTATGTATCAGTGGAACAATCAAGATATGTATCAGGTATAGTAGCAGGATATAAACTTAATGAAATGATTGATTCAGGTGATATTACAAAGGATGAAGCTGTTGTTGGCTATGTAGGTGCGTTTGCTTATTCACAGGTTATTTCGGGATATGATGCTTTTTATCTTGGAGTTAAGTCAATATGTCCGACAGCTAAAATGGTTGTTAAATATACAGGATCCTGGGGAGATCAGTCAACTGAGTATGATGTAGCAAAAGCACTTATAGAAGACGAGCACTGTGTTTTAGTCAGTCAGCATTCTAATACAACGGGTCCTTCCTCAGCATGTGAAGAACTTGCCATATACTGTGTTGGATACAATATCTCAATGATCAATACGGCTCCTAATTATGCACTTACATCAGCATCTGTTGACTGGACACCGTATACGGTTCATGCAGTGCAGTGTATTATGAATGGTGAACAAATCGAGACAGATTGGTGCAAAGGATATGATGCAGGAGCTTGTCTGATAACAGACATTAATGAAAATGCATTTTCGGCTGATATATATGCTTCCGTTAAAGAGGCTGCAAATACAGCTGAAACAGCATTTGCGGACGGATCACTTAATGTGTTCGACGTATCAACATTTACTGTTGGCGGAAAAGAATTAACTGAGGATACGACAGACTATTATGGAGCAAAGCCAGTATTTGACGGAGTATATCATGAATCATATTTCCAGTCTGCGCCAGGAATTACATTTGTAATAGATGGAATTACGGAATTAAAATAAGGCTAAATAATGCGAGCTGTTTTATACAGTTCGCATTATGTATGATAAAGGTAGTGCAAAGTATCGTATGAAAACCTGCAGCTTATAGAATAGGCTCATTCAGAACCTTGAAAATAAAGGTTCTGAAAGAAAAACAGGGGTGTCAGAATTGACACTACCATGATAAATAAGGAGGCTGCGATATGGAAAAAACTTATGCCGTTGAATTCAAGAATATAAGCAAATATTTTGGCTCTGTGGTTGCCAATTCAAAGATTAATATGACACAGGACAGAGGCGAAATCAGAGCATTGCTGGGAGAAAACGGTAGTGGAAAAACCACATTAATGAATATGCTTTCAGGCATTTATTTTCCGGATGAAGGTGAAATATTTGTGGACGGCAAACCGGCAAGTATCAAATCTCCTTCAGATGCATTTAATTACGGAATTGGAATGATTCATCAGCATTTTAAATTGGTGGATATATTTTCTGCAGCTGAGAACATTATACTTGGGAATGATAATGGTAAAATATTACATATGAAATCAGTGATTAAGAAACTTGACTCCATTGTACAGAGATATGGTTTTGATATAGATTTGAAGAAGAAGACCTATGATATGTCTGTTTCTGAAAAACAGACCGTTGAAATAATTAAAGCATTATATAGAGGAAGCAATATACTAATTCTTGATGAGCCTACTGCTGTTTTAACACCGCAGGAAACGGAAAAGCTGTTTCAGGTGCTTAGAAAGATGAAAGAAGATAACAAGTCAATTATAATAATTACCCATAAGTTTCATGAAGTATTTGCGATATCAGATAAGGTATCTGTTTTGAGAAAGGGAAAATACATTGATACCGTAAATACAAAAGATATGGATGAAATGAAACTTACAGAGATGATGGTAGGTAAAAAGATTGAGCTTAACATTAACCGACCATTACCGAAAAACATCAGAAAACGAATGGAATTATTAAATGTCAGCGCTAAGGATAAATATGGAGTTACAGTCTTAGATGATGTTTCTTTTGATATAAATAGCGGAGAAATTCTTGGAATTGCAGGAATCGCAGGTAGTGGGCAGAAGGAGTTGCTTGAGGCAATCACAGGATTACAGGCAATAGATGAAAACGGTGTAATAAATTATATTAGTGATATGGGCAATGCAATCCGAATTAATGGAAAAACAACAATGGAAATCAAACAGCTGGGCGTATCGCTAGCCTTTGTCCCTGAGGACAGACTTGGTATGGGACTTGTAGGTAACATGGGCATGGCTGATAACATGATGCTGCGAAGTTATCAGAATGGCAGGACGATTTTTACTGACAGGAAAGCTCCTTTAATGCTGGCGGAGAAGGTTAAGAATGATCTTGAAGTTGTTACGCCTGGAATTTCAAGTGAAGTCAGAAAGCTGTCCGGTGGTAATGTCCAGAAGGTGCTTGTAGGAAGAGAAATTGCTGATAATCCAAATGTACTTTTGACCGCTTATGCAGTTCGCGGCCTTGACATTAATACCTCGTATTTGATATATAATCTCCTTACGGAACAAAAGCAGTGTGGTAGTGCAGTTGTTTACGTGGGGGAAGATCTTGATGTCTTGATTGCATTGTGTGACAGAATTCTAGTTTTGTGCGGCGGGAGTATCAGCGGAATACTGGATGCAAAGAATACCACAAAGGAAGAGGTCGGACTGCTTATGACAAAGAAAAGAAAGGAACAAAAGATATCATGAATACAAAAGATCAGGTAAAAGTTCCTTTCGTGAGGATTGTAAAAAGAGATGATATTTCAATAAGAAAAAGTTTCTTAATATATTTTGTAGCAATAATTGCATCATTGGTGCTGTGCGGAATTATTCTGTTCGTACTTACTGGAAGTAGTCCCGGGAATGTTTATATGACAATTGTAAGAGGAGCATTTGGATCACAGCGTAAAATTTGGGTTACCGTAAGGGAGACAACGTTGCTTCTTGGTGTTGCACTTGCTTTAACACCGGCATATAAAATGAAATTTTGGAATATCGGTGGAGAAGGTCAGATACTTGTTGGAGGAATTGCTACTGCAGCAGTAATGATATATTGCGGTAATATTATGCCGACTTGGCTCCTTTTCGTAAGCATGATAGCAGCAAGCTCTCTTGCTGGACTAATATGGGGAATTATCCCGGCGATTTTTAAAGCCAAATGGAAGACAAATGAAACTCTGTTCACATTAATGCTTAATTATATAGCTATTCAGCTTACATCATTTTTTACGATTTTTTGGGAATCAGTTAAGGGAAGTGGAAGCATTGGAATAATAAACAGCAAAACGAAAGCAGGATGGTTATCGACTTCATTTATGTCGGGTATAATTGGAAATTATAATTTCGTTCTTAATGTAATGATTATATTTATACTTAGTATTTTAATGTTTATCTATTTGAAATATACCAAACACGGTTTTGAGCTTTCCGTTGTTGGAGAGAGCGAAAATACGGCAGAATATGTAGGAATTAATGTAAAAAAAGTAATAATAAGAACTATGGCATTGTCGGGAGCACTATGCGGCTTTATAGGATTTCTGATTGTAAGCGGTTCCAGCCATACGATTTCAATCTCTACTGCGGCTAATAGAGGTTTTACCGCTATTATTGTGGCATGGCTTGCAAAATTTAATCCTATATTTATGTTTTTAATATCGCTGCTGCTGATATTTATGCAGCAGGGTGCTTCACAGATAGCCTCCGATTATAATCTTAATGAATCGGCTAACGATGTTATTACCGGTATTATTTTGTTCTTCACTCTGGCAAGTGGGTTTTTCACTAATTTCCGTCTGATTTTCGGACATTCCAGGAAGGAGGAGTAATTATATGGATTTTATTATTACAGTGATATCGAAAATATTGACCATATCATTTCTATCAGCTGCTGTCGTTCAGGGAATGCCACTGCTATTCGGAGCGTTAGGGGAGCTCATAACAGAAAAGGTGGGCAATCTTAATCTGGGAATACCGGGAATTATGTATATGGGAGGAATTGGTGGATTAACAGGTGCGTTTCTGTATGAGAGATATGCTTCAAATCAGGTTGTAATACTCGGACTGATATGTGCAGTTGTGATGTCAATGTTGTTTTCCTTGGCTGGTGGGTTAATATACTCAGTACTTACAATTACATTTAGAACCAATCAGAATGTTACAGGCCTGGCATTAACTATATTCGGTATTGGAATTGGTAACTTTATTGGTAGTTCATTATCTCGTCTTGCAGGTACGGCAAGTCAGATAACAGTTTATACAACAGGAAAGGCTTTTAAGACAACAATTCCTGTTCTTTCAGATATTCCTGTAATGGGTCCGCTTTTATTTTCTTATGGATTCCTGACCTATACTGCTATTATATTGACAATAATAACTGCCTTTATTCTTAGTAAAACCAATATTGGCCTGAATCTGAGAGCTGCCGGAGAAAATCCTGCAGCTATGGATGCGGCAGGTATTAACATTACCAAATATAAATATGCGGCCACACTTATAGGAGCGGTAATAAGTGGACTTGGAGGTCTGCATTTCGTTATGGAATACGTAGGCGGAACATGGCAGAATAATGGATTTGGCGACAGAGGATGGCTGTCAGTAGCACTCGTAATATTTGCTTTATGGAAACCGATTCGTGCATTATGGGGATCGATGATATTTGGAGGTTTATATATTCTTTATTCTTATATGCCTATATCAGGCGAAATACAAGAGTTATTTAAGATGCTGCCCTATGTTGTTACGGTAATTGTTCTTATAATAAGCAGTATTAAGAAGAAAAAAGAAAATCAACCCCCGGCGAGTCTTGGAATACCCTATTTCAGGGAAGAACGATAATACCGCCAGCCTTTATATAAACTTATATCATAAGAGCGACTGATTATATAGGGTTCACAGATAAATCCTGTTACGGTACTGTCATCTTCAAGAGTGATCTGACCTAAACCAAGAGGTGAAGGAATTATGGAAAGAAATTTTCCGAGGGCTTCATATGTAAGCTCCCATAGTTCGACTTCTATTGGATAACCATCGTCTTCGACTTTTATCAGACCCGGCTTTTCGGGAAAAGTAGGAAGCGCATATAATTTATAAATTGATGCAGTATTGGTGGTTTTAACATAAGCTGCCTGTAGGTCAGTGAGTTGTCTGTTAAGAGGAAAATCCCTCATATGAAGTCCGCAGACTGCTACATATTTTTTGTTTGAATCGACCATAGAAAATCCTCCTGTTAATATAATGTATATATTTTATAAGATTGTCTGCTTAATTCAATTGTGAATATTCCACAAAAAACTGAGAAAATGTTGTGAATACGTTACAATATAGTTTCTTGATGCATGTTATAATTTAATTGATAAAAAACAGATAGCTGGATTATCGTTTTACAATAAAAATCAATGCAAAGGTGTAGATACAAATTAAGTATATGTACTTTTACTATTGGGCTATAGAAAAAGAAAAGGAGAAATGAATTATGAATTCAGTACATGTAGTACCAACGAAATCACCAAATGATGTATCAGGAATTGTAGAGCTGTTTGAAAAAGGCATAATAAATCCCGAAAATGTAATTGCAATACTTGGAAAAACAGAGGGAAATGGATGTGTTAATGATTGGACAAGAGGATATGCGGTAGATATTTTAAAGCATTTTTTTGAAGGGTATTTAACAAAGGAGCGGGCCGATAAAATCGTATATGTAATGTCAGGCGGGACGGAAGGAATTCTTAGCCCTCACTTGTCAATTATTTGTAGCGATGATAAAGTGGTTGAATGCACCGGTCTGAAAAAATCACTTGTCATCAGCGCCACAAGAACTAGAGAGTTTCTTCCTGAGGAAATCGGAAGAATGGCTCAGGTAAAGGTAGCTCAGGAATCTGTAAAAGAAGCAATGAGAATGGCTGGGATTACAGATACTAAGGATGTACATTTTGTACAGATTAAGTGCCCTCTCATAATTTCACAGAGGGTAAAGGAAGCACATGAAAGAGGCTGTGAAGTTGTAACTGATGATACGTATGAATCTATGGGCTATTCAAGAGGTGCCTGTGCATTAGGTGTTGCTTTGGCTCTTGGTGAAATACCGGAAGGCTCAGTAACCGATAACAGCATATGCAAGGACTGGTCCCTGTATAGTGAGGTTGCATCTACCTCGGCCGGAGTAGAGTTAATGGAATGTGAGATTATATTATTTGGTAATTCCTTCTCAGGTAATAGTAATTATTATATTGAACATGATGTTATGAAAGACTCTATTGATGCAGAGGCCATTATGAGAGCTCTTGATAAAGCAAAAGTCAGTTATCTACGAACTGTGAATGATGACAGCAGGGAATTAGTGCAAATTCTTGCAAAGGCAGAAGCCGATCCTTTGGGAATAGTAAGAGGAAGAAGAAATATTATGCATGATGATTCCGATATAAATCATACAAGACATGCAAGAGCTGTAGTCGGAGGTGTTATTGCTTCAATAGTAGGTGAACCAATGATATATGTATCAGGTGGTGGAGAGCATCAGGGACCTGCAGGAGGAGGACCTGTTGCAGTAATCTGTAAAAAATAAAATAAGGGAACGACATAGGTGCACATTATGGTAATTAATTATGACGATAAATGAGCTGTTACAACTTGAAAGTATGAAAAACAGTAGAATTTTGGCCGGAAACGAGCAAGAGATAAGTATTACGGGAGTTAACGTAATGGAAGTTCCGGACATTGTTAACTGGGTAAAAAAAGGCGAATTTCTTATGACAGCAGGCTATTCATATAGAAACAAACATGAAGAATTTGCAGAACTTATACCGCAGCTTGCTCAAAAGGGCATAGCATCACTGGGAATAAAAGTACACAGATATTTTGAGACAATACCACAGGCAATTATTGACAATGCGAACAAATGTGGATTGCCTATAATTGAAATCAGTGAGGATGTTGTTTTTTCCAATGTGGTCAGGGAGGTCATACAGTCATTATCGTCAGAAGAATATATGTCTGTTTCAGGAATAATTGATAAGATAAGGAAGCTGTCAGAGTTGATTCTCGGAGGATTTGGAATAGAGTCTATTGTTAAAGCATTGGCAGACTATATGGAGAACCCTGTCATAGTTGTATGCAATGATGGTGAATGTACATCGGCGGGATTGTCAGCAGAGGATGTATATACAGAAGATATGGATGAAAAATACCAATATAACAATTTGCATGAAAAGCAGGGCTGGATGAAGCTGATGATAGGCGTCAGGCAGTGCAAAACATATTTTTACGACATAATTCAGAAGAATGAGCAGATTGCACGTGTTTATTTACTGGAAAAGAATCGGGATATTTCAAATGCGGATATGAATCTTATTGAACAGAGCAGTTTTATGATTGGTATGGAACTGCAGAGTGAAAATGTAAGAATTCGGGTTGAAATGAAATATGTTGATCAGTTGTTTCAGAACTGGATACTGGGAAAAATAGAAAATGCAAGCAGCTTTAAAATGCAATGTGAGGTATGTAAAATATCAATACCTGAAATGCTTGATTATAAGGCCTGTATTATATATCCGGGAAAAGAACTGCCGGAAGAACAAATGAGAAATCTTCTTATAAGGCTACGAAAAAATCTTAAATCATTTAATGATATATATATAACATATGTGAACGACCAGATTGTTGCTGTATTTGTAGAAAGTAATGAAAAACAATACTGTGATTTGATTATGTCACTTGTAAAAGGCATTATGGGAAGCAAATATCAGATGAAATTATGCATAGGTAAAAAAAGTGGATATTATTACAATCTATATGAGAGTTATAAGGATGCATGTCATATTATGAAAGTGAGTATCAGATATAAAATAAATGGAGGGATATTGCATTATAAAGATATGGGCGTATATTCATTGCTATATCTGATACCAATCGGTCAAGAGCTTGATGAATACCTTGACCGGTATATAAAGCCATTGATTAATTATGACGGAGTTCATCAGACAAATATGTATGAAACGCTGAAGGTATATCTTGATATGAAGGGAAATGTAAAAGCCACTGCGGAAAAATTGTTTATGCATTATAATACTATAAGCTACAGGTTGGAAAGAATAAGAAAAATTATGGGTATGGATATCGGCCAGCATGAAATACAGTTCAGCCTTCATATTGCTATAAAGATTAATGATATGTATTTGTAGACGGATTACAAGTAAAATAAAAAAACATTGTAAAGTAACTATAAAGATATGCTGAGAGAGTCTGATATAATAGGCTTATAGCAAAGGAGCTACAGGTAAAAGATTACTTGTAGCTCTTTTATTATTAATGGAGGGAAGCAGTATGAATATTCCGGAGAAGCTTAATATTGCATGGTTAAAGGAAAACTATATTAAGAAAGATATTACTCCTAAAGAGGTTATAGCTCAGATTATGGAACGTAGTGACAGGAATAAAAGATATAACATATGGATTGAAGCACCTAAAATAGAAAGAATAAGTAAATACTTTGATGCACTGGGTGAACCTGATTATGCATCAAAGCCACTCTGGGGAATTCCTTTTGCGATAAAAGATAATATTGATCTGAAAGGTTACAATACAACAGCCGGTTGCCCTGATTATGCATATACACCGAAGAACAGTGCGACAGTAGTCAAAAGACTGATTGATGCCGGTGCCATACCTATGGGAAAGACTAATCTTGATCAGTTTGCCACGGGACTTGTTGGTACAAGAAGTCCATATGGGGAAGTACATAATTCTATTCATGAGGAACTTATTAGTGGAGGTTCAAGCGCTGGATCCGCTGTCGCGGTAGCTCTTGGAGAAGTGGCATTTGCACTGGGAACTGATACGGCCGGATCAGGACGTGTTCCTGCAAGCCTTAACAATCTGGTTGGATATAAGCCGACAATAGGAGCATGGCCATTGGAGGGTGTTGTACCTGCCTGCGCAAGCCTGGACTGCGTAACTGTTTTTACAAATTCAGTATGGGAAGCTGAGATGGTTGATTCAGTTGTCAGAGGTTTCGACAAGGGCGACATGTGGTCGAAAGATGTAATAAGAAAAGATAACAGGCTACCTGAAAAAATAATAATTCCACAAAATCCAATAAATTTTCATGGCCCATATGCAACAATGTATGAAAATGCCTGGAGCGATTCAATTGAAATACTGAAGCGTACAGGAGTGAAAATCGAAATTATTAATACGGATTTTTATCAGAAAGCAGCGAGCCTTCTTTATGGAGGCCCATGTGTGGCAGAAAGATGGTCTGATTTAGGCGCTTTTGTTACCGCAAATGCTGATTCTGTTTTTCCTATTACAAGGACAATATTAGAGTCGGGAAACAGACCGGATTATACGGCTGAGAGCCTTTATAAGACATTGCATCAACTGAAGAAATATAAATTAATGAGTGACAGACTGCTTGAGCAGGGCGTACTTGTATTTCCAACATGTGCGGGAACATATGCAAGAGATGTAGTCCGTAAAAATCCAATCGATACGAACAGTGATATGGGAAGATACACAAATCATTGTAATCTCCTTGATATGTGTGCAATTGCAATTCCTACAGTGACGATGAAGGATGATATGCCATTCGGTGTAACATTGTTTGCTTCGGCGGAAAATGAGCATTTAATAATGGGACTGTCATCGAAAGTAGCCGGTTTGCAATAATGATGGACATAGTTAGTATGGATAAAGCGTTACCGGCTATTTTAGTCAATAAAACATATGGATATGTGCATTCTGTTTATGCAAAAGTAATCAATCTTATTGCGGATAACAGACTGATAGCTGTGTGCTGTGCAGATATGGAACCTGCGCCGGATACAATAATTGTTAATTATATGGATTCTTTTATAAAGCTGAATATTAAATCCGGGGATAATGTTGTTATAATG
>WSSedL1CaDRAFT_10001599_pt1 | contig 12889 bp, 17 predicted proteins | sample WetSurSL1Cattail_FD_9464 | JGI IMG/M metagenome (IMG submission 9464)
CAATAATTCGGCCGCCACAAACTGCGCGACCACGGGCAAATCCTGTGCGTCCTCGACTGCTGCGCGCTACAGGCACGCAGACAGACTCAGTCCCAGAGCACGCAAAAAGTGTGTAAATAACGGGACCGGGTGTGTGTAACGTAACATGGAATTTTTGCAATGTCAAAAGTATAGATTCATATATACAGATGCATATAAAGACGTTATAAAGAACAACTCGAAAAAGCAACAAGAATAACTCGTGACCTGGCTTCGCGCACGAACCTCTGAATCCGCCGAGGTCTTGAAAGAGCACGACTTCCGCCGCGCCGAAATCGCTGTAAGCAATGAATAAAAAGGACGGCAGTCATCCCGAGCGAACGGGGCACATGCGTTTTCTTCCCCCTGGAGTGGTGAGTCGAAGTATCCGCGGTTGATCTTCGAAGTGGATCTGCGCTTGTCCTTTCTTTTACAGACATGCCAGATCCGGTTTGGCTGCACTTCGAGGCAATTGTCTTCTGCCGTATATGTCAGCAGGACGGATGCAAAGCCAAAGTCGCGGCAGGGGTGTGTGCGGGCTCTTGCCCGTGCAGCGTTTGATAGCACAGTTGCAATGCGTGCGGCGTCAGCGGCTGCTTGTGGTTGCGATAGTGCTTGCGCACAAAACCGAGAATCGAGTGCGCCTCTTCCTCGCTCAGCGCAATGCCCATCGCGCGAAAATACCACTCCACCGCGGCCGAGCCCGAGTGCTTGCCGAGCACAATCTGATGCGTGCGCCCATAAACCGCCGGATCGAGAAACTGATAGTTCTGCGGATCGCGCAGCAATCCATTCACGTGAATGCCCGACTCATGCGTGAAGATCGCCTCGCCGACCACGGCCTTGTTGGTCGCAATCGCGCGCCCCGAGGCCTCGGCCACCAGCGCCGACAGCGGTTGCAGCGCCTTGGCATCGATCCCTGTTTGCTTCGCGGTGAACTGGCGCAGTGCGGCCACCACCTCTTCGAGCGGAGCATTGCCCGCCCGTTCTCCAAGCCCGTTCACCGTCGTGCTGATGTGCGTCGCGCCGCCGCGCACGGCCGCCAGCGCGTTTGCCGTCGCCATGCCCAGATCGTTGTGCGCATGCACTTCAAGATCGAGATCCGTGTGCGCACGTAAAACGGAAAATCGTTCGGCCATCGCGAAGGGATCGAGCACGCCCAGCGTATCGGCAAAGCGAAATCGCTCCGCGCCCGCGCCTTCGGCCACTGCGATCAGTTGCAATAAAAAATCGGGTTCGGCGCGTGAGCTGTCTTCGCCGCCAACAAAAACCGTGAAGCCGCCATCGCGCGCCGCGCGAATCATGCGGTCGGTCTGGCGCAGCACCCAGGCGCGGTCGCGGCCGAGCTTGTGCGTAATCTGCTGGTCAGAGGCGGAGATGGAAAGATTCACCGTGCTCACGCCGCTTGCGCGCGCGGCGACAAGGTCGCTCTCCTGCATCCGGCACCAGGCAATCATGCGCGGCTTCAGGCCCAGGTTCACCAGCGCGCGCATCTCCTGCTGCTCTTCGGCGCCCATCGCCGGCGTGCCGATCTCAAGCTCGGGCACACCTGCCTCGGCCAGTGCCTGCGCAATGCGGATGCGCTCGGCCAGAAGAAAACAGACTCCGGGTGCCTGCTCGCCATCGCGCAATGTCGTGTCGTTCAGAACAATTCTTCCGGAATCTTTCATCTTCTGCCTCCTTTGTTTTTTATGCGCAGCCCGCGTGATCCTCAGCCGTGCCACCCGTGCAACGGAATCCCTGCTTGGCCATAAAGCTCAAATCGCCGCCGATCGCAATCGCCGTCAACGCCTGTTGCACGCTGCCATCGACAATGCCCACCGTCAGTCCGCAGTGCGCCATTACCTTGCGCGGCAGCACGCCCGCGCCGCTCACCAGCACGCCCGCACAGTCTTCCAGTTTGTCGGCGATGCGCAGCCAGCGCGCCGCACCCTCGGCATCATTCGCCACCGTACGCACGTCGATCAGTTGCGCGCCGCGCTCGGTCGCGCGATAAATGCGCAGCGTCTCTGCTTCGCCCAAATGCTGGTTGATCGCAAGTCCATCCGTGCTGGCCACTGCGATGTAGGGCCGTGCCTCGGTCGTTGCCAACGTCAGCGCCGGTGCCGACGGCGCGCTCGCAATCGACTGCAGCAGTTGCTGGTGTTGCGGATTGTTTTCGCCGAGCATCCCGGCCGCATCGGCGCGGCAGCGCGTGCAGTGGGCCATCTGCGGCAGATATTTTTCCGCCAGCTTGCGCACGCCGTGCAGCGTCGCGCGATTCGGCTCCGGCAGTACGCCGAAGGGTGTGCCCGTGGTCGGCAGCAGCGGCATAATATTCAACACCGTGGCCCCCAGCACCGCAACCGTCTGCGCCACCTGCTCAATATGATTGTCGTTGATCCCCGGCGTATAAATCGTGTTGATCTTCACGGCGAGTCCGGCGGCGGCCATCGCTCGAATCGATGCCTGCTGGCGCTTCCACAACTCCGCCGCAGCCTCTGTGCCATGCGCGCGTGAGCCGTCAATCTCGATCCATTGATAAAACTGCGCGCCCACCGTGGCCTCGACCGCATTCACCGTCAGCGTAATGTGCGACAGCCCCAGCGCAACAAGGTCGTCGATATAGGGCGGCAGGTTCAGTCCGTTCGTCGCCAGGCACAGCGCCAGATGCGGAAACTCGGCCTTCACCATGCGCAGCGTTTCGAGCGTCTCCTGCGCGCAGGCCAGAGGATCGCCCGGCCCGGCAATGCCCACGACGCTCAGGTTCGGAACCTTCTGCGTGAACTGCCGCAGATATTCAATCGCCTGCCCCGGCTTCAGCACCGCACAGGTCACACCCGGTCGGCTCTCGTTCACGCAACTGTACTTGCGATTGCAGTAGTTGCACTGCATGTTGCAGCGCGGCGCCACCGGCAGATGAATGCGTGCGTAGCTGTGCCGCGCCTCTTGATTGAAACAGGGGTGGCGCGAGAATTTTTCCTCTTGCACGGTTTCTTTTTCTGCATCCATCATGACTCGCGCCTCCTCGTTGTTTTAGGGTTACAGAATTGCGGCCTCGCCTGCCTCGCCGGTGCGCACACGCAGCGCGTCGTTGATCGGGCAGATGAAGATTTTTCCGTCGCCGATCTGTCCGGTCTGGTTGATCGCAACAATGGCGTCCTTCACCTTGTTCGCCGCCTCGTCCGGCACAATCACCGACAGCAGCCGCTTCGGCACGTACTGCACGCCGAGCGTTCCCGCGCTCTGGCTGTTGACGGAAACGCCAAGCTCTTCGGCGATGCCGCACTGGTTGCCGCGTCCCTTCACTGCGATGCCGGTCAGGCACGTGTAGCCGAGCTTGACCAGCGCATCGCGCGTTGAGCCGACCTTCTTCGGGCGAATGATGGCGATGATCTCTTTCATGCCCTCTCCTTTAAAGTCCCGCCGCGCCGGTGCGCACCGTATAAGCCGCATCGACCGGTGAAAGAAAGATCTTGCCGTCGCCAAAGTTGCCCGTGTGCGCCTTCGCCTTGATGATGCCGACGGCCTCATCGGCCTTTGCATCCTCGACCACCATCAGGATCATCGTCTTCGGCAACTCGTCATAGTGCACCGTGCCCAGCGTGATGCCCTTCTGTTTGCCGCGGCCAAAAACCTGCACCTGCGTCATCGAAACAAAACCAGAGGCGGCCAGCGATTCCGCAATGCCCTCCGCGGCTTCGGGGCGCACAATCGCGCGGATCATTTTCATCGTCGTTTCCTTTCCGTTGAAGGTGGATCGCGTTCGCCGCGCGCGGAAGTCGTCTCCGTACGCGGTCGTCACTGCAAGGTGCTTATGCAGAGACAATGCACAACGCGTGCCAAACCCGGCGTCTCGGCCCAGCTTTCTTTGGCGCGTGGGCCGCACCTTTCACACAACCCGCATGCCGTCATGGTTTTGTTGCGATGAGATTTTTTCGTATTTCCTCGCGCATGCTGCAAGAATGCATGGGGGGTACGGCATCACGAACGCATCCAGAAAAAATCGCCTGTACGCATCGGAACAATCGCCGGGGATTTGTTCGCTCGCGTGCAAACCTGCGGCCACAAAAAAAGACTGCGCCAGTTCCTTCAGCCGAGCAACATCGGGCCTCTTCATGCCGCCGAACTGGTTGTCGCTAAGCTCCCATTGGTGTGCCGAAACCGATACGCCCGCTTATTGAGGCATGGCGGCGGACGATGGGAACCGATCTGCAGCACTACGGCCCGCTCAAAGATGCTCAAGGGGCCTTGCGCCACGCGAGCATCAAAACGACCGGCGACGTGCACATGCAGACCATCGAGTCCAGCGTTTTGGACGCGATGAACGCGCGGACGAAGGAGATTCTCTCGGCGTGGAAACCGTCGCCTCTACCAAATGGTAACGAAATGGAAGATGGGACAGAAAAATGCTCCTGACTGTCAAGTTTTTTTATTTTTCGTATCGCCCCATCTCGGAGGAGACGGGAAGGAGAGGCGTGTTTCCTCCACCCAATTTTGATACGAAAATCTACTCCATCTGAGACGAAAATGATAAGAAGCGGGCTCAAACAGGCTGAAGAACGTCAGAGTCGCTCCACCCCAGAAAATGCTGTAACGGAGCTTCGTATCAGGTACTCTGCAACTCGGCCTTCGGGGCTTCCCCTAAAATGGGGGCACGGGGCGGTTTGATCATAGCCCGAGCGGTGGCAGGTGGCCACAGAAGACGATGACCCTCAGTCTGTAATTCTGGAAATTCCGGAGACCATAAGCCCGGCGCTGGATGAGTTTCATCTTGCGATGGAAGCCCTCATCGTGTGTTAAAGTTTCACGACACCTTGAAATCAGCAAGACGAGGGTCCGACATAGAGGGCAAGAACTCCACGAGTTCGTACTCTGCGATTCTTTCCCTGTAGAATGGATCGAAGCGAATAATGCGTTCAATTTCTTCCTTGCTCGCTCCATTGGCCAATATAACACCACCTGTGCGAGGTTCCTGCCGCCCGGATAACACAAAGATACCGGAATCATAATACCGCTTCAGAAATTCTCGATGTTCGCCGACGAATCGATCAACTTCCGACATCGGCTTTCTATAGCGTAATAAAATAATGAACATTCCAATGTGGTCCTCATGTGAGTGATGCCGGGGCTCCCCCAAAGATGGGGGCACGGGGCGATTTGATTATAGCCCGAGTGGTGGCAGGTGGCCACAGAGGAGATGCCCGTGGCTCAGCATCAACGCCAAAGACGCCTTCAGCACAGCCTGATATGCCCTCTGGTAGGCGGTTTCCACATCGATGACCATGTTTTTCCGAACGGCTACGGCCTTCTCTTCCGCGTCTGCCAGAAAATCCTTCCCCTGTTTTGGAACGATCTTCTGAGGTTTTGTTGTTGCCATTTCTTATTACCTCAATCCGCTTTCCGGTCCAGACGTTGTACCATCTCCGGCGCGGCTGATTGGCAACCTGTAGTTGAGGCTACCATGGGGCCTTTCTCTTCTCTGTTCTAGTAGGCTGAGGTACGTGCTTTCCCAGGTCTCAAAATCGAGACCTGGGGCACCCAGAATTTGCTGTCTCTATTACCTAGAGAAGAACCAGAGGCATCGTGCCCTTCTTGAGCGTCTTCAATGTGGCTTTTTCTTGAGGAAAAAGCCGCTTAGAGGACGTGCCTCCGGGATACATCTACTCTGGTTCCGCTGTAATCACGAAGACACGGTTCTGGTACAAAATCAAGTGGTCAAAGATTTAGTGCTTTTCGAAGATCTGGTCGAAGGTGCCACCTTCGGCGAAGTGCCGGGTCTGTGCGGCCTGCCAACTGCCGCAGCGCTGGACCACAGTGAAGGTGTTCACCTTGGGAAAAGCGGAGGCGTATTTTGCAGCTACTTTCTGGTTGCGCGGGCGATAGAAGTATTTTGCGGCGAGTTCCTGAGCTTCAGGCGACCAGAGATATTCCAGATAGGCTTGCGCGATCTTTTCGTTGCCATGCTTCTGCGCTACCTTGTCGACGACAGCCACGGGAGGTTCGGCAAGAATTGTTTGCGAAGGGATCACGATCTGAAACTTGCCGGGGTTCTTCTTTCTGCGCGAGCAGAGCCTCGTTCTCCCAGGCGATGAGCACGTCGCCCAGACCGCGCTGAGCGAAGGTGGTGGTGGATTCGCGGGCGCCGGCGTCCTGATTGTGCGAGGTGCGCAGGGCGTAGCCCCAGGCGGCGAGATAATTCCAGCGAGCGCCACCGGAGGTTTTGGGGTTGGACGTAATCACCTTGATGCCGGGGTAGATCAAGTCGGGCCAGTCCTTGATGTGCTGCGGATTGCCGACGCGCATCAGCAAGACAATGGTTGACGTGTAGGGAGTGCTGCTGCTGGGCAGCTTCTGCTGCCAATTGGCATCGATCAAACCGTGCTCGGAGATCGCTTCGATGTCGTAGCCGAGCGCGAGCGTGACAACGTCTGCTTCAAGCCCGTCAATGACCGAGCGCGCCTGCTTGCCGCTGCCGCCATGCGATTGGTTGATTTGCACATCCTGCCCTGTGGTGGTCTTCCAGTCCTGCTGGAAGAGGCGATTGTATTCCTCGTAGAAATCGCGCGTGGGATCGTAAGAGACGTTCAGCAGATGCGCTTGCGCATGGAAAGGAGAGACAAGCGATGCGAATACTGCAAAAGCGAAAAATGCGACCCAGATGAGGAAGTTTGTATTCTTCATTTTCTAAGCTGCTCCGTGGTCCTGTTTCAAATTGCCAAGTGTGTATCAAGCGTGGGAGGCAAGGAAGGAAAGATGCCGCGCTATTCGACTTCGGCGTATGGGAAGTAGCACAACACGCCGCTGTGGGAGGTTTCCGCTGCTGGACCATTCGACCACGGCCTACCGGACTCGGTTTTGAGCACTTCTACGGATTCAACCAGGCTGCGGACAACCAGTATTACCCGCGCATCTATAACGACACCACGCCGGTAGAGCCGGCGAAGACACCCAAAGAGGGCTATCACTTTACGACGGACATTGCGGACAATGCGATCCAGTGGCTGCATCAACACGATGCCGTGGCACACGACAAGCCGTTCTTTGTTTACTTTGCCACCGGCGCAACGCATGAGCCACATCAGGTGGCCAAGCAGTGGGTGGACCACTACCGGGACCGCTTCGATCGGGGATGGGACGCAATCCGCAAGGAGGCGTTTGCGAAGCAGAAGGCGCAAGGGCTGATTCCGGCAAATGCGGAGTTCACACAGCGGCCCGACGGGTTGCCGTCATGGGACTCGCTCGGCGAGGACCAGAAGAAGCTGCTGGCGCACCAGGCGGAGGTATACGCGGGCTTTACCGAGCAAACCGATTACGAGGTTGGCCGCGTGCTGGACGCGATTCGCGAAGAAGGCCAGGAGAACAACACTGTTGTGTTCTGGATCTTTGGCAACAACGGCGCAAGTGCGGAGGGTGGGCTGGATGGCCGCGATTCGCGCGAGATTACCGGCAAGCCGAAGACCATCGAAGAGCGTCTGGATGTCGCCGAACTGCTGGGCAGCGAACTCTACATGAATCACTACGCTGCATCGTGGGCATGGGCGCTGAACTCGCCGTTTGTGAGCACCAAGCAGGATGCGGGCCACCTGGGCGGCACGACAGACCCGCTGGTCGTTTACAGGCCAGGCCACGTGAAGCCAGGCCTGCGCGGACAGTTTTCGCACGTAAACGACATTGCGCCAACCATCTACGAGCTTGCCGGCGCAAAATTTCCGGAAGCGGTGGATAGCGTGAAGCAGATTCCGCTCGAAGGCAAGAGCCTTGTGTATAGCTTCGACAACGCGAACGCGCCGACGCGCCACACGCTGCAATACTTCACCACCAGCGGCAACCGTGCCATCTACAAGGATGGCTGGTGGGCAGGCAACCGCTTCCACTCCACATGGGAGCAGAACTTTTATTCGAACGCCACAGACAAGGACATCGATGCGCATCCGTGGGAACTCTACAATCTGAACGAGGACTTCAACCAGGCGCACGATCTGGCCGCGAAGAACTCGGAGAAGCTGAAGGAGTTACTCAAGGCCTTCGACGAGGAAGCGACGCGCAACCATGCTTACCCGATTTTGCCCGCCCGCTCGACGCCACTCGACGCGAAGCTCAAGGACAAGACCGTCTTTCTTTATCGTTCAGGCGTGGAGCGCGTGCCGCTGCGCTACGCTCCGGGGCTGATCGGACATGCATACACGATCGATGCCGATGTAATTATTCCGCCGGATGGCGCCGAGGGCGTGATTGTGGCAGAAGGCGGCGAACTTGCCAGTGTGAGCCTCTACGTCAAGAACGAGCGTGTGTACTACGAGGTGAACATCGCCAACGATCACAGCGAACAGTTGATAACCAGCCGCACGCTGCGTTCCGGTTTGCAGCACATTCAACTGACGGTGACACCGGACACCGAGGCGTTGGCGCGGACCGCACCTGTGGGAGTGCCGGGATTCAGTGCTCGCGGCCCGGTATCGGGGAACGTCAAGGTGGCTATCAACGGCACGACTGTCGGCGAGTCGCACTTCAGCGGCATCTATGGAGCAGGCGAAACACTCGACGTTGGCAGCGACCTTGGCTCTGCCGTGAGTCTGGAGTACAAGGCGCCATACCGATTCACGGGAAAGATTGAATCCGTGAAGGTCAGTCTGCAATAAGTGCAATGAACCAAACATAGCCCGATGGTTTCCTACAGAAGCCATCGGGCTATTGTCGTTTCGGAGATATTCACGCAAGGATGCACAGGAAGACGGCGTTATGATCGCAACATAATGCATGGAGCGATTCAACGTGCAGTTTCCTGGCTGCAGGAGTCTGTAAGGCGGCCGATACTCATTGCCGGGTTCTTTGTGCTGCTGGCGCTGCTGGACGTTTCTTCTGCACAACACATGCCCCTGACCATCAAGTGCCGAGATCCTCACTATTTATTGATCCCGCCCTGAAGAGTGAAATCTAAGCCGCATATGCGACATCCTTTTGGCCGAAGTAGCTTTCGACCCTTTCGGGCCGCTTCTGGATGCTACGCAGGGCGCCGATGGCGGTGCGGGTCAAGTGGATCTTGTTCCTGGGTGGCGCGGCTTTGGTCACTTTCTTCTTCAAATCATCGTTGAACAGTTCGTCCGGGTTCAGTTCCGGAGAGTAGCTGGGCAAGTAGAAAACCTGGATTTTCTCTTCATTTTCTGCAAGCCATTTCTTCACCGCCCTGGAGTGATGCACGCGCAGGTTGTCCAGAATCAGGAAAACTCTCTTTTCCCATCCATGCGCCAGCCGCTTCATGAAGCCGATCATGATCTTCGTGTTCAGCGCGCCCGCGAAGATCTTCCAGCGCATCTTTCCCTTGTTGGTCACCGTTGAGATCATGCTCAGCTTGGACCGATTGGCATTGGCCAGAACCACGGGCGTCTTGCCCTTCGGTGCATAACCGCGACCGCGTACATTATCTGAGCGCATCCCCGTTTCATCGCCCCACTGTATCTCCGCGCCCTCGTGTTTAGCGGCTGCGGCGATCTTCGGATACTCCTCTTTGACCCACTTCGCGACTGCTTCCGGTGATTGCTCATAGGCTTTCTTCAAGGGCCGTTGCGGCGTGAATCCCCAACGCTGGAGATACTTACCCATGTTGCGCGCCGTCAGCCTCATGCCGTACACAGCCTCGATCAACTCGCTCACCGCCTGGCGCTTCCACAGCGCATAGGCTGGCTTCAATTGATCCGGTGTGCGGTCCTGAATCAACTGCTGCATCTTCTTCTGCTCGGCGTTCAACTGACGCCCCGAACCCGATGGCCGACCGACAATCTGAACCGCAACGGCCTTCCATCCGTTGCGCTGGTTGGCCTGCAGGGCGCGGATCACCACTGACCGACCCAACTCGCACTGCGCAACAGTCTCGGCGATCGTCGCTCCACTCAAACGCAACTTCACGGCGCGACAGCGAGGCTCATTCAACACAACGCGCGGAAGCTTATGAGCCTCAGTTTTCTCCATACGTGTAAGACGTTCTAATGCAATAAAACGTCTCACTCATTTGGGCCGGATCAGTAGTACGTTCCAGGCAGACGATTCGAAGAAGATGCCTCTCTTTCACGCAAGGCCAAGATGCGAATTCCTAGAACAACAACGAAGAGAGTGATGCCAATGGGCAGGGCCAGGGCATCGATATTCAGGTTCAACAACTCCGCTCCACCAAGCAGAAAAGAAGAAATGACGACCAGGATTCCGAGAGCACGCGAGCTGCGTCGAGCACTGAGGCCTCCTGCCATGGCATGTGTCTGAGTGCGTGAAGCCATATAACCATCGACACCATCGACTAAAACCATGCCGATCGTAAACACCGCCCCCACAACAAAGGGACTCAAGGAACCAGCCAGGAAAAGAACCGATAACTGACTGGAGGTTTCAAATCCGGCACCGAAGAGCACTCCCAGCAATAGCGGGCTGGTCTGTGCCAATTGTGCATCCAGAGGATGTCGCCTATGAACTGCGGGACGAAAGAGTCGCCAGAGATTCGTCATGCCCAACGCAATCAAGAGCCACGGAGCATACGGTGCAACAGTGCGCGCCAGCAAGCCACCGATACCAACGGCAAGCAAGGTCACGACAAAACCGTGTCCCAAAGCGAAGATAACGCCATTCCATCGGGAAGGACGAAGCCGGGAGAGTGCGTCGATGGCGGATAGATGGTCCGGGTCCACCCCATGACGAAGCCCTAGCGCGACGGCGAGAGCGAGCAGCGCAGATTCCTTCATCGCGCACCTTCATCGTGCCGGTAAGCGTCGAGCCTGAGGATGTCGAATTCGCGAGGCAAAGGAAGGACACGCTCCGCCAATCTTGATTGCTCTGCCCAATCGACCAGCATTGCATAGTGACGCTTTTGCGAGAGGCGCGCCAACCACTGCGTGCCCTCTCTTCTGCTTGTAATCATGACAACATTGGCTACATCGCAAGGGCCAAGGCAACCACTGATTGTGAGATGCACACGCTTGAGCAACCCCCTATATTTCCACTCCTGCTTGAGCCATTCAATGGGAATGGGGAAATTTCCTTTTTCGATTTGACCGCAGCAGCAGCCATTGCATACGCTGATCTGCGCCAGCATGGGATGCTTCGCCAGAATTCCAACAAAATCCTTTTTCGACACTGTTTTCTCCCTTTTGCAAATGCAAAATCGTTATTCTTTGCATACAACACTGTTTGCCTGCTTGCCTTTCCAAACAAGATCTCGGACAATGTCCACTGAAGATATTCAGACAAGGACCTTGTTCGCAAAATGGCCAAAACTCACACTGCCCAGCCGCGGAACACGAAACAGAAGGATGCGATGCGCTCAGCCTTTCACCTTGCCAATCGACCACTTTCTCCGGAAGAGGTTCTGGAGGCTGTGAGAGAAGAGGTCTTCGGCATTAGCCTGGCCACGGTGTACCGCAATATCAATGCGTTCATGGAAGATGAATGGCTGACTACGGTTGAAATCCCCGGTCAGCCAGCTCGCTACGAAGTCGCCGGGAAAGAACATCATCACCACTTCCAGTGCACTGCCTGCGGGAAGCTTTATGAACTCGAGGGTTGCACATTCCATGGAAAGACCAAGTTGCCACGCGGATTTTTGGCAACTAGCCATGAGTACTTTGTGTATGGCGTTTGTGCGGATTGCAGGTCATAGTTCGTCAGAGGTCTGGCGGCCTGCACTGCGCAAACACTGCGCAGTTCCATCGCCAACTGTTGCCACGCAGACTCCATCTCATCTCCGCCGCATATAGATTTTTTCCAGGGCGTAAGTGCGGCACGCCGTTCGCGAGTGCCCACTTGATCAAGGACCCAATGCTCATACGAAGCCATCCATGCGACGACCGTAGCCAGAGCATGCCAGTCGTAGCTGCGTGGCCTGGTTCTGAAATGTGCTATCTCCATCCAGCCCGATTCGACTGTCGCCGCGCGGCCTATAAATTCGTAGCGATTCAAAAAGAGGCCGCTCTGCAGGCCGTAGTAAATGCCATAGCCCCAGAGGCAGACAACTGTTCCGCAAGGCATGCGCAACTGGTATTGCGTGGATCCGCTCTTCCCCTCCGGGGCGCGCAATCGCTCAAAGCCATATTCGAGCAGAAGATTGCCGTCTTTCCGCTGAATGTCTTGACCCCAGATCCAACACTGCTGGTTGAGCAGTTGCTTTCCCCTCTTCTGCAACCTGCGGAGAAGAGATAAAATACAGGGATTCTGATTTGCCTGATGCACTACACAACATCCTTTTCATTGCGAGAGAAGATTCGGCGCGCTCGCAATGAGCCAACGCGCCGAATTGCAGTTTTCACTTTCCTGGACCGAGCAGAGCGCTCTCGCCCAGCTTCATCAAAGTGCGCAGTCCATGAGCAGAGATCCGCACGCGAACATAGCGATTTTGGGAAGGAATCCAGATCCGCTTCCACTGCAGATTGGGATCCCAGCGGCGCCTGCGTTTGTTGTTCGCATGCGATACAGTGTTTCCAAAGCGAACCTTTTTCCCGGTAACAATACATTCTTTAGCCATTGACTCTCCTATGCTGCTGCGTTTTCCTGGTTGTCGAACATGGCGGCGAACGGATCGGCAAAAACCTTCCACCCCTCCGGACTGAGTTTCATCTCTTCGTCTGTCAGTAAAGCTTCGTTGAGTCTGCCTTCCAGTTCCGCCTGATTCATCTCGATGCCGATGAAGACAATCTCCTGGCGTCGATCGCCATAGATGCCCTCCGATGTCCGGTCACGCCAGGCAAGTGTTTCGGAATCCAGTTCAACCGCATCGGCAGTTGCCAACCAGAGCGCCTGCGGCTCAAAAGCCATGGCTTTGCCGGCAATGGAAAACAAGATGAGATCGTCATGATGCGAAGCCAGCCACAGGAAGCCCTTGGCACGCACGACACCTGGAAATCCGCGATCA
>WSSedL1CaDRAFT_10001600_pt1 | contig 12886 bp, 10 predicted proteins | sample WetSurSL1Cattail_FD_9464 | JGI IMG/M metagenome (IMG submission 9464)
TATTTCTTTTTCAGGCTTTGCCCCAAAGTCGCTTGCACCTTCATGGGCAAGCCAAACAGGTTGATAAAGCCTTCCGCGTCTTTTTGATTATAAACTTCATCTGCGCCAAAGGTTGCCAATTTTTCCTGGTAAAGGGAGTAGGGTGATTTACGGCCGATGGTAATGATATTACCCTTATAAAGTTTTAGTTTGACAGAGCCGCAAACTCGTTCTTGCGTGTTGTCGATAAAGGCATCCATGGCTTCTTTTAAGGGAGTAAACCACTGACCGTTGTAAACCAATTCCGAGTACCGGCCGGCCATATTTTGTTTAAAATGCAGCGTATCCCGATCCAGCGTAATGGTCTCCAGTGCATGATGGGCTTCGTAAAGAATGGTTCCGCCCGGGGTCTCGTATACTCCCCTGGACTTCATACCCACCAGCCTATTTTCTACGATATCCACCCGGCCTACACCATTTCTGCCACCAATCTCGTTTAATTTAAAGATCAATGCCACCGGATCATATCCCTCACCATTGATGGCTACCGGGATTCCCTTTTCAAAATCAATAGTCAGAATTTCCGCTTTGTCGGGAGCCTTTTCCGGTGATACGGTGTAGATGAACATATCATCAGTATATTCATTCCAGGGGTCTTCCAAAATCCCGCCTTCATAGCTGATATGCCAGAGATTGCGGTCCATGGAATAAGGCTTGGCCTTGGTTACCGGTACCGAGATACCCCGTTTCTCCGCATAATCAATCTCCTCATCGCGGGATTTGATATCCCATTCGCGCCAGGGAGCGATAATTTTGAGATCCGGTTTCAGAGCTTTAAAAGTCAATTCAAACCTTACTTGATCATTGCCTTTACCGGTTGCGCCATGGGCTACCGCGTCAGCGCCTTCCTTAATTGCAATCTCCACTTGCCTTTTGGCGATAATCGGGCGGGCCACCGAAGTGCCCATTAAATACTTGTTTTCATAAATAGCCCCCGACTTTATCATCGGAAAAATGAAGTCGTTGACCAATTCGGTTTTTAAGTCCTCAATATAAATCTTACTAGCCCCGGTTTTAATCGCTTTTTCTTCTAACGGATCCAATTCTTCGCCCTGACCTACATCAGCGGCATAAGCGATAACCTCACAACCATAATTCTCCTTTAACCAGGGGATGATAATTGAAGTATCCAGTCCTCCGGAGTATGCCAATACTACTTTCTTTGCCTTTTGATTCATGTGAAAATTCCTCCTCAGTTTGAAAAATATATTTTAAGGTATACACAAGTTCTATCTGCCTGTATTTTGCCGTTCTAAAACTGTTGCAATACTTTCTTCATAATCCCCAAGCCTTCATCCAAATCGTTATCCGGAATATTCAGGGCCGGTAGAATCCGGATCGCGTTTTCACTGACTGCATTGACAATCAGACCGGCTTCCAAACAGGCCAGCATCACCTGTTTACTGGGTACTTTTAACTCCAGCGCCAGCATCATCCCCAAACCGCGATAGCCCTGAATGACGGAAATCGTCTTTTGCCATTTTCCCCAAGTATCTTTAATATATTGCCCTTTTTGAGCTACTTGAGACATGAGCCCGGATTGCTGCAGTAAATTTAGCGTCGCCAGTCCCGTGGCAAACGCCATTGCTCCTCCGCCTACCGTAGTGCTATGATCCCCCGGAGTAAATAAATTAGCATTTTCCCTGACCAGCAGGGCGCCGCAGGGTATCCCGCCGCCAAGGCTCTTGGCAATGGTAATGGCATCCGGCTCAATACCGTAATGTTCAAAGGCAAACATTTTGCCGGTCCGGCCCAACCCGGTTTGGACCTCATCCACCAGAAAAAGCAGATTCTGTTTTTGACAAATCTCAAATAAACCTTTTACAAAATCGTGAGTTGCGGGAATGACTCCTCCTTCACCCAAAACCAGCTCCAGGAGCACGGCGCAAGTCTGATCATTTATCGCGGCTTGCCAGGAACCCAAATCATTATAATCGGCATATGAAAAACCAGGCACGATCGGTTGAAAACTCTCCTGATATTTGGGCTGCCCGGTAGCGGAGAGTGCGCCAAAGGTCCGGCCGTGAAAAGAACCTTTGGCGGTGACAATCTGATATTTACCGCCAAGCTTCACTTTACCATGCTTGCGGGCCAACTTAAGCGCAGCCTCATTGGCCTCGGCTCCACTATTGGAGAAAAACACCGCATCAAATCCGGATAGCTTGACTAATTGTTCCGCCAAACGGACCTGTTCTTCCAGATAAAAATAATTGGAAACATGGATAATCTTCTCTGCCTGCTTTGTAAGGGCCACCGTAATCTCCGGATTGCAATAACCAAAATTATTGACGGAAATCCCCATCAGAAAATCAATATATTCTTTGTCATCCGCATCCCAGACCCGGGACCCCTCTCCACGGGAGATTACTACCGGCAGCCGCCCCACATTCTTCATCATCGCTTGCTGACCGATTTTCAAATAAGCGTTGTTATCCATAATACTTCAACACCTGCCTTTCTTCCTCAGGGGTAAACAATCTACTAATAACTAATCACTAATAACCAATAACCGATAACTAGTTATTTACCACCATTGTTCCGATTCCCTTATCCGTTAATATTTCAAGCAACATGGAATGTAATAACCGCCCATCAATGATATGAGTGCGATTGACTCCGCTTTGCAAGGCGGTAATACAAGCTTCTACTTTAGGAATCATCCCACCCTCGATTTTGCCCTGGTCAATCATATGATGAGCCCGTTCAATCTCAAGCGCGGAAATTAAACTCGATTTATCTTGATAATCCTGGAAGATCCCTTCCACATCCGTTAACATAATTAGCTTTTCGGCTTTCAAAGCCGCAGCCAGCTCTCCCGCTGCTGTATCGGCATTGATGTTGAAACTCGCTCCATCGCTGCCAACCCCGATCGAAGAGATTACCGGAATATAATCTTCACGGATTAACTGTTCCACAATACCGGTATTGACCTTTACCACTTCACCCACATACCCGATATCGGGTATTTCGCCCTGGAAATCCGCAGGCATGGTGGGATGAGTTTTCCGGGCCACTAAGAGGTTAGCGTCCTGGCCGGATAAACCTACCGCTTTCGCTCCGACTAAATTTAAACGGGCCACGATTTCTTTATTTAATTTTCCCGCCAATACCATCTGGACGATTTCCATGGTTTCAGCATCGGTGACCCGTAACCCCTGTACAAACTGGGATTGTTTCCCGACCCGTTTCAACATTTGGGTGATCTCCGGCCCGCCTCCATGAATCACAATCGGATTGATCCCCAAAAACTTTAGCAACACGATATCCTGCATTACGCCTTGTTTCAGTTCTTCATTAATCATGGCGTTGCCGCCGTATTTAATCACAAAAGTTTTGCCATGGTAGGTTCGGATATAAGGAACCGCTTCAATTAAAACCCCGGCCCTAGCGATCAACTCTTCCAATTGATAACACTCCTTGTTTATGAGAAATCAGTAGCAAAGTAAAGAGGATTCAACGTAGAGCCGATTAAGTCCGGTAACTCCCGTTGATTTTGATATAATCATAACTTAAATCACAAGTCCAGACACTAGCTTCACATTTTGTTTCAGGACTTAACGTAACGGTTATCAGCAGGTCTTTTTGAGCTAAAATCCGTTTAGCTTTGGATTCATCAAAAACCAGGCCGATTCCGCCTTTACAGACTAACAAATCCCCTAAATAAATATCGGCGCCGGATGGATCAAACTCAATCCCGGAGTATCCGACCGCCGCCAATATCCGTCCCCAATTGGCATCTTCACCGAAAATAGCTGTCTTAACCAGATTTGAAGTGGCAATGGCTTTACCGGCTCGTACCGCATCGACTTCGGAGTCGGCCCCGGTTACCTTGATCTCTACAAACTTAGTGGCGCCTTCGCCGTCCCGGGCGATCATTTTGGCAAGCCCGGTGCAGACAAAAGTTAAAGCCGTTTCAAAAGCTTGATAATCGGCTCCAGTTGTTACAATTTTTTGATTTCCCGCTTTACCGTTGGCCAAAACAAATAAGCAGTCATTGGTACTGGTGTCGCCGTCAACGCTGATCCGGTTAAACGATAGTTCGCCGGCTCGTTTTAGCGCTTGTTGCAATAATTTCTGTTCAATGGCCGCATCCGTAGTTACAAAACTAAGCATAGTCGCCATGTTGGGATGGATCATGCCCGACCCTTTGGCGATCCCGCCGATTCGGACCGTAGCGCCGGCTAATTCAAGCTCTATCGTCATTTCTTTGGGAAAAGTGTCAGTAGTCATAATGGCTCGTACCGCTTGGCCTCCGCCGGAAACCGCAAGAAAACCTTTATTTTGATGCAATCCGGATTGGATCTTCTCTACCGGCAATTGGACTCCGATGACACCGGTTGAAGCGACCAATACATCGTCAATCGCTATGTTCAAAGCCTGGGCTGCCGCATTAGCCATTAATTCGGCTGCCTGTTCTCCCGCCGGTCCGACACAGGCATTGGCATTGCCACTATTGGCAATGATAGCCTGAGCTATTCCGCTTTGAATATGTCGTTTGGAAATGGCAATCGGCGCAGCCTGAACCTTATTGGTCGTAAAGATACCGGCGGCAGTAGCCGGGATCTCCGATGCAATGATCGCCAGATCCAGCTGGTTATTTTTCTTAATGCCGCAAGCGATTCCGCCCGCTATAAACCCCTGCGGAGCACAAACCCCGCCTGATATTTCTTTCATTCTTGATCCTCCGCTAATAAAGTTAAAACCAAGTTGAGAACTGAAAACTATTCATTCCTAAAATTCATACAGTTTCATTCACAAATATAAACGAATAACACTAATTACTAATAACCAATAACTAATAGCTAACAACTAATAACTATTTAAGGATACACCGGCCATTGCACCAAACCCATGGTCTCCGGCAGATTGCACATTAGGTTCATATTCTGAACCGCTTGGCCGGCAGCGCCTTTGACCATATTATCGATCGCGGTGATGACAATTAACTGATTGGTGCGCTGATCAACCCGAACTCCGATATGACAGCAATTAGTTCCAGTCACCCCTTTAATCTCGGGCAAAACCGGTTCTTTAAGAATTTTAATAAAGGGTTCACCTTGGTAAACCTCGCCAAACACTGCTTCCACTTCAGAAGTAGTAACTTTTTTAGTCAGACTTAAATGAAGCGTGCTCAAAATTCCCCGGGCTACCGGTAGCAAATGCGGCGTAAAGGAAACTTGTATTTCCCGTCCGGCGATTTTTGACAATTCCTGTTCGATCTCGGGGGTATGCCGGTCCCCCGCCACTCCATAAGCTTTGAAATTTCCGAACATTTCCGGATAATGATTGGCCAAATCCGCTTTGCGTCCGGCGCCTGAAACTCCCGACTTGGAATCAATAATAATCCGCTCCGGATCAATGAGCGCATTTTTAAGTAAAGGATACAACCCCAAAATAGCGCTGGTCGGATAACAGCCCGGATTGCCGATCACTACGGCGCCCCGGATCTCTTTCCGGTATAACTCAGGCAAACCGTAAACCGCAGTTTTAGTTAATTCCGGTTCGCAATGTTTATGTTTATACCAACTCTCGAAGATTTGATAATCGCGGAAACGGAAATCCGCCCCCAGATCAATGACCCTTTGGCCGTTCTTGATCAGGACCGGCACAAGTTCCATCGCCACTCCATGGGGAACTGCCAAAAAAACGATATCACACCCCTTGACCGCTTCCGGGGAATCCGAGCCGCTAAAGAGCGGGCCGTTCCAACCGGTAAAACTATAAAATACTTCCTCCAGTTTCTTTCCTTCACTGGTTCTGGAAGTAATCGCAGCGACCTCGGCCTCGGGATGCCCCGCCAAGATCCGGATTAATTCACTGCCGGTATAACCGGTTGCTCCGATAATTCCTACTTTAACCAATTTCGTCGCCTTCTTTATGCTTTTTTCCTACGCTATCCAACCGGTTTCGATAATTATACATATAAATTGAATAAATCGCAAGTATAAAACATCAATATTAACTAATAATTTATAATCAGGTCAAGTGAGTAAAATACCTTATTGAATATTTATTCATTGAAATTGTTTTTCATGGTAGTAAATTTAGTTCCATACTTCACTCCCAATATCCTGCCCTTGATGGGGAATTTTATGGCAAAAGCCATTCGCAGAAACATATAGAATACGGCTTGCTTTTTTGAACTCCAAAACATATGCAGGGTTTTCAGATACATAAAAAAAGGGTTGTCCTAAAAGTAATTTTGAGACAGACCCTTTTTCGTTTACAATAATATGATTGACCATGCGTTTGAATATCTTTTTAAGAAAATATATTCATTATCAACATATAAAATGCCTTACCTATGATAAAAGATCGGTTTATTTCGGAATCGTTCCCTCAACGCCTTGAACAAACCAGTCAAATTCAAACATTTTTTCATCGGTCATTTTCTGTCCCGCTTTTACTCGTATTTGACCGTTCTGGTCTTTGATGGGCCCTTTAAACACTGCCCAGTCGTCCTTCAAGAGAATTTTCCTTTTTTGGTCCACCAATTGTTTAATATCATCACTGACCATAGGACCATAGGGCCCGATATCAATAATCCCATCCGATATTCCGCCCCAGTATTGTTCGGATTTCCACTTGCCTTTCATCACATCTTTAACGGTTTTTACATAATAGGAGCCCCAATTCCAGACTCCGCCGGTGAGGATTGCTTTCGGAGCAAAAAAACGCATATCGCTGTTAAAGGAAAGACCGTAGATGCCGCTTTCTTGCGCAGCTTGCATACATGCCGGACTGCTTACTTCCATGGTAAGAACATCAGCCCCAACATTGATTAAACTTTTGGCTGCGGCTTTTTCGACAGCCGGATCATACCAAGTGTTGGTCCAAACCACCTTCACCTTTGCTTTTGGGTTCACAGCTTGAGCCCCTAGTTCAAATGCGTTAATCATCCTGACAACTTTCGGTATTGGAAAAGCGGCTACAAAACCAAGAATATTGCTTTTAGTATACTTTCCAGCAACCAGTCCTGCTAAATAACGGCCCTCATAATCTCTTCCAAAATAAGTACCCACATTCTTAGCGGTTTTATATCCGCCGCAATGCAAAAAAACAACCTTCGGATATTTAGCGGCTACTTTGCACACATAATCCATATAGCCATAGCTTGTGGCAAATATTACCTTATTACCCTTTTCAGCTAGTTCGGTTAAAATTCTTTCACAATCAGCGCTTTCCGGGATGGATTCCACAAATGTAGTTGTTACATTGGGAAGCGCTTTCTCCAAAAACTTACGTCCTTGTTCATGGGCATAATCCCAACCCATATCACCAACCGCGCCCTGATATACAAAAGCAACCTTCAATTTACTATCGGCAGCTAATAAATTTTGCCCCCGAAAACCTAAACCCAAGACAATAAGTACAGAAAGCAAACAACCTACCAGCAGGATACGTTTCATCAAATTTTGCAAAGTTTTACCTCCATCACCGAAAATTAAAATTGGTTTTATTACAGCAGTTCTTAAAAAATGTTGTTGTTTGCTCACCCAATTGGTGAAAGCAAATGTGTGTAGAAAAAACAGGTTGGCTTTGAGTCTTTTTTGATTTTTAGTTTCTTTTAGTTGACTATGATCATTTGATCAATTGATCAATTTTAATTATACGTCTTTGTCATGCTAAGGTCAAGTATATGTAATATATTACGTTTATATTGTTAGGTTTGAGGCGGCAACTTTGTTGGCAGTAGCTTTTTTGCCAAAAATTCATACCATTTTGTATGTATTATAAATTTAATTAATCATATACTGTTAATCTATGAAATCCATATATCTTTATGATATAATGGTGTAAATTGTTTGTTATGCTATATTTTCAATGAGTATAAAAACATTTTTTATATTATAGTTAATCTGAGGTGATTTTTCGTTGACAATTGAATCTACATCCGATTTATCAAGATTTGGGGGATTTAGTGAGGAAAAAGATCGATATTATATTGAAAAGGCCATTGAAGTCTCTCGTAAAGCCAGGGAAAGTGGGAATACACCTTTTGGGGCTATCTTGGTTGACCAAAACGGCACTAATCTGATTGAACAAGGAAATATTGAAATCACTGAAAAAGATTGTACAGGCCATGCTGAAACCGCTTTAATGAGAAAAGCATCCAAACTGTTTAACAAGGAATTTCTATGGAACTGTACCCTGTACAGCACGGCTGAACCCTGCGCAATGTGTTCCGGTGCAATCTATTGGGGTAATGTCGGACGAGTAGTCTATGGAATTAGTGAAAAAAGTATTCTTAGTTTAACCGGCAGTCATCCACAAAACCCAACTTTTAGCGTACCGTGTCGCGGTATTTTTGCGGGTGGACAAAAAAGTATCGTGGTAATCGGTCCGATTGCCGACCCCGAATTGGAAAAGAAAATAGTTGAAGTACATCGCGGATATTGGAATTGAAATAATTATCTCCGTCAATATCATAAATCAGATAAAGTAAAAACAGACGCCATATTGTAAAAACATCGCGCAGCAAATCATTTTTTGCTGCGCTTTTTTATCATGAATATTTTTGCCATAGAGAAACCGGGACACTGAGAAAAGAATATTTTCATTCTTTCTTCGATTGCTCCGCTGGCCGAGATGGATGACTACTTAATCACGCCCAGAACAACCCGGACTTTCAATTTATCCCCTTTCGGGAGAATCAAATAACCTTCTTGGGGATTAAACCGTTCCCACCGCTTGCCGTTTAATTCCACTCCTTGTATAATTACGGCTGGATCTTCAATGATTTTAACATAGTGTTTGGTACCCTCTTTCAAACTTGAGAGCAGAAAATGCAACTCTGCGGTTTGGTGCCGGACATATAACTGAAGGTATAAATAATTCATCAGGGCATTTTCCATGGAATGATAAGCGGATTTATATAAATTTGCCTTATAATTACTACCGGCATCGGGTATCCCGGAATCTGAAACATAAGGATACACTTCTTTGTATTTATGGTCCACCATATATTGATCCCAAAAATAAGTGTTCTTCTGAAAATAGTCGAGGTAAAGCGGGTCTTTGGTGATGTTATACATATTCAGCAGCATAAAACCGCCTTCGGTCTGGGTCCACCAGCATTTGAACCTTTCTTTGTCATTTCTGACGGGTTGATGAACATTTTTCGTAAAGTACCACCCATAATGCTGGCTGTCCCGGGCAGTTTTGAGTAGATTGGCTGATAAATTTTTTCAACATTCAAGTACTTTTCGTCCCCAGTCAATTGATATAATCGCAACAATACCCAAGCCGTTTTTAGATTATGTCCGATATAAATCTGGTATTGATCTCCCAAGTAACTTGCAAGATAGTACCACATAAGCTACGCTAAAACCATAAATTAGCCAGGAGACCATCCGGGGGTATTTGAGCGGAATCGTACCGATGACGCCAGTGCGGTCAACATCCGTAAAATAACCGCCGTTCTTCTTATCCAGGGTATTCAACCAAAAAGGAATAATGCCTTCAAGGGCTTGATGCCGCCAATAATCCCCCCCGAGGTATTGCCCGTAGTCAATTTCGCTTTCAGCGCATTCGACCACAACAAGACTAACCAACAATACCCTACTACCATTAACCATCGTTTTTTAACAACCATTTGCTCCGCCTCCTATTAAATGGATCAAATTCCAATTTTATTTTACTTTCTTATTCTCCGCGGGTGAAGGTGGAACTTTTTTGGGTGCTTTATTCTTTATTCAAATCCTTTCCAGTACGGTTTGTGTATATAAAGTGCATTCTGAAAGGCTCAAACCGCCATTTCCTTGTTTTGTCCGTATGACACCATAAATCTCTCAATTCGATCCAGCGCTTCCTTCAGTTGAGCCCTTTCCGGCAAAAATACAAACCGGAAATGATCGGGCTCCGGCCAGTTAAAACCGGTTCCCTGTACTAATAGCACCTTTTCTTGAATCAACAAATCATAAATAAAGCGCTGATCATCCCGAACACCCAATCTTTTGATATCAACTTTAGGAAAAAGATAAAGGGCGGCTTTGGGCTTCACACAGGAAAGACCGGGTATGGAATTCAACCTCTCCCAGGCATAGTCCCGCTGTTCCCGCAGCCGTCCCCCCGGCCCGGTCAGATCATAGATCGATTGTTGATTGGCGAGGGCCACACTAATTGCATATTGAGAAGGGGCGTTACTGCATAACCGCATCGAAGACAACATGGTGAGCCCCTCCAGATAATCGGATGCCATTGTCTTATTGCCGCTGATCACCATCCATCCGGCCCGAAATCCGGCTATCCGGTGGGATTTCGACAGGCCATTCATGGTCACAAACAAAGTTTCATTGGATAAGGAAGCTGTTGAGACATGCTCCTCACCGTCATAAAGAATCCGGTCATAAATCTCATCGGTAAAGACAATCAAGTGATTGGCGACGGCTAAATCCACAATTCTTCGAAGAATCTCTCTGGGATATACGGCCCCGGTCGGATTGTTGGGATTAATAATTACGATTCCTTTGGTTTTCGGTGAAATCTTCTTCTTAAGGTCCTGTAAGTCCGGATTCCAGTCGGAAAGTTCATCGCAACGATAATGCACCGCTGTGCCTCCCGCCAAGTTCACCGCAGCGGTCCATAACGGATAATCGGGCGAGGGGATCAGGATTTCATCGCCGTTATCCAGCAAACCCTGCATAGCGATCATAATCAACTCACTGACTCCATTTCCAATATACACATCATCTACTCCGGCAACGGGGATTCCTTTTTCCCGGCTAAACTTAAGAATAGCTTCCCGGGCCGACCGAATCCCTTTGGAATCAGTGTAACCGTGCGCGTGACATAGATTGCCTGTCATTGCCTGCAAAATTTCAGGGGGAACCTCAAAACCGAAGGTTGCCGGATTGCCGGTATGCAACTTGATGATCGACTGGCCGGCCTCTTCCATCCGTTTGGCCTCTTCGACAATCGGCCCCCGAATATCATAACAAACATGGTCCAGTTTGGTGGATTTCTTAAAAACTTTCATGATTTCTATCCCTTCTTTATATCCTTAATCACTTCTCCGATAATTCGAAAACCCCGTTTCATCTCCTCTTGGGATACTCTGGAGATTCCCAGCCGGAAGGTGTTGGTCCCTCCCCCATCGGTATAAAAAATATCTCCCGGCATGAAAAGAACTCCCTTTTGATAACATTCAGCCAAAACCGCCCTGGCGCTAAGCCGTTCATCGAGTTCGATAAAAATATGCAATCCCCCTTCGCCCCAGATCCTCCGGCAAGGTATAAACTCCAAGGCAAGCTTGATGGCAGCCTGATGTTGCTCCCGGTAAACCTTTCTGGCTTTACGAAGATACTTTTCAAACGACCCGCTTTGCAAATACTCATAGAGAATGGCCTGATCCAAAAATGAGGTATGAATGTTCAAACTCCGCTTAACACTTTCCAAATAAGCGACCAGCTTAGAATCTGCCATGATCCAGCCTAATCTAAGTCCCGGGAAAAGCACTTTGGAAAAACTCCCCAGATAGACAACTCCATTGCCGGACCCAGCCAAAGCCATTAATGGCGCCACATGGGAACCGTAATACCGTAATTCTTCATTGAAACCATCCTCCACCACCGGTACCTGGTATTTCTCAAATATTTTCAAAACAGCCATCCGCTTTACCGGCGTCATGACCAACCCGGTGGGATTATGATAAGAGGGAATTAAAAAACCCAATTTAAATTGTTCCTTGGTAAGGCACTCCTCTAAAACCTCCAGGCTCATCCCGCTGGGCTCGACTGGAACTCCGCTAATCTGTAAACCGGCCAATCGCATGATCTTTAAGGCCGTGTTATGAGTCGGATTTTCACAGATAATCCGATCACCGGGTACTGTCAACGCTGATAGCAACAGATTAAAACCCTCCGTAAATCCATTGGTAATCAGCAGTTCCTTCCCGGAGGTGTTGACCCCTTTATTTTTCATATACCCCGTTAAATACTCCAGCAAATACTTGTAACCGCGGGCATATCCGTAATTCAGGAGCTTTTCACCCTCTTGAGACAACCGGTTCAAAACAGCCCTCTTGAAGTCTTCAATATCAAAAAGTTCGGGATTAGGAGCAATACTTTTAAACGAAAGCATTCCCTTCTCCCAGCGCAGTTCATTTTTCTCAATATCCAGCGCTACTGCTTTTTGGGCAAACCCATTGACCCGGGTATTCCAGTCAACATTGGCTTTTTCTTGCCCTTTATGGACGGCAACTTCAGCCACAAAAACGCCCCGGCCTTTCAAAGTATGGATAAATCCATCGTCTTCCAGATATTGATAAGCCTGGACAATGGTATTCCGGCTCACTTTTAAAATAGCGGCCAGTTCTCGGGAAGCCGGCAAGCGCACGCCCGGCAACAAAATACCGGCAAGAATCAGTCCCTTGATATAATCCTTAATTTGCAGATATACCGCTCGGTTCTTTACCAGTTTACAATCATTAAACATCGGGGTACCTCACAAGCTTATTTTGACATAATTATACCAATAAAAAAAGAACCACCGGAAGGTGATTTTAAATTTAGAGTGGACCCTACTAAAAAGTCTGAAGGGTAAAGTTAGAAGTTTGAAATGAAACCTATATAGATGGATAAGTATTAGCCTTTTTTTGGCTTTAAACTTTTTATAATTGTGTTCTACCAGTCTAATTTAGCATAAAACAAATGATTAGATAATATCAATCTTTATGGAAGGCGGACTTCCGGTTTCTACCTTTCTTCCAATTTTTCGAATATTCTCAGCGGTTTTAATAAATGGCTCTGTTTAAGACAATTGTTGGTCAGAACCTCGAACCTCTCTCTTGCTCTCCCCCTAAAGTGGGAGAGTAACCGATGCCTTTGGGGTCTAAATGCTTTTAGGC
>WSSedL1CaDRAFT_10001601_pt1 | contig 12886 bp, 8 predicted proteins | sample WetSurSL1Cattail_FD_9464 | JGI IMG/M metagenome (IMG submission 9464)
GGAATTTTTCGGCACTGACGATACCATACTTTATGCAGCCTGTTTTGATGCTAATGGTGGAATTTTCGAGCCATTGCTGGGAGAAGAAGATGCCATAATATCCGACTCTTTAAATCATGCTTCCATAATCGATGGAGTACGTTTAAGCAGAGCTCAGCGCTACAGGTATACCAATGCGGATATGGCAGAATTGGAAGAAAGGCTTAAAGAAACCCAGCACCACAGGTTCAGACTGATTGTTTCTGATGCAGTTTTTTCTATGGACGGCAATGTGGCTCCATTAAACCGTATCTCGGAACTCGCTGAAAAATATGATGCCCTGGTAATGGTAGACGAATGCCATTCGGCAGGAGTGGTAGGAGAGACCGGACATGGTATTACTGAATTATTTAATTTAAAAGGTAAGATAGATATAATTACAGGAACTCTGGGTAAAGCATTTGGTGGGGCAGTTGGAGGCTTTACTACAGGCCGCAAAGAGATTATTTCATTGCTTCGGCAACGGTCCAGACCTTATCTTTTTTCAAATTCGTTACCTCCTGCTATCGTTAATGCCTCGTTGAAAGTATTTGATCTATTAAAATTAAATAATAGTTTACATGACAGTCTTGTTGAAAATACGAATTATTTTAAAAAACAAATTTTGCAGGCTGGCTTCGATATAAAGCCCTCACAATCATCCATAATTGCTGTGATGTTGTACGATGCTAAGCGTGCGCAGGAATTTGCGGCACAATTATTGCTAGAGCGAATCTACGTTATAGGGTTCTTTTTCCCTGTTGTGCCCAAAGATCAAGCCAGAATCAGAGTCCAGATATCTGCAGCTCACCAAAAGGAGCATCTGGACAAAGTTGTTAAAGCTTTTATTACTGTAGGCAAAAAATTAAAAGTGTTAAAATGATAAAAATATTGAACATAAAGGATTTGCGTGCAAATCTTCAAAATAAACACTTCCGTGAGGAACTGTGTCTGTGTTTAGAGTTTAAAATTTATATTTAGTTAGTAATTAAAAATATTTTAACTCCCTTCGCAGATTTGATTCAGGTTTATAGATAGAATGAGCGGTCCCCCTTGGGGCCGCTTTTTTTATAAATCTGTAGTGATAGAATCTACCGAAACCGAGTCTCCACGGGTTGGTTCTTCTTTAAGGATTGTATGACACGAATAATTCTTGGTAATTTTTATATCCGGTTTAGGGAAACGGACTTTTAAAGTATCATACCTCGAATCGTTTAACACCTTCTCCATAAATTTCCCAAAGATGGGTAACGCTGTATGGCAACCTTCACCTTGGGTGTTGGAATGAAAATGGACGCTGCGGTATTCGCCACCTACCCAGGCTCCTCCAATAATTTTTGGAGTTACTCCAACAAACCAACCATCGGAATAATTCTGGGAAGTTCCGGTTTTTCCGCCAAATTCTATTTTGGATTTAAATAAATCGTAAGCAAATAGTGCCTGAGTGGTAGCATGGGGTTCGCTCATCCCGCCTCTTAACATTTGAACCATCAGAAATGCAGTTTCTTCGCTCAAAACTCTTGTTTTCTGAGTGTTGAACACCTTTATGACATTGCCGTTTTTATCTGTAATTTTCACAACCATCATGGGATCAACTCTATAGCCACCATTTACAATAGTGCAATAGGCATCAACCAATTCGTATAGCGATACATCACTGGATCCAATAGCCACAGACGGGACATCCTCTAACTTGGTGGTTATCCCCATTTTATGAGCATATTCAATAACTTTTCGCCATCCAAATTCTTTGGTAAGTTTTATGGCTATTGAGTTTATAGATCGTGCAAAAGCATGTTTTAGGGTAAAAGTATCCCCCGAAAATTTACAACTTACATTTTGCGGCGACCAGGTTTTTTGTTCTCCTTTTTCGGTATATTCAATAGAAACAGGCGAATCGGTCATCTCGTCGCAGGGTCCATAGCCATTATCAATAGCCGCTGTGTAAATAAAAGCTTTAAAGGTAGATCCAGGTTGACGTTTCGCCTGATTGACATGATCGAACTTAAAATAGTCATAATCAATATCGCCAACCCAGGTTAAAATATGACCATTTGCTGGGCTCATGGAAACAAACGAACCGTGTAGAAACCGGTTAAAATAACATAACGAGTCTATATGACTAAACATGGTATCGCGGTCTCCATGCCAGGTAAAAATCCTGATTTTATGTTTTTTATTTAAACAGGCATAAATGCTATCGGTGTTACCATTAAATTTTTTAGCCAGAATTTTGTACTCGGGTTCCTGTTTAAGAATTTTATCCATAAAACCGGCTATTTCCTTTCCATGCTCATCCTGCCATGGAGCTTTATCGCCAATATACCGGTCGAAGTTCCGTTGGAGTAATTTCATTTGTTCGGCAGTGGCCTCCTCAGCATATTTCTGTAATCTTGAATCAATGGTAGTATAGATTTTAAGTCCGTCGCGGTATAAATCATAACCGTTTTCTTTTAACCAGGCTTTTAAATAACGAGCTACTGCGATACTAAAATAGTTGGTACTTTCATCTGTTTTTGTATTATAAACAACAGTAATAGGAGTGGCTTTAACAGAATCTGCTTTAGCTGCAGAAATAATTCCCTGTTGTTCCATAAGCCCTAAAACGGTATTCCTTCTTTCCAAAGCATTTTTAGGGTGAAGTATTGGACTATAATAGCTGGGAGCTTTAAGCATACCTACTAAAACAGCACATTGAGATTCATTTAAACTGTCTGGTTCGGTATCGAAGTATATTTTTGAGGCGGTGTGTATTCCAAAAGAATTATTCCCAAAATCAACCGTATTCAGATATAAAGTTAAAATATCTTCTTTCGAATAATAAGCTTCAATTTTTAAGGCGTTAATCCATTCTTTGGTTTTGTAAATTATAGTACGTACAACAGGAATATAACCAAGAAGGCCTTTAGAATAGTTAGAACGTGTGTTAAAAAGATTTTTTACAAGTTGCTGTGTAATAGTACTTCCTCCACGCCGCTTACCCTGGGCCATGTACCAGAATATGGAAAATGTGGATTTAAAATCGATACCCGAATGTTGATAAAAACGTTGATCTTCAGTAGCAACTAGTGTTTTTATTAATAAAGGTGATATTTCATTATATTTTACCGGAGTTCTGTTCTTATCAAAATATTTACCAATAAGGACACTATCTGCCGAATACAGTTCAGATGCAATTTCCATATTTGGATTATTCAGATCGTGTAATTTCGGGGATTTTCCGAATAACCAAAGAAAATTAATGTCTACTGCACCCAAAAACAGGAGAATGGCTATAACTATTTTCGCCAGAATAACAGCAATACGAACAATTAAAGGAGTTTTTTTAACCTTGGCATTGAAAGCTTTGTAATGGCTCCAAAAATTAGCAAAAACAGTTTTTAAACCTTTTAGAAAATTTAAAACAGGTTTTATATTCATTGGGTTTGTTTGATTTAAAATGACCGCAAAATTATAATTAAGTTCTACAGGTTGTTATGAAAACCGTAAATTTAATTTTGTTTTATTTTTATAGTAAAGTTATCGATTTTATTGATTCTTTATATAAGTAGTTATTGTAATGTTATGTTGAATTTTAATGAAATTTTTGTTAAATTATAATTTAGAATCTTCTTAAAATTATTTTAAGTAAGTTAATGATAATTAATGAAATATATTAAAATTGATTCGTTTGTTCGAATAAAAAAATTAACAGCAATTTAAGAGTTATTAAAACATTTACGTGGACGTTAATCTGCAATTTAGCCGCAAATTAAAAATGAAATTATTTATGAAAAGAAAGTTTACTCTAATTGTTATTAATTTTTTGTTGGGAATAGTAATTTACCCTTTTTCGCAATTACATGCACAAAGTATTCTTAATTATGCAGATACATTGACTGAAAGTTGTTATACGGTGCCATCATGGACTTTGTTTAAGAGGGCTTATGTTACAGCATCTTCCAGTCTTACTGAAACTACATCTTTGGCTCTCACTACTGCCATTAATAATCTTCAACCTAAAGCAAAGCCTTACAATGTTGGAATGTGCCTTAATGGAGACCCCACTACCCGTATGGGATTTACATGGTTTACCAATTTAGGGGTCACCGGTGGTAAAGTTCAGATTATAGAGGGTACAACTAATGATAGTACTAATTTTAGAAACCCCGATTTTATTTTCTATGCAAAATGGGATACTGCTAAAAATTTAAATTATAGTGTTTCTGCTAATAGTCTTTCTTCTTTAGCAGGAATTACTGATAACACAAAAAAATCATACAATAGCAATAAGGCTATAGCAAAGGGTTTAAAAGCGAACACTTGTTATTCCTTCAGGGTTGGGAAAGATACTATCTGGAGTACTATTGGTCACTTCACCACTGCAAAGTCTGGCTCTAATGATTTTTCTTTTATTTATACTACAGACCCTCAGGCACAAACTGATGCAATGTTTACCGTTTCGCAAACCACAACCCATGCTGCTTATAGTATGTATCCCAATGCAAATTTCTGGTTGAGTTGTGGCGATTTGATCGAAACTTCGGGTTCTACTAATTCAGAATGGGAATACGAACAATTTTTCGAAACTCAAAAGGATATTTGGTTAAATAATCCATTAGTTCCGGTGGGAGGAAATCATGACCAGTCGACCAATAAAAATATTTCATATCACTTTAACACCGCTGTTACTGCTTTTGATTCAGCAAAGGCTACATGTCCGGGAAGTGTTTATTCATTTGTTTATGGCGATGCCTTATTTATGGGTTTGAATTACGAAAACTATTCAACTACTGGTTATCTTGATTCTTTGGCTACCTGGATGAGCAAACAGGTAAAAGCTAATCCTGATGTGAAATGGAGAATTGCTTTTTATCATAAAACGATGTACACTGGCAGCACAAGTCACCAAAATGATGCAGATGGTAAAACCGTTCGCGAAAAAATGGGACCTGTATTTGATAGTCTTAAAATTGACCTTGCACTTCAGGGGCACGATCATCTTTATGAGGTTATAGGTCCTATTTACAATAAATCTTTAATTACAAATATGGTTTCGGATCAATCTGTAGTTACCAGAGATGCGTCGTCTAATGTAAAAGGTCTTTTAGGGGGTACATTCAATGTAAATACAGGAACTCTTTATTTCCTCAATAATTCTGCCGGAAAGAAAAAATACGTTCCAAATGATTCTACCTCAATGAAATCTAAAGAAAGTACAACCGGGGTAACCGATTACTTTACCTTGTTTACAGGACGTTTTGGGCAAAATAATCTTCCAACATTCAGTAATGTTAATGTTAAATCCGATTCTATTATTATTACTACCTATTCTGTAAATGATGATGGAACTACCTTTGTATTTGACAAATTTGCAGTTGTTAAAAAATCAAATTTAGTTACCGAAACTCCGGTTTTAAACAACACATCCGTTAAAATATGGCCCAATCCGGCAAACGATGTTCTCAATATTACCCAGTCTGATAATGAAAAAATAGATCTTAAAATTTACAGCAATAGCGGAATTCTTGTCAAAAACATTTTCGGAAGTTCTGTATCTCAGATTAATATCGACGATCTAAAAAATGGGTTATATATTTTAAAATTAACAACATCTAAGGAATCTTTATCTGCAAAATTCGTTAAGGAATAATATCTCCTCCCTATTAATGACTCTGGTTTTAGGTAAATTCCTGACCAGAGTTTTTTATTTTTATGCAATTTAACAACTGTTACGGATTAAATATAAATTTGTATTTTTAACACATTACTAACCAACAACAAAAAGATATGTTTAAATATCGGAATTTATTAATGTTTGGCTTGCTTATACTTACTGTTCTGCAAAGTTGCCAATACCCTGATTCTAAGAATTTAGTAGGAGCTGTAAAAAACAACGATTTTTTTCGACTGAGATATCTTATAAAAAAAGGTGTGAATGCAAATGCTTATGAATGTGAGTGTGACAAAAATACCCCGCTTATGTGGGCCGCAATGAAAGGCTATAGTCGGTTAGCTTCAGAATTACTTACAGCCGGTGCAAATCCCGAAAACAAAAACAAATACGGAGAAACCGCGTTATCACTGGCCTGCTGGTATGGCAAATATAATTTAGCCCAATTTTTGGTTGATAAGGGTGCAAATATTAATACTGTTAATAAAGACAGTGTTACTCCGCTTATGCTTGCAGTTGTCTATGGAAATAAAAAGTGTGTAAGAATATTGTGTCAGTCTAATGCAAACCTTAATATAATCAACCATGAAGGTTCTTCTGCATTGTCTTTGGCCTGTTTAAAAGGGGATATCGAAATAGCCCGGATTTTATTAAAGTATCATGCAGATGTAAACATAAAAACCCGTGATAGCGAAACTCTTTTGATATTTGCTGCAATACAGGGAAATACTGGCATTGCCGAACTTTTACTCCAAAACAGAATTGATGTTAATGAGCCTGATGTTTTGGGAAATACTCCGTTAATGGCTGCTTGCAGGAACAGAAAAGACGAAATGGTTCGCTTGCTTTTAAAATATTCTGCAAACCCATATTTAAAGGATTCTAATGGCGAAACTGCCTATATCCATGCAGAAAGGACTGGGGATAAAAAAATTATTAATCTTTTAGCTCCTTATAAAGAATAAAAAAACGGCATAACTTTTTAATTATGCCGTTTCTAATCTTAAGATATTAAATTTTAGTAAATTCTGCACCAGAGCGAACTACCGTTTCCTGTACCAGAACTTCCGGTTGTAGTAATATGCCCTGTGTTACCATTACCATCGTAGCCACACTTTAAATTATAATTTGAGGTACAATAGTAAACAGTGTGAGCTACAGTTTGTCCTGAGCTACCTAATTTGAAACCATTGCCATCACCATTGGTTCCGTAACCGTTATACTTAGCAGTACAGTAATTCATTTTTACTGTTTTGGGTTGTGAATAAAGGTCCCAACCATCATCTGAGTTATGAGAAGCTTCACAATGGTTGTAAGTATTTCCAGATCCTGCTGACAGTTTACATGCAAATCCATCGGCATTTTCACCACCGTTGGCTTCATCATAATTGTCCCACGACCAGCAATAATTAACAGAGTTACTATAAGAACTATTGTAAATCTGAAATCCTGAATCGCCGTTTCCGTAAAATCTACAGTAGTACACATAGTTGTATCCACCTGTTTGGAAAACCATACCGCAATCACCAGAATAACAGATATCCAGATATTCGATATTCCAGTAGCTTCCGTTACATTTAACACCCCATCCGCTTACGCTTGAACAATTTAAAACGCCTAGAGAACTGGAAGATGTACCGGTGAGGGTAATTTTTGAGCTTGATGTACCACTATTAAGTAATTGAAGAGTGGATGTTAATTTAATAGTACCACTAATTTTAATAACATCTCCGGCTTTGGCAGCACTAACCGCTGATTTTAATGCCGATTCGGTTGTTACAGTATAAGTAGTTTTGGTGTTCATTGAAATTGTAGAATCCTGAGCTTGTACTTCCTGGTTTGTCTGGCTGGGTTCAGTAATTTCTGCTGTTTCTTCTTTACTACAACTTACTAGTGCAATAGCAAGCATTGAAACAAATGCTAATTTTTTCATAATGATTTAGTTTTGTGTTAATAAATGTGATTAATTTGTATGCCAAAAATAATAAAACCTTTTTTGCGAATAGGATTGCTATTTTAACAAAAGCAATAAATGGGATTAACATTCTTATGTTGAAATGTAACAATTAACGGGGCCTTATATAACATTAACAATCTGTAATATACATTATTATTTGTTTATAGAGATTTAACTTTAATTTTATTTTGATAAAAAATAGTTATCTTATTTTTTCGTGTTTAAACTTTTAATATTTTTACCAAGACTATAAACCGAAGTTATTAGAAAAAAAATTTTTAAATGTTAATTTATATTTATCTATGAAAAATAAACTATTAAACAGCAGCATTTTAATAATTATATTATTCCTGGGAATAAATAATATTTTAAATGCTCAAAAAGCCCCGATGAAATTTGGAAAGGTAGATATTGCCGATCTTCAGATGACTTCTTACCCATTAGACACCAGTGCTGTGGCCGTTGTTTTATGCGATTATGGGTATTTTGATGCCACTAATTTTATGTTTACTCAGACTTTACGCGTAAAAATTTTAAAAAAGGAAGGATTGAAATGGGCCGATCATTCCTATCCAGGATATTCAAAATCGGATGTTCGTGGAATTACATATAACCTCGAAAACGGAAAGATTGTAGAATCAAAATTAAAATCAGAATCTGTTTTTCGCGAGAGGGTTTCTGAGGATTATTATCGTTTAAGGGTTGCTATGCCTAATGTTAAAGAAGGGTCTATTATGGATATAGAGTTTTCATATAAGTGGTTACCCAATTTTTGGTATTTTCAAAGAGAGATACCCGTTAAATGGAGCGAACTTATTCTGGAAAAATCTCAGTATATCGAATTTCGTAAAAATTATACCGGATTTATTCCTTTATCAGTTAGCACAGATACACGGTGGGTAGCAAAGGATGTTCCTGCTTTTAAACCAGAACCATATTTAAATTCCAAATCAAACTATATTTCTAAATTTGAATTTGATATTCTAAGGTTAACTATTCCTGGAGATTATAAAGAGTTTACCACAGACTGGGATGCTGTAAACCGTCGGTTAAACGAACATTCTCATTTCGGGAATGCTTTACAGGGAGCCTTATTTTTAAATAGTACAGCTAAAGAAATTGAAAATACCTATTCTAACCCTTTAGATAAAATTAAAGCAGCCTTTGAGTTTGTTAAAAAATCTGTTAAATGGAATGAAAAAGAAAGCTTATTAGCATCTTCTAATGTATTAGTTACAGCTTTTAATAAAAAAATAGGTAATTCGGCTGATATTAATCTGATATTGTTACAATTGCTTAAAAAACTCGATTTTAATGCATATCCTGTTGTAATGAGTTCGAGAGATAATGGAATGCTACGACCCTATTCCCCCAGTTTGGAGAAATTGAATTACGTTATTACTTGTGTAAAACTCGAGGATCAAACTATATTATTGGATGCTACCGAAGAACTTATGCCAGTTGGGTTATTGCCCGAGAGAGCTATTAATGGTAGTGGTCGTATTATTGACCCAAAATTTACCGATTGGGTTGAAATTAATAATACAAAAAAGAATAGAAAACTTGTTCAAGGTACATTTTCATTTATCGGAACAAATGTTTTATCTGGAAAACTCATATATAACAATGTTGATTATGCTGCTTTTAATTTCCGGAAGAAATATCAAAGTTATAATAGTGAGGATGGTTATCTAAAACATTTCGAAAAGAATAATACCGGTTTTGAAGTAGAAAATTTAAAACTTACCGATCTGGATAGTATTTATAAGCCTGTAATCGCCGAATATGATATAAAAATAAAAAATCGGGTAGACGTTTTAGGCGACCTTATTTCATTCAATCCAATGTTATTGGAACGAATTGATGAAAACCCGTTTAAACTTGAAGAACGCTTGTATCCTGTGGATTTTGGTACGTCTATGGAGAAAATTTATTTGTATACTATTAATTTACCTGAAGGTTATCAGGTAGATCAATTGCCAAAACCGTTGATTATTAAGCTGCCTGACAATTCAGCCAGTTGTATTTATCAAATTTCCAACATGAATGGTACCGTACAGGTTATGTTTAAATTTATGATAAATAAACCTGTATTTTATCAGACAGAATACAGTCAGCTTAGGTCTTTTTACGATGAAGTAGTTAAAAAGCAATCGGAGTTAGTAGTATTGAAAAAGATTTAAATTCGGGTAAAATAATGAAAAAGATATTTGTTTTACTTGCAGGATTGTCTGTTTATTATAACAGCATTAATGCTAAAGAATTAAAATATAAGGTAGCAGACATCCCTGTAGAATTGACACATAATGCTCAATCGGTTGTAAGAAAAGATATTACTGAGTTTGAGCTTAAATCTCCCGGGAATGCGGTATTTAAGCAGACATTTGCTATTACTGTTTTAAATAAAAATGGGTTAGAGGATGCTGACTTTGTAAAAGCGTATGATAAATTTTCAAAAATTTCTGGTATTTCAGGTAAAATTTACAACGAGGCCGGAGAAATAGTAAAGAGAATTTCCGGGGATGATATTGAGGATTATAGTGCTATTTCAGGATACACCACTTTCGATGATAACAGAGTTAAACATTTTGAGACCAATTATCGAACTTTCCCCTTTACTCTGGAGTATTCTTATGAAATATCATATTCGGGGATATTTAGTTATCCAAATTGGACTCCTTTTGCTGGTTATCATGTTGCTACGGAAAATTCATCAGTAAAGGTTACAGTTCCCTCTGGTTTAGCTATTAGGTATAAAGAAAAGAACATTTCTGAAAAAGTTAAAATATCTCAGGAAAAGGATAAGCAAATTTATTTTTGGGAAGTTCATAATATGAAAGCTATGAGTAGTGAGCCATTGCGAGTTCCTACTTCTGATATAATCCCAATTGTGTATTTTGCCCCTTCTGATTTCAAAATTCAAGGTATTGAAGGCAATCTTGATTCATGGAAAGCTTTCGGACAATGGATTTCTATTCTTAATACCGGTAAAAATGATTTAACGGAAGAAACAAAAGTTGAGGTTAGAAATTTAGTTAAAGATGCAAAAACCGATTATGAAAAAGTGCGCATTCTTTATGAATATATGCAATCCCGTACTCGTTATGTTAGTATTCAGATTGGTATTGGGGGGTGGCAGCCTTTTCCCGCATCTACCGTACACCGTCTGTCATTTGGCGATTGCAAAGCTTTGGCAAATTATATGAAATCGTTGTTGGAAGCTGTTAATATAAAGGCAGACTATTTGTTAGTTCATGCCGGGGATTCCTTTTCAGATTTAATGATTGATTTTCCTTCTTCTCAGTTTAACCATGCTTTTGTGTGTGTGCCCCAACCAAAAGATACTCTTTGGCTGGAATGTACCAACCAACGTATGCCATGTGGGTATATCGGAGATTTTACGGACGACCGTGATGTATTATTAATTGACGGAGATAATAGTAAGATTGTTCATACAAAGAGATATACTGCTCAGGAAAATACTGAGTCGCGCCTTTCAATTGTAAAAATCACTTCCCCAGGTGTTGGTGAGGCTTTAGTTAAGACAAATTATAAAGGATTAAACTATGAGCAAATTGAACCTATTTATTATGCTGATGATGTTGATAAAAAGAAAAAAATATCTAACAGGATTAATCTACCCGGTTTTCAGTTAAACAGTTTTTCTTATAAGGAAAATAAAGCGGTGATACCTTCTTTTGATGAAACTCTAAAACTCGACTTTTTTAATTACGGTACAGTTTCTGGTCAGCGAGTTTTTATGCCTTTAAATTTTATGAACCGGTTTAACAATATTCCGGAACGCGTGCGCAATCGTAAAACCGAAGTTCTCCTGAGACGCACTTATACGGATATTGATACTGTCATTTATGAACTTCCCTATGATTATAAAGTAGATCAATTACCTCAGGCTGTTGAACTTAAAACAAAATTTGGAACTTACAATTCTAAAGCAGAATTAAAGGATGATAAAATTGTATATACCCGTTATTTTGAAAGAAATAAGGGAAAATTTCCGCCTGAAGCTTATGCTGAATTACTTGAGTTTTACGAAAAAATAGCATCAGCAGACGGACTGCAGTGCTGTTTGATAAAAAAATAATTCAATAAACTTTTGTACAAGAATTAAGAGGGATATTAAGCGAAACAGCTCCTCTCTTGATTCTTGTTTTTTGACTCTTATTCGTTATTTCCTTCCCAATTATTTATTTTATTTTTTATAATAATTACCTGTATTTTTTATTTTTGTAACTTCTAAATATAAAAAAATGGGACTTGATGAAATTCAGGAGGAGATAATTTCCGAATTTGAACAATTTGGAGATTGGATGGAGAAGTACAATTATTTAATTGAAATTAGCAGGGAACTTAAACCTTTTGACGATAAGTTTAAAACCCCTGATAATGTTATTCGCGGATGCCAGTCGAGAGTTTGGTTAAATGCTGAATTAGCTGATGGTAAGATTATTTTTACTGCCGATAGTGATGCTATTATAACCAAAGGCATTATTGCTTTGCTAATAAGGGTACTATCCGATAGAAAACCTGACGAAATAATGAATGCCGATTTATATTTTATAGACCAGATTGGACTTCGACAAAATCTGTCGCCTACCCGTTCTAATGGGTTGCTTGCAATGGTTAAGCAAATGAAAATGTATGGACTTGCTTATTATACAAAACTTAATGCAGGAAACTAATTAACTTTTTAGTTTTTTTATTGTTTAACTGTAAATCGCTTTATAATTTATTTCATTATGTCAGAAAATAATATTCTTCAGATAGAGACCGAAGTTGTAAAAATGCTCAAGGAAACATTTGATCCTGAAATCCCTGTTAATATTTATGATTTAGGGCTTATTTATAAGATTGAGGTAGACGATTACAACCAGGTAGACATAACCATGACACTCACTGCTCCTAACTGTCCCATGGCTGACGAGTTATTGTACGAGATAAAGAACAGGGTTGAAACCATAGAAGGGGTAAAAGCTGCAAATATTAACCTGACATTTGATCCTCCCTGGGATAAATCGCGCATGAGCGAAGAAGCGTTGCTCGAATTAGGCTTATTATAATTAATTTGGAGAAGGAATCCCACATACAGAAATTAACGGATTTAATACGTGTAGAAGCACTTAAACTCGGTTTTTTGGATTGTGGGTTTTCGCAAGTAAGAACGTTATGTGAAGTTGAGGAACATTACCGACAATGGCTCAGGAACAATTATCATGCTTCCATGAGTTACCTCGAACGTA
>WSSedL1CaDRAFT_10001603_pt1 | contig 12870 bp, 9 predicted proteins | sample WetSurSL1Cattail_FD_9464 | JGI IMG/M metagenome (IMG submission 9464)
TTTGTGTCACTTGTCCCACACCTTTGGAGGCATTGACGGCGAACTGGGTTTTGCCTTGTTTTCCTTTTTTGGTACTGATAAGCACCACGCCGTTTGCCCCTCGGGAGCCATAAATGGCCGTGGCATCTGCATCTTTCAGGACTTCGATGCTTTGGATGTCGTCAGGGTTGATGCTGTTCAGTGGACTGCCGTCACCCGGCATGTTGGTGGAGATTTGGGAATAACTTAAGACTTGTGAAGCGTAGGGGACACCGTCTATGATGTATAGCGGTTCGTTCCCGTCTGCCCGTAAACTATTAATTCCCCGAATTTGGATGTTGAAACCACCACCAGGAACTCCTGTTTCCTGCGTGATGTTTACACCTGCCATTCGTCCTTGCATCGTAGCCAACACATTAGTCACGGGTTGTGTCTCCATATCCTTGGCTGTAATTCTAGCAATACTTCCGGTGCGTTCCTTTTCCTTGACCGAATAATACCCAGCATTCACGCGTACCTCTTGCAAGTTGGTAGTATCGTAAACCAAATAAATAGGTATAATCGAACGCCCCTGAATAGGGATATAAGCCGTTTTAAAACCTACAAAGGAAACCACTAAGGTATCCATAGGAGAGGCAAGCAGCTGATAATGCCCCTTGCTATCGGAAATAGTCCCCGTTTGGGGTTGGTTCTTGATGGTGATTGTAACCCCAGGCAACGAAGCTGTAGCATCGCTTACCGTACCTTTTACGTTGATCTTTTGAGCAGATAGCATTGGCGTCCAGCAGACTACCAATAGAAAGAGTAGGGAAGACCGCCTACAGCTAGCCCAGCCCTTTACAAATGAATAATTATTCATACTTTTGAAATGGTTTTAATGAAACTTTGGTTTTGTTAGTTCTGGCTCTCTAGTATGTTTGGTCGCAGGCTAGAGGGCTTTTTTTGTTGGTTCGTAAGTGTGAATAGTTAATAGCGGTCGAGTAACGAACATTGTTTTTTTTAGGTCATAGGCATCGTAGTTTAAATGGTTTATTATTGTTTTAATTTTACTGCGCTTTGCTTTTTTTTAACCACCAATTGCGCAAATTTTCACAAATTTTGATGTTCTGAATAGTCTGCCTTCTAAAAACTGCCTGCTCCGCTTTGCTTTTATTTTTTGCCACAGATTACAACAATTTTCACAGATTTTTATGTTTTGAAAAGCCTGCCTTCTGCTCACTGAATACTGTCTTGTAAAAACTTCTTTCTGAAAACAGGAACTTACACTGTCTTTGTCAGTTGCAGCCTAGCGCGGACAGTGTATTTCCAACTAATTTTTTTTTGTTGGTTGCGATACTTTGTAAGTGCAGCAATGCTAAGAATACTAAGTGAGTTTGGAGTATAAAAAAAGCGTGGAACTCAGCTTAAACGCTATCAAGGTACTGGTATACCCACGCACGAATAAGTGAGCCCACGCCAATAGACGTGAGCATCTTACTTATCATCTCGTGCGTAAAAATTACCAGTTTTTGATAACGAGATTCTAAGCGAATGCTTCAAATGTTTTTTTGAAGAATCGCAAATATATATAATCAAAAACAAATATAATAAAAAAATAATATCGTGGGTTATAAAGCCTACATTATTTTTTATAAAAGTACTGAAATTGCTTACTTTAATAAACTACAATGGGGAACAATCTTAGTAAAAAGGATTTTCAAATATTATTTGGAAAGCAGCTTGAAGAAATTCGAACTAAAAAAAAATTAAGCTATAGGCAATTAGCTCAAAGATGTGATTTAGATCATAGTGATATAAGTAAGATTGAAAAAGGGGAAACTAATATCCAATTGTCTTCAGTGTTGCAACTCGCAAAAGGTCTGAATGTTTATCCAAAGGATTTATTTGATTTTCAATTTGATTTAGATAAAGATAGGGAAGAATAGATAAATTAGCGAAAGATGTAATATTCTTGAACGAACCTTGGATATAATGGTTTATCTATTTTTAGAGTATTAAAAATGATTACTTCTTTTAACATAACATAAAAACAAAATTAAAGATAGATTTTTATTCACTTGAATATATTAATCATGAAAAATCAATTATCCGAAATTGATGCTACCCCATCAAAAAGAATATATTTATCGATAATTTCCGATTATCATTTGACTACAGCTTTGTGTGAGTTAATTGATAATGCGATAGATTCGTGGATTTACAATGGAAGAAAATCTTCTTTAAATATTAATATTACTTTAGATTATCAGCAACAAACTATATATGTTGTGGATAATTCTGGTGGAATACCTGAAAAAGATATTAAATTAATAATAAGCCCAGGAGAATCACGTAATGAAGATAGTTCTAATTCAATAGGTCTATTTGGTGTAGGTTCAAAAAGGGCAGTAGTTGCATTATCACAACATATTAAAATATCTTCCAGACATAAATCAAATAAAACTTTATTGATTGAATTTGATGACAATTGGATAAGTGATCCAAATTGGAATATTTTATTATATGAAATAGATGATATTTGTCCAAACACAACCATAATTGAATTAGACAAATTACGAGACGTAATTGTCAGTGAAGATGAAAATAGGTTAATTAGTCATCTTGGAGCAACATACGCCTCGTTTATAGAGGATCAAAAAGATATTTTGACTTTGAATGGGAAATTAATTAATAAAATTGATTTTGAAAGTTGGTCATATCCTCCAAGTTTTGAGCCTAAAAAATATAATGGGGCATTAAAAATAAATGATGATAATTCTGTAGATTTTGATATTATAGCTGGATTAACACAACAAGGTGATCCTTCGGGCGGAGAATATGGTATCTATATGTATTGTAATGATAGATTAATTGCTAGAGCTTACAAAGGTTATGAATTAGGCTTTAGAGCAGGAATGGCTGGACAACCTCACCCATCTATTTCACTAACTCGAGTTATTATTAAATTAAAAGGTAAAGCTCAATTAATGCCTTGGAATAGTAGCAAATCGGAAATAAATATAAAACATCCTACTTTTAAAGCTCTGCAAGAATATTTACTAAAAATTGTAACAAATTATGCTAGAGCTTCAAAAAATATGTCGGATGACTGGAATATTAAAGTATTCCCATATAAAAAAGGTATAATAAGAGAAGTGCCAATAGAAAATTTGAACAGTAATACAAATTTATATCTAGTTCCTATACCGAGAAAGATAAGTCATAAATATATTGATATTATAAAAAGTAATAATAAACAATTATCGAATAGTAAACCATGGGTAAAAGGTACCTATGAGGCAATTATTGCAATTGATGAAATATCAAAACTTAAAATTGAACAAAGTAACAGAATCAGTTTATTAATACTTGATAGTACGCTCGAAATTGCATTCAAGGATTATTTAGTAAATGAATCAAATGTAACATATTCTGCTAGTCGATTGGAAGCGATAATGAAGAACAGAACTGATGTACATAATGAAATACAGAAATATATACAATTTAAAAAAGACACATGGCCAAAAGTTATATACTTTTATAATTTAAGATGTGAATTGGTTCATAAAAGAATTGCAGCGACTATATCTAATGAAGATTTAAAAATATATAGAGATTTAGTTGAATACATGTTCAAAAAAATGTTTAATTTGAATTTTAATATCTGATAAAATAATGACAATTAAAGAATCTATTTTGAAAACTCTTGAGGACATAAAAGGTCTTGCTAGCGTTGCCGAAATATATGATCATATTTTAAAAAACAATTATTATTCCTTTGGAGCAAAAGATCCAAAAGGAGTTGTTAGTGGGGACTTAAGAGAGTTTATATTTAAAGGAGATTCTCGTATAAAAAGAACTAAAATATCAAAGGGGACATATAAATACTATTTAACTAAATATGAGCATTTTTTAATTCTAGATCAATTTGAAATAGAATCTAAAATTAATGCCAAACTCCAAAAGAATGACTATCAGGAAAAAGATTTACATAAAATTTTAAGTAGCTATTTAAAAAGTACTAATAGTTTTTCTAAAACAATTTTTCATGAACAATCTAATACAAAAGATAGTAATCAAAAATGGGTACATCCAGATATGGTTGGAGTGCAATTTATTAATTTATATTCAAAAGCTAGTCAAACTTTTTTAAAGGCAATAAATCGATTAGACACATTTAAAATTTCTTCGTATGAAATAAAAAAAGAAATCAATTCTGATTATGAATTAAAAAAAACTTTTTTTCAGGCAGTTTCTAATTCAAGTTGGGCAAATTACGGATATCTTGTAGCTTTTGAAATAAGTGATAGCTTAAATGATGAAATCGAAAGATTAAATCAATCGTTTGGTATTGGTATAATTGAATTAAAAGCTAATCCTTATGAGAGCAAAATCCTTTATCCTGCTAAATACAAAGATCTTGATTTTAAGACCATTGATAAACTTTGTAAAATAAATATTGAGTTTGAAACTTTTATAGAACAAATTGAAAAGTTAATGACAGCTACCGAAAAGTATTATAAATCTACTGAAAAAGAATTGGAAGGAATGTGTGACAAGTATTTTTTAAATGATACTGAAATAGAAACCTATTGCAGGGATAGAAAGATTCCATGGGATAATAATTAAAATCATAACTCGTTATCTGATAATATAATTTTTTTTCTGAATAATAGTTAGTTGCTAAATAGCTCTAGAATACGAAATACATTCATTTACAATTTTATAAGATTCGGTGTTACTAAAATTTGCATCAGTAAAATATTCTAAAATGCGTTTTCTTTCAAAAATAAGATAGTCTTTTTCAATTAAATCAGAATGGTAAAATTTTTTTTCCTTGGTATTTATTAAAGAATATGGGATGAACATTGTGTGTTGTGGATTTGATTTATAAAAATGATAATAATTTTGGAATCTTCTAGTATCATGTTGTTTCGATTCGTATTCTTTGCCACATGCACATTGACATAGAAAAATTATCTTATTCATACTTTTATCATTGAAATCTACCCAACCAACTAAATCTAAACCTCTTTCTTGATAATTTCTTTCATTAACATGACTTAATTCATACTCATCAATTTTGATATTTAAGTCATGCGCAAGCTCTTTAATTTTGTTTATTGCATTCCCAGTGTAGGCTGTGTTTTTACCAAAATCTTTTATTATTGCCTTTGCAGGCATAAATTCTTTAAGCACATTATAAGATATTGATTCAAATTCAGAAGTTAATTCAGATCTAAATTCATTAAAGATGTTTAATTTTGAAGAAATTAGCAAAGTAATATAAAGCTTATTCTTATCCGTTAAAACTGTTTTTAATTTTAATATCTCCAAATTTTCGTAGATAAAAGGATAGTCATCTGAATATAATATTATTCTTTCTTCTATCAGAAGAAAAATTTCAATAAGTAAGGACTCATCGTTATCTCTTTCTTTTGCAGAATTATAATCTTTTTCTCCGAAAAATTTATCTTGTATATCACCAAGAGTGATTCCGTCATCATTAGAAAGAAGGACAACTAACTCTATAAAATCAGCATAATAGTTTAATTCTTTTGAAGTGTAATCAGGTTTGATGACATTTTCAAAATTTTGAATAATCTTGGTAAATTTTTCATCAAAACTCATCGCCATCTTGTTCTAGTTTGGTTTTAAAATCATTAATTTTATTAGCAATTTTTCTGATGTTCTTTAAATCTTCATAGAGTTCACTATAGAAAACCTTAATTTTATTTGACATAATATCAGCTTGCTCAATACTTTTTAGAGATTCTTTTATTTTTTTTTCAAATTGTAAATCTAAATCACCCGTAATTTCATAGGCTTCACGGATGCTTGTACCAGTGTCAAATGCAACTAAAGCAGTTTCATCTCCAATTACTTTATCTAGTAATTTTAGCTCCTCACTATCACCTAAAACTCTCGATTTTCCTTCAAACTTTTCAAACCACCAATGAGTTATTTTCTTTAAGTTAGTTAAATTAATATTCTCTAAGGGTGAATTGCTATTTAAATCGACTCCAATAAAACCTCTAATGTTTTCTTTATTTAAACTATCTGTGAAATAATTAAGAAAAAACTTTGTATCATTAAGGCCGTCTATTTGATAAAATTTATCATCTTCAACAATTTTATAAAGATCAAAACTAACCAATAACCTTTTTACATATGCACTTGAGCTGCCTATCATTTTAGAAATTTCATTACAGGCTTTTAAGAATTCAACTCCCGCAAAATCCCTATCCCTTAATTCATAAAGATATCTCGCTTTTTCTAAAAGTCTCCAAGATTTAATTCCTGTAATATGCCTAAAGCCAAGATATTTTAATATTTTATTTTTATCTTCGAATATGAGACAAGGTAACTCAGTAGGCTTGAAAGTAGCTGTTTGGGAAATATTATTTGTATCAATCTTCTTTACTGAAGTCAATTCAGGGCTTGATAATAGTTTGGCTGCTGTTAATCTTCTATTACCCTCTATAACGATATACTTACCTATTTCATTTACGTCTTCAATCACTAACAATAATTCTCCTTCAAAAAAATCATTTTCAGCAATTGCAGTCATTAATTCAGAGGTCGCAGCCTCTAAAAGCATGTATTCTATTACTGTTTTTTCATCCTTACCTTGTTTAGATTTAGGTAACCTAGGATTAAATAAATCGAGTTTTAAATCTGATAAAGCTATTTTTTTTAACTTACTATCCATTAGTACTCTTTAATTATTAATAAACTATTTTGTATTTTTTCTGATAGAAAATCAAATCCATCAATGTTTGATAAGTTGTCTAACTCTTCGTTTAAAAGAATTAGACCTTCATCAACATGCATTTTAATATATTTTGGTAAGTCTTTGTCCGTCTTATAAATACCATAATGCTCACAAACTAACCCCAAATATATGTCATAATAATCGCCAAACAAAACTGCTTTTGAATATTCTTTACCTCTAGAATCTTTAATATCATTCAAATCAAGTTGTATGTCTTTAGATAAAGAATAACTGAATGCTATTCGAGCTATAATATTTTCAGTTCCTAGACCTAGTTTTCGTGTTAGTAAAGAAACAATTTCTTTGTTTTCTTTACTGGTTTTAATTTGTGTAAACATTATTATCTTCTTTTAAATGATTAAACAATGAATTCACATTAACATTAGTAAAAGTAGAGCCGTCTTTGTTCTCAATAATAAACACTTTGTTTACATTGGGTTTTATGTAGTCATACTCAGCTTCGGATAATTCCTTTTCTAAAAGAGGGAGTAAAACAACTTGTTCCGAGATATCTGGATAAAACTCTTTTATAATGTTTTTTGAATGATATTTATCAAATTTTTGCAAAGGACTATCAATAAAAACAGGAAATTTAATTCCTGATTCGTCTACTAATGCCTTTAATAAAGCAGAAGCATAAAGCTGTTGCTCTCCTTTTGAAAGAGAATCTTTATCAATGATTTGATTGTTTTTATCTAATAGATCAATGTCCATAACATCTTCTAAAACATTAACTCTTACATTAGTAATAAAGTCATCTTTGTGCATAATACGTTTTAGTCCTAATAGTAATGATTTTTGCAAAGAAAACTTTTTATCCTCTTTTATATCATGAATAATTGTATTAATTTTTAGTAATAATTTTTCTATTACTTCATATTTCTTAACACCTGTTTCTTCTAATTTAATTTTCTTTTCTAACTCAGATAATAATTTATGCGTAGTAGCTAAATCGGTTTTATAAGCACCTGCCGCTTCAATTAATTTATCTCTTTTATTTAACAATTCAGTGATATTAGCATCTGCAGTTAATTTTTCTTCTCTTATCTTTTGAGCCAAATGATTATCATTTCTGGCCTCTGCTTGTTTAATTTTATTTAAAACTCGGGATAATGATAATTTATTATTTTTATCAAGTTTTACAATCTCATTAAATTGACTAGAAAAGCTAGTTTTTATATTGTTAAATACAGCTTCAAAATTGCGATATTGTGCATCATCAAAATCCAATAATATTTTAATTTCTCCATCAAGACTACAAGATTGTTTTTCAGTAATCGTTTTTTTTAATGCCTCTACAATTTTTGATTTAGTGTTTACGTCAAAAGCTTGGGCTTCTAAATTTTTAAGCAAAGAATTAGAAAAAGAAGCAAACTCTTCTGTTTTTATAAATTTACTTATGTTTTCAGAATGATGCCTATTTTCATCAAGTAACTGCTGTCTTAAATCAACAAGCTTTTTACCCGCTAAGACAATAGGAACAATATCTAATAATTTTTTTAGCTTGCTCTTAATTTCAATAGATTCTTCTTTATAGTCTTCACGTTCTTTTTTTAAATCTTGTAATTCTGAAAGTGTAATACCATTTCCTTCTCTAATTAATTTTTCTTGAAAGCCATCACTTATAGTTTTTTGAGTAGTAATATCTTTGTCTAAATTGATTTGACTTTCCTGATTCATATCAATAAGTCCGTTCAATTCTCTCTCTTTTTGAATCAGCTGTTCTAAAGATACTTTTTCGGCAGCGGAAGCTCCTTCTCGTTTAAATTTAGAAAGTAAAGTTTCTAAGTTCTTTTTTAAATCTTCATATTTTTTTATCCCTAAAACTTCGGAATAAGCTCTGCTCAAATTTTTTAATTCTTGTTTAGACTTAGCTTCTGCTAAAGAAACAATTTTCTCTGCATCAAAAAAGAAGAATTTAGCAATTTCTCGTGGTAAAATGAAATCATTTATAAAAACTTCATAGCCAACTTCCTTACTTAGCTCACTTTCAATTCCATCTATAAGAAGAGTTAAACGCTCTGTTTCTGTTCGCAAATCATATGTTCTTTTTACAACTACAGACTCACATGGAATTGAAGGGATAGACAAATCCTTCAATTCAATTTCTACCGATAACTCAGGTATTTCTTTTCCGTTAAATTCATAGATGGTTTTAATATCTCGGTTCAAAAGCGTTTTTAAAAACTTATCATATCCACCAACACTTTTTATATCTTTTCGATATTTATCTTCAACTTCCCCCATCATCTTTCCATAGAAAACCCATATCAAAGAAGTTAAAAAGGTAGTTTTACCAAAACCATTTTTACCAGCTATAATACTAATATTTTTAGAATTGTCAGGCTCAAAATTAATTTGATTCTGTCCTTTGTAAATTCTAAAATTATGTAATGTAATTCTATTTATTTTCATAGTGTATTGGCAAATTTCTCAATTCGCTTTTCTAAGTCATTATGTAGACCATATTTTGTTATCATTAAGGTCTTAGTTTGTTGCAATTCGATTAAATTACTGATCAAATTATAATACTCTGGCTCTTTTTCGCAAACTTCTCTAATAATTCTACTTTCAGTTTGATTAAAGGTTTGAATATTAGCGGTGGAAATATCTTTGTGATATATGCTCTTATATAATTCTCCTACTGTATGATCAAAATATAAATCACGATTCCAAATAACCTGTATGGCAATCAATTCTTGATTATTAATTAATGTGATATAAGGACGTTCATTTTGTATTTCTTTTTGAACAAGTAATAAATCTTTTAATATCTGGTAACGGTATTCAAAGGTATAAGTTCCATTATTTGTTCCATCTTCACGTTGAGCTACCTGCCCATTACGTCTAACATCCATTCTGTTTTTTGATAAATTTCTATGTTCAATTAATCGATTTCTGAAATCTAATAAAGGTTGCATCCAATTTCTTCCATTATTCACCAAAGAAGTCATTGATTTATCATTCTTCACTACAGTGCAGGTCCAACATCCAAAACGAGATTGACCGCATGACGTATGGTTTTTGTCAACTACAACAGTTGGACATTCATAATCATCAGCACTTGCATCAGAATAGATCTGAAATAAAATTGAATTATCAAATCCCCATGGAGAGGGTACTACATTTACGATATACCAAATTTCCTCTAGAAACATTTCCTTAATTGGGGCATAGGTATAAGTGTTGGGTGAAGTTTGATGTTTAGATAATCTTCTGCCTGTTACTTCATGCTTTCTTATAGAACGTTCTCTTGTAGCGCTTTCATCATAACGGGTGCCTAATAAAACGATAGCTTCTCCCATTTCGTCAACTTGTTCAATCAAAAAATTTGAAGTTGGTCTAATTTTTAGTTTATCCGTGCACCATCTGAATGAATTATTTGGAACTGGGTATCCTTTTCCAATTACGTTAATCCAAAAAGTTTCTTCGAGCTTTGGAGTTGTTTTTTGAACGAAAATCGGTAAGTCTTGATCTCTTGCAGCTTCGCTAATTCTCGCAAGGACATCTTCAACATAATTTGCTATTATCGGATTTTCAACCATGGTATCATTACAAACTACATACACTTTTCTTCTAAGTTGAAATGGATAAGGTAATTCTTCTCTAATTCTTTGAAGAGCTATCCAAACAAGCATAAGCAAAACGGTTGAGTCTTTCCCACCACTAAAGCCAATAATCCATGGTCTGTCAGACTTATCTGCATAGGCATATTGGTCTATTATTTCAGCAATTATACCTTCTACTTTTTTATTTTTTATTGGAGTCATGGTTTAAATTTGGATTGTAATTAAACATAATAATCACATCTTTAAAAAAGCAAATTTAAGTTTATATAAGCAAAATTAAGCATGAAAGTAGCTATTTATTTCTTACCAGACACAAACTAAAACTTATATTTATATTAAATTCTATATTTCATTGTTAAACATAAACAATATTAGTAAAAGAGAAAATATAAAATAAAACAAAAATATTTTTTATTTGATTTACTTTTAAAAGTATAGCAATTGTACTTTTATAATAGTAATTTTTATGCAATTATTTGGAAAAAAAAACACGAAAAATCTTCTTTTTTAGCTCTACTGTTTCGCTATATTTGTTTTTGATCAAAAGGGACTTTTTTTATAGAGTGCCTCTATAGGTCATGAAAAAAAACAATAAAAATTCAATAACTTAAAGTAAATAAATGAAGCTCAATATAGAAGCAGTAAATAATTTTTTATCTAAACTATCTGTTCTTGATTATAAATATAGATTGCTTGAGAAAGATAAAGAACAATTTAATATTTTCACCGCATTACATAAAGAACGTGATGAAGTGAGACTACATTCAAGGTTTATTTCAGTCTTATTATCTCCTGAAAGTAAACACAATAAGAATCATACATTTTTAAAATTATTTCTAAAAACCTTGTCTATTGAAAATTTTGATATAGAAAATGCGAAAGTTTATCCTAACGAATATCAAAAATCAGAATTTAATGAAATTGATATTTTAATTATCAATAGAATTTCAAAACAAGCAATCATTATTGAAAACAAGATTGATGCAGGAGATTCAAATCATGAAGATAGAGGACAGTTAGAAGGCTATTTTGAATTAATCCATAAGCTTGAAAATATTCCTAAAGAAAATATTAAAGTTTTTTATTTAACATTAGACGGACATTTACCATCGAGTGGAAGTCTAGGTAAATATGAAATTTTAGAAAAGATCAATGGAAGAACTATTGATTATGAACATGAAATACAAGATTGGCTAGCACTATGTCTAAATGAATGTATATTTCAACCTTATCTAAGGGAAAGTATTATTCAATACATAAACTTAATAAAACAAATGACAAACGATAATACAAATATTCAAGAAAGGTTGGAAATTAGAAGTTTAATTTCGAGTAGTAATGAAAATATGATAAGTGCTAAGCTACTTATTGAAAACTTTAAACATGTTAAATGGCATACGGTTATGGATTTTTGGGAGGAATTATGTTTAGAACTAGAAAATAAAGGTTTTAAAACTTATTCAAAACCAAGTAAAGATAATATCACCAATACTACGCATTATGAAGTTTATAAAAAGGCATATGAGTCATCAAATGATTATGGAGTGCGTTTTTCGACAGCATCTGGGATTAAAATGTATATATGGAACGGAACAGGATCTAACTGGATTTATTGGGGATTTGAAAATAAATTATTAACAGATGAGGAATTAAAAATAATAAATTCTGCTATTGCACAAAACCCAGGTTTTTTTCAGAAAAGCGAAACAGGATATTGGAAATATTTTGATTTAAATAGTGAAGAAAACATTTTTTTTCCTGACTTTTCATATAAAGGAACTTTTGACCTCATAAACGAAAATCATAGAAAAATGATAATTGAGACTAAATTAGTTCCTGAAATTAGTTCATTTTTACAAAATAATTAATAAAACATGATAGCTAACATTTGCCATAGATGAAAGATATATTGTAATTGTTTTGATCTAACAACGTAAATTTTAAAGAAAATAACATTTTATTATTGCACTAATAGTTATTTCAGGACGGTTCACAGGACGGGTCAAAAAAAGGTATAAAGCCTAGTTAAAGTATGGATAGTGTATGGTTAATGTATGAAAGAATTATCAAAACTAAAAAGTACTAAAAGATAGCTATTTTAGTCATCGGAAATCACTTATCCAATTTCTACAAGAAGACCTAAAAATCCTAAACAATAAGACCCCTCGTGCGCGAATTCTTTCGCTTTCGAAATTTAATAGATTGGATTACTAATTAAATGAATGAAAAAGGTGCTGTGGCATCTTTTTTTTTTGGGGTTGCTGTTGGCAATTTGTTATTGAACAGCTGTATCGTTTGTTGTATCAGTATGAAATGCTGCAAAAAATAAATGCTTATTTAGTGACATGTAAGAAATATTTTTATTTTTGTATAGCGCTATTAAAAAATGATACGCATCAATTCAAACAAAAACATGCGCATAACATGCCAATTAAGTATAAAACTAGTTGAGTTTATGCGCCAATAAACTAGTTGGGCAAAATTGGCGAGTCCTACGCGTTATTTGCACAATGAATTTTAGAGATATTTTTTGGGATTTAAAGGGAAAAGGAATTTCGCTTCAAGTCT
>WSSedL1CaDRAFT_10001604_pt1 | contig 12864 bp, 15 predicted proteins | sample WetSurSL1Cattail_FD_9464 | JGI IMG/M metagenome (IMG submission 9464)
GGCTTCGATCGGCAGAACCAACCGAGCCAACCCAATAAGCCCGGCAAGCCCGGCAAGCCGGCTGCAGCCCCGCAGCAACTAGGCCCCGCTCGGCACGACCGCTATTGGAAGCCGGAATACAAAAGCGGCTACGTCGCGCACGACCGGGTCTTCTACGACCTGCGCAAGCGGCATTACGACCGCTTCGACGGCAAACCATATTTTTTCAACGGCCGCTATGTAGTCAAAGCGCGGCGCGGCGGCAAACCGGTTTTCGTCGAAATCAACCCCTACACCGGCGGCTTTATCGGCGAGGTCAGGTTCTGAAAAAACGCGACGAATGCGTTTAAGGCGCGCAGCGCACAGATAGCCCCTTCCCCGGTTGTGCCGCCGCCTTCAAGCGGAAGCCCGCATCTTTCGATGCGGGCTTTCTGCTTTCATCGCCGGGTAAGCGACGATTTGAGATCGTCGTAGAATCCCTTCCACCCCCTGGCGCAGCGGTTTTTGAGAAGCGCCACCGCGCGCTGATCGGCCAACGCTTCGGCGACCAGTGACTTTGTCAGCCCGGTGCCGGGCGTCCCTGGGATCGCCGGCACCGGCTCGGCAGCGCACGCGACTAGTGCCGGCGGCGCAATCGGCAACAATGGCGGAGTGATCTCATTCGAGGTTGCGCATGCCGTCAGCAACAGCAGCAGGGATGCACTCAGCGTCCGCATCGGGGCGCGCGGCAATTGTCTTGACGACATAGCGAATGGTCTCCCGGTTGCGACGGTCCTTGGCGGTATCGGCAGCAGCTTCGACTTCGGCACGGGTGACGACGGCGGCGCCGACGGTTTCCTGACGGCGGATTTCGATCGTCGCGATGGCGTTGCGCTCGGCGGTGCAGTCGGCATAACCGGCCGCGTAGCCATGATGATGAACCGCCCACAGGCCGATCAGCGCAGCCAGCGCCAGGGCGATATAGCTGCCCGGTGGCTTGGCGATCCAGGTAAGCAGAGAATCCCCCCACGTCTTTGCCAGTGTCCATAATGCGGCGGCGGTCATGGCATATCTCCGCCGGGTGGTTTGGGCGCATCGGGCGGCAGGCGCTTGTCGATCGACCGCGCAGCCCAATAAAGACCAGATAGCCCAGCCAACACCCACAACTTATCGGCCGTAACCGACGGCACGAACACACCGACGAACAGCAGCGCCAGGGCCAGGAACGATCCGACCGGCCGCTGGTATTTTGAGATACTCTGAATCATCGGATCCATCACAGTCCTTTCTCACACAACGCCCGTTCAGCGGCGCGACGCTTGATCAAGCCTGGAAGCACCTTGCCACCGGCATAGACGTATTTCGACATTTCGGCGCACCCGCTTTTGAAATCGCCGGCATTGAACCGGCGAGCGACCGACGATCTGCAATAGGCTCCGACACCGACGTTATAAGCGAGGCTGACCGCCGCGGCGGTTTGGTTGTCGTGCCCCTTAAGACCAGGCGTGCAACGCAGCACGCCATCGGCATGGGCAGCGAGTTGGTCGCGCAACGAGACCAGGCACTCGGCCTCGCCGTAGCGCTTGCCGACCGCGACGTCGTGGGTATCGCCGAAGCATTTGGTCGGGATGCCGGCCGGATCACGATAGCCGACCAAGCTTTTCCCCTCATGCAGAGGAACCGTGGCAAGCAATAGCGTTGCCGCGCCGGCCCCGATCAGGGCGGAAAGCGTCTTACGATTCTGCATAATGAGTTTCGTTAAGTCGCTTTCGCTTCCAACGCCGCAATGCGCGCGTCCTGGGCCGCGATGACGAAGCAGGTCAGTTCGCCCATTCGCACACTGTAGGTGTGCTTTTGCGTAACGCCGTCATCTTCGTAGTCGGGTTCTTGCTCGGTATATGTCTCGGTGACATCTTCCATCACCGGGTTTTGGTAGGTGCGCCCGAAGATAATATTGCCATCGGCGTCTTTGACCGCCAGCGTCTCAAACACCGGGTCGTCATAATTCGTGGTCGTGGGTTCGGTGATTACGACAGCAACACCATCCGTCACCGTGATTTTTTCGACTGCCTCAGTCTTTGTCTTGGCTTCGGTCTTCTGCTTTTTAACCGTGCGGGTCTTAGTCACGGTCTTGGTAGCATGATCAAAGCCGACGCAACCATAGGCGAGGGCATCAAGGCCCTGCGCGGCGAATGCGGCGATGACCTCCTGGGCTATCCAACCAGCGTGAATACGCGCTTTGTCGCTGCCCTTTTCCGCGACGGCGGCCTTCATCTTGAACATCGCCACCAGCCGAGCCAACGATTTGCCAACGGCTAGTTCCGCGGCGGTCCACGAAGCTGTTGCCGTGTCCGCCGTCATTGCGGTGGTGTCCGTAGAAGCCTGCCAGTGGCGGATTTCGGTTTTGTGCGCTGCATCCGAAACAACCGTAGCTGCGTTCTGCAGCCACATGTTGTTTACGGCGTGCGACGCGTCGCCGATATTGTAGGTAGCGGACAGATACGGAATAAAATGCCCGGCGGCCGTGATCTGAAATCGTGCAGTGGCATATGAACCAAAAGTTAAAGGGGTATTCGTTCCAGAACCTACCCATATGACATTATCAGTGTCGTCTACTACTACGAACCCGGTGGTGTGCTGCGCCCCCACGCCGCTGCCGAAATTGAAGCAAGAAAACCGGCCGGTAGAGTATGCCTCTATCCGCGTCGTCCCCGCCGAAAGAACTTCTAAAACTTTATCCCCCGGCAGCTCAGCCCCAGGCGTCGTCGTCCCGATGCCAACATGGCTTGGGTACAGGGGGTCAACCGCGAGAAAAATCGACGAGCTAACGGTCTGCGCTGCCGTCCATGTCTGGGCCAAGTTTAGCGCCGCGAGCGTACCGCTAACCGCCGGCATTGTGTAATTGTAGGCGCCGGGGATACCTAGACTCCAAGAATACGCACCGGTCTGAGCCAGCGCTCCGGCAAATGAAAGGTCGCCTCCTAGCGTAACGGTCCTGCCGGAGACCTTTTCGGCTTCCCACGCCGAACCGTTATACAGATAGAACTTGTAATCGGCGGCACAGTACGCGCGCAAGCCCCTGAACGGCGTATAAAAACGCCAGGAACCGTCGATGCAATAGGCAATCTTGCCGTCGTAACCGGACCAGGCACCGCCAGACGATCCGCCGGTGACATAGGCGTCGCCGTCCGACGGCGATGCCGGCGGCGTCGTGGTGTAGAGACCGAGAATATGCAGGTCGACCAACGCGTCGAGTTTAACCAAGGATTCGTTGACGGTGACGTGTTTCTGCGCCTGTGCTGCCGAAAGTTCCGGCAGCGCCAGACGTGGCGTGGTATCGGTCATGACTACCTCGTGTAGAGCGATTGGGTTTTGGCTTGTCCGCGGCCGAACACCGTGGAAAGCTGATACACCTTGACGATGAGCGGGTTAGGCAGGCCGGAGGCGAAATCGGCCGACTGCTGCGCGGCGGTATAGCTAACCGTTGCCGAGGTTAGCGACGAAAAGGTGCGCACCACGCTGCCGGCGGAATTGAGGATTTCGAGATCGTAGCCTTCCGCCGTTTCGCTTAAATGGATTTCGATCTGATCCCAGCCGTCGGCGGCAACGCCGCGGTCGCGGCGTATCCAGGACAGCGTAAGATCGCCGCCATTCCAGGCGAAGGCGACATGACACGGCGCATAGGGACGAAGGCCGACGCCTCGAAATGCAACCGTCGCGCCTTGATAGGCGGCGTTGCCGATGTCCTTGTCCGACGGTCCCCATTTGTAATTGAAGGCAGTTGCGTATTGCGCTTCGGGGATCGACGATTGCACCACTCTCGAATTCAGCACCACAACGCGGGCGCCCGCAGCCAAGGGCGATGCCATATTGGCCTCGCTGCCGAGTTGGCCGCGCATGAGATCGGTCAGCTTCCAGGTCATGGTGTCGATCAGCGTCGCGGTCGCAAACTGCAGGATTTCCCACTCGTCGCCATTCTGTAAGCCCAGCACATTGGCGCCGTTCAGCACGTCTTCCTCGCCGGCTGAAATCAGGGTGCCGCTATACATCTTGACATAGAGCGAGTTGACGCGATCCCATCGGTTCGTCGGACCGGAATAGAAATCGTAGAGCGTTTCGCCCATCTGTGCCGCCTTGGCGATGGCGGTATCGAGGACATAATTGGCATCGCCGGCGCTGCGATAGACCAAAACGCTGGCCGGCCAGGGATCGGCGTATGCCGCCAGATGCGGCGCGTAGGACTTTTCGTCGGAAGCGAGGATCGGAAGATCCAGCAGGGCCAGCAGGGCGCGACCGGTCTGCCTGACGCTGCTTATCGAAGCAATCGAACGCGCGGCGCCGGCGACATAATCGTAGAGCGACGGATCGCAAGCCGCGGCGGTAACAATGCGCGCGTCCGCATCGGCAATGTCGCCGAGACGCAACCGCCGGGTACGGCCGCCGGCGGTCAGTTCGATTTCGTCGCCGGGATTGAGTGCGATATGGGAAGGCGGCAGGGAAAAACTTGCGGTCTCGCGCGCCATCCAAGCCTCCTGCACCAACCGATCGCCGACCCCACCCGCCTGGGCACGGTCCATTACCAGCGGCAGCGACGTTTCCACCACCCGATTGGAATTGCCGGTCAGCTTTTTGGCTTGATAGGAACCTTGTTCGTAGCCGTTTGAGGCATCGATAAAGCCGATGCGATAGGCGTTCGGCAGATCGGCATCCTGAGCCCGCGACAATTTGAAATTGTCGCCGGACGTCGTCTCGTCGACCGCAAGATCGTCGGTCGATACCGCCGCCGAAATTGCCCGGCCGCGCATGACGAACGCGATCGCACCTTGGCTTTCGACCGCATCGAAGAAAAAGGCCTTGGCGAGACTTTCCAATTCGTCGCGCGCGCTTAAGGTTTCGCTGCGGGCGTAACCGGCGACCAAACTGGACAGGTTCGAGACGTCGTAATCGGAAAAACCGGATTCGCCGCAGATTTCCGCGACCAGATCGGACAACAGCACCGACCCCAGCCGGCCGTTGAGCCAATGGCCGACGGAATAGTTCCCGGCATCGGCCCACAAGTCGGAGCGAGCCGGGAAAAAAGGATAGGGTCGCGCATCCCAACACCACAGGCCGAGATTGTCGACATCGACCATCGTGCCGGAATAAACCGACGAGGTCGGATTGTTGACCGCTGCGTTCCAATAGGAAAGCTGCGCTTCGAGAAAGGCGCGCTGCATCAGATCGTCGCGCGCACCGGTGGAATAATACGGCAGCGCGCTTTCGCTCGACTTCGGGTCGTAGAAAACGTTGGGCTGATTGGCGCCTTTTTCCACCGCCGGACAACCGAGTTCGATAAAGCGGATCGGTTTCGATTGCGGCACCCAGGCCGTCGCCGTCGCGCTTTCCATGCCGTCGGCGCGGTTATAGTGATAATTGCTCCACCAATTCCAAAAATCTTTTTGCCGCCACACCCACGGCTTGCCGTAAGCCGCATCGGTTATGGCGGTGCGGACTTGATTGTCGCGATCCGCATCGGAAGCATAGTACCAGTCGTAATACTCGCCGCCGCGAATGTTGGATGTAAGATAACTCTTGTCGCGCGGGCTGGTCGGACCCGCCGCTTGGTAATCGCGATGCGCCGTGCCGTCGCGCCAATCGGCCAGCGGCAAATAATTGTCGATGCCGATAAAGTCGATGTTGGCATCGGCCCACAGAGAATCGAGATTAAAGATCACCGCGCCCGAGGTATCGCCGGTCTGGTGGTTGTTATACTCGGACCAGTCGGCGGCGTAGCCGACCCGGCAAGACGATCCGACAATGCCCTTGACCGCGTTTGCCAAGACTTTAAGCGCCGCCACCGCCGGATAGGTCGACACGGCACTGCGCACCCTGGTCAGCCCCTTCAATTCCGACCCGATAATGAAGGCATCGACCCCGCCGGCACCGGCGCACAGTTCGGCGTAATGCTTGATGAAACGGCTGTAGCCCCAACTGCGGGTGAAGAAGGTGCTCACTTGGGTTGCCGCCGCCGCGGTCAAATCGACGCTGCCGGCATAGCGAGGTGCCGGGCTGCAGGTAATGTGTCCGCGCCAAGGATAGGCCGGCTGGCCCAAAACCGCAGCGTTATCCGAATAGGGATTGGCCAAGCCGTTGCCGGCGGCAATATCCATGAACAAGAAGGGATAGAAGGTAATTTTCCAGCCCTTGGCTTTGATCGCCTTGATGAGTTGTGTCACCGAACGATCGGATGGCGTGCCGCCATAGGCGGGATAGCCGTCGACATAAGAAACCATTTCGGCATCGGCGCGGCTCAAGCCGTCTACTTTCCAGACATAATCGGTTTTTTTGGTGTCGCCGTCGTCGATGTACTCGCCGTAGGTCTTCTTATCTGCGGTCTCGACCTTGGGCTTGATGACGCATTCGCTGCAACGCAAGTCGGAACCGAACCAACCCACCACCAGCGATACCGATTTGAGATTGGGTGCAATACCGGACAGATCGTCGAGCGAGGCGACGACATCGGCCACACCGGAAGAATTGGCTTGATTTTCCGGACTGGTGATGCCGTTGCTTTCGCGTACCACCACCGTGGTGGCATAGACGAACTCGCCGGCGCCCGGAATCAGATTGACGCATGTAACCAAGTTCTCAAGCGCATCTTCGTGCGCATCGGCGGTAATCGACCGGGTCAGTTCGAACTGAAGCTGGGGAATGCGCCCGCCGTAATCGGTGACATCCATGTCCTCGAACACGACATAGCACAGGCCGCGGTAGGCCGGCGTATTGCCGCTGCCCTCGATTTCTTCGATCAACGGATCGGCGCTTTGCGTTTCGCTGCCGGAATAAAAGCGGATGGTATATTGCGAGGCGTCGATCAAACTGCCGTCGGCCCAAATGCGGCCGAGCTTGTGTACCGTGCCCTGGCACAAGCCGACGGCGAACGAAATCGAATATATATATTCGGTGGTCTTGACCCCGCCTTTACCGCCGGACGTCGTGGTGGTCGTGGTCTGTTTGTACTTCGTCGCCCAGATCAACTGCCCGGCGACGCGAATGCTTCCGTCGATGCGCGGGATCGCCGCCCCTTCGGTCGACGTCTGCAAAGAAAGATCGGAAAGCTTCGATCCTTTGATGTGCGCGGGAAACAGATAAGAATCGAGCGCGCTGCCGGCCAGCGCCCCGACCGCGCCGCCGATTTGCGCCGTGGTAACGCCGAGAATGCCGCCGCCGATGGCGGCGCCCGCCGCTTGGCCGGCCAGCCCCAATACCAGAGACGCCATCACGGCACCTCGAAGGCAAAGACGAGTTTTTTGCGCCAGGCGTCGGTAAAGGCTTCCTCGTTCACCTGCTTATTTTGACGCGCATGGATCAGGGTCAAGCCGCCGTCTCTGTCGCCGACGATGGCGCAATGCTTGGCGGGTCCGTGGGCGATCATGCGGAACAGCACGACATGACCGGCGGCGACGCTTGCGAGAGCGATCTCGTTCAGGTGCCGCCTCAGACCGATGTATAAAGTCTCTTCACCCTTGGCTTCGGCCCAGTCCGGCGAATAGGGCGGCAGAATTTCGGGATCGTCCGCGCCTTTCACCTCCCGCCATACTCCGCGCAACAGGCCGAGGCAATCGCACCCTTTTTTCTTAAGCGACGCCTGATGCACATATGGCGTGCCGATCCAGCCTCGCGCCGCGGCGACGATCTTTTTGGAGTCAGTTTCCATAGCGCGAGCCTCCGTTAAGATCGCTGCCGGAACCGGCATAGGCGATCACCGCGTCGTTGCCCGGCATGTAGGGAAAGCCGCGGAAATTCGCGGCATTGCCGAACTTGCTTTTGCAGGTGGCGAACGCCTTGTCGCAACCGACCGTTACGGTGAAGCCGTCGCCCACGGCAATCGGCCGGCTTGCTTCCTGCCAGATTTCGATGACCGCAGCGGCTAACGCTTTGCCGTGGCGCTTTACCTCGATGGCGCAGCCTTCATTGGCGCCGCTTGTCCAGGTCAGCTTGCCGCCGGTGAACCAGCCGGTCGAAAATCCGCCGAGGCCCGCAGCGGTTAAGCGGCGGTTGTCGGTCGCGGAAACCACCGTACCGGCCCCGACATACGCGGCGTTGGCGACATCGATGCCGCAACGGGTATCGCCGACATCGGCATCGCAGGCATAGCAGTAGGCGCGGCCGACCGGCTGGTTCAACGCCTGCATCAGGCCGCGCAATTCCGCCTCGAAAGCAAGAGGTCCGCGCTTTACCTCGCCGAGCGTTCCTTTGCGCATCAGCACCCGCATGTCCGGCGCCGCCCAATCGACCCGCCAGAGTTCGACGGCCGCGCCGTCGTACAAACCGGCGGCGAGATCGGTTTCGTTCAAAGCATCCGACGACAGCGCGCCGGCCACCGCCAGATTATCCACCGATAGATCGAGCGACGACTGCACCTCGCCGGCGGAAATGCCGCTGGCGGCGGCATACGTCGCGCCGCCGAACGCCACGTCGCGATCGTGATCGGTGAAGCCCTGCACGATGCCGTCGGCACGGGTCAGCTTCCAGCACCAGCATAAGGTGGTGGCGCCGGTATCGAGATGGTCTTGCAGGCCGTCGGGCAGCGTTTTCACAAGCGGATCTCCACCAGAGGAATGCTGGGAATGTCGCCGGCGCTGAAGGCGGCAAGATTGATGGACAGCGCATCGGTGTCGAAACGCACCGGCACGTCGAACTCAAATCCGGCGGTGACGGCGGCACCGCTTGCCGGGGCCGCGGCAAAGGCGACGATGCCGGTGGCGGCATCGACGCTCCAGCCCGAAGCCGCCTCGATTCCGGCGATGGCGACTTTCACCGACCCATCGACAGGCTTGACGATGGTGCGCGACCAAGTGTAGGCGCCGGAGGCATAGAGCTTTTTCAGTTGAAAGGTTTTTGTCGCTCCGTCGCCGATGCCGATGGCTTGATCGGTCGCGGCCGGCGTTTGCAGCGGTGCGCAGGATTTGTGATCGATGAAATCCTTGAAGCGGAAACCGTAGAGCTTTCCCATGCGGGCTTCGAAAAAGGCGATCACCGCATGAATGTCGTCGAGGCTCTTGACGCCGTAACCGGCATCGTAGCGTCGCCGCGAGTTGGCCCAACTGGCGTTGCGCTGCTCGTAACCCGACCCCAGCGTCACCACGTCGGTCTTGCGCTCGGGCCCGCCGGTGGATTCCAGCGAAATGGCGGTGGGGAACCGCACATCGTGAAAGGCGGTCATGTCAGATATTCCTTTGGCCGCGCCGCAAGGCCCGCAGCATCATCGCGGTAACTTGCGCCTCGGATTTGCGGAAGCTGGCGGAATCGCGGGTGGCGACGTTGAGGGTGACCTGCGGACGCGTTTGCATGACGCCGGCATTTGCCGCGATGGTGCCGCTCGATCCCGGCACGAACAACTCCGGCCCCTGTTCGCCGATTAAATAGGCGTTGCCCGCGGAAACCGGTCCGCCGCCTGCCCGCGCCCCCGATACCGGCAATATCGCCGAGACCAGCGACGAGATTGCGCCGGTCAACGGCTGGGCGACAAACTGCTTGACGGCGATGCGGTCGAGATCGGAAACAATGGCGTCAACCATCGATTTGATCGATGTTTTGCCCGACGCGGCGGTTCTGGCGATGGTATTTTCCACCGAGGCGAAGGTTTTGGCAAAGGCGGCGTCGATGGTTTTGGCGGCGTTGGATAGCTGTTCGCCGGTCAGATCGTTCAATGATCGATCGGTGGAAAGTTCGGTTTCGTCCATAATGTCAATCCGGGTAACGCGCAGCGAGTTTTGCAAATTCGCCGCGCGACAGCGCAGCTGCGCGCTGGGCTCGCGCATCGATCAGCGCGCGCCATTCGCGCAAGGAAAGCGACCAAAAATCGCGGGGAGAAATACGAAAGACGCCAAGACCGCAGGCGATCAAGGCGTCCCAGCAAAAGGGCCGGACGGATCTTCATCCCCCGCCGCCGTCAGCCCGGCATTGGCGAACGCCGCCGCCACCGCCGCGCTCAAATCGAACAGATTGCAGGGCAGCCGCAAAACCTCGGCCGGAGCGATTTCGTGCCCGCCGCCGCGCAGCAGTGCCGCTGCGACGATGGCAAGATCGGCGGCGCGTACTTTTTTCAGCCGTGCCGAGACCTCGGTCAGATCGTCGAGACCGAGCCCGTCCTCGATTTCGGCCAGCGCTCCCAAGGTGAGCAGCAGCCGATAGGTTTTGCCGCCGACGGACAGTTCCGCCTCGCCACGAATCTTATTGATCATTTTTTTCTCCTTACGAAGCGGCAAAGGTCAGCGCGCCGCTCGATGCCAGCGACAGCGAGATTTTGAGTTCGCCGTCGTAGGGGCCTTCGTATTGCAGGCTTGTCAGTTTGAACGGACCGGTCACAATGCCGAAATCGGGGATTGCGATCTGCCAGTTGACCAAGGTCTGATCGAAGAAGGCGGCGCGCAGCATGGCGTCGGCGCTAGAATCCTTGAACACGCCAGATCCGGTAATCGTCGCCGATTTAACCCCGGCCCCGGCCAGAAGCTCGCGCCACTGCCCCGACGAATTCGCATCGGTGATGTCGACATCCTTGGCGTTGAAGGCGAGCGCGGTGGAACGCAATCCAGCGACGGTGGCGAAGCTTTCGCTCGCGGCCCCGTCGCCGATTTTGATCAGTAGATCCTTGCCTTTTTGGGCGGCCATATTTTTCTCCAGTTTATGCGGATGGTTCGGTTACGGCGCGAAAGATCAGTCGCGCGCGAAAGGTTTTGCCGTCGGCAATCCGCTCAAAGGTCGCTTTGACGAATTGCAGCGAAATCAGGCGATGCCCGGCCGGCGTTAGCGCCGCATCGTCGAGCAGAGCGCAGATTGAGGCGGCGATTTCTTTGCACTCTTTCCGCCCGCCGGCCCGCGACCAGACGTGCAGCGCGACGTTATGTTCGCTGCCGCAATCGCCGGCGGTGTTCCAGGCAGCCTCGTCGTCTTCGCAAAACACCACATAGGGGAAATCGCTTTTTCTGGGCGGCGCATCGTAAAGGCGCCGACCGATCGAAGCCGACAGCGTCATATCGGCACTGAGCGTAGCGAAGATCGCCTGCTGCAGCGCCCAGCTTGCGGAACTCATGGCATCTCCTCGCATATCAGCGTTATGAACGACGCGGCAGGCCCCTCGTCCTCGACCACGACGATGTCGAACCGTCGCGACGCAATTTCGACCCGCATACCGGCGGTAACGTCGGTGCGGCGACGAAGATCGATGCGGTATTTTCCGCGCGCTTCCAAAGCATCGGGGCCAAAAACGTCGTTGCCGCCCATCGCTTTCAGCGTCGCCCAGACGGCGGCGAATCCGGTCCAGCTTTCCGTATAACCGCCGCCGCCGTCGTCGCTGCGAACTTTTTTCAACAGCGTGGCGCGTCGATTGAGTTTTCCTATCACAGCTTGAATATCCTGTAAGGCGCCAGAAGGCTTTGTGCCGTTTGCCCAACCAGAGCATCGTCGTCGCCGCGATGGGTATAGAGTTCGGCGACGATGCAAAGGATTGCCTGCTTGATCGCCGCCGGCACCGTCGATGCGCCGCCATAACCGGCGGTAAAGGCGATGGCGATGCCGCCGGTACGCCGCACGGTGACGACCGGCGGCGACAAAGCATTCTTGATCGTCAGCCTGCCGGGCGCCGAAGCGGTATCGACGCGGTAGCTGCCGACGGCGAGCACGGTAGAGGAATCGTCGGGCGCATAACTCGTCACCGACGATACGGCAATCAGCGGCGGCAAGGGGATTTCGACGATGCCGTCGTTCGGCCAGGCATCCAGCCACAAGGTCCAGCCTTGCGTGACGAACGCCCGCCCGGTGTACCATTCGGCCCGCGCCCGCGCCGCCGTTATCAGCGAAGCGATCGGCGCATCGTCGTCGGCGGTATCGACTTTCAGATGCGCCTTGGCCTCGGCCAGCGTCACCGGCTCCTCGGCGGGAGGCGTAATCAGAGATAAGGACATGGATTGCCCCGTTGCGGCCGGGCGAAACCCGCGCCCGGCCGCATTTTGGGTTGAAGGTTATACGGACGTGCATAGGTAATGCCCTATGCACGTCCGAGCGGCCGCCATTTTTGCGGACATTGGCCGCCGCGCCAGATGGCGCGAAAGCCTTGCGTGGCGTTTGAACGTCATTAAGCTGCATGGGTCTTTCCCATGCAGCTCGGTATTACGATGCGGCGAACTTCAGCAGCTTGATCGCCTCAAAGTTCTGCACGCCCCCGCCGACGCGCTTGGTGGTGTAGAACAGCACGTAAGGCTTGGCGGAGTAGGGATCGCGCAGCACGTTGATGCCGACCCGGTCGACGATCAAATAGCCGCGGGAGAAATCGCCGAACGCAATGGAATAGGCACCGGCGGCGATGTCGGGCATATCGTCGGCCTCGGCCACCGGGTAACCCAGCAGCGACGGCGGCTGCCCCGCCAGGGCACCCGGCTGCCAGATGTAGTTGCCGGTAGAATCCTTGAACTTGCGGATAGCCGCTTCGGTAGTACGATTCATTACCCAGGTGCCGTTGGCGCGATAGGCCTGTTTGGGCGCATAGGCGAGCGCGACCAGATTGTCGGTCGGATTGGTGGCGGCAAAACCGGCGGAAACGCCGGTGGCGATGTAACCGAGCTTGCCCCAGGCCCAGGACGCATCGGCCACCGTCGTTTCGGTAAGGAAGCCCTTGGGGGCGGTGGTGCCGTTGCCGGAAACGAAGGCGGCGCCTTCCTGTTCGGCGAACACCGTCTGCACCTCGTCGGCCAGCCACTGTTCGATATCGACCTGGGAATCGTCCAAGAGCACCTGGGTCGCCGCCGGCATGGCGTACAGCTCCATTGCCGGAAAATCGATCACCGACAAGGTCGGCGCGGTAGTCTGCGCACGGGCATCGGTTTCCGCCACCCAGCCGGTAGCGGCGCCGGCGGTGGCGATCGGCTT
>WSSedL1CaDRAFT_10001605_pt1 | contig 12862 bp, 12 predicted proteins | sample WetSurSL1Cattail_FD_9464 | JGI IMG/M metagenome (IMG submission 9464)
AGTTTGGGACTATATCAATTGATTTTCAATAGTCTCGTCCTCGTTTTTACCTTCATTTTTGCCCGTCACTTCATCGGCATAGGCACGATAATCAATATGGTTTTCGTTGGCTTCCTTGTTGATTTCTTCAATGCAACCCTCATTCGCTCTTTTCCAAGTCATCCGGGAATGCCCATGCGGGTGATTGTCATGCTTATTGCAGTAGTAGTATTATCGTTTTCTGCATCGCTGTATATCCATCCTCATCTTGGTATTTCTCCTTACGACAGCATTGCGTTTATGGTTGCTGAGCGCACGCACATTCAGTTCCGCTGGCTGCGCATCGTCTGCGATATGACGGCGCTTCTGATCGGGTGGCTCTGCGGCAGTGTGATCGGTTTAGGAACGGTGGTTTCCGCATTCTGCATAGGTCCGCTGATCAAGTTTTTTAGCGATCTGCTGCAAAAGAAAATTCCGTTTGAACCATCCTGATATCTATTAGAAATAGGAAGACTCTGGCATTAAGATAAGCAAGCGGCTCCGTGAATAGACAAAATCTGTCTGTTCACGGAGCCGCTTTATGCGCCCGTTTCTATAGGAGGCACAGCTTGCCGCCTTAATTCTCGATATCTGCTACGAAGAGATGTTCTTCAGTAAAGAGTCGATTGATTTTTGAACGGCTGCATTATCATCACAGATACAGAGAAACACATAATTGCCGGATGTCACCAAAACCGGATTTTTCAGTTTCGTCATTTCTTTCGGCTGATAATCCCGAAATCCCGCCCTTTGGTCTTCTATCCGCCGCTGCGCAGCTTTTTTCACCTTTTCCTGAGCGGCTTCGTCTTTTACCTCAAACACGGCAATCTCTTCCGCTGTTGCACCGGTGCTCTCATACGCCTTTACGTCGGATACGGCGCTTTGGTCAAGTCCGTATAGCTTCAATGCTGTAGTTTTGTCAACCGGGGACATCTCGTCGGTAAATTTAACGGAAGATACCAGCTTGTCCGCAGCCGCAGCAGGGTCAAGTTTCGGTGAGGTTTTCTTTGAGGCGCATCCGCCGGAGAATAAAAGCACCGCTGTGAGCAACAGTGCAATATAGTTCTTCATTTCGATGAGGATTCCTTCCTTGCAGGAAGACAGAAAAACTCCCTGTCACTCCATTAAATGTGGGCGCGAAGATAGTCACACCATATTTTGCAGTATTTCCGGTTCAAATGTACTCCGTCGGATGAAGCCTCCGCAGGAAGACCCCCGGTGCTGTCGCAGACGGCTGTATTCACCTGTAAATAATTTACATTCTGTTCGCTGGCAATTTTCTGAATTTCGCTGTTGTAGGAAGCAATTTTATCATTATTGTATATTTTATCCGATTCCGACTTCTTTTCAGATACCGGCAGAATTGACTGCACGAATATTTTTGCCTGTGGCTGGTATCGCTTGATATCGTCAATCATTTTGCTGTAGTCATTGACAAACGTCTTTGTATTGTCCCAACCCAGCTCGTTTACGCCCAGCATAACGTAAATTCTATCAAACTTATTTTTTTGAAGCGCCTGCATAATGGTCACCTTTTCCCCGCCTGAATTCACCGCGGGCTTGGTGTAGACTGTGCTTACCATCAGACCTTTTATGGCATAATATTGGGCGCCGGACAATCCGTCATAATTTTGAAGCCCCTCGGTGCGGCTGTCTCCGATGAATAAAGCGCCGTTGAAGGATGCCTGTGCGGAGGAAGCGGATTCCGTTTTTGACATTGGGCCTGCTTTGGCGGTCGAATCCTCAGCAATTGACGCAGGCTGCCTTTCCGAATTTGTCTGCCTGCGGATGCCGCTAACCATCGCAGCCGTACCCAAAGCAATCGAATAGATGATGCCGGCACAGCAGACGCAGACGATTGCTCTGCGAAATAAAAGCTTCAATTTTTTTCTTCTTGTACGCATGATATGATACACCTTTATTTTAACATATTATCGCGTTCTGGCGGAACCACAACCGGCCAATTTCCATCCGATATGAATGAGATCTGTTTTAAATCGTCGCTTTATAGAGAAACGTGTCGATTAAAAACAGAAATTTTTTTTAACTATATTTAACATTCTAAAATTCAGGAGAGATTAAAGTATAACAAATTTATAGATATTTTGATACTGGTTTTATATTATTTTTACAATGTAAAGAAATTATAATACATACTGCTAAGCTTATTTATAAAATGCAGAATAATAAAAGTAAAAAAATGAGGGGTATGACAGCTGTCATACCCCTCACAACTTTTACCCTGTTGAGTTGTTGTAAATTGCTTATTAATATTATTTCGCTTCGTAAACCGCAACCGCACATGCGACAGTAGCGCCAACCATCGGGTTGTTGCCCATGCCGATCAGGCCCATCATCTCAACGTGAGCGGGAACAGAGGAAGAACCGGCGAACTGCGCGTCGCCGTGCATACGTCCCATGGAGTCGGTCAAGCCGTAGGAAGCAGGGCCAGCGCCCATGTTGTCCGGATGCAGGGTGCGGCCTGTGCCGCCGCCGCTCGCAACGGAGAAGTACTTCTTACCGTTTTCCTGCGACCACTTTTTATAAGTTCCTGCAACAAGATGCTGGAAACGGACCGGGTTGGTGGAGTTTCCGGTGATGGAAACGTCAACGCCCTCGTGCTGCATGATTGCAACACCCTCGCGGACGTCGTTTGCGCCGTAGCATTTTACTGCTGCGCGTTCGCCGTCGGAGAATGGTCTTTCCTCAATCACGTTGAGTTTGTCGTTGAAGAAGTCGAAATCGGTCTTCACATAGGTAAAGCCGTTAATTCTCGAAATAACATAGGCGGCGTCCTTGCCGAGGCCGTTCAAAATGATTCTGAGCGGTTCTTTGCGGGCGCGGTTCGCAGTGCGGGCAATGCCGATTGCACCTTCCGCGGCGGCAAAGGATTCGTGACCTGCTAAGAAAGCAAAGCACTTGGTCTCATCGCGCAGAAGCATTGCGCCGAGGTTGCCGTGGCCGATACCAACTTTTCTTTGTTCGGCAACAGAACCCGGGATGCAGAAGCATTCAAGTCCAAGGCCGATTTTTTCGGCGGCTTCGGCAGCGGATTTAACACCTGTTTTGAGTCCGATTGCGCAGCCGACTGTATAAGCCCAGGTTGCGTTTTCAAATGCGATGGGCTGTACGCCCTTGACAATTTTATCAACATCGATTCCTTTTGAAGTGCAAAGGTCGCGGGCTTCTTCGAGACTGCCAAGGCCATACTCGGCAAGACACTTCTCTATCTTGGCAATTCTTCTCTCTTTGCCTTCAAATTTAACATCGTTAGCCATATAGTTTAGTCCTCCTTCTTATGGTCTTTATTATTCTTCACGCGGGTCGATATATTTCGCCGCGTTGTCGAAACGGCCGTATTGGCCGATATTCTTCTTGTAAGCTTCGTCAGGGCTCTTGCCGTGGCGGATATCTTCAAGCATTTTGCCAAGCTTGACAAACTGGTAGCCGATGACTTCATCATTCTCATCAAGAGCGGTTTTTAAAACATAGCCCTCTGCCATTTCCATGAAACGCACACCCTTGAGCTTGGTGCTGTACATGGTGCCGATTTGGGAACGAAGTCCCTTGCCCAAATCCTCAAGTCCTGCGCCGATTGGCAGGCCGCCCTCGGAGAAGGCAGTCTGGCTGCGACCGTAAGCCAGTTGCTTAAAGATTTCTCTCATGGCAACGTTGATGGCGTCGCAGACCAAGTCAGTATTAAGGCATTCAAGCAATGTTTTGCCCGGCAGAATCTCAGCAGCCATAGCAGCGGAGTGGGTCATGCCGGAGCAGCCGATGGTTTCAACAAGAGCTTCCTCAACAATGCCCTCTTTTACGTTAAGAGTAAGCTTGCAGGCGCCCTGCTGCGGAGCGCACCAGCCAATACCGTGGCTCAGACCGGAAATATCTTTGATTTCATAAGATTTTACCCATTTGCCCTCTTCCGGGATGGGTGCCGGGCCATGATTTGGGCCCTTGGTAACTGTACACATTCTTTCCACTTCTGGGGAATAATTCATATCGGTACTCCTTTCGGTTTTAGTATCCTTTGGTTTAACCAACATACAAACTCATTATAGAGCATTTTTCGCCTTTTATCAATAGTATCATGCCCAGATAATTAATAATTTAACAACTTGGTGGGTGCTGATTTTTTACACGTGGGATATTGTACAAAATTCGCCCAATATAGCCAATATTTTACATTAATTCTTGCATTTCCCTTAAAAACATGTTACTCTTTTTAAGAATTAAATAATGTCGATTGTTGCGTATCCACTGATTCGCGTCAATTGACAATGCTTGAGGAGGCATTCAAATGGAGCCGCAGACAAACGAATACAAAAATCCGGCTGTGTATGAGAACACGGCACCGCTCTCTATCGGCAACTATGTTGTTATGATGATCGTCGGTGGAATCCCGCTTGTTGGGCTGATTATGATGCTAATCTGGGCGTTCAGCGGCAATACCAACAGGAACAAGCAGAACTATGCCCGTGCGGTATTGATTATGATGCTGGTCGTCGTTGTGCTCGGCGTGATTTTCAGCGGAAGCATTCTTGCGCTGTACACATCATCAGCTTTAGCGCAAAAATCCTAATAATTTGCATAAAGAAACGGCGGACACGGCTCCGCCGTTTCTTTATGATTGCGAAGCATTTACAATACCAAAGTTCATGAATTATTCTTTATTTTTGCAATGCTGTATGGTATACTGATGTTTGTATGTAATACTAATTCCTTTCTGGAAGCAATGGAACTATTTTACTTCTCCTACGCCGCAGGCGGGGGAGGAGTAAGCCTTTCATTTAAACTGTTATAAACAGGAATATAGTATAAAATCTATTATGTCAACGATATTTTGAGGTGACTTATATGAATAATATTCTAGCTGCATTTTTTGGAAATTACAGCAGGCGCGAGGTCAAACGCGTCCAGCCGATCTGTGATGCCGTGCTTGCACTGGAGGACAAATACAAGAAGATGTCTGAGAGTGAGCTGAAGGCTCAGACCCCCGCGTTAAAAGAGCGTCTTGCGAACGGGGAAAGTCTCGACGATATTTTGCCCGACGCGTTTGCGGTTTGCCGCGAAGCTTCCACCCGTGTTTTGGGGATGCGCCACTTTCCCGTACAGATTATCGGCGGGATTGTGCTCCATCAGGGCCGTATCAGTGAGATGAAGACTGGTGAAGGTAAAACGCTGGTTGCCACCCTGCCTGCCTATTTAAACGCGCTTTCCGGGAAAGGCGTTCATGTGGTTACCGTCAATGATTACCTTGCGCGCCGCGACTCTGAGTGGATGGGCAAAGTTTACCGCTACCTCGGCCTGAGTGTCGGTCTGATCGTTCATGATTTGGAGAACGAGGAACGCAAGGAAGCCTATGAAGCGGACATCACCTATGGTACCAACAATGAGTACGGATTCGACTATCTGCGTGATAACATGGTGATTTATAATGAGAACAAGGTTCAGCGCGGCCACAATTATGCCATCGTGGATGAGGTGGACTCCATCCTCATTGATGAAGCGAGAACCCCGCTGATTATTTCCGGTCAGGGCGATAAATCCACTGATCTGTATACGATTGCCGACCATTTTGCCAAAACACTGAGAATGGTGAAGGTTGCGGAGCTGAATGACAAAGAGGACAATGACGAACTTTATCAGGATGCCGACTATATCGTGGATGAAAAGGCCAAAACCGCCACACTTACCCAGTCCGGTGTAAAGAAAGCCGAATCCTTCTTCAAAATTGACAATCTGACCGACGCCGACAACATTACGATTCAGCACCATGTAAATCAGGCAATCAAGGCGCGCGGCGTGATGCAGAACGACATTGACTATGTGGTCAAAGACGGCGAAGTCATCATCGTTGACGAGTTTACAGGCCGCTTAATGTTAGGCCGCCGCTACAACGAGGGTCTTCATCAGGCGATTGAGGCAAAAGAGGGCGTAAAAGTCGCCCATGAAAGTAAAACACTCGCCACCATCACCTTCCAGAATTACTTCCGCCTTTACGCGAAATTATCCGGTATGACCGGTACAGCAATGACCGAAGAGGAAGAATTCAGCGAGATTTACAAGCTTGATGTAGTTGAAATTCCAACCAACAAGCCGATGATTCGTAAGGATTTGCCGGATGTGGTCTATAAGACGGAAAAGGCGAAATTCAATGCCGTGATCGACGATATTGTTGAACACCATGAAAGCGGGCAGCCAGTTCTGGTGGGTACGATTTCCATTGAGAAATCAGAGGAACTGAGTGTGCTGCTGCACAAACGCGGTGTGAAACATGAAGTCCTGAATGCAAAATACCATGAAAAAGAAGCGGAAATTGTCGCTCAGGCAGGTCATAAGGGTGCGGTTACCATCGCAACCAACATGGCCGGACGTGGTACCGATATCGTACTTGGCGGTAACAGCGAGTACATGGCTAAATCCGAGATGCGCCGGATGCAGTTCACCGAAGAATCGATCAGCGAATCTACGGCATACGCCGAGACGACGGACGAAGAAATTTTAAATGCCCGCAAAACCTTTGCGGAATTAAATGAAAAATACAAGGCACAGATTAAACTGGAAGCCGAAGAAGTCAAAAATGCCGGCGGCATTTACATCATCGGTACGGAGCGCCATGAATCCCGCCGTATTGACAATCAGCTGCGCGGCCGTTCCGGTCGTCAGGGCGACCCCGGTATGAGCCGATTCTATATTTCGCTTGAGGACGACCTCATGCGTCTGTTCGGCGGCGAGCGCATCAACAATTTGATGGAACGCCTCAAAGTGGATGAAAATACGCCGATTGAAAACAAGATGCTTTCCAACACCATCGAAGGTGCCCAGCGCAAGATTGAAGGACGCAACTTCGGCATTCGTAAAAATGTGCTCCAGTTCGACGACGTTATGAGCCGTCAGCGTGAAATCATGTACGGCCAGCGCGACCAGGTGCTGAACGGGGAGAACATCAAGGATCAGGTCATGAAGATGATTGAGCAGGCAATCGAGGCGCAGGTCAATCAGCATATGCCGGAAGCGGCGCTGCGCGATGACTGGAACTTCAAGGGCTTGCGCGACCATTATATGGGCTGGCTCATTACTCCGGAGGATTTGATTTACACCAACGATGAAGTGGAACGGCTGGAGCCGGGCTTCATAAAGGATGAACTGTATAAAAAGGCGACGGAACTGTATGAAAAGCGCGAGGAGCAATTCGGCGAAGAAATTGCCCGCGAACTCGAGCGTGTGGTTCTGCTGAAAAATGTTGATGCCGAGTGGATGGATCATATCGACGCGATGGAAGAACTGCAAAAGGGAATCCGTCTGCGCGCTTACGGTCAGCACGACCCGGTTGTCGAGTATCGTTTAGAGGGCTTTGAAATGTTTGACGCGATGATCGCAACCATCCGCGAGAACACTGCCCGCATGATGCTCACTGTTCAGCTTCGTACCCAAGAGGAACCCAAGCGTGAGCAGGTTGCCACGCCGACCGCAACCAACGCCGATGACGGAAGCGAAGTAAACCGCACCATCCGCAAAGGCAAAAAGCCCGGACGCAACGACCCCTGCCCGTGTGGCAGTGGTAAAAAATACAAAAAGTGCTGCGGTAAAGACGAATAAGCAATCAATTAAGGGGCTTCACAGAATGCGAAAACATTTTGTGAAGCCCCTTAACTTTTCAGATGAGAAATCTTAGAAGTAATGAGAATTGATTAAGTCATGCTTTTGTAAAATAATCCAACTGATCTATTTCTAACCTTAGGTCTTTAATTGTTTGCTTTTTATCTAAATCGCTGTTCCTATATTTTATTATTGACTTTCTTACACACTCTCGTAGGTATAAAATATCCCCATTATCTATAGTTGCATTATTTCCATCATGGACAAAATTAGAGCGTTTTTTATATAAATCGCTTAAAATTCTATAGCACTCTTGACGGCTTTTCTGACCAATATGTAAAAATAACGCACAACGCTTAGATAATCGTTCTTTCTTAGCTTGTTCGTTTTCTAAAAATAACATTTCTAAACAAGTAAATAAAAGCACGATTGATAGAGAATTGGGTTGGTGATAAGATAAATCATAAAATACAAAGCAATGATTCAAAAGACTATTTATTAGTGGTAATTTGCATTCTGATACAAATTTGTTAATTTCATCTACTTCAGCATCGGTGCAGTTAAACCTTGAGATTTCTTCTGTTGCTGTAGCTTCACCTATAGGAATAAGAGATAAATATGAATTGTCAGATCCCACCTTAATATTAATAGATAGTGTCTTAAAGCGCAGAGGAGACTCTTTAACGAATCTAATACATCTAATATCATTATCCAAATTAGATAATGCCTCATCACATATTTTAGAAAAGATTTCATCTAATTGCTGTGAATCATTATAAAAACTCATTTCTTTGAATGCACATACTACGTTTAAACTATCATCTATTCTGGCAGTCTCGTATTCACGCCTTAGTCCCATAGCGGAGGTATCGAATATTTTATCAAGATTATCAACACTTGGAATAAGTGACATCTTTTGAAATTGGTAGCCATTATTAAGTTTTATCTTTAACAAAGTTTCATTAGCTCCAAAGATAACAGCGCAAACTGTAGCATGAATTCTATCGATTCCCTTTGGGTCAGCATCCATATTTATGCCTGCCCTTCTACGGAATTTATAAGTCTGTTCACTAATGCAAATACTTTTACATTTAAGCCATCGTATTTACAATCTTGATTATACTCTAAAATCTTATCATATAAATGGCAAGATATCTTCATCGAAAGGGGGGGCAAGCAAAAATATATCTATATTTTGTCAGCCCCGTTTAACTTAAAAAATTGATTTATGTGTTTGCCGAAGATGCCTGCACAAGGCCTTGCATATAAGCAGACTGTGATGTATTAGATGAACTGATTAATTGTGCCAGCATCTGCTCAAGGTATTTAATATAATCGGTCTGTTCAGTATCTGTTGAGGTCGTCGCTGATGTGGTACTCGTCGAACTGGATGAAGAGGAAGCTGAGCTGACAGCAGACATAAGTGCCGAAAAGCTGTCGGTTCCATTTTTGCTGCCGGAACCGGAACCTGTGAGACTGTTCAGAATGCTTGATACGCTGCTTGAATCTGAGTTCAATGATTGCAATTGCTCAAGATATTGCTGATACAAATAGTCCGAATTTGATACTCCGTTAACAGAAGACATAAAATATCTCCTTTCATAAAAATAATATAATTTAATCCATTAAATTATATTCCTAAATTAGCCATTTTTCAACAAATATTTCATAAAAGAATAATATTAAATGAAACCTAAAAGAGATAGTCTGACAAAATGCAATTGCATTTTGTCAGACTATCTCGAATTGAATAAAGGAACTATACCGTTTTCGTCTGCGCGGTGCCGAGTGCCTTGATTAAATCAAAAATATAATTGCTGCCGCGGCTGATTAAGATTCCTGTGAGGATACTGCCGAGGTAGGGGACGGGGGTCTGCATTCCCGAAAGCGCGAGCAGGTCAACATGATAAGCGGCGGCGACCAGAACGCCGACCACAATGGAGATGAGCATCTGCCACTGGAATTTGCCGTTGACAAAAAACTCCTTGATATACGTGATAATGCCCTCGACGATAATCGATAAAAAAATCACCCCAAAATAATTCATTCCTTATCCTCCTAAAATTAGTTTCATGACAGCGGACACCAGTGCGCCCACCATGCCCGCGAGCAGGTAGATGACCATCGAATTCCAGCGGGTGCCGGAGACGCTTTCCAGTTGAACAATGCGCCTGTCATGGTTTGTAAGTTTTTCCTCATGGTTCTTGAGAATTTCACCCATCTTGATGTTGAGCTCTTCCAATTTTTGACTGCGCTTTTCGCACTCCTCCTGCTTTACATCGAGCTTTTCGATATCCTTTTGCTCACGCTGACAGCGTTCGTCTATCGTTTTCTGCCGCTGTTCACAGAGTTGTTCGTCCATCATGCCCATTGGTTATCCCTTTTTGTAGCCGTTTAATCCGGACTGCTTCATGATTTTCGGATAATCCCGGTAAGCAATGTCCAGATCGACCGCCGAACCGATTCCGTTTACTTTTCCGCTGCTGGAATACTGCCACATTCCGATTCCGTCGCGCCCCGGCGTATCGCTGTAATGCGCGAGCCACAGGTCAAACCGCTTCAGCCGTTCCATGTCGAGCCGGTTTTGAATCCAGTCGGGGTTGGAATACAGGCACACATAGTATCCTGCCTGTTCCACTCTGCTACAGAACGAAGTCACAATATCAGTCAGCGCTTCGCGACTCAAATTCGCCTGAGAACTGTCTTCCAGATCAAACGCCACAGGGTATCCGAACTGACAGCCTTTGATGATTTTCAGGAAGAAGTCTGCCTCCAGTTTTGCCTGCGCGGCGTTCTTCGCGTAGCTGTAATGATACGCGCCGCAGGGTAGCCCGGCCTTTTTTGCATTCAGGTAATTCTGACAAAATTTTTGGTCGGTCTGCACACTCGGATTTTCCCAGCCGTATCCGGTGCGTAACATGGCAAAACCGATTCCCGACGCCTTTACTTTTGCAAAATCCACATCCCCTTGATGGTGAGATACATCAATACCTTTTACACAATCCATAAACAACCTCCAGTTTTTAGATTTTATGAAAACTGTCCTTTCAGATATACATGATTTTAAATTTCTTATTTTCCCTTTAGAGGGAAAATAATCATAAAGAAAAAGTCTGCTGTGTTTTTAGAAAAAGTGGCACAAAAAAACGGCTTGCTTCTTTTCAGAAGTAAGCCGTTTATTCAGTGCATAAAGATGATTTTATTCTCCGAACATATTTTTAATCTTATCGAAAAAGTTCTTGCGCTTTTGGTAGTTCTTTTCTTCGGCGACGCTGTCAAATTCCTGCAAAATGGATTTCTGTTTTGCGGAAAGATTCTTTGGCACCTCAATGGTAATACGCACGAACTGGTCGCCGCGTCCGCGTCCGCTAAGGTGCGGGATTCCCTTGCCCTTTAGCTTGAACACATCGCCGGGCTGCGTTCCCTCGTGCACCGTATAGCTGACACGGCCGTCAATGGTTGGCACAACTACTTCCGCGCCAAGTGTCGCCTGCGTAAAGGTAATCGGCATCTCACACCAGACATCGTTGCCGCGGCGCTCAAAAATCGGATGCGGCCGCACATTCACAAAAACATGCAGATCACCGCCCGGGCCGCCGTTTGAACCTGCGTTTCCCTGTCCGCTGACATTGAGCACTTGTTCATTATCGATGCCGGCCGGAATATTGACCTCAATGGTCTTTTGTTTGCGCACTTTTCCGGAGCCCGCGCAGCTTTTGCAGGGGCTGTCAATCACCTTGCCGGAACCGCCGCAGCGGTCACAGCTTCTGGTGGTCTGCACTACGCCGAACGGGGTGCGCTGGTTAATGCGAACCTGCCCGGAGCCACCGCAGCTGGGGCAGCTTTTCGCGGAAGTACCCTTTTGTGCGCCGCTTCCGCCGCAGTCAGGGCAGGACTCAATTTTATCGTATTCGATTGTCTTGGCGCATCCCTTGGCCGCTTCTTCAAAGCTTATGTTTACTACCGCTTCGGTGTCGCTGCCGCGCCGGGGAGCGTTCGGGTTAACTGAACGCGCGCCGCCGCCAAAGCCGCCAAAAAAGCTGTTGAATATGTCGCCCAGATCAATGTCTCCCGCAAACGGGCTGCCGCCGCCCGCTCCGCCGCCAAAGTTTGGGTCTACTCCGGCGTGACCAAACTGGTCGTAGCGCGCTTTCTTATCTTTGTCGGAAAGTACCTCATAAGCCTCGTTGACTTCTTTAAACTTTGCCTCAGCGGTTTTATCGCCCGGATTTAAGTCCGGGTGATATTTTTTAGCCAGCTTGCGGTAAGCTTTTTTAATTTCGTCATCAGTGGCATTTTTCGGCACGCCCATGACCTCATAGAAATCTCTTTTTTCAGCCAAACCAAATCACTCCTGAATAATACGCAATTAGCCTGCGGACGGAACTCCCTTTTCTGCGGTGTAAGCAGGAGTTGCGCCCGCAGGCGAAATTAGCATTTAGTTATATCTTATTATATTATATTACTTTTTACCCTGATCGTCTACATCTTTATACTCTGCATCGTAAACCGGGTTGCCGTTAGGGTCCTGAGCCGGTGCGCTGGCCTCACCCTGAGCAGGCTGCTGCGGAGCGGCTGCCTTATACAGTTTTTCGCTTACCGCGAACATTGCCTTTTGCAGTTCCTCGCTCTTGGTTTTCATGTCGCCGGCATTGTTGGCAGTAATTGCCTCCTTGAGCGAAGCGACCTTTGTATTCAAATCGGTCTTATCGGCCTCGTCAATCTTATCGCCGCTGTCCTTTAACAGTTTTTCAACCGCATAGCACATATTCTCGGCTTCGTTCTTCTGGTCGACTTCCTCACGGCGCTTCTTATCTTCTGCGGCGAACTTTTCTGCATTCTGTACCGCTTGGTTAATATCGTCTTTGCTCATGTTGGTGCTGGAAGTAATTGTGATCTTCTGTTCCTTGCCTGTACCCAAATCTTTAGCGGATACGTTTACGATGCCGTTTGCATCGATATCGAAGGATACTTCAATTTGAGGAATGCCGCGCGGTGCCGGAGCAATGCCGTCCAGTTTGAACAGGCCAAGTTCCTTATTGTCGCGGGCAAACTCACGCTCGCCCTGCAGCACGTTAACTTCAACCTGAGTCTGGCCGTCTGCCGCGGTAGAGAATACCTGACTCTTCTTGGTCGGAATGGTGGTGTTGCGCTCAATGATTTTTGTCATAACTCCGCCCATGGTTTCCACGCCGAGGGAAAGCGGAGTAACGTCGAGAAGAAGAAGACCTTCTACCTCGCC
>WSSedL1CaDRAFT_10001606_pt1 | contig 12860 bp, 9 predicted proteins | sample WetSurSL1Cattail_FD_9464 | JGI IMG/M metagenome (IMG submission 9464)
GGAAGGATATATCTATGTACGTGCTGAATATCCAATGGCAGTAAGCAGACTTAAAACAGCAATAGAACAGGCAAACGAATATGGTCTTTTAGGTGAGCACATTCTTGGAACCGATTTCAGCTTCTGTATACATATTAACAAAGGAGCCGGTGCTTTCGTATGCGGGGAAGGCAGTGCGCTGACTGCATCGATTGAAGGTAAACGCGGAATGCCAAGAGTGAAACCGCCGAGAACCGTTGAACAGGGTCTATTTGAGAAACCAACCGTATTAAATAACGTAGAAACTTTTGCAAATGTTCCGATCATTATGATAAAAGGTGCAGCTTGGTATAAGACGATCGGTCCGGAGAAGAGTCCGGGAACAAAAGCATTTGCATTGACAGGAAACATAGAAAATACAGGTCTGATTGAAGTACCCATGGGTACTACTCTAAGGGAAGTAATTTTTGATATCGGTGGTGGAATACGCGATGGTAAGGAGTTCAAAGCAGTGCAGATCGGTGGACCCTCCGGTGGGTGTCTCACCACGAAAGACTTGGATTTACCTCTTGACTTTGATTCCCTAAAAAAGGCAGGAGCTATGATTGGCTCAGGAGGTCTTGTGGTTATGGACGAAAACACGTGTATGGTTGAAGTTGCACGTTTCTTCATGAATTTTACCCAAAATGAATCCTGTGGAAAATGTGTGCCCTGTCGTGAAGGTACCAAAAGAATGCTTGCTATTTTAAATCGTATTGTGGAAGGGCAGGGAGAAGAAGGAGATATCGAGCTTCTTCTTGAACTTGCAGATACCATTTCTGCAACGGCACTCTGCGGTCTTGGTAAATCGGCACCCTTCCCGGTTGTCAGTACAATAAAGAATTTTCGAAAAGAATATGAAGCGCACATTTATGATAAATACTGTCCAACCGGCAACTGCCGGAAACTTAAGAAGTTATCGATTGATTCGGCGCTGTGTAAGGGGTGTACCAAATGTACCAAGGTCTGTCCGGTCGGAGCTATCTCCGGTAAGGTAAAGGAAACGTTTGTGATTGATGAAGTACATTGTATCAAATGTGGCGCTTGTGTAACTGCTTGCCCGTTCCATGCAATCAGTTAATAAATCACCGTTGATAGAGGCATTTAGTGGAGGTTAATTTATGGATAAGAAAGATAGTATGACAATTGATGGAATACCTGTTGGGATAGACGGGGAGAAAAACCTTCTGGAACTGATTCGTAAGGTTGGAATAAAAATGCCGACCTTCTGTTACCATTCCGAGCTATCCGTATACGGTGCATGCCGTATGTGCATGGTAGAGAATGAATGGGGCGGGATTGATGCTGCATGTTCCACAATTCCGAAAGACGGGATGAATATAAAAACAAATACAGATAGACTTCGCAGATATCGCAAAAACATTCTTGAACTTTTACTTGCTAACCACTGTCGTGACTGTACGACCTGTAGTAATAACGGGAAATGTAAGCTTCAAGATCTTGCGTTGCGTTTTAATATTACGGGAGTCCGGTTTCCGAATACAGCGGCACAACCCTTAATTGACGATTCCTCCGTTTGTATTACACGCGATGCGCATAAATGTATTCTTTGCGGTGACTGTGTAAGAATGTGCAATGAAATACAAAACGTTGGAGCAATTGATTTTGCACACAGAGGATCTAAAATGACAATCAGTACTGCATTTGAAATCCCGATTGCTCAGTCGCCGTGTGTTGGATGCGGGCAATGTGCAGCGGTTTGCCCTACCGGAGCAATTGTTGTTAAAAATGATACTCAAAAGGTTTGGGAAGCATTGGAGAATTCTGATACAAAGGTTACAGTCCAAATTGCTCCTGCCGTACGTGTCGGACTTGGCAAGAAAATGGGAATGAATGAAGAAGAAAATGCAATGGGGAAGATCGTAGCAGCCCTTCGACGAATCGGGTTTGATGAAATCTATGATACCAGTACAGGTGCGGATCTTACCGTTTTGGAAGAAGCAGGTGAGTTGACACAGCGCCTTGGGAAGGAAAAGAGTATTCCTCTATTTACTTCGTGTTGCCCTGCCTGGGTACAATATTGTGAAAAAAATTACCCGGAGCTTTTACCGAATGTATCTACTTGTCGGTCTCCTATGGAGATGCTGGCATCCATCGTAAAGGATCAGTCCTCCACTTCTGCACGCTGTCATGTTCATGTAGCAGTCATGCCCTGTACTGCGAAGAAGTATGAGGCAGCAAGAGAAGAATTTAAGATAGAGGGAAAGCCAAATGTTGATTATGTTATAACAACGCAGGAACTAATTTTGATGATTAAAGAAGCAGGTATCGTCTTTAACGAACTCGAACCCGAAGCAGTTGACATGCCCTATGGCACAATGACAGGTGCAGGTATGATCTTTGGTGTAAGCGGTGGAGTTACTGAGGCGGTCCTTCGAAGGCTTTCTTCCGATAAGTCGAAGACAGCATTGATGTCTATAGCCTTTCAGGGAGTGCGAGGTAGGAACGGTGTTAAGGAAACAACCATTATGTATGCTGAGAAAGAAGTCAAAATCGCAGTAGTCAGCGGACTTAAAAATGCCAGCGACTTGATTGAGAAGATGAAGGCCGGAGATCATTATGATTTTGTTGAAGTCATGGCGTGTCCCGGTGGCTGTATCTGTGGTGCCGGTCAGCCCTTTGCGCAGGAAAAAGCAAGAGATAGCAGAGGAAAAGGATTATATGCAGCAGACAAGCTGTGTACAATCAAATTTGCGGAAGAGAATCCGTTGATTATGCCCTTATATCAGGGGATTTTAAAAGGCAGAGTACACGAACTTCTACATGTGGATTATCTACAAGGGAAGGGGCATGAATGATATGATTACCATCAGCGTTTGTGTGGGTACTTCCTGTCACCTGAACGGTTCCTATAATGTGCTGCAGATATTCCAACAGTTAACGGAGCAATATTCAATTCATGATCAAATCGATTTTAAAGCCTGCTTCTGCAGGAAGGAATGCCAAAATCACGGAGTTTCGATCTCGATAGACAAGGATAACTTCCGAGTTACATCGGAAGAGGCAGATGCATTTTTTAAAAAAGAAATTCTAAAAAAATGCAATAATCAGTGAAGAGGTGAAAATTCATGAATATTTACATCTGCGTTGGCAGTTCCTGTCATCTCAAAGGTTCCTATGACATTATTGAGTTGATGAAAAAGGCAATATCAGAACATCATCTGGAAGATAAGATTATCCTGTCGGCATCTTTTTGCCTGGGACGTTGTACGGACGGAGTATCGGTAAAAATTAATAGCGATATTGTTTGCGGAGTGTCCAAGGATAATTTTACTGAATTTTTTAATAGTAATATTCTTACCAAGTTCTGAAATAAGGATGGAGGATAAGTGTGAAATGGTTTTTCAAATCTTTCACTCGAAAAGTTTGTGCCTGCGTAATCCTCGGCGCAAACTTATATGCGCAGAAAGCATGCGCAGAAATGGAGAAAAACATGAATCATTACATACAGCTTAAAAAATCAAATTGCAAGAACTGCTATAAATGTATTCGCCATTGTCCGGTAAAATCCATTCGCTTTTCAGAGCATCAGGCCCATATCATGAAGGAACAGTGCATCTTATGCGGAGAATGCTTTGTCGCATGTCCACAGGACGCAAAGCAAATACGAAATGATACTGCGTTGGTAAAAGATATGATTGCTTCCGGTAAACCCGTATATGTAAGTATAGCCCCTTCATTTGTCGCGAATTATGACGAAGCTGATATTGATACAATGTCAAAAGCTCTAAAAAAACTTGGTTTTGCGGAGGTTGAAGAAACAGCAATCGGCGCTGTTATTGTTAAAAAACAATATGAGGGAATGATATTATCGGGTGAAACTAAGACTATAATTTCTTCCTGCTGCCATACGGTAAATACACTGATACAAAAATATTATACGGAAGCAATTCCTTATCTGGCTAAAGTGATCTCGCCCATGCAGGCACACGGAACCATACTCAAAGAACAACACCCCGATGCTTATATTGTGTTTATCGGACCATGTATTTCCAAAAAAGAAGAAGCGGACCAGTATCCGGGAATTATAGATTGCGTATTAACTTTTGAGGAATTGTCAGGATGGTTGAAGGAAGAGAATATTATTATAGAGCCTTCAGAGGTAAAAACTGCATCTGAGACCGGAAGAAGCAGACTTTTCCCCATTCCCGGCGGTATCATACGTTCTATGCTGCGACAAAAAGAAGAATATGATTATATTGCAATTGACGGAATTGATAATTGCATCCGAGCGATTGAGAGTGTTATTAGCGGAAATATTTCAAATTGCTTTATCGAAATGTCTGCTTGTGCCGGTAGCTGTATCGGCGGACCGGCGATGGATAAAGAGAAGAAGATGCGAATATCTGATTATATCCGGATTAATCATTATGCAGGAGAAAAAGATTTTATCGTGAAGACTCCCTTGGATGATTTATTGGTAAAACGTTTTGCGTGTCATATAAGTAACGGACAGATACCCGGAAGCATTACCATCAATGAAATACTGGCGAAAATGGGGAAGGCAAATCCCGAGCAGGAACTCAATTGCGGAAGCTGTGGGTATAATACTTGTCGAGAGAAAGCAATCGCAGTATATCAGGGGAAAGCTGATCTTACCATGTGCTTACCCTTTTTAAAAGAAAAAGCAGAAAACTTCTCTGATAATATAATTTGTAATATGCCAAATGGAGTAATTGTATTAAATGAAGAACTTGAAATTCAACAAATTAACCGTGCCGCAAGGCAAATTTTAAATATTCCGAATCATATGTATATGATAGGTGAACCGATCATACGTAATGTAAATCCCGCATTCTATTGTGAGGTATTAACAACCAAGCGTAATATAAGAGACAGATTAACATATTTAGAGGATTATCAAAAATATATAGAAGAGACGATAATTTACGACAAAACTTATCATATTATTATCAGTATTATGAAAGATGTCACGGTTGAGGAAAAATCCAAGCAAAACAAAGAAAAAGTTAATAAACAGACGGTTCAGATAGCTGATAAGGTGATAGAAAAGCAAATGCGTGTTGTTCAGGAAATAGCCTCCCTGCTGGGAGAGACAGCCGCTGAGACGAAGATCGCACTGACTAAGCTAAAGGAGAGTATGTATCATGAATAGCCATTGTACCGATGCCGGGTATATCAGCGTCAATAAATACGGAGAATTGTTGTGTGGCGATCATGTTGAGATTGCGGAAGGAGAGGACAATTCCATAGTAATGGTGTTGGCTGATGGTTTAGGAAGCGGGGTGAAAGCTAACATTTTATCAACCCTGACCTCTAAAATCATTTCCACAATGATTGCAAATGATATGTCAATTGAGGATTGTGTTGCTACAGTTGCCTCTACTCTTCCCGTATGTGAATTAAGGGGAATTGCTTATTCCACCTTTACAATTATACATGTGACCAATAATAGAACTGCTGAAATAATACAATATGATAATCCACATGTTATCCTACTGCGTGATGGCATTCACTGCGAGTATGAAATGAAGAGTGAAAAGATCGGAGATAAAACAATCTTACAGTCTAAAATAGATTTACTTCCAGGTGATGTTCTTGTGGCATTGAGTGACGGTGCCGTGTATGCCGGTGTCGGAAAAGCGTTTAACTTTGGTTGGCAAAGACAAAATATTATAGAATTTCTTGAGGCAACGTATGAAAAAATGTTTTCCCCTAAGACGCTTTCTACAATTCTTCTTGAACAGTGTATTAATCTGTATGGAGGAACTCCCGGCGATGATACTACCATTGCAGCTGTAAAAATAAAAAAAAAGGAGTATATCAATCTGTTGATTGGTCCACCCTCAAAGCCGGATGACCTTGATTCTATGATGTCAAAGTTTTTTAAGACAGAGGGGAAGCATATCATATGCGGGGGCACAACTTCAACGCTGGCAGCATGTTTTCTTGGAAAAGAACTAAAGACAAATCTGGAGTATCAAAATAGTGATATTCCTCCAACTGCGGAGATCGAGGGTGTCGATCTTGTGACAGAGGGAGTCATTACGATTAACCGAGTCTTAAATTATGCAAAAAACTATCTGGAGGATAATGCCTACTATATTCAATGGTGTTATCAAAAGGATGCTGCATCAGACATAGCAAAGTTGTTATTTGAAGCAGCTACAGACATTAATTTTTTTGTTGGAAGGGCTATTAATCCGGCACATCAAAATCCGAATCTTCCCATTAACTTTAGCATTAAAATGCGTTTGATTGATGAACTATCAGAATGCCTTGAAAAAATGGGAAAGAAAATCAATGTTCATTATTTTTGAAAATTATAAAAGAGCTAAGTGGGGTTGATATGATCCCGCTTAGCTCTTTTTCCTAACGAAAGAGATGGAAGTTAATTAATAATTGATATGAAAGAACTTAACCGTTTCATTAAGACTCGCAGCAATCTCTTTGTTCGTTTTCGCCTGCTCAAGTACCTCATTTGTCATGTGGAAGATGGAGGTGGACTTTTCTGCAATTTCGGAGGAGCCCTTCGCTCCTTCTTGGGAAGCGACAGTAACCTCATCAATGGCTTTTCGAATGTAGGTTATAGATTCATTTAAATGACCGGCCGATGTTTTGATACCGGATACCATTTCTTCTACGATGCCGGCATCATTATGATATTGTTCTCCGGTCTGAACCAGAAAACCATAATCCTTGATTACCTTGGTGTCAACAAAATTCAAAAGTAGCTTTGAATCACTTACAATTTCCTCAACAGTTAATGATATGTCATTTGATATTTCATCGATCTGTGACACGGCCTTTTTTGAATTTTGCGCTAGGGTAGCAATTTCACTGGCAACAACAGCGAACCCTTTACCTGCTTCTCCTGCTCGTGCCGATTCGATGGAAGCATTTAAGGCAAGTAAGTTGGTCTGGGCAGTAATATCTAAAATGGTTTTAGATAGCACCTTAATCTCATGAATGGCGGCAGTTCGTTCGATAGAGTGTCTTAATCTTGAATTAGCATTGTTGTACATTTCGATTGCAGTTTTCTGTGATTCGAGAGCTACCTTCTTTAGATCTTCCGCTCTTTCTTTGATTTCAATAGCAAGTTTCTGCCCGTCCGCTGCTTTATCCGTAACATGTCCGATTTCTTCTTCAATCGATATTGAGGTTGCACTCATCTCTTCGGTCGAAGCAGCGGTCTCTTCCATACCGGCGGACAATTCCTGCGTCGTAGCAGAGATGTTTTCTACATCATGATATACATTACCTGCACCCTCGGACAGTATAAGCGAGGAATCGCTGATCTGATCGGTTGACGCTTTGATAGAGAGAATAATGTTCTTGATCTTTTCCTGCATACTATGGAAGGACCTTATGATATCACCAACCTCATCCTTACGTTTAAAACTATTACCCTGGAAGATGATATTAAAGTCGCCGTTTTCCAGACGCTGCAAGTCCTTTTTAATAACCCCGTAGGCTTTAGCAATATAGCATCCCAGTAAATATGCAATAACAGAGCCTACTACTAGAAAGATAGCTAAAAAAATGGCTGTGGATATCATAGCATCATTGATTTTTTGGTTAACTACATCGGCATAAATACCAACAAACCACATTCCAATCACGGCGCCGGTATTATCTTTAATCGGTACATAGTAAGTGTCTGCTTTTTTACCGGCAACTTCGACAGTTCCCTGAAAGTCTTCGCCACTTTTTAGTACTTTATCTAAAACCTCTCCGGAAGCCGGTGTTCCTATTTTGCGCATGCCGCTTTCATCTTTCACCGTTGTAGAAATACGGGTATCACCGGCAAATATGGTGGCTAAAATTCCGGAATCTTTCTCTAATTGATCAACAACCTCAAAATCATCATTTATCTGTGATTCACCCTTTAATAACGTAGTACCGTCAATGCTCCAGTCACCCGGATATTTGGCATCTAATAAGGATAGACCAATGGCGGAATAATTCTTGAGCTCCTTTGTGGTTTCATCGTCGACTAAATTTGTTATTTTAATCTTGATTAGAATCGTGGAAAATGCAATAATGGCTAATAGAAGCAAATTCAGTGCAATAGTTACTTTCCATTTGATTTTCATAATTTCATCCTCTCGAGTAATGATTAGTGTATATCTTACATATAATTTAATTTAATTCGACTATTATTATAACATATTGCGAAAACAATGTGAATGGTATATTAATATCATGAAAAATGTAAAAAATAGTATACATTCAAATAAATTAATTCAAAATATTTGAATGTATACTATTTTAGGAGCATTTATATATATAATTTAACAAATAATAGTACAAATGATAAAATCATATAATAGAAATAAAAAAGGAGGATTGTCTAATGACAATCCTCCCCAAAATTCATAAATTAAAATCTGATTATTTATTTATACTTCTCTTAACATAAGTAGTATGAAGAAGCTCATGAGCTTTATGGCTGCCCGGTTTGCCGAGATAATCATCATAGAGAGCCTTAATTGCAGGATTTTCATGAGATTTTCTGAGAGGCATTGAAGCATCCAGGTTATAAAGAGCTTTTGCACGCTCAGCCCTTATATCTGTAAAGTTTCTAACCGTTGCAGGCTGCTGAGGTTGTCCGCCGCCGTTTACACAGCCACCGGGGCATCCCATAATCTCAATAAAGTGATAGCTCTTCTTACCTGACTTCACATCTTCAAGAAGCTCTCTTGCATTTGCAAGGCCGGAAGCCACTGCTACATTGATATCTAGGCCGGCTACATGGTAAGTAGCTTCCTTGATACCCTTGATACCTCTAACCTCTGTAAAATCAAGACTGGGAAGCTCTTTGCCGGTTAATACTTCAACGGCTGTTCTAAGGGCTGCTTCCATAACACCGCCGGTAGCACCAAAGATTACAGCGGCACCGGTGGAGCGACCAAGCGGATCATCAAAATCTTCGTCCGGAAGGGATAAGAAGTTAAGACCTACGCGTTCAATCATTCTTGCAAGTTCACGTGTTGTGATTGAGATATCAACATCGGGAACTCCCGCTGCGTCTTGATCATCTCTTCCGATCTCAAACTTTTTAGCGGTACAAGGCATTACACTGATAGAAACAATTTTCTTGGGGTCAATGCCGTTCTTTTCAGCATAGTATGTCTTTAAAATAGAACCGAACATTTGCTGAGGAGATTTACAGCTTGATAAATTCGCTAACATATCAGGATAGTAGTGCTCACAGTATTTAATCCAACCGGGTGAACAGGAAGTGATTAATGGCAATACACCGCCGTTGTTGATTCTGTCAAGTAATTCTGTTGCCTCCTCCATAATGGTAAGATCGGCTGAAAAATCGGTATCAAATACCTTATTAAAGCCTAAGCGGCGAAGAGCAGCAACCATCTTGCCCTGTACATTGGTGCCAATCGGAAGGCCGAAGGCTTCACCAAGTGCGGCACGAACTGCAGGAGCGGTTTGTACGATTACGTATTTATCTGTATCGGCAAGAGCTTTAAATACGTCATCTGTGTAATCCTTCTCCATCAATGCGCCGGTAGGACATACTGCGATACACTGTCCACAAGATACACAGCTAGTCTCGCCGAGACCCATGTCAAAGGCACTGGAGATATTGGTTGAAAAACCACGTTCGTTTGCACCGATAACGCCGATGCCCTGAGTGTTCTCACAGACAGCGGAGCAACGTCTGCAAAGAATGCACTTATTATTGTCACGATACATATGTGCGGAGGATGAATCGATCTCGTATTTAGTACGAGCGCCATCATAAAGACCTTCGTCCTCAACCTTAAGATCCTTACAAAGCTTCTGAAGCTCACAATTACCACTGCGGATGCAGGATAAACATTTTCTGTCATGATCGGATAAAATAAGTTCTAAGGTCTTTTTGCGGGAATCAAGTACCTTAGGGGAATTTGTTATAACTTCCATGCCCTCATTTACAGGATACATACAGGAAGCAACAAGGCTTCTGGCCCCTTTCACTTCTACGACACAGATACGACAGGCACCAATTTCGTTGATACCCTTTAAGTAACAAAGGGTAGGAATATCAATATGGGCAAGCTTAGCGGCTTCCAGGATAGTGGAACCCTTAAGCGCTTCAACCGGCATACCATTTATTTTAATATTAACAGTTTCCATTACTAACCTCCATCTTCATATAGATTAGAAAAGTCATAATTAGACTTTACATGTATACAGGTCTTATGCTATTTCTTAGAAATTGCATCGAATTTACATTTCTCCATACAAGCACCGCATTTAATACATTTACTCTGATCGATAATATGAGTTTCCTTAACTTTGCCTGTAATTGCATTATTCGGACATACTCTGGAACATAAGGTACATCCTTTACATTTATCAGCATCAATAGTATAGGAAAGAAGAGCCTTACATACTCCTGCCGGACATTTTTTATCGACAACATGAGCAAGATATTCATCCTTGAAATAGCGAAGGGTTGATAACACGGGGTTCGGTGCCGTCTGACCAAGGCCGCAAAGAGCATTATCCTTGATATAATAGCAAAGCTCCTCTAACTTATCGAGGTCTTCCAGGGTTCCTTGTCCGTTCGTAATCTTTTCTAGGATTTCGTGAAGACGTTTTGTACCGATACGGCAAGGTGTACATTTACCGCAGGACTCATCAACCGTAAACTCAAGAAAGAACTTGGCAATATCAACCATACAGTTGTCTTCATCCATTACAATGAGACCGCCGGAGCCCATCATAGAACCGATGGAAATTAAATTATCATAATCAATCGGAATATCAAAGTGTGAGGCAGGGATACATCCGCCGGACGGACCGCCTGTCTGTGCAGCCTTGAATTTCTTGCCGTTCGGGATACCACCACCGATTTCGTCGATGATTTCACGAAGGGGCGTACCCATCGGGATTTCTACAAGCCCGGTATTGTTAATCTTACCACCAAGAGCAAATACTTTGGTTCCCTTTGATTTCTCGGTACCCATCGAGGAAAACCATTCAGCACCGTTTATGATGATCTGAGGGATGTTAGCATAGGTTTCTACGTTATTTAAAATAGTAGGCTTCTGGAATAGACCCTTCTGAGCGGGGAACGGAGGACGAGGACGAGGTTCGCCACGATTACCTTCGATGGAAGTCATAAGTGCTGTTTCCTCACCACAAACGAATGCGCCTGCACCAAGTCTTAAATCAATATCAAAATCAAAGCCGGTGTCAAAGATATTTTTTCCTAATAAACCATATTCTCTTGCTTGTCCGATAGCTATCTTAAGACGTTCAACAGCAATCGGGTACTCAGCACGTACATAGATATAGCCTTGAGTTGCGCCGATTGCATAACCTGCAATTGCCATAGCCTCAAGTACTACATGAGGATCACCCTCGAGTACGGAACGATCCATGAAGGCACCCGGGTCACCTTCGTCAGCGTTACAGCAGACATATTTTTGATCTGCTTCATTTCCCCTGGCAAGCTTCCACTTTAAGCCGGTAGGAAAACCACCGCCGCCACGGCCACGTAGACCACTGTCTAAGATGGTTTGTATAACCTGATCTGGAGTATATTCTGTTAATACCTTACCAAGAGCCTCATAACCGTTAGTACCGATATATTCATCAATATTCTCGGGATTGATAACACCACAGTTACGAAGTGCTATTCTGTGTTGCTTCTTATAGAAGTTAGTATCATTAAGAGATTTCAAGCCGCCATCTGTAACCATCTCCGTGTAAATAAGACGACTTACGATACGACCCTTTAATAAATGCTCAGATACGATTTCCGGAACATCTTCTTCTTTAACCATGGTATAGAAGGTCGCTTCCGGGTAAATGATTACAATCGGTCCTAATGCACAGAGTCCGTGACATCCTGTCTGTACTACGGAAACCTCTGTGGAAAGACCATTTTTCTTGATTTCTGACTTTAGTGACTCGATGATTTTAGTACTTCCTGAGGAAGTACATCCGGTACCACCGCAAACCAATACGTGTGAACGATACATAATGTGTCCTCCTCCAGATTAACCGAGTACTTCGGCAATCGTATATTTTGCAATTACCTGACCGCGAATTAAGTGCTGTTCTACCACTTCATTTGCCTTTTCAGGAGTCATCTTTACATAAGTTACTTTTTCCTTACCGGGTTCTAATATCTCAACAATCGGCTCGAATTGACATAGACCGATACATCCGGTCTGTATAACAGCTACATTTGTAAGACCTTTTGTCTGAACAGCATCGGCGAGTGCGGTAAGTACAGGTCTTGCACCACTTGCGATACCACAGGTAGCCATACCTACAATAACACGGGTCTGATCACTGGATTCGCTTCGAATTCCAATCTGACCCTGCATCTTTTCTCTGATTGCTTTAAGCTCTTCTAGAGATTTCATGCCTTATCCTCCTTATTAACTAAATAATTTATGTTACGTTGGTAGGAGGATATACCCTCCCTTATTAACTAAATAATTTATGTTGCGTTGGTAGGAGGATATACCTCCCCTTTTTGATGCTAATATTATAACTGACCAAATTTATTTTCCCTGTTATATGTTCTTCTAAACCTGATATCCCCCGTCTGTTTCTCTTTGGTTTTCCTCCAAATAGGCTTTTATATAAGACGATACCTCCGGGGAATTAAGCGGCACATCGTTAAGAATTTCACGAAATTCCCTAGTATCCAGTATGAACTGATTACCATCAAACTCGTAGGTGTAAACGAAATCAATCTGAGTATTCAAGGTTATTAAGGTGTGAATTGTGCTGTTCATGTCACCTAACGGCATACGGTCGATATGGGACAATTGAAACACTGCTGTTACATCGGTTCCTTTTCCTACCGTGGAGACTATATCAAAGGATCCCCC
>WSSedL1CaDRAFT_10001607_pt1 | contig 12830 bp, 11 predicted proteins | sample WetSurSL1Cattail_FD_9464 | JGI IMG/M metagenome (IMG submission 9464)
TTGAAGTCAAAGCTACCGGTGGAAATACCCGCTTAGGTGGCGATGATTTTGACGAACGGGTCGTAACCTGGATGGCGGAACAATTTAAAAAGGAAAACGGTATCGACCTTCGTAATGACCGAATGGCGCTGCAACGTTTGAAAGAAGCGGCTGAAAAAGCCAAAATCGAACTCTCGGGCCTGGCGTCTACCGGAATCAATCTACCGTTTATTACCGCGGTTAATGGCGAGCCCAAGCACTTGGACTTAACCTTAACCCGGGCTAAATTTGATGAACTGACCGGGGATCTTGTTGAGGCTACTGCCGGACCTACTAAACGGGCTCTCGCTGATGCCGGTTTGGAAACTAAAGATATTGACAAGGTTATCCTGGTTGGCGGTTCTACCCGTATCCCGGCCGTTCAGGATGTGGTTAAAAAGATTACCGGTAAAGAACCTTATAAAGGCGTTAACCCTGATGAAGTGGTAGCCGTCGGTGCGGCGATTCAAGCCGGGGTGCTGACCGGGGAAGTCAAGGACATCGTCTTATTGGATGTAACTCCGTTGTCTTTGGGTTTGGAGACGTTAGGCGGCGTATTTACCCGAATTATTGATCGTAACACCACCATTCCGACTTCCAAGACCCAGGTGTTCTCTACTGCCGCCGATAGTCAGACTGCAGTGGATATTCATGTGTTGCAAGGGGAAAGGCCGATGGCGGCTGATAATATTACGTTGGGACAATTCCGCTTGGACGGTATCCCGCCAGCTCCGCGCGGTATCCCACAGATTGAAGTTACCTTTGATATTGATGCCAACGGTATCGTTCATGTCTCCGCTAAGGATAAAGGCACCGGTAAAGAACAGAAAGTTACCATTACAACCACCAGCGGCTTAAAAGAGGATCAGATCAACCGGATGATGAAGGAAGCCGAGTCCCATGCCGATGAAGATAAGAGACGCCGCGAAGAAGCCGATTTAACGAACGAAGCTGATTCCTTGATCTATACCACGGAGAAAACCTTAAAAGATATTGGCGATAAGGCGGATAAATCTCACGTAGAGAAGGTGCAGCAAGCCAAGGAGGAACTCCAAAAAGCGGTTACCGCCAAGGACTTGGAAAGCATCAAGGCCAAGAAGGATGCGTTAGAGAAGACCTTACACGATCTGTCGGCAACAATTTACAGTCAGGCCAATGCTAATCAGGCAGGGCCGGGTACAACTCCGGAAGGCGATCAAGGTCCGACCGGTTACGGCCCGCAAAATGAAGGCCCCACGGTGGATGCCGATTATAAGGTTCAGGATGATAAATAACAATTGATAATTAAGTAAGAGTGGAGTAGGGGTAGGAGAAGGCATATTTAATTGAGAATGCTTACGCTTACAGGTATAAAACAGGGTTGATGGCACAATTATGCCTGTATAGAGCCTACTTTTTTGATAAATCATTGACAGTTGTTTCAGGATCAAGGATAATAGTAATGATTTGATGATTTAATTCTCAATTTTTAACCAACAATTCTTAACTAATTTTCAATTGAAAGCAAAGGAAATGCTTAATGGCAAAACGTGATTATTATGAGGTACTAGGGGTTGACAAGGGAGCTTCCGAAGAGGAGTTAAAAAAATCCTATCGGAAGCTGGCCCGTCAATTCCACCCGGATGTGAATAAAGATAATCCCAAAGAAGCCGAAGCTAAGTTTAAAGAGATCAATGAAGCCTATAGTGTGTTAAGCGATCCCCAAAAACGGGCCGCTTACGACCAGTTTGGTCATGCCGCAAGTGATCCTAATTTTGGAGCGGGTGGCGGCGGAGGCTTTGGTGATTTTGGCGGCTTTGAAGGGTTTGGCGACATCTTTGATATGTTTTTCGGCGGTCAAGGAGGTTCCCAGCGCCGCAAAAATGGTCCGCAACGCGGTAATGACTTGCGTTATGATATGGAAATTGCCTTTGAAGAGGCGGCTTTCGGTAAGGATGCTACAGTGGAGATTCCTCGGACGGAAACCTGTCCGACATGCAAAGGAAATTGCGCCAAACCGGGAACTCCGATCAAGACTTGCTCCGCTTGTAACGGTTCAGGTCAGGTTCAGGTGACGCAGAACACTGCCTTTGGAAGATTTGTGAATGTACGGACCTGTGACAAATGTCAAGGAGCCGGGAAGACCATTGAGACACCTTGCAGTGAATGCGCCGGCGCTGGACGGGTGCGTAAAACCCGGAAAATCGACATTAAAATCCCCAGCGGGGTCGAAAGCGGTTCGCGTTTACGAATCTCCGGAGAGGGCGAAGCCGGTCAACGCGGTGGCTCGCCGGGTGACTTATATATTTATATTTATGTGAAACCGCATTCTAATTTTGAACGACAGGGTAATGATGTGGTGAGTGAAATCAAACTCAGCATTACCCAGGCAACCATCGGGACCACCGTGATGGTTGATACGTTGGATGGTAAAGTTGAGCTACGGATTCCGGAAGGCACTCAAAACGGTACTTCCTTTCGAATGCGCGGTCATGGAATTGCTTCGTTGCGTGGCCATGGACGGGGCGATCACCATGTGCGGGTGAAAATTATGATCCCTACCAGGCTCAGTGGCGAGCAGCGCGAGTTATTGCGAAAGTTAGCTCTTTCATTCGGAGAAGAAGTTGAAGAAGATAAAGGATTTATGGGTAAGGTGAAGGATGCATTCGGGAAATAAATCATCCGAGTCGCTTGATATTACAAAAAATGACCAGGGGGCCTTTATGAAGCTCCCCTGGTCATTTTTAATTGGATATTTAAAATTGCAGGATATCCCGTTTTATTTTAAAATCCTTTCAATTCCATAGTCATTGATTTTCTCCCCTTATATACGTATAATGAATAAAAATGGTGAACACATCCTGTCATATGTAAAGGGGAGATTGCAGCTTGAGCAGCGGATCGTTTTGGAGCGAGATTAGGATCGAAGTCCCGGTGGAGTATGGTGAGATTATTGCCGAGATTTTTCAAGATGAAGGGGCCGGCGGAGTCGTCTATGATGACCCTTTAATCCGACAGAAGGTGGTTTTGCAGGATGACGAATATTTTGGCAAGGAGTTGGATGGAACCATCCCGGAACAGTTTGGGCTCAGGGTTTATTACCCGGTGGATGACCGGCTGGGAGAACGACTTGAGCGCCTAAAGGATAAGATTGGCCAAATTTTGGGCCATCCGCCGGTTTTTGAGTTAAAGCAGGTTCAGGAAGAAGATTGGGCCGAAGCATGGAAGTCTTATTTTAAGCCGGAACATATTGGAAGAATCGTTATTAAGCCAAGCTGGGAAGAATACACAGCTGTCCCGGGTGAGTTGGTCATCGAGCTTGATCCCGGCATGGCCTTTGGGACCGGCACCCACCCAACCACTCGGCTCTGTCTCACCCTATTACCGGAAGTTGTGAATGGAGAAACAATATTGCTTGACCTGGGGACCGGTTCCGGTATTCTTGCGTTAGCAGCCGCCAAATTGGGAGCCTCCCGAATCGTGGCCACCGATATTGATCCGTTGGCGGTACGGGTTGCCAAAGAGAATTTTGTCCGCAATCAAGCCCAGGAACAAATCCAGGTCTATGAGAGTGACTTATTGGAACGGCCTCTGCCGGTAAAATTTAATTTGGTGGTCGCTAATATCATCACCAATGCAATTTTACAAGTTATTCCCAGCCTTTCAAAAGTGTTGGAACCGGGTGGCTTATTCTTGGCCTCGGGAATCATTGAAGAGCGTTTTTCAGAAGTGAGCAGCGCTTTAGAACAAAATGGCTTTAGGCTGAGTAAGTATATTACCGAGGATGGTTGGGTCGGGTTGATAGCAATTTTAAAATGAGTTTCTCTTGATTTCAATAAAAACATAAATCGCACCTTTTTGGGGGGAGAATAATTAATCCAGAGTAGTCATCCACCCTGGCTTTGACTAAGCAATGAAGTGAAGAATTTGTCATTTGTCAGAGTGGCTGCTCTACCTAGAATTCGGGTTGAAAATACTTTCCAGGTAGGTGTTAATGATAGAGGGTTCTTGGATTTCTTTGTTACCTTTTTTAGTCGTTATCCCGGTTTCAATCATCACCCGTCAGGTTCAACCGGGACTTTTTGCCGGATTGATTTTGGCTAGCTTTTTGAAAAATTCCAATATCCTCGGTGGGATCCAAACCATGATTTCCGCCATTGTTGCCAATCTGGTAAAGTCCAATAATATCCGCATTATAATCTTTCTTTACATATTTGCCGGAATTATCAGTTTAACCAAGATGACCGGCGGAATCAAAGGTTTTGTCCATCTCGTAAGAAATATCGTGAAAACCAAACGGGCGGCGATGCTTTTAACCTGGTTCACTACGATGGGAACCTTTTCCGATCCCGATTTTCGCATCGTGACCGTAGCTCCGATTATGAAAGTTTTGCGGCAAAGGCTGCAAATATCCGCCCAACAAATTGGTTTTGTGATTGAGGCCACCTCCAATCCGGTGGTGGTATTGGTCCCTATAGCCACTGCCTTTGTCGGTTATATGGTATCGGTGATCGCTACCTCGCTGCAACAGGCAGGGATAACCGACGCGCCTTATAGGGTTTATATTCAAAGTATTCCCTTTAATTTTTTTGCCGTGACCATTTTAATCGTTGGGCTATACTATAGTTTTTTTAAGGATTTCGGCCCGGGGGTAGATGGTAGAAGCGGTCAGAATCCTAATTTACAGCAAGGTGAGGAAGAATTACTGGAGGAGTGTTTCCGGGCTTATGAAAAAGATACGCCCGTAAAGCCATGGAATTTAATCATTCCTTTAATAATGGTTTTAATCAGCACTTTGTTTTTAAGCTGGTGGGACGGTCACAGGCAGGCTGTCGGGTTTTTTGAAGCTTTTCTAAAAGCAGACGCCCTTGGGGTGATGCTGGAAGCGGTTTTTATAACTTTAATTCTTTCGTTACTCTTTTTTTTACTACAGGGTTTTCCCATGGCTAAGTTGGTAACTCATTTTGTGAGGGGCGGCAACGAATTAGTTTCAGTTATCATTATGTTAGCGCTCATTTGGGCACTTTCGGCCATTGCGGAGGATTTGGGCTTTTCCAAATATATCGCATCCCACGTGGCCGGTTTGATTCCCCATGCTTTTATAGCACCGGCTTTGTTCATTTTGGGCGGGTTTATATCCTATTTTATCGGTTCATCCTGGGGTACCTGGGGTTTACTGATGCCTTTGGGGGTTGCTTTAGCCCAACAGTCGGAGGCCAATATTTTATTAGCCATTGGAGCGGTATTTTCCAGCGGAACTTTTGGCGCTTTCGCTTCTCCGCTTAGCGACAATACGGTGACGTTGTGTACCATTTTAAATTTGGATGTGATGGCGTATGCCCGTTTAAAGCTCAAGCCGACATTAATCGCTGCAGGGATTAGCATCGTTTTATTCGGGATTGCTTCGTTTATTGGAAGATAAGGAAACTAAAATTTCTGATCGGGATGGTATTCTTTAGTATATACTTTGGCAAATCTCATATTTTACATAGGAAGACTCAAAGTGTACCCAATAACTGAATGGAGGATTTCAATGAAAGTCGCCATGTCGCCCTTCCTTACGTCTCAAGCCGAAAACCTACGCCGTTTAGTGACGGAATTATCCCGGGAATTTCCCTACGTTTCGGTGTTAGGCATCGACAGCTTGGGAAAACAATACCTGGTTCAAAAAGTCAGTATTTATATTGGCGAGTCGCGTTGGACCGAACGCGGCTTTGTACTCCGGGTTTACCATGATTCACTGTATTCCGAGTTTTCCTTTAATGAAATCCCTGCTCAGAATTTGGAGGATTTTATTCAGGAGATTCGCTCCCGCGTTCAAGTTCCCTTAAAACCGGGGCTTCAGGGAATCAAAGTTGCCAGCTATCCCCTAATCGAAGAGGAACCAGTCGAGAAAAGTTTTTACGGAGAAGTCCAAAAGTTGCCGCAGCAGGTGAGTGCGGAAGAAAAAGTAACCCGAATGACTGCCCTCCATCAAAAGGGCTTTGCCCTTTCCAAATGGTTGGTGGACTTTCGGGTCCGCTATGAGGAAGTCCAGGTATCCAAGATATTTATCTCAACTGCCAAGCACCTTGAACAGAGTTATATTTGGAGTCAAGGATACTTGATTCCGATTGTACGGCGGGAAGGAAATACCCGTTACTGTTACGGCAGTTTTTCCGGCCTTAAAGGACCGGAATTGTTGGATGAAATGGACTCGACCCTTGCCAAAACGGTAACTCAGGCCGAAAAACTATTGGATGCGAAAGCAGTTACTCCCGGTGAATATGATGTGATTTGCTCGCCTGAGGTTTCAGGCCTAATCGCTCATGAAGCCTTTGGACATGGTGTCGAATTGGATATGTTTATCAAGAACCGTGCCAAAGCCCAGGATTATTTGGGAAAACCAGTCGGGTCTAGATTTGTAACCATGCATGACGGCGCTGCCGCTGCCCATCAGGTTTCCTCTTATCTGTTTGATGATGAAGGCGTTTTAGCCAGGGATACTGTAGTTTTAGACCAAGGGATTTTGAAAGCCGGCATTTCCGATCAACTCTCTGCCTTGCGACTCGGTACGGAATCTACCGGCAATGGAAAACGGGAATCTTTTGAACGCAAAGCTTATGCCCGGATGACGAATACCTTCTTTAGTCCGGGTCAGGACACTCTTCCGGAAATGGTAGCCTCGATTCAACATGGCTACCTCCTGGAGGGCATGATGAGCGGGATGGAAGACCCCAAAAATTGGGGAATCCAATGCATGATCTTGCAAGGGGAAGAGATCCGGGATGGAAAGCTAACCGGGAATCTGGTTTCGCCGGTGATTATGACCGGCTATGTACCGGATGTACTCTCCGCAGTGACGATGGTTTCGGAAAAAACTGAATTATTCGGTTCCGGAGCTTGCGGCAAAGGTCATAAAGAATTTGTGAAAGTCTCCGACGGCGGTCCTTATATTAAAACCAGGGTTCGATTAGGGTAAAGATGGTTTAACTGAAATTATATTTTAAATCGGGAGCGTGACGGTTTATGCTTACCATTGAACAACTTCAAAGGATATTGACTGGGATTCCGGAGATTAAGATTTATAAAGTGATTGAGCAAATGACCGATTCTATCGAATTGTTTTTTATCAAAAAAGAGTTGGATATGAACCGCAGCAAAAAGGTTCATTATTTTCAGGCAACGATATATAAAGACTTTTCAGCCAATGGCAATGATTACCGCGGTTCATCCACGATTCAGATTCATCCCACCATGAGCAAGGATGAAGTTCGGACCGTAATCAATCAAGCGGCTTATGCAGCAGATTTTGTGAAAAACAAGTATTATCCCTTGGTGGAGAGAAAGCCGGTTAGAAATCAAGTTCCGGTAAGCAGTTTTGCAGAAGCTCCTCTGGCGGACTGGATTCCCCGATTAACAGCGGCTGTCTTCGAAGCGGACACCCTGGAGCGGGGTGGAATCAATTCGGCAGAATTGTTTCTCAACAAAATCAACACCCGGATCATCAATTCGGAAGGGGTTGATTTGCAGAAGGAGCATTACCGGGGTGAGCTGGAACTGATAACCAACTGGCGGGAAAGCGGTGAAGAAGTTGAATTGTATAAAGACCTTCACTTTGCAACTTTCCAGGCTGGACAATTTACCCAAGTTCTCCATGAAATGTTGGAGTTGAGCAAAGAAAAAGCCCTGGCCGCTCCAACTCCGTCTTTGAACCGTCATATGATATTACTCACCGGCGAGCCGGTTCGTGATTTTCTGCAATACTATTTCACCCAGTCGGCTGCTCAAAGTGTTTATGAGCAAACCTCTACCTTGAAACTGAATGAAAATGTTCAAGGGGTGGATAACGATCCTAAAGGTGATTTAATCAGTATGAAGTTGGACCCTTTTATGGAAAATTCCACAACCAGTACTCCTTTTGATGAGGATGGATTGCCGGTTGACAGTCTTGATGTTATCAGGCAGGGTAAACTTTTGAATTATTGGGGCAATACCCAATATTGTCACTATCTGGGGGTGACCCCGACCGGAAATATTCGCAATATGGTATTTAGTGGGGGCAGCAAATCCATTCAAGAGATGAAACGGCAGCCTTTTCTAGAATTACTGGCTTTTTCGGATTTCCAGATGGACCCCCTGAACGGTAATTTTGGTGGTGAAATCAGGTTGGGCCGTTATTTTGACGGCAAAGACACTATTTTTATAACCGGAGGGTCGATTTCCGGTAATATCAAAGAAGTGCAGGCCGAGCTTTATCTCTCGCAGGAATTGCAAAAGGAGAACAATTTTTGCGGCCCGCAGACCATCCAGTTGTTGAATGTGGCGGTAAGCGGGCATAACGGATAAGTCTCAGCTCAAAGGAAGTCTTATGATTGTCCTTTAAATTCCGTTTTACATTTCGGACAAGTAATCGTGATTTTTCCTTTACCCCTTGGTACTCTTAAGCTCTGCTTGCAGTTCGGGCAAGTAAAATAGCGGTGGGTTTTGACATTTCCCAAACGTTCCCCGGTTTTATGGAACCATGAATAAACAGGGCTAATGAAAATGGCAAATTTATAATTTTCCATACCCCGTTTCGAGGTATTTTTTGATAGCATTCTAAAAAGCGCAATGCCAAGTGGAACATAGCCAATCAATGCTAATAGCGGAACTTTAGCGAAGTCAGCCGTTAGGGTTAAAATAGCCGATAAAAGGATCAAGACGACAGAAAGCTGGTCCCCGCCATATCTTCCCATCATGAATTTTTTGAACCAGTTCATGGGTATTCCTCCTGATTTTTTTTAGATTTAACTTGAATCCGGCAAGTAACCCCAAAAACCTCAGTCGCATTTAGACTTGCTGGATTCAAACAATGAACCCGATCCGGCCAATTTTTCTTCACCATTGCAGAAAAATTGTCACTTACTTGCCGGATCGAGGTTTAAGGAGCCGCTTCGATGGTTTACGGTTTCTTCGCGGATTTACGTATAAGTTTGCTTAACACTGTCGTCCGCAAAATATGCAGCACAAATTGGTAAGGCAAAGTGCCAGGCAAATCCGATTTAAAGTGACGGTTGGCATTCCAAAACTTTGACTTTGCTGTTGATACATGCGTCCGCTGTTTTGAATGATATTATAGAGACGCTGATATTCCAGATTGTGCGGCTCCATCTGAATGGCTGTTTTTGAATGGCCTAACGCAATGATAATATTGCCGATAGAGGCGTGGGCAATTGCACTGTAATAGTACCATGGGGCATTTCTGTCAGTGATGGCGGACAAGACATAAAGAGCTTCCCCATAGTATCCTGCGCGCAGATAGGAGATAACCGGATCAAATTGGGGATTTTCAGCGCTTTGACTATTGAAAGAGTTAAAATCCCCAAACGGGTCGAAGCCTCCAAATGGGGTATGCATTTCTTCACCGGCGTCTTGGTTACTGTAACCTCCATCACTGCTTGTCCGGTAAACATTGCCGCTCTTAATCTGATCATAGGCGGCGTTAATTTCGCTCATTTTTTTGGCGGCTTCTGCGTTACCATGATTTAAATCCGGGTGGTATTTTTTGGCCAGTTTGCGGTAGGCCTTGGTAATTTCCTCATTGGAAGCAGTTGGAGAAAGGCCAAGTACTTTATAAGGGTCGCTGATTATCACTTAGGGGCTCCTTTGTTTGTTTTCTTTTTTCGACTTCATACCTTGTCCAAATGCCGGAATAAAGGATATTATCAATTAGATTTTTATCTTGCAAAATAGGTAGGAGTTTATACTTTTCTATGCACTCGCCCATCAGCAGATTCAAAATATCCTTGAAATTTGCAGATGAAATCGCGACTAAAGGATTATAGCGTTCTTTCTTAATGTCGTCTTTTAAATCAAGGCAGGCATCCAAGATATAAATGAACTTACCCAACGCTTTGCCAAAGGCGCGTAATTTTTTTGCAGATTCGTCTTCCTGCCAGACAAAGATTTCGCCCATTAGTCTTCCAAAGCAATCGGCGGAGATATCCGGGTTTAATTCCCCGGATTTTTCAAGCTCGGATAGTTCGTTTAAACAGTTATCGATTACCGCGTATTGTTTTGGATATTGCACTGCGATCCGTTGGTATTGTTTTTGAAATAGTTTGGCTTTCCACAGCGACAGGACCTTTCGATCATCGATCCAATTGTCCAGCAGATTATAATAGGCGAGCAGGAGATTCATATCGGCGGCATAGTCGGTGATTTCATTTTTCCAATATTGGCGTGGCTTAAAAGGATGAGTTAAGCATCGCCCGGACTTTATTGCGGTGTTGGGTTTATAGAGCGCGGTAAGGAATAAAACGAGAAACGTCATGTCGTAAGTAAGGGTAATACGGCTTATTGCGCCGCACTGATTTTTTAGTGCCTTGCACAGACCACAATAGCATGCCTGATAATGTTGTTTTTCTTCAATTGTTAACTTTTCGAAATTGGCAATGACATAGCCGAACAAAATATGCGCCCTCCTTATGATAGCAATACAATTATCATAACAGTAAACCATATTTTCATTAGGAGATAAATCAGGCTGCTTTGGATAATGGGCCAGGTGTCTTTTCATTATAAACGAATATTTGGGCGGCAAGTTGCTAAAAACGAAGAATTAAATAATATTTTTGACGGGAGAGACTTTGAAAAAAGCGGAATTTTTCAATTGTGTATATGAGATCGTTGCCCGGATCCCTGCAGGTAAAGTCATGACTTATGGACAGATCGCCATGTTACTCGGTGCGCCCCATGGAGCGCGCCGAGTGGGACAAGCTATGTTTCATGCTCCGGAGTATTTGGAGCTCCCATGCCATCGAGTGATCAATAGCAAGGGAAAACTAGCGCCGGGTTATGTGTTTGGAGGAGAAGGATTACAGCGGGAAATGCTTGAGCTTGAGGGTATATGTTTTAGGGATAATGGGACGGTTGATTTGAAACGTTCCCTGATGAGACACGGTTAATAAAACACGATACGATATAAACAAAGAATTTACCGCGTTGCAGAAAAAATTCCATTTTTTTGGAGCTTTTCATAGGAGTTCAACAAATCATCCAGTTCGATACTAACGGCCAAAACTGTTGAATCGGTATAGCCGCGGGCGTCGTAAAGTTCTTGGAGTCTTTGTCGTCCGGTGGCGATTTGATGTTCCAGTGAAGAGATTAAGGTAACGGTAGTTTGCAACATGGTTTTTAAAATTTAATAATCCTTTTATATTTATTGAGTGGTAAATATTAAATATTCAATTCATTTATTTAACATAAAACGTTCTTTATTGTTTTTGGTTCCCTATCCAAATGTTTAAATTCAAATTATATTAAATCATATTTTAGCGGAAATGAATAGCAATAATCTTAAACTTTTTGTAAAAAATTTTATAAAAGCGATATTCTTGAAAGCGACTGAAACCCAGAGATTGGTGGGCAACTCCCGACGGTTTTTCCTTGGGTACTTAGCATTTATAGATGAAGCCCGGCATATCTTTTTTATGGGGTGAGGAAGAATGTCGGTAACAATGAAGCTTCTCATATTCGCTTTGCTGAATATTGCCGCTTTGGTATTTTTAACCAACCGGCTTATGCTTCGGGGGAATGATTTTTCAGGTGCGCTCAGACTAGCATGGGATCTGATCGTGGGTCAACCACAAGCGCCGCTAAACTTTGAGATATATTCCTCCTTCATCTGGGTGCCAATTTTACATAAATCTTGGTGGCTCATGTTGATAAGCTATGGTATCTCCTGGTTTATTTCCGAAGACCTTTGGCTTAGCTGTGGAATTGCTTTTTTAGTGATTATTCATATCGTGTGGTATTTATATGCTTCGTTAAGTGTTAAAACAAAATATGATCGGATTCTCCATTTTACTTTGGATTGGGGAATGATTTTTCAGGAGATTGATGCCGGTTCATTTTTAATTCAAAAGTCCCTGGCAGAGTTGGACCTTCGTAAAAAAAACATATTGGTGTTGGCGATTGAACGCAATCATCAACTGAATCCATTTCCGAAGGGCATGGAGATAATTGAAGCAGGCGACCGGATAGTAATGTTTGGCGATTTAAGTGCTTACCGGGCTGCTTTTGGCGATTAGCCTTTGAATTATCTGCTTGACACTATCACCAAACACTACTATAATAAAATAAACTATTAGATAACTAGGTGAGATGGATGGATCCGGCAGAACATATGGATCATGTTGAAGAGATCAGTGGAGATTATGTAGCGGTTCGAGCGTTGGAAGATGGTGTTACCATCATTGGTTTGACCAGAGGCAAAGATACTCGGTTTCATCATACCGAAAAGCTGGATCGCGGTGAAGTTATGGTGTTCCAATTTACCGAACATACTTCGGCTATGAAGATTCGAGGAAAAGCTGAGATTTTTACCAAACACGGCCTGCTTAAATGTGGTAAAGAGTTTACCGAATAAGTTTAGCAGAGACAGAGACAGAGACAGAGGATTATTTACCCATAAAGATGAGAAAGGCGCTTAGCGCTTAGCAGAGAGTAAGGGGTACATCAGGTACCCGTGAGCAGAGGGACGTAATCGTCCAAGTTGAGATGAGCTGAGCAGTCACGGTTATTATTAAGACCAGACTCTTGGTAGTCTGGTCTTTTTTGCGTTATTTATTCAGGAGGAGCTGAGGAGAGATGAGTTTGAGTGAAGCGTTTCTGGAAAATTTGCCCTTAGTACGTTCAAACGGTACTGTTAGTTGCTTTTCCATCCGGGGAGTGGAAATGGGTGGGCCCCAACCCGTAATCATTGCCGGACCTTGCGCAGTGGAGTCCGCCGATCAAGTTTTAAAAATCGCTGCCGTTGTCAAAACAGAGGGGGCTCAGGGCTTACGGGGCGGGGTTTTTAAACCGCGTAG
>WSSedL1CaDRAFT_10001608_pt1 | contig 12826 bp, 7 predicted proteins | sample WetSurSL1Cattail_FD_9464 | JGI IMG/M metagenome (IMG submission 9464)
TTCGAATCTTTGCAATACACAATCTTCGTTTTCTCTGAATGAAGTTCGAGACCACATGCATTAAATCTTTGTTGAAGTGAGCAGAGTATTGAGTTTGCCTCATCATAGGTTTTACAATGTACTAACCCATCATCTGCGTAGCGGCACCAAGGATTTCCCTTGTGGTTTGTCGTCATCCATTTGTCAAAGACATAATGCAAAAACAGATTACTCAATACTGGGGAGATTACGCCGCCTTGAGGCGTGCCTTTATCCCTTGGCTTTATCGTTCCATCTGGCATTACCATTGGAGCTTTTAGCCATCTCTCGATGTAGAGGATTGTCCATTTGCATTGTGTATGCAATCTTACAGCTTTAAGCAGCAGTTCGTGTGAGATGTTATCGAATAGACCTTTTATATCGAACTCCAAAACCCAATCATATTTCCAGCACCTTTGTCTTGTTATTCCTATAGCATCATGTGCTGATTTGTTTGGTCTATATCCATAAGAATCTGGAAGAAAAACTTCCTCCACTATAGGCTCAAATGTCAGTTTTATTACTGTCTGTGCAACTCTATCCGCCACACATGGTACTCCTAACATTCTTTGACCTCCAGATTTCTTTGGTATTGCTACTCCTTTTACAGGAGGTGGCATATAACTTCCAGAAGCCATCCTATTCCAAAGTTTATAGAGATTGTCCTTTAGATTTCTTTCAAAGTCTTCCAAGCTCTCCTTATCCACGCCTGCAGACCCAGCATTAGCTTTTACCAGTTTCCATGCTTCCCATACTAATTGTTTTGGTATTTGAAACGATTTTGAGTTGATGGTATCCAAGATTCCTCCTTGTTTAAGTTGACCTAAAACCCATCTGTATTAACTTGACCTCTTTGCTCCGATTGCATTACCAACCTTCATCACTCTTACAGGTCAATCCGCCCCATCTGCAAGCATTCCTATTATCAGCCTCGATGTTCTTGCATCTTGTACCTTTCGGTTTACATCTTGCAGGATGGTTCCCGTAGTTCTATATAAACGCCCATATATAGTTCACGCTACCTTTACGCCGGATGTCGTCTGACCAGTAAACAGGTTTCCATCAGACTTATCCCATGCTATTCCTACGTACATGGTTTTGACATCACATGAAGCTTTCCACGCGTTCATCAGTAGTTCACTTTCGTTCGTCTCCTATATATATACCTGTCTCATTTATTGAGACTTTTCCTTATCGCTCACTACCATAGCTTTTGGCTACAGCAGCATAAGGTGGTTTGAAGCCTGTACCTGTATACCGACTTCGAAGGACCTACCTTCATCATTTATATAACTTATCACATTATTGTGCTACGGCGCACTAGGAACTTGCTTTCCATATGGGCTCAAGGCTTATTATAAGTGGTGCTGGAAATATAAGCGGTGTTGGAAATTATAAGTGGTGCTTGAAAAGATGTGTTTGATCCTGACAGAGATATTATCAGAGGGAGTTTGCTTCCATTATTGTAAAAGCACTGGGATTGATGCGTCATGCAACCGGGAAAGCCTCTTTCGGTGATGTATACCATATGTAATCAGAGGAGGTGTATCACATTTCTCCAATTGCAGGTTTTCGCAAATTTCAGTCTCATGAGGCGGAGCAGAGACTGATGTGGAGGAAGAGGCCGGATTCAGGCGGTTGTCAACGCAACCCCATAATCTGTTTTGTTGTAATCATATTCCGCCTCTTTCCTATGTTAACCTGAACAGCCTGGCTTCGCAGGCTTTCAGTTCGACTATGCCATTGCGCTGGGTTGGTGGGTTGGAGCTGCTGCCGTAGATGATCTCACGCCCTAGTGCAGGTCCGCCGATGTATTTCAGTTTTCTTTTGCCGGGATTGATCAATGCCAGCAGGTTTTCGCCTTCCTCAATGTAGAAAACTTCTACCAGGCCATTTCTGTATTGTTCTACTTTTGATATCGCTCTGGGTACAGTGCGGCCTGTCATGTTGAAAATCGCCCATTTGACGTCATTGTATCCGGCGGTGTTGTCGGAGGTGAACAGCAGGCTGCCGAAAAGGTAATTTACGATGAATAGTGTTCGCTTCTGAATTTCGCTCAGCTTCAGGTTGCTGTCCCTCATCAGGAAAACGTCGGGATCATTGAGGAAGGCCCTGCCGTTCAACTGTCTCCGTGCTATGGTGTCATTTATGGCATTCCGCGTTGAAACGCGCTCGCGTATAAGCAGTCGCATGAAAGCGTTAGCATCCCAGTCCAGGCCGATATCACAGCCGATCCTGCAATAATCAACGAGGCCGAACGAGGGTCCCAACGGTACACCGCAGCCAAGTATAAGCTTGTCTCCCGCACATTCCCGAAGAAATTGCATCGCTTCTGTCATTATCGACCCGCGGGTCTTATCACTGCGTGGCAGTAAGCATGCTGCATAGAGAAAATCCAGCTTCACAAGGTCATAACCCCATTCGCCGAGTACGACTGAAAATACATGGCGGATATACGCCCGTACTTCGTCGTTATAGATGTCCAAGGCGTAGGATCCGCTCCAGTTGCAGCCTGCAGCAACCGGAGCTCCTTTACTGTCCTTCAGCAGCCATTCCTTCTTTTCCCGGTAGATCAGCGAATGCTTCTCACATACAAAGGGTGCCAGCCATAACCCCGCTTTCAGCCCTGCCGCCTTGATCCTGTCGGCCATATACTTCATTCCATTGGGGAATTTATCTGCGTTAATGCTCAGCCAATCGCCGACAGCTGTCTGAAAACCGTCGTCTATTTGGAAGATGCCAGGTGTATGGTCGGCTTTTTGGATATTCTCCAGATTATTTAATATAATTGCTTCGTTTATTTTTTGATAGTAGTTGTACCAGCTGGTCCAGCCATTCATCGGTTTGCATGTCGGAGCCGGCAGGTGCATTGCATTAAAATAGGTATTGAAAACAAAGGCTTCACTGCCCTCTGCCCATATCATGTCGAAGGCTTCGTAGGGTGTGCTGATAAAAAGCTCTTCGCATTCTTTTACTATACTGATCCGGCTCTCAGAGGTGTTATATTCTATGATGGTAAAACCGTTCTTTTCGGTCAGGGAACCGAGAAGACTGAAATGTTGGCCATTGCGGATATATCCGTAAGTGTAACCATGGAAACAGCCTTTTTTATTTGAATATTTATGAAACGTGTAATCGCCATATTTATCAATTTTGTGGGTTTTCTTGAGTGGAGCGGCAAAGGAGGGCAGTCCTTTCATTTTCTCGTTTGTGAAATATTCATGTGTGCTGCTCCAGGACTGATACCCGTTTATGAGAACCTTGCCGGTTTGATCAAACTTATAGCTGCAGCAGATTCGGATATCAATTGTCCGCAGTTCTTCAAATGGGGTCAAGGTCAGCTTCAATCGCTTTGAGACACTGTTGGCCTCAAAAAGTACGTCTGCCTTGAAATCGCTGCCGGAGTAGTTTTCCCAGAAGGATACCTCTTTTACATCGCCGTTTTTGCTGTACGTGAAAAGAATTACCAAATCATCGAACATATCTGTGTCACCCCCCTGCCACTACTATTATAGCATTTTTTACCTCTTGGAGGAGTGTGCTCGGAAACAAATGTATGCAGATTTTTAGTTTATTTTTTTACTCGAAACTTTCAATAAACAGTGGATATTCAGATATCTGGCGTTTTTTATGAACTGAAGCGGAAACAATGGACGAAATTATGCGTGCAGGAACTTCCGGGCGGACTCATGGACAACCGCTGGAACTCGCATTCATCTTCTTGAAGGATTTACGAAATCCATATAGAATTAATATAACGAAGGTAAAAGACGTCCCCCATCTCCGGGGCTCTTTTGCTTTGTAAAAAGCCTAGGTGGCGGGTACCGATTTGGTTTTCAGGCGGCGAGAATATCTCCTGCCTCGTTGAAACGCAGCGAGAATATCTCCCGCCTCATTGAAATGCAGCAGCGGTAATAAAATTTTTCTACAATCGAAAAAATTTATTTTGAACCGATGCGTTATAGATTACAGGAGTGATTGGTCATGTCAAAGAAAAAAACGGTACGAATTCATGAAACGGATCTGTACAAGCCTGTTCAGGAATATCTTGAGGGTCTGGGCTACAATGTACAGGGTGAGGTGGAGGATTGCGACCTTGTGGCGATCAAGGGCGATGAATTGGTGGTTATCGAGCTTAAAACGTCTTTTAATCTCAAATTGCTGTCGCAGGCTGTAAAACGTCAGCGTGCCGCAGACTCTGTCTATGTTGCGATACCACGTCCAAAGGGAGGGACCCGAACAGCAGGCTGGAGGGACATGTGCATGCTGCTTCGCCGTCTTGAACTGGGGTTGATAACAGTGGCAGCCGACAAGGAGGAAGATCAGGTCGAGGTGCATTTCCATCCGAATACCTTTGACCGGGTAAGAAGCGTACGTTCAAACAAGAAGGTCAGGCATCATATTATGATGGAAGCAACAGCCCGAAGCGGTCACTACAATACCGGCGGCAGCAACAAGAAAAAGCTCATTACAGCCTACAGGGAAAGGGCTGTCCACGTAGCCTGCTGTCTGATGAAGTTCGGCCCTCTTTCCCCCTCGAAGATCAGAAAGCTGGGTGCCGCGCCCAAAACGTCGAATATTCTTAGAGATAACCATTATGGGTGGTTTACCAGGGTTTCTCGAGGCCTATATGAACTAAATGATAGTGCACAAGAATTCATGGATGGGTACCCAGAGCTTGTAGAGCATTATTTGGCTATTATTGAAGACTCTTGCCAGGATAATCATGCTGAAAACGTTTATACAAATAATGTTGAAAACGATTATGTAGAAAACGATAATGCAGTAAGCGAAAACGCAGAAAATAATGTTAGTTATTGACAAATTGATCGGCAGGCCTTAAGATATTTACATATCTTAATTTCATAGATGCAGAAGAGCAGGCGATCGGTTTTATAACTGGTGGGGCTGGGCTGGGAAACCGGCAGCAGGAAGAATACCTGTGGGACTATAATTATTTTAATTATTGTGCCACAGGTATTTTTATACGCCGGAATCGTTACTGGATGGACTTTCTAAAGATTTAGAAAGTCAAGTATTCCTGTATTATCTGGGCAGTAGGAGGGTTATTTTGAAAGCGAACAGGAAAGTAAAGGTTGCTACATTATCAATTGTATCCAATTCTGTGCTGATCATTTTAAAAGTGGTGGCAGGAATACTAAGCGGATCGATCAGTATCGTTTCAGAGGCGATTCATTCGAGTATGGACCTCATTGCATCCATCATTGCCTTTTTCTCGGTAACGATGTCATCGAAACCCGCAGACAAGAAACACCCGTATGGTCATGGGAAAATTGAAAATGTATCCGGTGTGATTGAAGGCCTTCTTATCTTTGTTGCAGCTTTTCTCATCATATTCCAGGCGATAAAAAAAATACTTCACCCCTCGGAAATTTCCGATACGATGGTTGGCGTCGGAGTTATGCTGTTTGCAAGTATTGTGAATATCCTGGTATCAAGGATATTGTACAAAGTGGCCAGGGAGGAAGATTCCATTGCACTTGAGGCAGATTCCCTGCATCTGAAGACTGATGTCTATACCTCACTCGGCGTTGCTGTCGGTTTACTGCTTATCTGGATAACAAAGATCAGAATTCTTGACCCTATTGTGGCAATTCTTGTTGCGCTGCTTATCATAAAGGAAGCCTGTGTGCTTTGTAAAAGTGCTTTCGGCCCGCTTCTGGACACAAAATTATCAGATGAGGACGAAGCTAAAATCAAGGAGATCATGGACCGCTATTGCGACAAGATATTGGATTATCATCAGCTACGTACAAGAAAGTCGGGAAACATTAAATATATTGATTTTCACCTCACTGTCAGAGAAGGATTAACTGTAAGGGAAACCCATGAAATGAGTGATGACATGGAACGTGAGATGGAGCTTGCGCTCAGGAATACCAACGTAAATATCCATTTCGAGCCTGGAAAGGATCCCGGACCTGAGGAAGAGGCCGTCTGCCAATGCGATAAGCCCGATGTCGGTGAGCACAGATAAGAAGACAAGTAAGAACATGACAAGTAAACAGAATCTGGACATTTTTTACGGTTCGGCATAGGATAGATTATAATGGTATGAGGGTATCCTGATGTATTTTATCACTTATTCGTTAAAAGATAACAAGGGTCAGTCCGATGAGTTTTATCAAATACTTGAAGCTTTTACTGATGAGGTCGTCCTGGAAATTCGTACGATGACGCTTTCAATAACGGAAGAGTATATTTCATATATGAAAATCAATGGAGGTTCAAGACTATGTTCACTTGAGGAGCACGGTTTTGAACTTCTTGTTTTGGGAACGTTATGGGAAATATACAGCGGTGATGCAGGCAATCTTGGTGAAGTGCCTGCCCAGCTGCTTTCAGGGCTTGCAAAGTTGCGCAGGCAGGGCGGTGTCTTAAAGCCCGGCTTAGATTTCATACGAGGGATCATGTCAACCATTTTCATGTCTCCGGATTTATACGACCATATGTTTAAGCTTGATATTTCAATGGATCATCTGGATAAGCTGCTTAACTGGCTGGATGCAAGCGGTGAGTTCAACCAGGAGGTCATAAGGCTGAGAAGGTGGGAGCGATACCTGCATACTTTGCCGGAAAACGGGGCTAAAGATATACTGGCAACTGCCATTACGCTGGCCGGGTGGTTCCGGGGCAGGAGCGAAGAGGTTCTTGGCGCTTTTACGGAGAATGTCGACAGATATTTGAATGAAGTCAGGCCGGAGCGGTATTGGCGTGAGGATGTTATTTTCTGCGGACGCAGAAGAGTAGAATATCACCTGAATATGGTTGGTGCTGGAATCATGAATAGGATATACCGGGACGAATTTGTCAAAACGGCTGAAAAGGCTGTGCTGATTCCTGCCTGTATGCGGCGCCTTCCAGCGGATGAATGCAGGGGTCGTACAGACGAGAGCGGCTTCCACTGTACCGCGTGTACAGCCGAATGCAGCGTACTCAGGCTCATGCGCCTTGGCAGGGAGAACGGGTTTGCTGTACATGTATTGTCACATGAATCCTCTATATCAAAGAACCGTCAGCAGCCTGAATATTTGAACCGTAATACAGGTGTGGTCGGCGTGGCATGTGTACTCAACCTGATTTCCGGAGGCTGGCTTCTCGACAGCATGGGTATTTCCTCCCAGTGTGTACTGCTTGATTATTGCGGCTGCAAAAATCACTGGAGCAGGGAAGGCATTCCGACCGAGATTAACGTAGAGCAACTGAAAAAGGTACTTGGGCTGCAATCCTAAGAATAGGGCGCGACTTGTAATTGCCATAATGTACATGCAAAAGTAATCAAAATTTTGTGCTGAAAGGGTTGACAGTAATCTGTCACAGGTGGTATTATAGTAAAGCAGTTGACGATATCAATCGCAAAATGCATACGCTGGCGTAGCTCAGCAGGTAGAGCAGCTGACTTGTAATCAGCAGGTCGGGGGTTCGATTCCGTCCACCAGCTCCAAAATGAAAAGATCATGGCAAATGCCGTGATCTTTTTGTTTTGGAAAAAAGTAAGAGATTGAGCCGAACTGATGGGCACGAGCCGGAAAGAAATGTGCTAAACGCACATTTCGGGGCGAGTGCGCGAGGATGACCGGAGAGCCAATAATCCGAGCGTAGAGCGCAGCGGCGCGTCGATTCCGTCCACCAGGCTTGTCAATGAAGGTGGAGATACAATAATTATAGTTATTCTTGAACTTGACACCATGAAAATAATATATAATAATGGAAGAAATAAGCAATGAACTGCTACACAGTAGCTGGAAAATATGAATGAAATTATTTATAGTAGATAGGGTAGGGGGGATTTCATGAATGTTTATCTACGTCTTGAGCAGCCTCAAGAGTATCGTATTGTCGAAGAATTGACCCGAGAGGCATTTTGGGGAATGGATCATCCAGACTGCAATGAACATCTTTTAGTACATAAAGTTGCGTTCTGCTTCTGCATTTGTGCCGGAGCTTGACTACGTTCAACAGTTAATGGCAAGATTGTCGGTAATATAATGAGATAGGAACGTACTATGAGAAAAACCGCTCAAACAATAATAACATCCTGCACCTCTATTTTGTTGTGAAAGAAGGGAAAGCCACTGAGGTACGCGAAAAGACCATTGATGTAACTGATCATTTAAATAATTGGAGTGCGCTCAAATAAGTAGATCCTGAAAGACCCCTCAAAGATTTGACCCTTGTGTCAACTCTTGTGCTCATATTCAATATGCACATACAAAAAGAACTGACCGTCTATACCTTCAGTAAACCTGATCAGCTCAAAATGCAATGTATCGAATAGTTCCCCGTTCAAATTATGCTTTGTATGTTTATCGTTTAGCCTCGTGGATTGCGTCTATCAGTTGCTGCTTGCTGGGGATGATGGAGACGAATTTAGGCGTTCCATTAATAACCATTGTTGGCAGATTAGTAAGTCCCATTTTTTTTGTTCGTGAAATATCGTCTTTTATATTATATCTATATACCACATAATCTGCTCTATCCTTGATTTCATCAAAAATATCAACAACACTGTTGACCATATAGGTGCATGCTGCACATTGCTCGGGATCAAGAGTGAATAATTCGATCAATACCTTGTCCAGATTTGCATAATCAGGGATTACAATACTGTCCAGGTTATCTTCGATTGCTGTATAATTCTTTACCATCTCACGGGCATCTTCGGTTCGAAGAGCAGCTTGAACCACTGCAATGGTATTTTCTATCGGGACGTCATACGGCATATCGCAGCCGGGACTTAATAATAGATTGGTATGATCTTCAATACTGTCAAACAGATCAATAACGCACTTCATATTATCCTTTTGATTGCCGAACAGCATCGTAGTGGTTAAAGGAATATTTCCGCCTAAAGCAATGTTGAATTCATCGGTGACTTTTTTGGCATTGCATAATACCACATTTTCATCAACATGGATTGAGTCAGGATAGGTTTCACACATTACCCGCATCTGTTTTGTTGCATCTCCGCATACAAAGAAGGAAGAAGGACAGTTCCTGTCTCTCAGGAAGGTGAAAAGCTCTTTGAAATGCGAGCCCAGCATTTTTGTGAAAAACTTCGGAGAAACCTGGCTGACCAATGGATCAACAACCGCGATTACATCCATACCAGCTTCAATATAGTATTCTGACATCCGCATGGCAACCTTTGTGCAAAATTTCATAAAGTTCTCTACCAGTTCAGGATTGGTAAACATATCCTTGAAAAACTGACTGCCGCGAAGATGCGCAGCAAGAGTCAACGGCCCGCAAAGCAAGCCATATAGTGCGGTATCGTTGCCGATCGATGCTTTCACACGTTTCATGGTGTTTAGCACCATGGGAATTCGGCCATCTTCTTTTTTAGGAATCATCTCATCAGAAGGAAAGCCACTGTCTACCGCGCTGTACGGATGCTTACAGACAGACGGCGGATTGTTTTCAGCCCACAGCAATTCACAGCCAAGTATTTCAGCTTCTAACTGCAGATCAAACATGATAGGCATACCATCCGGCGTATATAGTTTATAAACCTCCATCAAAGAAGAATATAATTTATCTTCATCAAGCAGAATTTCTTTTCCCGTATAACCCTTCAGCTTTCCGGCATGAACTCCGGCAAACGGAATCCATGGCACACGCTCTGCCTTTTCGTGCCGGAGAGTTTTAAACACCAATTCTTTACCCATATCATCAACCTCCAATAATAGCGCCCGATAAAACATCGGAGCAAGTGAAAATATCATCTGTGGATGCCATCGGTCCGGCATGCTTTCCACGTTAACGATAGAATAAATTTTACTACTGAATTGACTGTATTCAGAGGTTCAATTTGATTTTATTTATAGGTGACAGTTTCGTGGCGACAGTTTGTGCTTGACATCAAAAACCTGAATCACTTATACTTAGACACAATAAAACAGAGTTCAGGGAATTATCGTACTCGTTATAAAGTAAGGCAGGATGGGGAGATGGAGAGCAGAATTATTGAATTATCGGCGAACGAGATGTTCGAAGAATGTCTTATGAGCTGTATTGAGTTTTGCTCAATACAAAAGGATTCGGTTCGTGGTAAAAGGGTATTGGAGAAGTGTCTGGAGACCCGGGAAAGATTTTGCAGAGATTGTAAGATTAATATCCTGATATCGCCATTTGACGTAGAATGCATCAAAGAAAATTTCTTCAGGATCGAAGATAAAACGATACATTGTGAGGGCTTAAAGAAGCTGGTGCTTTCGAATGTCATTGGAGGGTATATGTATGCGGTCTTTACCGAAACATTACATCTTGATGAACTGGAACGGAGTACATTGCAGATGTACTATGCGGACAGCTGGCTGAGTGCCTATGTCGATGCCGGATGGAAAAGCCTGAAGGCCATACTTGTGAATGAGGCAAAGAAAGATTTTTACAAAGATAGTACACAAGCTAAAATCGTTGTTTCAGAATCCTTAGCTCCCGGATATCATGGAATGTCGCTGGAGAGTACGAAGGATTTGTTTCAATTGATGAAATTGTCGGAATATGGTATGGAATTGCATGACAATTCCGTAATAATACCACAGAAGAATGTAATTGGAATTTATCTTGCCGGTATTTTTGAGGAGCGCATAAAGTATTAAACATAGTATTGACAGCCAATTATGCCGATGATAAACTAAAGTTGTCGGTGGATACTCTGCCAACATTTAAAATTTTATCAAATATTTTTTATTCCATTATGCCATCGGTCCGGCATGATCCCTAATAATAATGAGCGTAAACTGAATATTTATAGGAATAATAGTGAATGTAAAAAAGAACTATGTCCATTTCATCAGGAAACAGGAGTGAGAGAGATGCAGGAAAATAATAAAGAAGCAATTATTGATATATAATTGGGATAACGTAATGCAATTTTGAGAGGCGGGTTAAAATGGCGCAATCAGCAAAATACAATAAGAAGGCGCTTTGCTTTCCCGACAGGCTGAAGGATAAATTGGCCGATATGATTGAATATCCCTTTACGATTGCATCTGCACCGATGGGGTACGGTAAAACTACGGCAGTAAGAGAATATTTAAATGAGAAAATAGATAAGGAAGAACCCTTTACTGTGTTATGGCAAAATGTCCTGGATGCCAGTCCCGCCTGTTTCTGGGAAGATTTTGCGGGGGAGTTTGCTTTGCTTGGTGCAGGTTTTTCCGAAACAATTCTAACCATGGGAATGATCAGCGACAGTGCGCAGCAGCGTACTTTTTTTAAATTGTTTTCCGAATTTTGCAAGAGTATAAAACAGGATATCGTATTTGTTATTGACTGTGGCAGTCTGGCCACCGCCGAAGAGGTTAATCAATTTTTGAGATTTTTTATCAGGATATTGCCTGAACAGTTTCATCTGGTCCTGCTCAGCCGCTACCTCACTTTTCAGATGGATGGCGAACTGAGTCTTTACGGAAATGTAAACTATATTCTGCAAAAAGATTTCGAGTTTTCTCCGGTGGATATTGGGAAGTATTTCAAGCTTTGCGGCTTGAATCTTTCTAAAGAGAATTCTCTGAAGCTGCATTCCATAACTGAAGGCTGGATTTCCCTTATCCATATGAATCTTTTGGCTTATATTGAAAGCGGATCTTTTTTAACCGAACAGGAGATTATTCAGAGTATTGAAAGGATTATCTATGAGCCTCTGCCCAAACGTTATAAGGAGTTTCTGTCATGGCTTTGTATGGAAAATGCTTTTACCGTCAGCCAGGCAGAATATCTTTGGAGTGGCGGGGACGCGGAAGCAATTCTCACTGATCTTTCATATAAGAACTGGTTTATATTTTTCAGCAGTAATACCGGTGGTTATCAATTTCATAACATTCTGTTCTCCTGTCTGAAAAACCAATATCAAAAGCTGCCGCAGCAGGAACAGAACGAGCGTCTGGACAGAGCGGCCAACTGGTATTTGAAAATAGGAGAAAATTCTCTGGCAAGACGGTTTTTTTATCGTGAAAAAAACTTTGAAGCACTGATAGACGCAGTTGAGAAGCGCCGGTTTTTAAACTCCTATGCGCTTGACGACAAGTTTTTTATGTCCTATTATACCGATTGTCCGCCGGAAATCAGAGCACGCCGACCTAAAGCAATACTTGTCTTTGCCAGGCATCTTTTTGCCTTGAACAACAATGAGCTCGCAGAGAAAGTATGCCGGGAGTTTGAGGAAAGCATGAAGAACAGTGACTTTCTGGAGGAGGAGGAACGCCGCCGGATGATGGGCAGATATAAACTCCTGCTGTGCTACGCACAATATAACGATCTTGAGGCGATGACCGGGTATCTGAAAAAGGCGCAGGAACTTCTTGACGGACATCCCACCTCTATTATATGGCCTGATACGGGGCTTAATGATTCGATATCGGTTTTGCATATGTATCACCGGCGGTCGGGAGAGCTGGAAAAAGAATTGTGCCTGTTTACAGAGTTTAATCCGCTGTATTCGAAACTTACAGGCGGCAGGTCTACCGGCGCAGAGCTTGTCATGCAGGCTGAAGCGTATTATGCTGCGGGAAATCTGGAGGCTGCGGAAATCAATGTTCAAAAGGCATTGTTTGTCCTGCACAGGGACACACAGTGGAACGTTTGGCTGTGTGCAATTTACTTGCAGCTGCATATCGGGCTTATGAAGGGTGACTGGAGCTATGTGCAGTATCTTCTGCAGGAGGTCAGGGAAGCGGTTTCGATCAACAGACAGGACAGATTGGTGCCGGTTGCCGATATATGTATGGCAGCTGTCTACTGCAAGCTGGGTCAGCCCCAAATGATCCAGCCGGGATTTGATAAT
>WSSedL1CaDRAFT_10001609_pt1 | contig 12821 bp, 8 predicted proteins | sample WetSurSL1Cattail_FD_9464 | JGI IMG/M metagenome (IMG submission 9464)
ATAAGAAAGTAACCCGAGCCGATGACGAATATGTGCTTGGTCATAGAGGATTTGATTGTATTCCTGTTTTTGAAACCAGTAGTTGCAGCTCAAAAGCGAGATATGACTATATGTTTGCAAAAAGGCTACATAATATCAAATACCAGACTTACGGAGGAACCTATGCATGGACCTTGGCAAGCATGGAGGCGGTGAATAGATTACAAAGACAGGCATATCTGGTTAAGAGACCGATTCTGCTATTTCAAGCAGGCTGCGATACAACAGTAAAGCCTGAGGGACAGATACGGTTTGCGCAAAAATCAGAAGACACACAATTGGTTGTAATGCCGACTTCCAAACATGAAATATATAATGCAGATACGAAGACAATTGAGGTATATTATAATAAAATATTTGATTTTTTAGAGGAGAAACTGGGTCATTTGAAATGAAATCATATGATAGATGCCAATGATAATGTCATTGGCATTTTGTGCGACTGGCAGTCGCACCAGTCCTGACTTCGGTTAGGACTATTTTGTATATTAGGAACAGCGATTACGATGCGGATGCAATAACGAATCAAGAGTTCCGAAAGCAAGATTTCTCTGGAGTGAAAATCTCCACCCGTGAGCACTGGTGCAAATCGGGAAGTCTAATCTAGGGCATTATCGTAAGGTGGTGTCTGAAGGAGATGCGGAAAGTCGAGAGACCCGTAGACGGTTTAGCAGACCGAAACGAAAAGTGAAGCACATGTTGCGGCAGGGCAAGTTGATGACCGTGCGAAATGTCGGGAAATCTAAATCATTTACCCAGAAGAACCAGTCGAGTAAATGGAGGTTGTCATGTGAAGGTGCTTGGTATGTTAAAAGGGAAGGTGCGATGACCCAGTGAGACCCTTACATTTACCGAAAGGGCTTAGGTATATAAGAGTATTCGAAGTTACCTTGGCATGTGAGGGAGTCAGATAGCCCAATAGTACAGAAGTAATCATGTGACCAAACGCATGAAGAATGGAAGGGGGTTAACCTTTGTAGCCCAAGTCAAGAACTTATAGTTATGATAATGGTGACGATGCTTCGGCAACAACGAACCAGAGGAACATAAGGAGGATAAGGATAGTAATGAACGATGAATTAAAAATGAAATGGCATAGTATTTATGGACAGATTTTATTCGACCGAAAACTAATGTCGGCTTGGAAACAGGTAGAAGCGAACAAAGGATGTGGCGGTGTAGATATGGAAACCATAGAAACCTTTAAAGCAGAAGAGGATAAGAAAATACTTCAACTACTGCAAGAGCTTAGAAATAAGGAATACAAGTCAACACCAGTAAAAAGAGTGTACATACCGAAGAAGAATGGAGATAAAAGACCGCTTGGAATACCAGTAATTAAAGATAGGATAGTTCAACAGAGTGTCGTGAATGTATTAAGTCCGAAATTCGAGGATGGTATATTTCACAAATGTTCCTGTGGCTATCGACCAGACAGAGGAATTGAAAGGGTAATGCAGATAATTCTTTGGTACGTAGAGTATGGATATAATCACATCTATGATTGTGATATCAAGGGATTTTTCGATAACATACCACATAAGAAGCTGATGAAGGTACTGACGAAATATATAGCTGATGGCACTGTGTTGGATATGATATGGGCATGGTTGAAATCGGGATATATGGAAGAAGGAAAGTTTATGGAAAGCACCTCTGGAACAATGCAAGGCGGTGTGATTTCTCCACTATTAGCGAATGCATATCTGAATGAACTAGACTGGGAATTAGAAAAGGAAGGAATAAAGTTTGTAAGATACTGCGACGATTTTCTGCTTTTTGCCAAGACAGATGAAGAAATAAGGAAAGCGGGAGAAATTGCGAAGAAGGTAATTGAAAATCTTGGACTGGAAATTGCAATGAATAAGACTAAGTTCGTGGATTTCAAGAAGGACGACTTTGAATTTGTGGGTTTCTCATTCAAACACTGGCGTGAGCGAAAGAAGGGTAACGGATGTTATTATTTAGTTGAGCCAATGGAGAAATCACTGAAAGACTTTAAGAAGAAAATTAAGGATGTAACTGGGAAAACACTAACACTGAGTCAAGAAGTCTGGATGAGTAGAGTGAATCCAATCATTAGAGGAAAAACTAACTTCTATTTATACCCATTTAAAGCCATAGAGAAAAATAAACTGTTCGGATTGAAAAATCACTGCTATCTCAAAGGTATCTGCAACAAGCTGAGAGCAATTGATGCTTATATAAGACAGAGGTTACGAGTATGTATGATTCACAAACATCCGAAGGTGAGAAAAGGATATCTGATGACTAACAAATGGAATATAGAATATTTCTGCAAAGCGAAGTTAATTCCGTCGGAATGGTTGTATTACAGTACATCAGTGGGATTTACGATGGAAGAGTACATTGACACCTGTGCAAAAAGAGGTAAGATGAAGCTTGAAAGAAAGATAGAAAAGATGAAATCAGATGGTAGAGAATACTACACGAAGGAAAGACTTGAAAACATAGCGAAGTGCCAAGCCATGGCGTCTACGTAGAAACATCGTTCAACACGAATTACAATTGGTAAGCCGTATGCGTTAGTAGCGCACGTGCGGTTTGATAAGGGGGTAGCCTAGAAATAGGTTACCCTACTTTATTTTTGGATACAATTCACCTGACTTCGTCTTATCCCAAATCTCACCTTCTCAAGAACCATTTGATATAATCTGCTCCCACATTTCCTTATAAATAGTTGCTCTGGGCGTCAGCATTCACAAGACGAATAGGTTCATCCATCTTCCATGGAAATTCAATTTGATCCTTTAACTGGGGAATGTGACGATTTATGCGGACGGCTATACGGTCGATGGTGATCGTTTTTATTTGAAAGAGGGATTAAATGTATGAAAAAGAAAATAAAGTAAGCATAAGATACTATTTTACATACATTTCACAATCAATTTACATAAAAACCACAAATAACAATTGAATTTCAAAAATGGTGTGATAAAATAGGTGAGGTTGTATGCTGTAAGCAAGAGTTGAAGATACCAAAGTAGCATGAAGAAAAACATTTGAAATACGAATCTTATTAAAAATAAGATTAATTGGAGGATTAAATGAATATGAAAAAGAAACCGGACAAAATCATGTCTTTGATCTTAAATATCGCACAAAATATGAACGAGTGCGGTACTACATTCAGTGAATTTGAAATCAGTTCTAAGTCAGATTTAAAGATGTTTGCAGAAAAAATTAAAGAATTCGAGAAAAAAGGGGATACAATCTTACACGAGTTAAATATAGAGCTTAACCAAGCGTTTATTACTTCAATCGATCATGAAGACATTTTAATGATAGCAGAGAAGATGGATGATGTTGTTGACGAACTTGAAGAGGTCGCAATATACTTTGATATGTACGAATTGACGGAAGCAGATGAATACATCAACATATTCAGAAAGAATATCGGAGCTTGTACGAAGGAATTAGTCATTGCAATCGAGATGCTTGTCAGTAAGCAAATCAAGAAAATCAGAGAACATACAATCAAAGTAAAAACTCATGAAGAAAACAGTGATACGACGGTACGTAAATCAATACGTGAATTATTTAAAAAGTACGCAGATGCAATCAAGATAATTCAATATAAAGATTTGTATGAGATGCTGGAAAGCTCAGTGGATGCTTGTCAAGCAGTTGCTAAGACCCTTGATGTTATTGTTATGAAGAACATGTAGTAGGAGGCAAAATGTTAATAATGATTTTAATTGTTCTTCTGGCATTAGGGTTTGATTTTATCAATGGGTTTCATGATACCGCCAATGCGATTGCAACGGCTGTATCTACGAGAGCGTTAACATTAAAAGTGGCAATTGTAATGGCGGCAGCTATGAATTTCCTTGGAGCAGTAGTCTCTACCGGTGTTGCGCAGACGATAGCAAAGGATATTGTTGATTTAAGCAGCATCAATAACGGATCTGCGGTTATGATAGTAGCCTTGATCTCCGCAATTTTATGGAACCTAATAACTTGGTATTATGGGATCCCCAGTAGTTCATCCCATGCGTTAATCGGCTCACTGACAGGAGCTGCGCTGGCAGATGCCGGTTTTTCTGCAATAAAATTTCATGGTTTTGAAAAAGTTGTTTCTTCACTTGTTTTTTCACCACTAATGGCTTTTATCGTCGGATATTTGATGTACACAATGATAAAAATAATTTTTAATAAAGCAAACTCCGGAAAAGCAAATCATGGCTTTCGCAGGCTTCAAATTTTTACTGCCGCACTACAGGCATTTTCGCATGGTACAAACGATGCGCAAAAATCAATGGGTATTATTACAATGGCCTTGGTGAGCTACGGATATCGCAAGGATATGTCAATACCGCTTTGGGTACAGCTATTCTGTGCTTTATCTATGGCGCTGGGAACATCTGTCGGAGGATGGCGAATTATTAAAACAGTCGGAACTCAGATCATGCAATTAAGGCCAAGTAATGCGGTGGCAGCGGATCTTTCTTCTGCCCTGATTATTCAGATTGCAACGAGATTTGGTCTTCCGGTAAGTACCACACACGTTATTTCATCTTCTATCATGGGTGTAGGTACTTCGTCTCGAATTAAGGGTGTAAAATGGAGTACAGGCAAGAAAATGCTATCTGCTTGGGTTACTACCATACCGATTACAATTATCATGTCTGCCGGAATTTTTGCGATTTTAAATTTGGTTATATAAAAGCAACATTTAGAAAGCATGAACAGGAGCGAGGTCAATATGACAGAAAATGGCTTGATATCATTAGCAGAGGTTTACAAGGATTATTTTAAAATCGGAGCTGCAGTAACTGTAAATGATTTAGTGAGGCTTCATGGTGAATTGCTGAAAAAGCATTTTAACAGCCTGACAGCCGAAAACGCAATGAAGTTCGGTGAGATTCACCCTAGCGAAGATAGATTTGATTTTGAAAAGGCGGACAAGATGATGGAGTTCGCAAAAAGTAATCATTTGAAGATGAGGGGACATACCTTTGTATGGCACAATCAAACTTCAGATTGGATCTTTTTAGATACTAACGGAAAGGAAGCTTCGAAAGAATTAGTTATTGACAGGTTAAGGAAGCATGTCGAAGTAATTTGTAACCGATATAAAGATATTGTTTATACTTGGGATGTTGTAAACGAAGCGATAGAAGATAAAACAGGAGAGCAGTACAGGGATACAAAATGGAGAAGAATTCTTGGAGAAGATTATATTAAGACAGTTTTTGAAATTGTGAAAGAACAAGATGATAAAGCTGAACTTGTTTATAACGATTATAACAATGAGCAGCCGGAAAAACTGGAGAAAACCTACCGGATGCTTGAAGAGATGTTACATAAGGGAGCACCGATTGACAGCGTTGGAATTCAGGCCCATTGGAGTATAAGAGATAGTAATCTCATGGATGATCTAAAAAGAGCTATCGAAAGGTATGCTTCACTGGGTCTTAAGATACAGGTAACTGAAATGGATGTATCCATGTTTGAATTTGAGGACAAAAGAAAAGATATCTTGGAGCCGACCACTGAAATGTTGTATCTGCAGGAACAAGCCTACCATAATATTTTCTCGGTTTTCAGAGAATATAAAGAGCTTGTTACCTCTGTTACTTTCTGGGGCATCAGCGACAGGTACACCTGGAAGGATAATTTCCCGGTTCGGGGAAGAAAAGATTGGCCCATGCTATTTGATATGAAAGGAGAGAAGAAGTCATCTTTTGAAAAAATCGTTGACTTCATCTAACTGAATTTGCGCTGTCTGCGATATTCTCCGGGAGTCGTATGCAGCACTTTTTTATATACCTTAATAAAATAATTGGCACTGGAGAAGCCACATGCTTCCGCTATTTCATCGATGGAAAGATTAGTACCTAACAGGAGCTTCATTCCCTGCTCCAGGCGAATATGGGTAAGAAATTGAACAGGGGAAATCCCTTGTTCCTTACAGAACTGCCTTGTCAGATGGGAATAGGATACACCGATTTCTTGATGCAGTTCCTCAAGATTAACCTGTTTTGTATAATTTCGTTTCATCCAATCGATAGCAGAGGCTACATGGGGGCTTAATTTTCGTGTAGATGGAAATTCAACATTTCGTAGTAACGAGATCAGAAAACGATACAGCCATTCACTACCGATGTAACGCTCCAATTGTTTCTGATGATGAAGAGCTTCATATAATTCAAAAAAGAGACTGATGGGAAGACTATCTACACCAAGCTCAATAATTGGACCGGATAACTCTCTGATGCGCGTGAAAAACGGTTCAACTGCCGGACCCGAAAAATGAAGATAGAAGAAAGTCCAGTGATTTTCGTCACTGTCATCGGAGGGAAGATAATATTGACTTTCCTCAGGAAATTCAATGAGAAAAGCCTTACCCTTAGTCAGCTTGTAAAGGATTCCCTGGTTTTCATAAATTCCATAGCCATCCAGTGTGTATTGTAAAACGTAGCCCTGGTATTCTCCTCTGGAGGAGTTTTCATAGCGATAGTCTTCACTCTTTCTATATTCCACTCCCAAATCATTGATAGATAAAGATTGTTTGGCAATACAATCGGTTGGAATGAAACCGAAATTACCGGGTTGATATTGCATCATAAAATTACCCCTCTCAATCAAATATATACTCTTGCCGTCAAATGCTACTGTATAATATAATACTACATATGAAATGTAAATCCAAGAATATAATCAAAATTTTACTATCAGAGAGGAAATTTTATGGACAAAAATAAGTTTGTAGCGACACCTCCCATGGGTTGGAACAGCTATGATTATTATGATACCATGGTAAATGAGGATCAAGTGAAGGCAAATGCTGTTTTTATGGCAGACCATCTTAAGGAATCCGGGTGGGAATATGTTGTAATCGATATCGAATGGTACTCCTACGACACAGGTACACAAAGAGACAGATATCAGTATATACCCTTCTGGAAGATGGAAATTGATGAATATTCCAGACTGCTTCCATGCCCGGATCGATTCCCCTCCTCAGCCAATGGACAGGGCTTTAAGCCCCTAGCTGATTATATCCATAGCTTAGGACTCAAGCTTGGCATCCATATAATGCGTGGAATACCAAGAGAAGCTGCCCACAATCATTTGAAGGTGTTAGGAACTGACCGGACTGCGAACGAGATAGCCAATCCTTCCTCCATCTGCTTTTGGAATCCTGATATGTATGGATTAGAAGTTGGGCGGGAAGGCGCACAGGAATACTATAATTCTATTTTTGAATTATATGCACAGTGGGGCGTGGATTTTATAAAATGCGATGATATATGCAGACATGATATGCAATCTTCCGAGAAGGAAATAGAGATGCTCCATCATGCGATAGCACATTGTGGGCGTCCCATGGTACTTAGTCTGTCGCCGGGACCGGCACTAATCAATAAAGCATGGCATTATGAAAAATACGCCAATATGTGGAGAATAACCGACGATTTCTGGGATAATTGGCCGCTTCTGGCCAATATGTTTGAACGATGTGAAATATGGCAAAATCATGTTTCACAAGGATGTTTCCCCGACTGTGATATGCTTCCTGTTGGATATATCGGTAAGGGTTTTGGAGAAGAGCGGTATACGAGATTCACGAAGGAAGAGCAGATTACCATGATGACTTTATGGTGTATCTTCCGTTCGCCTCTGATGTTGGGTACAGAACTGACAAAGTTAGATTCCTGGACGCTTGATTTACTGACGAATAAAAAAGTACTTGGGCTCATGTCGCATTCGGCAGGAGCAAAGCAAATCATGAGAGATAAACATCAGGCGGTTTGGTTTTCGAAGGATACCTTGGAGGATGTTTCTTATCTTGCGCTTTTCAATCTAAGTGATGAAGTCAGAACAATTTCTGTTGCTCCGGAGGAGCTCGGTATGGAGACCTTTGACGGATATCAATTGGAGGAGCTGTGGAGTAAGGAAAACCAGAAGGGTAACGGAAATGCTTTTATGACCGAGGTCTCAATTCATGGAGCAAAGCTATTCAGAATCTATACTCATATATTGAACAATCAATATATGTAAAAGCCCATTGAAATACTATCGGCTAATAGTTACAGTTCAGTCCGGTCACTATCCTTGCTGAACTGAACTGTAACGTTAAAGTAAATTATTTCGTATTACTATCAAATGCTTTTAGAACATCACTGCCACTCTTTACAAAGGCGATAAATTGATCGATTTCTGCTTTTATAAGATAAGTATTGCTACCCTCGTAGGTCTTCCTGTCATTGATATTGATCCAGCTTCCCTTAGGTAGATATACGGAGCGTTCTGTCATGCCCTGCTCCACAATAGGTGCAAAAAGTATGTCTTCTCCAAACATATACTGATCCTCGAGAGAATAGCAGATTTTATCTTCATGAAAATCGTAAAACATCGGGCGCATTACGGGCGAGCCTGTATTGGTTGCAATATCCATATACTTAATAATGTAAGGCTTAAGCCGTTCACGAAGCTCGATCAGATTCTTAATAATTGGATAATTACGTTCTCCGAAGCTCCAAATCTCGTTATCGCCACCACTTTTTTCTTTCACCTCCGGATGACGATTCACCTGATTGGTGGTAGGCTTTCTTACACCATGCAGACGCATAACGGGACTGAATAGCCCGAATTGAAACCATCTTATAATAAGCTCGCGGAAATAATCGCTTTCGATATCTCCGGAATGGAAGCCGCCGATATCGCTGTTCCACCAGGGAATACCGCACATTGCCATAGATAGGCCGCTGGTGATACTTTGGCGCAAAGCGGTAAAGGTTGACGGAATATCGCCATTCCAGACTAAAGCACCTAAGCGTTGGCTACCGGGATAAGCTGCACGGGTCAGGGATATGATATCTTCCTCCTGCTCCGATATTAGGCCATCATAGAAGATTTTTGAGTAATAATAGGGATAGAGTAAAGCGGTTTGTGCACCATTACCGGCATAAAAACGAAGGTTTCCAAACTGCTGGGGATGTACCTCCGGTTCTGCTTCATCCAGCCAGTAGGTTTTGATTCCGTATTGATAATAATTCTCCTTCACCTTGCTCCAGACAAAAGGACCGCATTTCGGATTGGTAGGGTCAATAAAGGTTTGTTGTCCATAGAAATTGAAGGTACCGAATTGACCGTTTTCCGTACGTACTAACATGTTTTCATCATCCATGGTCTGATAATTCTCACTGTTTGGATTAATGGTAGGCCAGATGGAGACAACCGGGTGTACGCCCATAGAGATTAATTCATCACACATGGATTTCGGATCCGGCCAATACTTAGGGTCGAATTTCCATTCTCCCTGTTCGGTCCAATGAAAATAATCGATAACGATAGCAGTAAGAGGGATTCCCAGACGGTGATATTCCCTGGCAACCGTTAGTAAATCCTCCTGGCTTTCATAACGAAGCTTACATTGCCAGAAACCTGCAGCCCACTTGGGAAACTTAGGTGCATAGCCGGTAAGATCACTGTAGATTTTTAGGACATCCGCCGGTCTTTCACCCACAAAGATCAGATAATCAATCTGATATGAATTATCAGAGCACCATAGTGTGTGGTTGAAGGTGGTTTCGCATCGACCGGGGGAAGGATTATTCCACAGAAAACCATATCCCATAGAAGAGTAAAGAACCGGTAAAGTGGATTTGGTATTATAATGTATCATATTACAGGTAGATCCTTTTCTATCAAATTGATCCTCCTGTTCCTGCCCGAGACCATAGAAATGCTCGCCTGTATTACTATCAAAAATAGCTTTCACCTGATAGTCATTTCCTCCGAGATGAGTGAAGCGTGTAACAGGATCACCCTCATCCCTGGAACGGAGTATCTGTTTTCCATTACGATAATACGTAAGGACACATGGCTCCCATCCACCACCGGCTGTTATTGTTGCCGAAATATCACCATTGGTTATTGTTGCATACTTCTCATCTGCAACAATTTGACAGCTGTCTTGCGTGGCCGGAGGCAGTAAGGTCCACCTTTCGTCGGATATCTTAATGTTACGTGTTGAGCGGTAGCGCAGGCAGTTAAGGCCATAGGGTTCAATAATGGTTAGTTCGTCTCTTCTTTCAAAAATAATTTTGTTATCTGATTGAATGATTTTGCCCATATTCTTTCTCCTTGTTGTAGATTTGGTTTTACTGGTGGTAGATTGAGTTTCACTTTTAACTGTAAATCAATGAAAACTAGCATGAATTCTTGCATGCCTACAAATAATCAATATAATGAAATTGATCATTATACAATTATATTATATTGATTATTTCATAACAATTCTTTAACTAAATTGTGAAATATTAATACTATATTGATTATTGATATTTAATGTGCTATTATTTTTGTATCAATTGATTCCGGAGGATACCGATGCTGTCAAAACAGAAGGCTTCACTGTTGGAACCGGTTACCCATGAAACCGGATCGCGGCCAATTTCATTTCACCATACACTGATAGAACAAGGATCTGAGTTGGTTTTGTATTTACATTGGCATAGTGAAATTGAATTTTTGCTTATTATGCACGGGGAAACTATCTTCTGTATAGAAGAGCAGGAATATTATATGAAAGCAGGAGATGCGATATTCGTTCCGCCTAACCTTTTGCATATGGCGAAAAGTATCAATGGCAATGCCTGTGAATTTAATGCGATTGTTTTTTCGCAGTCCTATTTGACAGATTTTTATCAAAATCCACATTATACCAAGTATATGCTTCCGATTAAGAATTATAGCTTACGTTGTCCACTGCAAATGACTTCAGACATTTCCTGGCATAAGGATATCATTAATAGTATTGATCGGATATATCACCTGACACAGGATAATCCGGAACAATCGGAATTACAGGTGCATGGTATGCTGCTTATGGTGTGGCAATGGATCTACAATAATCATTTATCAAAAATCGAGGTTTCCATTAGGCTGTCCAGGCTGGCTTTACAGTTGGAAAACGCAATCAATGAAATCCATAACTCCTATAATGACATGATTACCTTAAGCAAGCTTGCTTCCCTTTCAAATCTGAGCGAAGGACAGTTCTGCCGTCTGTTCAAACAACTGACTGACGTCACACCGTTTAGCTATATCAATCGATATCGGGTGATTAAAAGTTGTGAATACCTGAGTAATACATCGAAGAAAGTTGCCGAAATAGCGACTTTATGCGGATTTAATAATATCAGTTACTATAATCGTGAATTTAATAAATATATAAAGGTTACCCCGTCAGAATATCGTAATGCTTTACAATAATATTTTTGGGAGGATTTAATATGGCACTGATTCAAGAGGATTTTTAGATCAAAATAGGGAAGACGATAATCACAAAACGAATTGAAGGCAAAAATAAACATACACTGGAGCGAGAAAAATATGGAATATTATGTTGAATTAAAATTAAGAAACGATGATCATGACGGTGGTTTCTCCAATGGCTTAACCTTATGTCACAGTCAATCAACAAAAGATCTTGAAATAATCTCAGATAACGATGGTGAGATTATTTATAAGAATTCAAAAAATCATCATATAATACTGAATCGAAAGAACCATGAAGATGTAGTGGAGGTTAGTACAACATTTCAAAATAATGATTCGGATATTACTACCTTAGAGATGCTGTCCTCTTTTGCGATAAGAGGTATTAAAGCAGATAAAATCCATAGGTTACAATCCTTTTGGAGCGCTGAGGGAAAACTACGGACAGAGTCAATAGAAGAACTGCACCTTGAACCATCCTGGAACAGATGTGCTATGCGTGTTGAAAAGTTCGGTAATTTAGGATCCATGCCGGTACGAAAGTATTTCCCGTTCCTTGCCCTGGAAGACAGTGAGACAAGTGAATTTATTGCGGTTCAGCTTTATAATCCGTCCTCTTGGCAAATGGAGATTTTATGCAAAGAAGATGATACATTATCTATTGTTGGAGGTATTGCAGATAGAGACTTCGGGCATTGGTATAAAAATATCGCTAAGGGAGAAACCTTTACTACTCCAAAAGCAGTCATTGCACAAGGAAATTCGCTTTATGATGTATGTGATATGTTAGTTAAGGCACAGACCCCGGATATCTCTGAAGTTGATCAAGATATGGGCATCATGTTTAACGAATATTGCACAACCTGGGGTAACCCTAGTATTGAGAATATCAAAAAAATCGCAGATAAATTAAAGGGCAAAGGGATTAAATATCTGGTGATAGACTCCGGTTGGTACGGAAAAAGTGATGGCTGGTGGCTTCGTATCGGTGATTGGGACATTAATGAGGAGAAATTCCCCGGAGGCTTGAAAAGTACTGCGGATTATATTAAACAATGCAATATGATACCCGGCCTTTGGTATGAATTTGAATCAGTGGGTAAGCTTTCTGTTCATTACAATAACACGGAACATTTATTAAAAAAAGACGGTGTTGTAATAACGGTTGGGGATAAACGTTTTTGGGATATGTCCGATCCCTGGGTTGTGGATTATTTGAGTAATGCAGTGATTAAAACGCTTAGAGACAATGGCTTTGGATATCTGAAGATTGACTATAACGATACGATAGGTATCGGTTGCGACGGCGCTGAAAGTCTTGGCGAAGGCTTAAGACAAAGAGTAAAGGCCAGCCAAGCATTTTTTAAAAAAATCAGACAGGAAATTCCGGGTATAGTAATTGAAAATTGTTCCAGTGGTGGCCATAGACTGGAACCCTCCATGATGGAGTTGGTATCTCAGGCAAGCTTTTCGGATGCACACGAAACCACAGCGATTCCGATTATTGCGGCAAATATGCATAGAGTAAT
>WSSedL1CaDRAFT_10001610_pt1 | contig 12817 bp, 15 predicted proteins | sample WetSurSL1Cattail_FD_9464 | JGI IMG/M metagenome (IMG submission 9464)
ACGTGGCTGGCCCCGCCGATCACCGCCGCCAGCGAATTGGCATTGGCAAGCCCGAGATCGTCGTGGGCGTGGATTTCCAATTCGCACGACAGCGTAGCACGTAATTTTCGGAATATTTCCACAGTAGAAAAGGGGTCAAGAATGCCGAGGGTATCGGCGAAGCGGAAGCGCCGCGCACCGGCGTCTTGCGCCGTCTTGGCCGCCGCGATCAGAAATTCGAGATCGGCGCGCGAGGAATCCTCGCCGCCCACCGCCACCTCCAGGCCATAGGAACGCGCAAGACGGACCATGCGGTCGATCTCGGCCAGCGCCCAAGCACGATCGCGTCCTAGCTTCTTCGCCAACTGCTGATCCGACAGCGGAATCGACAGATTGACCATGCCGACGCCGCATTCCCGCGCCGCGTTCAAATCGTCCTCGCGCATCCGGCACCAGGTAATGACGCGCGCCTTGAGGCCCATCGCCACCACCGCACGAATGTCGTCCACCTCGTCCGGCCCCATAACGGGAATGCCGACTTCCATCTCGGCCACCCCCGCATCGCCGAGTGCGCGGGCGATGGCCAACTTCTCCGAGCGGCGGAAGGCCACGCCTGCCGCCTGCTCGCCGTCGCGCAAAGTGGTGTCGTTGATGACAACGGCAGCGGTCATGACGCCGCCTTGAGGCGAAAACCGGCCGGCAGCGCCGAACGCGGCACCACACGAAGCATGCGTCCGGTCATGTCGATCAGCTTTTTGCGCACCCCCGCCAGCGTCACCGACGACAGCACGCAATCGACGCACATGCCCTTAAGCTCGACGACGACCATATCGCCCTCGATGCCGATCAGCTCGATGTCGCCGCCGTCGCGTTTCAAATGCGGCCGCAATTCCGCGATCGCCGCCTCGACCAGCTCCATCGTGCTTTTCGCGTCGTTGGCGGGCGGGGGAAGCGCCACGGCATCGACGAGTGTCACGCCGTCCGTTGCGTTCGACATCTCGTTCAACATGAGCAGCCTCCCGTCTCGGCAGGGGACTTGCCGCAACTGCACCTGCCCAGCGCGTTGGGATTGTTGAAGACAAAGCCGGCTTCGACCCCGTCGTCCTTGAAATCGATTTCGGCGCCCTCGAGCCAGGACAAGCTTTCGGCATCGACCAGAACCTTGACGCCGCCCGCATCGATCACTTCGTCGCCTTCCTCGGCGGCGTTTTCCAATCCCATGCGGTATTGGAGCCCCGAGCAGCCGCCGACCGACACCATGACCCGAATGCCGTAAACATAGTCGCCGGTATCGCGAAGCACGCTCTTCATGGCCTCAACGGCGGACCCGGTCAGTTCCAGCATCGCCCAACTCCATCACACCAGTCTCGCCTATCCCTTAGCAATTGCCGCGCCAACCACACATAATTGTTTTTATTGGCTTATTATTCAGCCTGGAAATTAACGACAAGACAAATTGTGGGGTTTGTCGCAATACCGACGCGCCCGTCAGACCGCGGCAAGTTCCGGCGCCGGACCGTGGGTCTGGCAGCTTTTGGCGCAAACCCGCGCGCAGGCGCCGCAGCCGATGCAATCGTTAGCGTCGGCGACGGTCATGATGTAGCGCTCGATGTCGCCCTCTTCCTCGCAGATGTCGCCGTCTTCGGTGAGGCCGATCATCTTGAGCACGTTGCGTCCGCACACTTTGACGCAGCGTCCGCAGCCCAAACAGTTTTCGGGATCGATTTTGAGCAGATACACCGGCGTCCACGGCGTGCCGCCCCGGGTTACGAAATTACGGTCGGTCATGGTTTGGTTCCTTTCTCGGTAAACGAAAACACGGTTCAGGCCCTTGCCGCTTCGGGAAACCGTTCGATCCATTGCAGGGCCTCGTCGACCAGTGCATCGCCCCGCCGGGCGATGTCCTCGATCGAGGGAAAACCGAACCGATGCACGTCGCGTAAAGTTTTGTTGATCACCACCAATCGACCGCAAGTCAACACCATGCGGCCGAAACCTTCGTAGGAAAACTGACTGACCGGCGCTGCGATCAATCCGCAGCGCTTTTCAATCTGCAGGGCGACGGCGCTGTAGAAACGCGCCAAACGGTCGAGGGTATCGGGATCGGGATCGCCGATCATGGGAAGCTCCGCCCGTTTTTCCTTGTCGAGAATGAACGGCTCCAGCAGCTCAATGTCGCTTTTGCCTTCCCACACGCCGTAGGAATCCTGGGCGCGGACCTGCGCCACCAGTTCGCGCACGAACGGCGGCAAATTTAATTCGTTATCGTTCGCTTTGGCCATCGCGGTCGTCAATCGTCGACGAAATCGAGATCGGTTTTGGTGCCGCGCGTCATCAGCTTGCGCAGCCAAGGCGGCGGCGATCCGCGCAACATGGCCTGAATGCGGACGATGGTCTCGGAAATCGGTTCCGGCGCGCGCACCTTGACTGGATAAATGTTGGAATTGACCACCCGCGCCGCCGCACCGCCGCCGATCGCCACCACGAACAACATGGCACAGCCCTTAATCGCCGAGACTTTGGTTTCGATGCGATCTTCGCTTTCCTGGTCGTGGCCGCCGGCTTGGTCGCTGACGGAGTCGAATTCCAGCGCCTCGACCAGCCGGTGATCGTTCGGACCGACTTCGTAGATCATGATCGCGCGGGCGCTGCCGAAATGGGCGTCGACGTGGCGCATGTCCTGGGTGGCAAAGGCGATCTTCAGCCCGCCGGGAATTTCGGCGACCGGCTTCGCCTCGTCGGCGTCAACAAGCTGCAAGCGTCGCATGGGGATCTCCTTGTCCATGGCGGGTATGGGTATGACCTTCGTCGGCGGCAATGAACAGATTGGCGATATCGAATATCAGCGCACGGGTGCCGCGATAGCCGACCGATAGCCGCGCCCCCGCACCCAACCGGTCGGTAATCGGCATGCCGGCGCAATACAGCGGCACGCCCAAACGTTCGGCCACCCGCCTGCCGTGAGTGTTGGCGATCAACAGATCGCAATCGCCGGCATGCTGCTCGACATCGTCGAGATCGCCGACCAGCACCCGTTCGGCCGCAATGTCGGCCAATGCCGGACTGGTCGTGGCGGAAACCGCGCACGTCACCCTAGTGCCCATTTCGGACATAAAGCGGCTTAACCCCAGCAGCAAATCGGGATCGGCCGCCGCCGCCACTTTTTTGCCGCCGAAATAGAAATGCCCGTCGAGCATGGCGTCGATAAGCCGGCTGCGCTGACGGCGGATCGAGGCGGGCGCCGATTTGCCGGAAATCCGCATCAGAACTTCGACAAAGGTATCGCACGGGCCCAGACCGGTAAGACGGGAAAAAATTTCGGCCGACACGCCGCAACGCCGCTCGAGCAGCCGCGCCGGCTTTTCCATTTGCCGGCCGATCGCCAAGGTGGCGACCGAGCGGCTCATCCTGCGAATATCGTCGATCGTCGTGCCGCCGGACGTGGTGCCGACCCAGCGGTCCTCGACGTGACCGTCGAGCGAGCCGGAAATGTCGGGCAGGATAATCGGGATCAACCCGAACGCCTCGACGATTTCGCGGATTTCTTCAATATCGGCCGGGGTCAGTTGGCTGCCGGCAAGAATGTTGATCTGCTTGGGATCGCGCAACGGTTCGGGCTCGACCAGTTCGTCGATCATCGCCAAGACCGCCGCGCTCCAGCCGTCCTCGATGCCGCCCTGGTAATCGGGGGTCTGCGCGTAGATCAGCGCGGTGCCGTTCAGTTCGGGATGCTTGGCGCGGATCGCTTTTAGATCGCCGCGCACATCCTCGCCGCGGGTTTCGGTGAGACCGGTGGTGCAAATGCCGACGACCTTGGGATGCGCCCGCCCCGTCACGTTGACGATCGCCTGTTCGAGATTGTCGGCGCCGCCGAGAATGGTGGTGACCTCGTTCATCGCCGTGGTCTGAAACGGCACCATTTCGCGGAAATGACGCACCAGGAGCACTAGGCCGAAAGCGGTACAGCCTTGCGCGCCGTGCAGCATCGGCATCGAGCCGTCGATGCCCAAAAACGCCATCGCCCCGCCGAGCGACGGGCTGAGCTTCAAAGGATTGACGGTGCAGGATTTGCGAGGCGGGGAAGGCGTATCCATCTCAAGCCTCCCACGGCGCCGGGGCGCGAACCTGCGACCAGATCGGATTGGCAATCGCCCGGTCGATGTTGCCGATCAGCGTCACGATGCCTTCGTAGCCGGCATAGGCATCGCGGCTTTCCTGATTGATGTCGAGCCACGGCACCTTGGCCTTCAGCGCCACGAACTGGGTACGCCCGCCCGAGAGCAGAATATCGGCCTCGCCGCTTTTCAAGCGGCCGTACATTTCGGTCTGCGGCATGGTTTCGAATATCAGGGCGCCCTCGCCCAGCAATTCGCGGGCGCGCTCTTTGTCGCCCTTGGTCGCCTTGCGCACCGAGGTGCCGATGACGATCATGCCGGCGTCCTGCAAGGCCGAGATCACCGACCACGACTTGACCCCGCCGGTATAGAGCAGCACCTTCTTGCCGGTCAGCCGCGCCGTTATCGGTGCCAGCTTCCGCCACACCCGGGCCTCTTCTTCCGCGATCAGCGTTTCGGTTCGCTGTATCAAATCGGCGGGCGCACCGCGCTCCACCAGCATCTTCGCCAGGGTGCGCAAGGAATGGCTGGTGTCGGAAACGCCGTAGAACGAGCCTTCGAAATAGGGAATGCCCCAGCGTTCTTCCATCTTGCGGGCCAGGCTCAAGAGCGCCTGGCTGCACACCATGATGTTGACGCGGGCACGATGGGCCTTGGTGATGTCGTGATAGCGGGCATCGCCGGTGATCGAGGCCAGCACGCGGATGCCGAGTTTTTCCAAGAGCGGTTTGACCAGCCACAACTCGCCGGCGACATTGTAATCGCCGATGATGTTGATGTCGGTGGAGGTGACGGTTTCCGGCTCTTCGGTGCCGATAACGTAATCGAGCAGCACCTGCCCGGCCAGCTTGGTGCCGAGATTTTTCTTGCCGACGAAACCCGGAGATACCACCGGGATCACCGGCTTGTTCAGGCGTTCGCTCGCCGCCTTGCAAACCTTGACGATGTCGTCGCCCACTAAGGCGGTGACGCAGGTTTGATAGACGAACACCGCCGGCGGATCGAAGCGGCTGATCACCTCCTTGATCGCGCGGTAAAGCTTCTTCTCGCCGCCATAGATCACGTCGAGTTCCGAAAGATCGGTGGTCAGACCGGTGCGATACAGCATCGGCCCCGACGAGGCGGCATGGCGGCCGTCCCAACTGTTGCCTTCGCAGGCGATCGGACCATGCACCAAATGGGCGCAATCGGTGATCGGCTGCAGCACGATCTTGGCGCCGTCGAAGGCGCAACCGCCGGCCGCGGCGCCGGGCGTCAGTTGCTTGCCGCAGCCGGCCCTGCGTGTCTTGTCGTCCTTGGCCCGGTTGTGTGCGCAGGCCGGCTCGTCGAACAGAGTCTGGATTCTATCCGTCAACATGCCGGCCTGCCTGTTTTTCTATCGCGCAATTACCCGAAAACCGCTGCCGGTTGTTCGGATTGCGCTCGGCCGGCTCGTCGAACAGAGTCTGGATTCTATCCGTCAACATGCCGGCCTCGCCAGTTGCGTTACGTCTTCAGCGTACCATGTCGAAAGAAATTCCCGACTCCATCGTATCGGCGTCCAGCTTGTCGAGGATCTTGTCGAGAATGGTGACCATGACCCGGATGGCACCGGTGTAGCCCCACACCGGGAAGCGATGATGGTGGTGTCGGTCGAAAATCGGGAAGGTCAGGCGGATGATCGGGATGCCCAGATCCTTTTCGAACAGCTTGCCGTAGGTGCTGCCGATGACGTAGTCGGTCCGTTCGGTGGCCAGAAGCGAGCGCATCGCCCATAAATCCTTGCCCGGCCAGACCTTGGCCTTGGCGCCGTAGGGGCTGGTCTTGAGTAATTCCTCCACTCCTTTGGCCCATTCCTTGCCGCCGTTGGTCGAAACCAAGTGGATCGGCTCGCCGCCCAATTCCATTACGAAGCGGGCCATGGCGTAGACGAAATCGGGATCGCCGAAGATCGCATAGGTCTTACCGTGCAGCCAGGCCGAGGAGTCGGCCATAGCATCGATCAGACGGCCGCGTTCCTTTTCCAGCGAGGCCGGAATCGGCTTGCCGGAAATTTCGGACAGCTTCATCAGAAACTCGTCGGTGGCGCCGACGCCGAGCGGATAGTGGAAAGATGCGACTTGCTGCCCCTTCGATGCCGCAAACTCCAGGCACTTGTCGGAACAGTATTTCTGCATTCCAATCGTCGCCTTGGCGTTGACCGCATCCTTGACCGCCGCAATCGGCGTACCGCCTTCGAACATGCGGTAATGACCGTCGGTCGGGGTGTCGAAGACGTCCGATACGTCGGAAAGAATAGTGGCTTCGATGCCGAACTCGCCCAGCATCCGTTTCAGTTCGCGGTTGTTGCCCACCGCATACCCGTCGAATCCGGGAATGATGTTGATCTTCTCGTTCGGCACCCGCTCTTTGCCTTCCCAAAACATGGTCAGCATGCCCTTGACCATCGCGTCGTAGCCGACGATATGGCTGCCGACGAAGGACGGGGTATGCGCAGTAACGATGGGGAAGTCCTCGGGTACGCTGCCCTTGGCGCGGGCGTTCTGAATGAAGGCGGCAAGGTCGTCGCCGATGACTTCGGCGATGCAGGTGGTCGAAACCGCGATCACTTCGGGTTTATAGACGGTATAGGCGTTGGCGAGACCGTCGATCAGATTGTTCATGCCGCCGAACACCGCCGCATCCTCGGTCATCGAGGTGGAAACCGCGGCGCACGGCTCTTTGAAGTGGCGCGCCAGGTGCGAACGGAAATAGGCGGTACAGCCTTGCGAACCGTGGTTGAAGGCCAACGTCTTCTCAAAGCCGACCGCGGCGAACAAGGCGCCTAAAGGCTGGCAGGCCTTGGCCGGGTTGATGGTCAGCGCAGTGCGGGCGAGGTTCTTTTCGCGGTATTCCCACGAATCGATGTACTCGGACTGCTTCTCCACCTCTTCCTTGGTGTGCGGACATTCGAACTTGCTCTTGTTCTCGAAGAGCTTCTGGTATTCCGGCGTTTTAAACAGCCGGGCGTGGTCTTTGATGTCGTCGGCGGATTGTTGCATGGCAATGGTTCCTTAATTCGTCGGCCTTATTCGGCGGCTTCTTCGGCGGGTTTGGCCGGCTCGGCGGGTTCGGCGGGTTTCCACGGGGCCTTGATCATCTTCCAGACCGGATTGTTGACCGCCAGATCCATGTCGCGGGCGAAGACGGCGAACCCGTCATAGCCGTGATAGGGGCCGGAATAGTCCCACGAGTGCAACTGACGGAACGGGAAGCCCAGCTTCTGGGTGCCGTACTTTTCCTTGATGCCGGAGCAAACGAGATCGGGCTTGATCCCTTGGGCGAACCGTTCCAGCTCGTATTCCGAGGCGTCGTCGTACACCAGCGTACCGTCTTTGATGTAATGGGTGGTGCGCTGATAATCGTCGGCGTGGGCGAATTCGTAGCCGGTGGCCGTCACTTCCATGCCGAGATCGGCGTACGCATCGGAGACGTGGCGCGGGCGCAAACCGCCAACATAAAGCATCGCCTTCTTGCCCTCGAGGCGAGGCTTGTATTTGGCGACGACCGCATCGGCCATCGGCTGATACTTAGCGATGACCCGCTCGGCGCCCTCCTTGATCTTGTCGTCGAACTTCTCGGCAATGGCGCGAAGCGACATGGCGATGCGGGTGGGGCCGAAGAAATTGAATTCCAGCCAGGGAATGCCGTATTTTTCTTCGAGATGGCGGCAGATGTAGTTCATCGAGCGATAGCAATGGATCAGCACCATCTTGGCCTTGGAGCCGTTTTCGATTTCCGCCACCGAAGCGTCGCCCGACCACTGGCCGACGATGTTAAGCCCCATCTCTTCCAACAACATGCGGCTGGCCCAGCCGTCGCCGCCGATGTTGTAGTCGCCGATCAACAGCACATCGTAGGGGCCGGGTTCGAAATTCGGTGTCTTGCCGGCGGCGGGATCGACCAGCCAGTCGCGCATCACGTCGTTGGCAACGTGGTGGCCGAGCGATTGCGACACGCCGCGGAAGCCTTCGCAACGCACCGGGGCGACCGGCTTGCCGATTTCCTTGCTCTTGCGCTTGGCCACCGCCTCGATATCGTCGCCGATCAGACCGACCGGGCACTCGCTCATCACCGAAATGCCGCGGTTGAGCGGGAACATTTCCTCGACTTCGTTGATCACCTTGTCCAGCTTCTTGTCGCCGCCGAACACGATGTCCTTTTCCTGGAAGTCGGAGGTGATTTGCATCACCACCCAACTGTTGACGCCCATTTTGCCGCCGGAAACGTAGTTGCGGCGCTGGCCCCAGGAATACTGGCCGCAACCTACCGGGCCGTGGCTGATATGCACCATGTCCTTGATCGGTCCCCACACCACACCTTTGGCGCCGGCATAGGCGCAGCCGCGTACCGTCATCACGCCGGGAATCGACTTGATGTTGGATTTGACGCCGCAGTCGGAGTCGCCGTCTTCGTATACATTGATGTGTTTGCCGCGCTTTTTGGCGGTTTTCTCCGGGTATCCGGAAAGGACATCGGCAACGAGTTGCTTGCGGCTTTCTTTGGCTTCCGCGTCCATGATTTACTCCATAAATATAGCGTTCCGGGAATCCCGACCGGAGATTCCGACTGGGTGGGAACCGATCAAGGGCGAAGGATCAGGCGACGGTCGCCTTCTTGGTTTGACCGACGATAGTCTCGTCTTCCGGCTTGAGGATGCCGAATTCCATCAGCATGTCTTCCAGCTCGTCCATCGTGATCGGCGTCGGGATGGTGCCCTTGCCCTTGTTCTCGTGGATCTTCTTGGCGAGGGCGCGATATTCCTGTGCCTGTTTGCATTCGGGATCGTACTCGATCACCGTCATGCGGCGCAGTTCGGCTTGCTGCACGATGTTGTCGCGCGGCACGAAGTGGATCAGCTTGCTGCCGAGCTTCTTGGCCATTGCCTCGGAAAGGTCGAGTTCCTTGTCGGTCATGCGCGAGTTGCAGATCAGCCCGCCCAGACGCACGCCGCCGGACGACGCATATTTCAGAACGCCGCGAGAAATGTTGTTGGCGGCATAGAGCGCCATCATCTCGCCCGACATGACGATATAAATTTCCTGCGCCTTGTTCTCGCGGATCGGCATGGCGAACCCGCCGCACACCACGTCGCCGAGCACGTCGTACGAGACATAGTCCATGCCGTCGTAGGCGCCGTTCTCTTCCAGGAAGTTGATCGAGGTGATAACCCCGCGACCGGCGCAGCCGACGCCCGGTTCCGGACCGCCCGATTCGACGCAACGGATGCCCTTGTAACCGACCTTCAACACGTCTTCGATGTCGAGGTCTTCGACGCTGCCGGCTTCGGCGGCGAGCGACAGCACGCTGTTCTGCGCCTTGGCATGCAGAATCAAGCGGGTGGAGTCCGCCTTGGGATCGCAGCCGACAATGAGGATCTTCTGCCCCATCTCCGCCAGCGCGGCGAGGGTGTTTTGCGAAGTGGTGGATTTTCCGATGCCACCCTTCCCGTAAAATGCGACTTGTCGCAGTCCTTCCATCTCAACTCTCCTTCGATTTCTCAACGACGCCGTTAGCGACCGGCGGCCTATCGGTCCGTTCGACAAACCAGGATCGCAACGACCGTGCCAGCCGCTGAAAAATGGCCATGCGGCAAAATTATCTTGCTATTTCCGGCTGTTATTGCGGAGAACCGGACGGGCCGACAGCACAACGCCATCTGTTGCCAATCCGACAATCCGCCGTGCGAAGGCGGCATTGTCGCCATCCCGACAAGGCGCAAGACGCCGGAGAAACGGGGTTTTCTACGTTTTCTTACATGGCATGGGCCGTGCAGAAGAATTCCGCGAAGACGGAGTACGGCATGGCCAAGCATATCGTTTACATGGCGAGTATCGGAAAAGGCGTCACCAAGCGACTGGCCATGGCCGGAGGGTGCATCGCCTCCAGCGCCGACGGGCGCTCGGCCTGCGGCAGCGCCGCAAGCGAAGACGATCTGCCGACGGAGGTCTGGAACAAGATCAAGGATCATCCTTGCTACAGCGAGGATGCCCACCATTATTTCGCCCGCATGCATGTGGCGGTGGCGCCCGCCTGCAACATCCAGTGCCACTATTGCAATCGCAAATACGATTGCTCGAACGAAAGCCGCCCCGGCGTGGTCAGCGAAAAGCTCACCCCCGAGGAGGCGCTGAAAAAGGTTCTGGCGGTGGCGGCCGAGGTGCCGCAGCTATCGGTGCTGGGCATTGCCGGCCCCGGCGATGCCTTGGCCGAAGCCAATGCGGAAAAGACCTTCCGTACCTTGGAATTGGTATCGCAGGTTTTGCCGCATTTAAAACTGTGTTTGTCCACCAACGGCCTGGCGCTGCCCGATTACGTCGATCGCATTGCCGATTTTCACATCGATCACGTGACCATCACCATCAACACGATCGACCCGGAAATCGGCGCGAAGATCTATCCCTGGATTTTCTACGATCACAAACGCCTTGAAGGGATCGAAGCCGCCCGGATTCTTCACAAGCGGCAGATGGAAGGGCTTTCGGCACTCACCGCCAAAGGCATCCTGGTCAAGGTCAATTCGGTCCTGATCCCCGGTGTCAACGACGAGCACCTCGTCGAGGTCAACCGCGAGATCCGTGCCCGCGGCGCCTTCCTGCATAACGTCATGCCGCTGATTTCCGACCCCGCCCACGGCACCCACTACGGACTGACCGGCCAGCGCGGTCCCACCCCTGCCGAACTCAAAGCGGTGCAGGACCGTTTGGGCGAAGGCGCCAAGCTGATGCGGCACTGCCGCCAGTGCCGGGCCGACGCCGTGGGGCTTCTCGGCCAGGATCGCGGAGCGGAATTCACCCTGGACAAGCTAAAAACGACGCCCGTCTTCGATCCTGCCAAGCGCGAAGCCTATCTCGAAGTGGTAAAGAGCGAACGCGCCGACCGGCAGGCCGCCAAAAAAGAGGCCGAGGCGGCGCTGAACGTCACCCCGCCGGAAAAGCCCGCTTTGGTAGCGGTGGCGACCAAGGGCGGCGGACGCATTAACCTGCATTTCGGCCACGCGGCCGAATTCCAGGTTTACGAAGTGGATTCTCGCGGGGCCCGCTTCGTCGGCCACCGCCGCGTCGATGCCTATTGCCAAGGCGGCCAGGGCGACGACAATGCCATCGACGGCACCCTCAAGGCCCTTTTGGGCGTTTCCGCTCTGTTCTGCGCCAAGATCGGCGGCAAGCCGAAACGTCTTTTAGCGGATTGCGACATCGAGGCAAACGACAGCTATGCCTTCGATTATATAGAAGCATCTATTATCGCGTGGTATCTCGCCCGCCGGCATCAGCCTGCGGCGCAAACCGCCTAGAACGTTCTAAAGAGGAAACCATCATGGCCTACAAAATCAAAGCCGAACAGTGCACCGGCTGCGGCGCCTGCGAGTTCGAATGCCCCAACAAGGCGATCAAGCAAAAGGGCGACGTCTACGCCATCAATCCCGACAAATGCACCGAGTGCGCCGGCTTCTTCGACAAGCCGCAGTGCGCCGCCACCTGCCCGGTGCCGAAGACCTGCGTACCGGCGTTCTGAGGCGCGAGCGAGTAAAACATGCGGCTTGAAACCGTCGTAGAACTCAACGATCCGCCGGCCTTCGGTGCCGGAGACAAAGTGCGCGCCCTTCGCGGCGTGCGCAACGACGGCACCTTCCTGGGCCGGCGGATCGGCGATCACATCATCGACGCCGGCGAGGTCGGCTACGTGCAGTCGATCGGCACCTTTCTGCAGCAGTTTTACATCTACAACGTCGATTTTTTCGACCGCGGAATGGTTGTCGGCATGCGGGCCAAGGAACTCGAGCTGATCGCAAAAGCTCCCGATGAGGATGATGACGCATGAAGCTCATGATGCGGATGCACGAAGGAAAATTGTCTGCCTATGTCGCCAAGAAGGATCTCGAAGCCTTCGTGGTGGAACAGCAGCATCCCGACCTATGGGGCGGCTGGATCAAACTCAACAACGGCTGGGTGTTTCAACTGCCGGACATGCCGGCCGGCACTAAATTGCCGATCAGCGTGGATGCCACGCGGACAAGCACTTGAACGATGCTTTTGCCGCCTTGCGCAACGGCCTGAAGGCCAGACGCCTTATCCCCTATCTGGGGCCGGAGACCTTGCTGGTCGATACCGCTCCCGAAGTTCCGACATCGAATCGCGATCTGGCCGTGGCACTGGAGAGAAAAGTGGCTCTGCCGGCGCGGGCGCGCGGCAACATCTGGGCGGCGGCGCAGTTCATCGAAAGCCGGCGTCACCGCAAGACGGTGGAAAAGCTGATGGCCGGCATTTTTGCGCCGCCGGCCCAACCCAATACCCTCCACCGCTGGCTGGCCGAGATTAAGCCGCTTCTGATCGTCGATACCTGGTACGACGATGCGATGGCGACGGCGCTGTCGGGCGACTGGGGAATGATTCAAGCGGTGACCCGCAACGGCAAGCACGAGGATATCTGGTTCCGCGCCGTAGCCCCCGACGGCGGCATCCGCCCGATTGCCGAGGCCGACGGCTGGGGCAGCATTCTCTACAAACCGCACGGGACGGTACGTCCGTCCTGCGATTTTCTTTTGTCGGATTCCGATTACGTCGAGGTGCTGACCGAGATCGACATTCAGACCCCGATCCCGCCGGAGGTCCGCAGGCGGCGCGGCGAATGCGGCTTTGCATTTCTCGGCTGCCGCTTCCGCGATCAGATGGAGCGCACCTTCGCCCGCCAGATCGCCAAACGGT
>WSSedL1CaDRAFT_10001611_pt1 | contig 12814 bp, 11 predicted proteins | sample WetSurSL1Cattail_FD_9464 | JGI IMG/M metagenome (IMG submission 9464)
GCACAGCCAGCCGCCGTAACTTCCTTGCGGCGCCTCTGCCGTGCTGGCGGCCGGCGTACAGCCGAGGTGAGTGCAAACCCCGACCACCACCAGCCATTCCGGTATGGCCGCCCGGTTGGCGTCGATCGCCGGGGCGTCTTCGGGCAGATTGGCGTTGCGCGCCAGTTTGTCGATCAAATCCTCCAGCCGGACATTGCGGGCGGCGGCGATCTCGGCCGGGGTGCGCCGGCGCACGATCAGGGGATGGCCGCGCCATTGCAGCACCTGCTGCTGGCCCGGCTTGACCGCGGAAATATCGGCCTCCAACACGGCGTCGGCGCGCGCGCCGCTCGACGGGTTCATCTGGTCGACCAACGGCCAAGCCACGCACGCCGTTCCCACCGCACCGGTCGTTCCGGTGGCGACATACAGAAAATCGCGCCGCGTGGGTTCGGGCTTTTCGGGATCGGCCACGGCTCCACCCTTTCAGGGATTCGATCAAGCAATTGAACGCGACTGTCTATACGGATGGCCGGGGGGATGCAACGCATCGGGTTTGCTTACCCCGGCAAATACCCCGTTCTAAAATCGGGTTCTCCGATCTTTTCCAATGCCTTACGCACGATCTCGGCGCAGGCCAGCGCATCGAACCCCGCCCGGTGGTGACGTTCGAGGCCGATCTTAAGCGCGCCGCAGACATCGTCGAGCTTGGTCGGAAAGATGTTCCACACCCGCCGCGCCAGATTGACGGTGCATAGATAGGGCTGCGCCGGCAGGGACAGGCCGTAATAGGCGCAGGCCGCACGCATCACCGAGCGGTCGAACGAGGCATTATGGGCGGCCAGGAAATCCGCGCCGTCGATGAATCGCTCGATGTCCGGCATCACGCCGGAAAAATCGGGCGCGTCCTTGACCATCTCCCAATCGATGCCGTGCAAATAGGTGAAGTTGAAGCGGCGCTCGGGCGGACGGATAAACCAGGAGACTTGTGCCGTCACCTTGCCGCCTTCGACCCGTGCAAGACCGATTTCGCAGGCGCTGTGGCGGCTGTAACTGGCGGTTTCGAAATCGAGGGCGACGAAGCTCAGCATGTCCGATCTATCTTTTCTCCGCGCCCGAATGTAAAGCGGACGAAATGCGCATCGCCCTCTATCAGCCCGATATTCCCGGCAACACCGGCGCCCTGATCCGCCTCGCCGCCGGCTTCGGGGTTGGTCTCGACATCATCGAGCCGTGCGGTTTCTTATTCAACGACAAAGGGTTAAGACGCGCCGGGATGGATTATATCGAGCTTGCCGCCGTTGTACGCCACCCCTCCTGGGAGGCGTTTCTTTCCGCCCACGGGGATAAGCGTCTGGTGCTTCTCACCACCAAGGGGGCCGTCCCCTACACCGATTTTGCCTTTTCCCCCGACGATGTACTGATCCTCGGCCGCGAAACCGCCGGGGTTCCCGACGAGGTCCATGCGCGGGCCGATGCCGCCTTGCGCATTCCCCTGAAGACCCGCTCGCTCAATGTGGCGATGGCGGGGGCCATCGTTCTTGCCGAAGCCTTGCGCCGGACCAAGGGGTTTCCGCCGTAAAGCGGTTTTTTTGTATGGCCGTCTGGAAAACGCTGCTTGCAATGCCTACATAGATTCTTCGCGGCCCCTCCAGCGTTTTTTCGTATAAGGACATTGTTTTTGCTCGATATTTTTTCAAACGGCGGCCTGTTTGCGCTTTTGCAGGTCATCTTCATCGACATCGTGCTGGCCGGCGACAACGCCCTGGTGATCGGCATGTCGGCGGCGCATGTCGCGCTGAAAGATCGCCATCGGGTCATCTTCTGGGGCCTGGTGGTGGCGGTGGTGCTGCGGGTGATCCTGGCGGTCGGTGCGGTCGAGCTGTTGCGTTATTCCTGGGTGATGCTGGCCGGCGGCTTGCTGCTGTTGTGGGTGTGCTGGCGGCTGCTGCGCGACATCAAACATCACGGCGAAATTGCCAAGGCGGCCAAACGCGAAGAAGCCCCGCCGCAGGCGCTGCCGCACGCCAAGGCGATGCGCCGCGCCATCTTGAGCATCGCCGCCGCCGACGTGTCGATGTCACTCGACAACGTGCTGGCGGTCGCCGCCGCCTCGATGAGGTCCGACGGCGGCGCCCATGTCGAAATTCTGGCGATCGGGTTGATGCTGTCGATCGCGCTGATGGGGTTGGCCGCCAATGTCATCGCCCGGCTTTTGAACCGCTACCATTGGATCAGCTATGCCGGTCTTGTCATCGTGCTGTACGTGGCGGTGCGCATGATCTGGCACGGAGCCGAACGGCTGCATCAGTCCGGCGCCGTCGAACAGATGATGCTGTGGGCGCACGGCTTGGGGGCTTAAGCTATTTTTTGACGGCGTCTCGTGCGGCCCGTTTCAGCCGTTCCCGAAGCGCGAAGGCGTCGGCGGGAAAACCGCTTTCGATCCACCATTCTTCGACTTCGGCCAGCACTTTCCCCACCTGCGGCCCTTCCGGCACGCCGGCGTCCATCGCATCGCGCCCGGTTAGGGGAAAGCGCGGTGAAGCGAAGAAATCGGCGATCTCCAAAAGCGCGCACCACGCGCCGTCATGGCCGGGGTCGGCATCGCCCGCCCAGTTGAGGAAAAGCCGGTCGTTGAACGTTTGCACCCCCAGCCGGTACAGCAGTTTGCGCGCCTCGCCGTGCGGCAGCGAGGGAGCGACGATCCCGGCGGCCTTCGATGCCGCAGCCAGCCTGTCCTTTTGCGCATTCGACAGCCGCCAGCGCTCGGCCACCGCCGCGTCGGGCCGAAGCGACGCCAGACGCAGCAACGGATCGGGCAGAAAACCGTGCGTGCGGTCGATCAGCGCCAACCGTTCCAGGCGGTCGAGAACCGGCGCTGCAAGACCGATTTCGCTTAAAATTCCCGCTTCCGCCATCGCCCCTAAGGCAAAGGCGGGCGAGGATGCCGCCAACAGCTTCAGCATCTCCTTGGCGATCCGCTCGCCGGACAATTGGCGAAGGCCGGCGCGCCCCGCCGCCGCCGCCGCAAGCGCCGCCCGATCGAGCGGTCCGCCGCCGTACCAGACGTGAAAGCGGAACAGTCGCAAGATGCGGAGATAATCCTCGGCGATGCGCCGGTCCGGCTCGCCGACGAAGCGCACCCGCCGCGCCGGCAAATCCTCCAGACCGCCGACGAAATCGAAGATTTCGCCGGCCTGGTCGGCATAGAGCGCATTGATGGTGAAATCGCGTCTTTGTGCGTCTTCGCGCCAGTCGTCGGTGAAGACGACCTCGGCATGACGGCCGAAAGATCGCACGTCGCGGCGCAAGGTGGTGATTTCGAACGGCTTGCCGTCGGCCACCGCGGTGACGGTGCCGTGGCTGATGCCGGTGGGAACCGCCTTGACCCCCGCCGCCGTCAGCTTGGCCGTCACGCGGTCGGGCGGAAGCGGCGTGGCGATGTCGATGTCGTCGACCGGCTGGCCCATCAGCGCGTTGCGCNCCGCCCCGCCGACGAAGCGGGCGTTGTTTTCCAGCGCGGCCATCACCTTCCGGCACGCGGGCGAACGCATCCAGGCATGGCGGGCGGGATCGAGCTTCATGCGCGGACCCTTCGCGCCAGATCGGCGACGATCGCGGCGGTCGCCCCCCAAATGCGGCAATCGCCGAAATGGAAAACCGGAAATTTGCGCACCATCCCCTGCCATTGGCATTCTTCCTCGCGGCAATGGGTGGGATCGAGGAAGAACGTCAGGGGCGCTTCGAAAATACCGGCAACCTCGCGCTCGTCGGGGGCCAAGGTGAAGCCTTCGCTCACCAGCCCGACCACCGGGCGGATGGCGAAGCCGGTGGCGGTGCCGGCGATACTCAAGTAGCCCTGAACGCTGACGAAAGCGGCCTCGATGCCGGTTTCTTCGTACAGTTCGCGCAAAGCGGTGGCGTCCGGCCCGGTGTCGCTGGTCTCCTCTACTCCGCCGGGGAAACTGATCTGGCCGGGGTGGCGCACCAGCTTGTCGCTGCGCAGGGTAAACAACAGAACGGGCTCGGCGTGCAGCACGATCGGCACCAGCACCGCCGCCGGCGGCATAAATCCGGGCGAGGGCGCAAAGACGTCGAGCCGGGATTTCAGCCCGGGAAGCCCGGATTCCGCCGAAAATGCCTGACCGTTCATGCCGTCGCCTTCGCCGTTCTTGCCTGCGCCGGAGCCGGCGCGGTACATAAGCGGTAAATCTCCGCGCCATAGATTAGTGGCGAGACGCCGCCCTTCGCAACATTAGGACATATGACTTCGATGAACGATAGCGCCGGGGAACCGTTTAGCGGACCAGCCGTACAGGCGGCGGAAAATATCGCCGCCGCGCTTGCAGCGGTGCGCACCGGCATCGAAAAGGTCATTTTCGGCCAGGATTCCGTGATCGAAGAGGCGCTGATCGCCCTGATCGCCGGCGGCCACGGATTGATCATCGGCGTGCCCGGCCTGGCCAAGACCAAGCTGGTGGAGGCGATCGGAATAACCCTGGGGCTGGAATGGAAGCGCATCCAGTTCACCCCGGATTTGATGCCCGCCGACATCATCGGATCGGAAATCCTCGACGAGGAGGCGGGCCACCGCAGCTTCCGTTTCGTCAAGGGGCCGGTGTTCGCCCAACTGCTGATGGCCGACGAGATCAACCGCGCCTCTCCCCGCACCCAATCGGCACTGCTGCAGGCGATGCAGGAACGCCAGGTCACGGTGGCGGGCGAACGTTTCGATTTGCCGAAGCCGTTCCACGTTCTTGCCACCCAGAATCCGCTGGAACAAGAAGGCACCTATCCCTTGCCGGAGGCCCAGCTCGACCGCTTTTTGCTGCAGATCGACATCGGCTATCCCGACAAGGCGGCGGAAAAGGAAATGCTGATCGCCACCACCTTCGACGAAGAAAAAAAGCCCGAACCCGTCGCCACGCCGGAGCTTCTGGTGCAGGCCCAGGCTTTGGTGCGGCGCATCCCGGTGGGCGAGGCGGTGGTCGAGGCGATCTTGAATCTGGTGCGCGCGGCCAGGCCCGACCAAGGGGGCGACGCAGAGTTGCGCGATGTCGTCTCCTGGGGACCGGGGCCGCGCGCCAGCCAAGCCTTCATGCTGGCGGTACGCGCCCGCGCGCTGCTGGATGGGCGCTTCGCCCCCTCGGGCGACGACGTGGCTGCCCTGGCCGCACCGGTGCTGCGCCACCGCATGGCCCTCAGCTTCGCCGCCCGGGCGGACGGCTTGAGCGTGACCTCGGTGATAGACCGGTTGTGCCGGACGTATCTATAATGGCGGACATTTAAGATGGCGGGCGAACGGGACCGACGCCGCGCATCGTCCTCAGGCGCCGCCGAAGCGCTGGCTGCGGCCTTGCCACCCCTGACGGTGCGCGCCGAGGCCCTCGCCTCCTCGATCAGCCTCGGCCTGCACGGACGGCGCAAAGGCGGCATCGGTCAGAGCTTCTGGCAGTTCCATCGCTACCGGATTGAGGATTCTCCGTCCCACATCGATTGGCGGCAATCGGCGCGCTCGCAGCACCTTTATGTGCGCGAACGCGAATGGGAGGCGGCGCAATCGGTCTATCTCTGGCGCGCCGGCGGGCCGTCGATGCGTTTCGCCTCGGAGCCGGGCCGCGAAACCAAACTCGACCGCGCAACGTTGCTGACGCTGGCGCTGTCGGCCCTTTTGATCCGCGGCGGCGAACGGGTGGCGCTGTGCGGAGAAAAGGATGCGCCGGCCGCTTCGCGCGCCGCCTATCTTCGCATCGCCCATGCCTTGTGCGAACGCGCACCCGCCGATGACGCGCTGCCGCCCGATGCCGATCTCGCGCGCAACGCCCAATTCGTCTGGTTCGGCGATTTTCTCGAACCCGTGAACGAAATCGAAGCCGTTCTCCGCCGATTGATCCGGTTCGGCGTCCACGGCCGGCTAGTACATATCGTCGATCCCGCCGAGGAAGACTTTCCCTACATCGGCCGCACCCGCTTCGAAGCCCCGACGGGCGGCGAAACCCATCTTTTCGGCCGCGCCGAGACCGTCGGCGGGGCCTATCGCCGGCGCTTTGCCGCGCGGATCGAGACGATTTCGCAGATGGCGCGCAGCTTGAACTGGTCCTACCTCAGACACCGCACCGACCGGCCGGCCAAGACCGCGCTGACCGCTCTCTTTGCCGATCTGTCCGGCGCGCCCGCCTTTCCCGGCGAGGGCGGCGCATGATCGGGTTTTCCGCACCGTGGATTCTCGCCGGCCTGATTCTGCTGCCGGCCATCTGGTTTTTCCTGCGCGTTACCCCGCCGCTGCCCAAGCGAGCGGTGTTTCCGCCGATCCGTTTGCTCGACGGCCTCAGCCAGGACGAAGAAACCCCGTCCGGCACGCCGTGGTGGCTGATCCTGATAAGGCTCGGCGCCGCCGGCCTGCTGATTGCGGCGCTGGCCGGACCGCAGATGAACGGCACCTTGCGCTTTTCGCACCAAGGACCGCTGATTCTTTTCGTCGACGACGGCTGGACTGCGGCGCACGATTGGGAAGCGCGCAAAAGCCTGGCCGCCGAAGCGGTGCGCCTGGCCGGCGATCGGAACCGCCCGGTGATGGTCGTGCGAACGTCGGCGCCCGATACCGGCTTTACGGACCAGGGCACCGCCATGCGGGCCGTCGAAACGATGAAGCCGATGCCGTGGCGAACGGAACGCAAAACGGCACTGGCCCGGCTTGCCAAACTGAAGCCGATGGATGCCGAAATTCTCTGGCTGACCGACGGGATCGACGACGGCAAGGCGGAGGCGGCCTTACGCACGTTGAAGCGGCTCGGAGGGGTGCGGATATTCCGCGACCGCCCCGAGCACGCACCGCTCGCCATCGCCGTGGTCGCCAACACCCTGAGCGGACTTGAGGCAACGGTAAGGCGCGCCGGCAGCGCGGGAAAACGCAACGGCCAGATCACCGCCTACGGCCGCGACGGCGAAACCTTGAGTACGGCGAAGTTCGTCTTCGCAAGCGGCGAAAGCGGCACGCACGTCCGCCTCGATTTGCCGCTGGAGATGCGCAACAAGACCGCGCGGCTGACGATCGAAGGCGAAAAGAGCGCCGGCGCGGTTCGCCTGTTCGACCGCGGCGCACCGCGGCGCGCCGTCGGCATCGTCGCCACCGGCAGCGACGACGAAAAATTGCTGTCCGGCCGGTATTACCTCGAACGGGCGCTCGGCCCCTTTGCCGACGTGCAGTCGGGCGACGTGGCGGCGCTGTTGGCGCGCAAACCGTCGATGCTGGTGCTTTCCGACGTGGGGAAAATCGACGGATTGAACCGCACGGCATTGATCCGCTTCGTCGAAGACGGCGGCATTTTGTTGCGCTTCGCCGGCGAGCACATGGCGGCGGGCTCGGACGATCTGGTGCCCGTCGCCCTTCGCAGCGGCGGACGCGCCTTGGGCGGCGCCCTGACCTGGGCGGCCCCGCAAACCCTCGCCCCCTTCCCGACGTCGAGCCCATTCGGCGGGTTGGCCGTCCCCGCCGACGTTGCGGTGTCGAAGCAGATTCTCGCCGAACCGTCGATCGAGCTTTCGCAGCATACCTGGGCGCGGCTGACCGACGGAACGCCGATGGTCACCGCAAATCGGCGCGGCAGAGGCTGGATCGTATTGTTCCACGTTACCGCCGGACCGGAATGGTCGAGCCTGCCGCTGTCGGGGCTGTACGTCGATATGCTGCGCCGGCTGTTGCCGCTGGCCGCCGGAACCGATCCGGCCGAACTTTCCGCCGATGCGTCGCTGGCACCGGCATCCGTTCTCGACGGCTTCGGCCGCATGCATCGCGCCGGATCGGAACTTGCGCCGATCAAGGCGGCAAAGCTGGCCGAAACCGTGCCCTCCGCGCGGCATCCGCCCGGGCTCTACGGCAGCCGCGAGGCGCTGCGGGCGCTCAACGCCGCAAGCGACGACGAAACGCTGCCGTCGATGATTTTGAGCGGCACCGAAACCTATACCGCCCATGCGGCACACGATCTGGCGCCGCCCCTGTTCGTCGCCGCGGCGATCCTGCTGCTGATCGATTTTCTGCTGTCGCTGGTTCTTCGCGGCTATGCGCCGGATTTCCGCCGGCTGATCCATTTTCTGCTGCCGGCGCTGCTGATTCTGCCGCTATGGCCGCCCTCCGCCCGCGCCGACGACGCCTTCGCGCTCAAAGCGGCGCTCGACACCCGCCTCGCCTATGTCGTCACCGGTGCCGCCGATACCGACGCCATGAGCCGAGCGGGGCTGATCGGCCTCGGCCGCTTCCTGCACGCCCGGACCTCCTACGAGCCGCAGGACCCGATGGCGGTCGATCTCGAACGCGATCCGCTGGACTTCTTCCCGCTGATCTATTGGCCGATGGAGCCGCGCGAGAAGAACCTGTCGCCGAACGCCCTCGGCAAACTGTCCGCCTATTTGCGCCAGGGCGGCACGCTGCTGATCGATACCCGCGATCTGACTCTGGGGCCGGTGCGCGGCGATACGTCCGCCGGCCAGCGCACCTTGCGCCGCCTCGTCGGCGCGCTCGATTTGCCGCCGCTGCAGCCGGTGCCGGTCAATCATGTTCTGACCAAGACATTCTATTTGCTGAGGGACTTTCCCGGCCGGTGGGCCGGCGGCAGGGTCTGGGTCGCCTCCGGCCTGGGCGGCGATGCGGTCTCGCCGGTGATCGTCGGCGACGCCGATTGGGCCGCGGCCTGGGCGACGGACGGACAAGGACGCTTTCTCGCCGATCCCTCGCCGGGGGGCGACCGCCAACGCGAGATGGCGATCCGTTTCGGCATCAACGTGGTGATGTATGCACTGACCGGCAACTACAAGACCGACCAGATTCACGTGCCGGCGATCCTCAAGCGGTTGGGGAAATAGATGCACGCTATCGCCTTCGCCCCGCACGTTTCGCTGATCGTTCTCGTCACCCTGATCGCACTGGCGGCGATTTTGTCGATCTACGCCGCCTTCGCCGGCGCGCGCGGCGCCACCGCCCGGGCGCTGGCGTTTGCGGTTCTGGTGCTGGTGCTGGCCAATCCCCTGCTGGTACGGGAAAACCGCGAGCCGCTCGCCGACGTGGCGACGATTCTGATCGACCGAACCCAGAGCATGCGGTTGGGCGAGCGCCACGGCGAAGCCGAAGCGGCGGCCAACAAGATCGCCGCCGATTTGAAAGCCTACGGCAATCTCGAGGTACGAACCCTTGCGGTCGAAAGCGGCAACGAGGGCGAAGATGCCGGAACGCAGGCCTTTGCCGCGCTCGATTCCGCGCTGGCCGACGTGCCGCCCTCGCGGCAGGCCGGAGCGATTTTGATTACCGACGGCGAGGTACACGACGTTCCCAAAAAGCCGCACCTCGCCTCCCCGTTCAACGCGCTGATCGTCGGCAGGAAGGGCGAAGCCGACCGCAAGCTGACGGTGGTGGATGCCGCCCGGTATGCCATCGTCGGCGGCAAAGCGCGGATCGTGGTGCGCGTCGACGATTTAAGCGGAGCGAATGCGGGGGCGGCGCGCATCGCCTGGCGCATCGACGGCCGCGACGCCGGCACCCAAACGATCGCGTTGGGACGCAACGCGACGATCGACGTGCCCGTCGCCCACGAAGGCGAGAGTGTCGTCGAGATCGAAGCCGAACCGGGCCCCGCCGAGCTTACCCTGCAAAACAATCGCGCGGTGGCGACGGTCAACGGCGTGCGCGACCGTCTGCGGGTGCTGTTGATCTCGGGCGAACCCAATGCCGGCGAACGGGTATGGCGCGCGTTTCTCAAGGGCGATCCGTCGGTCGACTTGGTCCACTTCACCATCCTGCGCCCACCGGAAAAGCAGATGGAAGACGAGACGCCCTTGAACGAGCTGTCGCTGATCGTCTTTCCCACCCAGGAACTGTTCGTCGACAAGCTGAAGGGCTTCGATCTCATCATCTTCGACCGCTACAGCGAGCACGGCATCCTGCCGCTCGGCTATTTCCAGAACATCGCGCGCTACGTCGAGGACGGCGGGGCGCTGTTGATTTCGGCCGGGCCGGAATTCGCCGGGAATCTCAGCATTTATCATACGCCGCTGGCCGGCGTGCTGCCGGCGCGGCCGACCGGCGAGATTATCGCCCGCCCGTTCAAGCCGACGCTGACCGAGGTCGGCCTCGTCCATCCGGCGACCCGCACGCTGGCCGGCGCCAATACCGGCAAAACACCGCCGACCTGGGGCCGCTGGTTCCGTCTCGTCGCCGCCCAGGCGATTTCCGGCGAGACGGTGATGAGCGGATCCGGCAAACCGCTTTTGGTGCTCGACCGCGTCGGCAACGGGCGCATCGCCGAGCTTTTGTCGGATCAAGGCTGGCTGTGGTCGCGCGGCTTCGAAGGCGGCGGTCCGCAAGGGGAGCTTTTGCGCCGCACCGCCCACTGGCTGATGAAGGAGCCGGAACTCGAAGAGGAATCCTTACGCGCCCGCATCGACGGCGGCGACATCGAAATCGAGCGGCGCAGCATGGCCAAGGCCGCCCCCCCCCTGACGCTGATCGATCCGGCCGGGCAGAAGACCGACGTCGCGCTGCAAGCGGCCGAACCGGGCATTTGGCGCGCCACCGCACGGGCCGAAGCGCTGGGACTTTACCGGATCGGAAGCGGCACATTATCGGCGGTAGCGGCGGCAGGACCGCTTAACCCCAAGGAAGTCTCCGACATGCGCGCCACCGACGCGATCTTGAAGCCGGTAGCGGAATTAAGCGGCGGCAGCGTGCAGTGGCTGGCCGACGGGATGCCGCAGATCACACGCAAGACCAACGGCACGCGCGGCGGTTGGGGCGAATTCGTTTTGCGCGAAAACCGCGCCTACCGGGTTACCGGAATCGAGCAAATTCCGCTGCTGCCGCCTTGGCTCTCGCTTTTTTTGATTGCCGCAACGCTGGCCGGGGCCTGGCGGAAAGAAGGAAAATAGCACCGCGGCGGCGACGGTGGCATCTTAACCATATCTGACTGTAAATATTACATATTCCGCCACGCACGTTTTCGCCCGTGCGATCGAGATATTTGTCGCAAGGTCTGCCGATCCCGATACCTCGGTATATCCTTGTAATATGCAGAAATACGCCGGAGACAAACGATCCGTAATCCTTCATCCATGAAGTATTACCTGCCGCGACGGCTGTATCTGCGTTATTTGCTTCATTCCGACAGTATGGCCCCGAACGACCGTAGCTGGCTTGCGGCTGCCTATCGTACCGCCAACCGACTCTATCGTTGGCGGCGCGACCCGTACCGCCCACAGCAGCGCGACTTGGGCGCCATCTACATTCACGTTCCCAAAACCGGCGGCGTTTCGGTCAAGCACATGATATACGGCCCCCATATGGACGGCGTCGGCTTGCATGCACCGGCCTGGGAATACCAGAACCGTCAACCCGACCTTTACGATCGAATGTTCGTGTTCGCCACCATCCGTCATCCGCTGCTCAGGATGCAATCGGCCTTCTGTTTTCTCAAATGCGGCGGCATGCGTTGGTACGACAAACGCTGGGCCGACCGCTGGCTTGCCGATTATTCCAATGTGACCGACATGCTGCGGGCGATGCGCGATCCGGCAATCCGCTTCAGAACGATGCGCTGGGTGCATTTCATCCCGCAGAGGTATTTCGTTTGCGACTTGCAGGGCAACGTTCTGGTCGACCGTTTGGTGCGGACGGAAGACTTCGCCGCCGACATGCGCAAAATCTGCGACCGCCTGCACCAGCCGTTCCAGGAACTGCACGAAAACGCCACGCCCAACCGGCAGTGGCACACGGCACAATTCGACGAAGAAACCGTTCGGCTTTGCTACGCGTTCTACCGGCAAGACTACGAGCTGTTCGGTTACGATCCCTGGCCGCCGCAGCCCGTCGATCAAGGAATGGCGGCCGCCACCCCGGCACTGGAAGCGGCGATGGCGTGATCGAGGGGCACGCGCCGAACCTCGCCCGAAAGCGTCAACATGGCATTTGCCTTCAGCGACAGCCCCAAAATCCGCGCCGGATCGACCGGACCGGGAAACCGCACCTTGCCGGGAGGAATCCGGGCAAAACCGACCCGCACATAATAGGGTTCGTCGCCGACGAGAATGATGCCGGAATGGCCTGTCGCACGGGCCTGATCGATGCCGGTCTGCATCAGGGAAATGCCGATGCCCTGTCCCCGCAGAGCGGGATCGACCACCAACGGTCCGAGTAGAAGATTTTTTTCCTTGCCGACGACGACCGGCCAGAAACGGATCGAGCCGAGCAACCGGCCATCCTTCCCCGCCACCGCCACAAAGCCGAGGTTTGCTACCGGATCGACCCCCTCGCGCAGCCGATAGGCGGATTTGGCAAAACGGCCGGGACCGAAGCTGAGCTCGGTCAGCGCGGCGACGGACGGCGCATCTTCTGTGCGCTCCGGCAGAATCTGCCAAAGCGGGGACGGCGGAGGTGTCATGAAGACACCCCTCTACCGCCTGACGGCCTACCAGTAAAGGCCCTGCTTCTCCATTGAGCGGAGGACGTTCAAGCGCGGTCGGTCCGTCGCTCTATCTCTTTGATTGGTCGCAACTTTGCGCGCAAAATCGGATTCTGCATTTGCGCACGTAGCTCTGGCCGCCCATTCCGCGAGGCGGCGGCGGGTCGGATCGGTGACGCCCTGAGGCGGTGCGGCCGGGTCGGCTAGTGTCGCTTCGCGGATTTCCCAATTCGGCTTGAAGGCATACCGCGCCCCCGCCACCCGATAAAGCACCACCAGATTGACCGCAGGCCAAGCCCGGTTGACGTACACCCCGAAAAGTTCCGGCTCGGACGACGAAATCAAGCCGATTTCCTCTTGCAGTTCGCGCATCACCGCCACTTGCGGCGGCT
>WSSedL1CaDRAFT_10001612_pt1 | contig 12812 bp, 8 predicted proteins | sample WetSurSL1Cattail_FD_9464 | JGI IMG/M metagenome (IMG submission 9464)
ATGGCCAGGATGATAGTGAACGCCCGTGGTCCGCTTGATGACCGCCGCCACGCGGGGCATACCAAGAGTTACATGGCGCCAGCCGTACTGCGTAGTGAAATGATTCGCCCATCATCACCGTAAAAAAATCTTCTCCCGCGAAAATACACATAAATTCATTATGGGTATTCGCAGATGATCACACTAGCGACGGTTCAGACGCGCTTCCCTCCTTCCAGCGCTCAGTCGCGCCGCCGCGTGCGCATGCGCATGTGCTCATGGTTCCTTCCATAACCAGATCGTGTGGATCTTACTCTTGGCTACTGCTGAGAGTTAGATGCACACGTCCACCCTTAGCTCTTGAACTGAGCCTTTAAGGAGCGCTACGGTATGAAATATGTACATCGATTCGCTATGCTATTTCTGTCTTTGATCTCACTCGCCGCGCAGGCGCAGATTTCATCTGGACTCAACGGCAGAATCTCCGATGCTAGCGGTGCGGCCATCGTCAATGTCAGAGTCACTCTCACTGCTGACGCCACCGGCATCGTCCTTTCTACGCAAAGCACCAGTTCCGGCAATTACAACTTCGTTAACGTCATTCCTGGCTCCTATCATTTGATCGCCTCATCCGTTGGTTTCAGGACGGTTGTGCGCAATGGAATTGTGATGACCACGGGCAAAACCACTACCATCGATCTCGCCCTTGCAGTGGGCGACGACCGGCAAGTGGTCACCATCCTTGCCGACCCACCGATTCTGCAATCTTCGGGCAGCAACATCGAGACCAACATCGCTGGCGGCACGGTGGTGGGCATGCCAATGAACTCGCGCAATTTTATTCAGCTTGCCACGCTTGCTCCCGGCGTCGAACTGCCTCCAGGCACAGTGTTGCCACGCATCAATGGCGGACGGCCGCGCACCAATGAGTATCTCTATGACGGCATCTCCGCGCTGCAACCCGAGCCCGGTCAGGTGGTTTTCTTCCCGATTCTCGACGACATTCAGGAGTTCACCGTCGAGGCAAACAATGTTTCGGCAGAGTTCGGCCGCTTCAATGGCGGCGTGGTCAATGTGACCACTCGCTCTGGGTCGAACGCGCTCCATGGCAGTCTGTTTGAGTTTTTGCGCAACGAAGATCTGAATGCGCGCAATTATTTTTCTTCGACCGGGCGCAAACCTGAATATCGTCGCAATCTCTACGGCGCGACTCTGAGCGGCCCGCTCCTCACCGACAGGCTCTTCGCCTTTGCCGACTATCAGGGTATTCAGCAGGCCATCGGCGTCACCCGTATCTCGACAGTGCCTACTCTCAATGAGCGCGCGGGCATCTTCACCGGCGTCTCCAGCATCTATAACCCGAAAACGACCACGCTCAGCAATGGTAAATATGTGCGACAACAATTCACCAATAACGTGATCAGTGTTCCCTTCGACACTGCGGCACAAAGCCTGCTGACGCGCATTCCCAAGCCAACCAATACGACCGCAAGCGCCAACAACTATAGCCGCACGGGCAATGATCTCGATCATCAGAACCAGTTCGATCTTCGCATTGATGGCGTCTATCGCAGTCGGGACCGCGCCTTTGCCCGCTACTCCTACTTCAAGGATGTCGAGTCTCCGGTGGCACCTTTCCCTGATGGCAGCGGCGCCATCAGCGGATCGGTCATCGGCACCGGCGGCGTCTCAGGGCTTTCGCACGTTGTCGGTCAGCAGGCGGTCGTGGATGAAACGCACACCTTCACCGCGCACCTGCTGAACGACCTTCGCGCCGGTTATACGCGCCGCTCGAACCAGATTTCTGGAACGACCCTGGACGATAGCGCTTCGGCCGCACTTGGCATTCCCAACATTCCCACCAATGCCGCCTTCAAAAATGCTCTTCCATTGTTTACCTTCACCGGTTTTCAGCAGGTGGGTTCGTCGGCCAGTACCTTCTCGCAATATCAGACCAGCGTCTGGCAGCTCGTCGATACTGTAATGTGGAGCAGGGCTGCGCACGCCATCAAATTCGGAGCAGACCTCCGCTGGTATCAACTCAATACGGTTGCCCCGCCGAACCCCACCGGCGCCTTCGCCTTCACCACCACGGGCACCAACCAGCAGGGCGTCACCAACAGCGGCAACGCCTTCGCCAGTTTCTTGCTCGGTCAGGTCGATACCTTCCAGATCGATTTGCAGCAAAACAAGATTCGACCACGCGACTTCATCGAAGAATATTTCGTGCAGGACGATTGGAAGGTGAGCCATCGGCTGACCCTGAACCTTGGTGCGCGCTGGACGTTGCACCATCCCTCGACCGAGAAAAACAACCAGGGCGCGGTTTTCAATCTTGCCAGCCAGCAACTGGACTATCTCGGCGTCGACGGCCACTCGCGCAGTGCACGCCAGCTGCACTACAGCAACCTCGCGCCCCGCGTGGGTCTTACCTATCTGCTTACACCGCAGACCATTGTTCGCGCTGGTTACGGCATTGTCTTCATTGATCAGTCTGGCATCACGACGCCGTTCACCACGCCGCAATTTCCCTTCATCCAAAACGTGCAGCAAAAAACGCAGGACAGCGTGAATGCTGCCTTCTCGCTGGCCAACGGTCCAACCATTGCGAGCATCGCGCATACCGCCGATGCCGGACTCGGACAGAGCGTTTACACCGTCAAGCGCACGGCCGGCTCAGGCTATGTGCAGCAGTGGAACCTGGCGGTGCAACGGCAACTCACCAGCCATCTGGCCATTGAGGCGGCCTATGTTGGCTCGCACATCGTGCATGTGGGCATTCCCGATTCCAATCTGAATCAGCTCACCGCGGCGCAGTTGGCTACCGGATCGAGCCTGCTGAACAAGGTGACCAATCCTTACTATGGAACCATTCCCACATGGAGTTCTCTCGGCGCAGCCACAGTAACTCAGGCGCAACTTTTCAAACCCTATCCACGTTTTCTCAACGTGGCCACTTATCGCAATAACAGCGGAACCACCAACTATCATGCGGGCGAGGTCAAGATCGAAGAACAGTTGACGCACGGGTTGACCGTGCTGTTTTCATACACGCGTTCAAAGCTGATTGACGATGCCTCGTCGGTCTTTTCAAGCACCGTTCTCTCTTCGCCCAACTCCAGCAGCCTGATTGCCGCTGACACCTTTCACCCGCGTCTGGAGCGTGATCTGTCTTCGGGCGATATGCCGAATGTGCTTTCAGCAAGCCTCACCTATACCCTGCCCGCAGGCAAAGGACACGCCTTCGCCCCGACGGGAATTTCGCGGGCCATCTTCAGCGACTGGGCCGTCAAGGCCATTCTCCTGAGTCAGTCGGGGATGCCGGTCACAGTTACGCAAGCCACCAATAACAACTCCTTCGCCGGATATGCACTGCAACGGCCGAACGTCACAGGAACAACGGCGCTCTCTGCGGACAAGCGTACGCCGACAAAGTTTTTCAAGACGGATGCCTTCTCCACCGCGCCACAGTTCACTCTCGGCAACGGCTCGCGCAATCCGGTGCGCGGCCCTGCCTATCGTGACCTCGACCTGGCTCTGGTCCGGCGCATCGAGCTGGCGCATAGCACTCATCTTGAATTGCGCGGAGAGATCTTCGACCTGATGAATACACCCGCCTTCGCGCAGCCCAACGGGAGCTTCGGATCCAGTTCCTTCGGCAGCATCACCAGCACCATCACCGACCCACGCGTCGTGCAGTTCGCGGTGCGCATCAGCCGCTAGCAAAAGGATAGGCCTTATGGGTACCCATGGGGCCTATCCGTATTAATCCGTCAGGCATGAAGAGTGTAATATCGGTCCAGACACTGCCTTCTTGGGAAAATTGCGGTTCCGCATGCATGGGTTCGCATACAGCGGAATCCCTTTTGCGTTACCTCACTATTTTTTCTTTATCGCTGTGCGCGTAGACTTCTGGGCAATACATCTTAATTCGAGGAGTTCTCACCATGAAGATCAGCGCGCGCAATATTCTTCCCGGAACCATCACCCGCATCACCGGCGGAGCCATCAACAGCGAAGTTGAACTGACGATCGGGCAGGACGAAAAGATCGTCACCATCATTACCAACACCAGCGTCGCACTTCTTGGTCTGGTCGAAGGTGGCCATGCCAGCGCCATCATCAAGGCCAATGAAGTTATTCTCGGCAAGGATCTCGGCGAAGCCAAACTCAGCGCACGCAACATTCTTAGCGGCACTGTTGAGGCGGTTATCGAAGGTGCGGTCAACAGCGAGGTCACGCTTGCTCTGGCCAGCGGGGCGAAGATCGTTTCCACCATCACACGCCAAAGTGTCGTCAATCTCGGACTGGTTGCCGGCAGCGTCGCCAGCGCCATCATCAAGTCTTCCAATATTCTCATCGGAGTCGAGTAAAGGAGATTCGTGCCTCTGTATCGATCTGATCACAGCTTGCCGTGCGGCAGAAGCGGCGCACTCATCGCGGCACTCTGCCTGCTCACCGCCTTTCTTTCTGCGTGCCACTCCACGAAGCATGTATTGCTGACAGTCTCAGCTGCGGCCAGTTTGACGGGCACTATCGAGCCCATTGAGAACGCCTATACCAGGCTCCACCCCGAGGTCGAATTTCGCAACAACTTTGGCTCTTCCGGCGCTCTGGCACGGCAAATCGAACAGGGCGCACCCGTCGATCTATTTCTTTCTGCCGGAGCCAAACCCGTCAATGAATTGAAGGCGCAGGGGCTGCTCGAATCAGGAAAATCGCGGGTGCTGCTGCGCAATCAACTTGTATTGATCGCACCCTCCGACTCAAAACTTTCTTCCGTCTCGCAACTTGGAACCAAGGCCGTCGGCAAGATTGCGCTCGGCGAACCTTCCAGCGTTCCTGCCGGGCAATATGCAATGCAGTCGTTGCAAGCTCTGCATCAATACGATGCATTGCGTGCAAAGTATGTCTATGCCAAAGATGTTCGTCAGGTGCTTGCCTATGTGGAAAGCGGCAACGTGGACGCTGGCTTTGTCTATGCTACCGATGCCCGCAATCGGCCCAAGGTCAAAATTGTTGCCACCCTTGACGAGTCCTCACATGAGCCGATTATGTATCCCATCGCTGTTATCGCGCAGAGTGCGCATGCGCGGGAGGCGCAGCAATTCATTGACGCACTCTTCTCCACCTCTACGGCCGCATCCAGCTTTGCCAACAAGGGATTTCTCGTAGCAAATCACGAATGAACGGTATCGATCTATCACCACTGCTGATCTCGCTGGTCACCACGGTGACGGCCACTGCCGTCACCTTTGTTCTGGGTCTGCTCGCAGCCTGGCGCGTGCTCGGCCTGCGCAGCAGCCTGCGCAATGGACTCGACGGCCTCTTCACCCTGCCTCTGATTCTTCCTCCAACCGTTGTCGGCTATCTGCTGCTGCTCGTCTTTGGCCGCCGCAGTCCCATCGGCATTGCGCTTGCGCATCTTGGCATGACCATAATCTTTTCCTGGCCGGCAACGGTGATTGCTGCCGTCGTTGTGGCCTTTCCGCTGATGTATCGCACTACGCTCGGCGCCTTCGAACAGCTTTCTCCTGCTCTGCCGCAGGCCGCGCGCACGCTCGGGGCAAGCGAGTCCTTGATCTTCCGCAAAATTCTTTTGCCCCTCGCTGGCCCCGGTATTCTGGCCGGAGCGGTGTTGGCCTTTGCCCGTGCTCTCGGCGAATTCGGCGCGACGCTGATGCTCGCGGGCAACATTCCCGGCCACACGCAAACTCTTCCCATTGCCATCTTTTCTGCCGTCGAAGAAGGCAGTCTGCATACTGCCTGCATCTGGGTTCTGCTTCTGATTCTGATCTCCGTCGCCATGATGCAGCTTCTGCATCTGCCACCCAGAATATTTTTCCATTCACCGCGGGCCGCTACGCCGGCGCTGCCAGAGCGCGCTTATCAATGCGATACCAGGCCACGGCAACAAACGCAATCCAACCTGGACATCGCCGTCTTGAAGGCTCTTGAAAGCTACGAACTCAACGTTCACTTTGAAACGAGGGGGCGCATTGTCGGCCTGCTCGGAGCATCGGGCGCGGGCAAGTCGATGACGCTGCGTATGATTGCCGGCATTGAAACGCCCGATGCCGGGCGCATTCAACTCAACGGGCGCACGCTGTATAACAGCGCGCAGCATATCAATTTGCCTGCCGCGCAACGCAGGGTTGGCGTAGTCTTTCAGGACTACGCGCTGTTTCCGCACTATACGGTCGCAGAAAACGTCACCTTCGCACTGCACAGAATTCCTTCCCGTGAGCGGCCTGCACGCGTGCAGCAACTTCTGCGCCTGCTCCACATCGATGAGCTTGCCGATCGCTATCCGCGCGAAATCTCCGGTGGGCAACGGCAGCGCGTTGCCATCGCGCGATGCCTGGCAACCGAACCGGATGCGCTGCTGTTCGACGAACCATTCTCTGCTCTCGATCCGCATCTGCGCCGCAGCACGGAAGAGTTGCTGCGCAAGACGCTGCGCTCTTACTCCGGGTCCATTCTCTTTGTCACCCATGACATGGAAGAGGCATTCCGCTTCTGCGAGGATCTGGTTGTCGTTCATCAGGGAAAGATCATCAACCAATCAGAGAAGCATGCGCTCTTTGAAAATCCTTCGACGGTTCATGTCGCACGGCTCACCGGCTGCAAGAATATTGTTGCGGCGCGACGCATCGACGCAACCACCTTCGAGGCCCAGGCCTGGCAATGTTCTCTGCATCTTGTGGCACCGGCATCAATGTCGGTCACGCATCTTGGTTATCGCTCGCACCACTTTGTCTTTGTTGATAAAGATGAGTCTGGTGACAATATCTTTCCCTGCTGGCTGGTCGAGCAGAGTGAGGCGCCGCACGAAGTCACGCTCTATCTGCACCTGCACCATCCTCCACAGGAAGGCGATGAGGCGCAGATACAGGTGGATCTATCCAAACAGGCATGGAGCGAGCTGCAGTTGCAGGCTCAGCCGTGGAAAATCCGTTTTGTCCCAAACCGAATTCTTCCCCTCCAGCTTTGAAAAAAGATTCGTGCGCGCAGTTGCTGATCTGTCTCCATATTGACGGGATAGTATTCCTGCTCGATCGCTTCGAAGTTCGTGGTGTCGCCGAATCTTACGCATCGCCTGTTCTGCGCCGCTTCGTGTTCGGATGGAAGAAGTTGGGGCACGAAAAGCGTCTTGGAGCAACCATCGTCAACTATGCCGATGACCTTGTGATCTGCTGCCGGGGCGGGGCGGAAGAAGCACTTGCCACGATGCGGATCATGATGACGAAGCTGAAACTGAGGGTGAATGAGGCCATGGCGCGGGCCGCGAAGTTGCCGGAAGAAAAGTTTGACTTTCTGGGTTACACATTCGGGCGCTGTTACTCGACGAAGACGGGACGCGCCTATCTAGGCACTGTTCCTGCCAAGAAGCGAGTGATGCGCATCTGTCTCGATTCCATGCCTCGGCGACATTCTTCAAAATGGCAAGATATTCTGGATTAGCCATGGTTACATGAATGCAGCACTGTCGTCGGATGCTGTTCAAGCAGACTGAAGCGAAAGAGCGATCCCCTTTTCCCATTCCTGAAGCATGCGCTCGCCAATTTCTGCGAAGTCCGGATGTTCCTTCATATAGGAGCGCATCTCCGCAGAGGTGCTCTGGATTGCTTCCGCAATACGCGCCAGGATGCTTTTTACCTGTGACGGAGTGCCGCCGGCGCGCGTTTCGCCAAGCCGCTGAAGTTCCTTTGCCGTCGGCCACCGCGTGCTTCCGTTGAGCGTCAGCGCCATGCTGTCTTTGGGAAGATAGACTGCCGTCGTCACAAGATCATAGGCTGGAGCCAGCCGCGCTTCTCCGAGTACATCGTCGTAGACGATTCCAAAATTCTTCAGATGCGCGTCGCCATTGCGCAGCGCGCAGTTGAGAGCGATGAGCGTGAAGAGCTTTTCGAGATCGGCATAAACATACGGCGAGTTCGCGAACTGTTGGAAGCGCTTCAAAATCGAAGTTTCGTAGCTTCCGCTGTATTTCTGATCAGTGCGTTTGGCATTGAGTACACAGAAATCCTCGAAGCCGCGATACGTCCCATCAGGACGAAGATCGAAACGGTCAATCACCAGCGCATCCGCATTCTCAGCGAGCGCAAAATGGGGCACGTCAAGTCCGCATTTCACTGCCACCTTCAAACAAAAATACTCGTTCGCGGCCAGTTGCGGATACTCGTTCGGTTCCCAGAATTTCACGATGTGTGTCGCGCCCCGGTAGCTTTGTGATAGTCGCGTGTCGGTCTTATGGGAGGCAAAAGCTTTTTCGTCGCGGACCAAAACCTTGGGCTGAACGCCGCTAATGCCGGAAAAAGAAGCGAAGCGCTCGACAAGAGAGCGGAACAGGTCGCTGCCGCGCCGCTGCGCAAGAATCTCATCGACGGACTGGAAAGGGACATTCTCCTCCAGTGTTTCTTTTTGTCCGGTGTAGCGTATGCGACCAAGCTGAGAGCGGCCCACGATACCCAGAAGATCGAAATCGTCGAAGGTGCCGGTTGCTTTCGCAAAGGCGAGCCGCAATCGCTCGCGCAACACGCCTTCAGGAAGATTCATCTCGAAGATCGGAGCAAGGCCAAAACGCACATCCCACGAAGCGAGGCGCACCGGCATTGTGACAGAGGCCGCTCGCGTGCCGATCGCTTCGGGAAGATACAGGAAGGTGCTGCCACGATCGCCGGAGCGGTCGAGCAATCCCGCCTCAGCGCTGTCGGTCCAGATCTTGATCATCACGATCCTCTTCCATGAGTTCTTCCAAGGTGGGGCGGCGACCCGTCGCTACCTGAATCTTCAGTTCAAGGCCGAGAGCCGACAGAAGCCGGACAACTTTGGAGAGGCCAAGTTCTCCAAGGCGGCCATTCTCCAATGCGTCAAGCGTGGAATGCCCTACCTTCGCCTGTTTCGCAAGCGCCGCCTGGCTGAGTCCAAGCGCCTTCCGCTTGACGGCAATCTGCTCGCCGATGGAGAACAGGGTTAGCATGAAACCTAATATACAAGGTAGAATGAAGATTGTCGATAAATATACCTAATATATGAGGCAATATGCCAGCGTCTTTACCAATGGAGGCATTACAACTGATGGTGGTGAGCTGCTGAGTGGTCTCTATAGAATTCACTCCGATTCTTGGAGACCGCTGTGTGCGAAATGGGCTCCAAAATCGACGTTTGACTCCATGTAAGCCATTGAAATTATTGCAACTCCATAGGGATGGCCCCGCCTGCTGCCCGCAGTGTCACGGCGCGTTGCGGATGTTTAGCGAAGACGTTTTCGAGATTCTTGAGTACATCCCCGCGAACTTGAAGGTGATTCGTCATGTGCGTCCCAAATATTCCTGCGACAAGTGCAACCACGTTGTCGAAGCTCCGGCGCCGTCGCGCACGATTGTGCGTGGACTGGCCGGGCCAGGTTTGATTGCGCATGTGCTGATTTCAAAATATGCAGATCATTGCCCGCTCTACAGGCAGTCTGAGGTCTATGCGCGCGAAGACATTGAACTGGATCGATCCACGATGGCCGATTGGGTCGGCGCGGCCAGCCAGTTACTTACTCCATTTGTCGACGCGTTGCGCAAGCACGTTCTGGCCACTGACAAGATCCATGTCGATGACACTCCGGTTCCAGTTTGCACCCGACCGTGGCAAAACGAAAACTGGAGGCCTGTGGACCTAAGTGCGAAACGAACGCACGGCAATCAATCCGAAATGGACAACTCGGGTCTGAAATGATAGAGTGAACAAATGATGCTTTGTCTCACTCTTTGCTGTTGCTGTGCATGTTGTCTGTGCGACATAACAGCGAAATGTGGGCATGCATGGCACCGCACGATCAGATGATCGGCGGCGGATGAGCATCCGTAAGATTCACGAACAGCCCACAACCTCAGTGTTGTGGGCTGTTTTCTTTTTGCGCATAATCTGCACGCATCCTTTGGGAGACCAGAAAAAATGAAACATTCCCTACGTACCGTCGTTGTATTGCTTCTCTTCGCACTTCCACTTCTTGGTCGCACACAATCACTTAGTTCGGGCGATCTGGCAGGAGCTATTCTTGATGCTTCGGGCGCGGAGATTCCTTCGGCTGTGCTGCAGCTGAAAAATACCGATTCCGGTGAAAGCTATCAGGGCACCTCGAACGCGACCGGTGCCTATCGTTTTGCGCTGCTCAAGCCTGGCCACTATGCGTTGACGGTCAACGCCACCGGTTTCGGTTCCCAAGTTGCACGCACGATTGTGCAGGTCGGCCAGCAGACAACGCTGAATGTGAAACTGGGACTGGCCAGCGCCAGCACTTCCGTCGAGGTCAATGCCGAGGCTGCTTCGCTGCTGCAGGTCGATCACGCAGATATCTCAACGGCCTTTGATGAAAAGCAGGTGCAGTATGTGCCGAACCCTGGAAACGATCTGACCTACATTGCGCAGGTTTCGCCTGGCGCGTTGATGAATACCGAGCAGGGCGTGGGTAACTTTGAGGTCTTCGGTCGTCCCGGCAGCTCGAATGTGTTCACCGTCGATGGCGGTTTCGAGGACACCTACGGCGTCAACGTAAATTACTCGGCGGCGAGCAATTTGTTGCTTGGTAACAATGACGTGGCCGAGGTTACCGTTGTTGGTCCGGCCTATCAGGGCCAATACGGCGGCAGTTCGGGCGCCTTCGTTACGGAGTTGACCAAGTCTGGTTCGAGCAAATTTCACGGCAATGCGGTTTATTGGTGGAACGGCCGTGTGCTGAATGCGAATGACTACTTCAACAAACAGTCGACGCCAACGACCAACCGTCCCTTCGACAACGCCAACCAGTGGGCGGTCTCGATTGGCGGCCCGGTGCCGCACACCCACGACAAGCTGCACTTCTTTTTCGATCAGGAGGGGCTGCGCATCGTGATTCCAACCAGCAATTACGCCTACATTCCCTCGCCTGCGTTTCAGGCGGCGGTGCTGAGCAACATTGCCACGGTCAGCGCGGCGCAGTTGAGCTTTTACAAAAATCTTTTTGCGATTTATAACAACGCGTCGGGTGCTGCCAGCGCAACCACCATTGCCAACTCCAGCGATACGACTGGATGCAACAACCAGACGCTGATCATTGCCGGCACGAGTTTTGGCGGCGGTGGTGCGGCCTGCGCGCTTCAATTCCGTTCGCAGAACGGCAACCGCACGGCCGAAACGCTCTACGTGGGTCGCGTCGACTATGAGCTTGGAGCAAAGGATCATCTCTTCGCGCACTTCAAGATTGACAAGGGCCTGCAGGCCTCCTACACCGATCCGCTGAATCCGCTGTTCAACATCAGCAGCAAGCAGCCCGAGTACGAAGGTCAGCTCAACGAAAGCCATATCTTCACCCCGGCGCTGGCCAACCAGTTCACCTTTGCCACCATGTACTATCGCGGCAATTCGTCGAACCCGAATCTGGCCGCATCCACAGCGCTGTTTCCTTACACGCTCTCGTTTTCGGGCGGCATCTTCTCGACGCTCGGCGGCGAAAACTCCGGTTACCCTTCGGGCCGCAACGTGACGCAGTATCAGTTTATCGACGACCTGAGCTGGACGCGCGGCAAGCACACGGTCAAGGTCGGCTTTAACTTCCGTCGTGGCAACATGACCGATTACGCGCCCGGTTCGGGCACCATTGGCGACAGTTCCAGTGAAACGCTCGCGAGCTTTATCAGTGGCGTCAACGATGTTTGGACACAGAGCTTTCCGGAGCGCACCACGCAGCCGGTTTCGCTTTGGAATCTGGGGCTGTACGCGCAGGACGAGTGGGCTGTGCGCAACAATGTAAAGGTCACTCTGTCGCTGCGCTCAGATACGGAATCGAATCCGGTCTGCCACACCAACTGCTTCGCACGTTTTTCAAGCGACTTTCTCAAGCTCAACCACTCGGCCTCGACGCCGTATAACCAATTGATTCTCTCCGATCAGCACCAGGCCTTTGGTTCGCTGGATCTGTTTGTTTTCCAGCCGCGACTCGGCGTTGCATGGTCGGTCTTTGGCGTCAACTCGCGGACCATTGTTCGCGCAGGTGTGGGCGAGTTTACTGATATTCTTCCTGCCGCGTTGACGGACAGGGCGCAGCAGAACCTTCCTGTCGATACGAGCTTCACCGTGACCAGCGCCTCGGGCACAAAGTATGCGCTTGACTCCACGCTCGCATCGAGCGCCGCCTCTGCTGCCGCAGCCTCGTCGAAGGCCTTCCAGTCCGGCTTCAGCACGGGTGCGAATTACACGCAGGTCAGTGCGGCCGTCGCCGCTGCCGGTGGCGCGTTCTCCTCACCCACCTTCGTCAATACCGCAGCCGACTTTCACAATCCACGCGTTTTTGAGTGGAATCTGGCTGTGCAGCAACAGTTGAATGCAACAACCGTTGCATCGGTCAACTATGTTGGCAACCACGGCTATCGTGAGTTGATCGCCAATAAGGGATTGAACGCCTACGGCTTTGCAAATCTGCCGAGCGCGCCCACCGATCAGAACTTTTCGACGGTGACCGAATTCAGCAATCAGAACCGCTCAAACTACAACGGCCTGATCGTGCAATTGCAACATCGCTCGAAGTACGCCACGCTGCAGTTCAACTACGCCTGGAGCCACGCCTTCGATCTGATTTCGAACGGTGGCCTTTACGGCTTCAGCTACGGAACGGCGGCCAGCGTCATCAATCCGCAGAACCCCTTTGACCTGAAGGCCAACTACAGCAATGCTGACTACGACGTGCGTCACAACTTTACTGCCAGCTACGTGCTAACCATGCCGTATGTTGGCGGACCGCGCGCACTCACGGATGGATGGCGACTGGCCGGCACCGCCTTTGGCCGCTCCGGTATGCCGTTTTC
>WSSedL1CaDRAFT_10001613_pt1 | contig 12807 bp, 8 predicted proteins | sample WetSurSL1Cattail_FD_9464 | JGI IMG/M metagenome (IMG submission 9464)
GGTTATACGTATCCTCCGGGAATCCACACACCGAAGCAGGCCGCTGCCTGGCGCACTGTCACAGATGCCGTGCATCGGGAGGGTGGGCGTATCGTTCAGCAGTTGATGCACGCTGGTCGTGTGACGCACTCCTCGCTGTTGCCGGGGAATGCCCTGCCGGTTGCGCCGTCGGCCATCGCCGTAGCGGGTGCGATTCATACCTTTGATGGCAAGCTTCCGTTTGAAGTGCCGCGTGCATTGCGGCACCATCCTCTGGGAATCGAAGCGAACGAAGAATTGGAGTGACGGCTGGCTTCCCAAACTCCGAGATGACCAGCGGGCTGCTAAAGCTGAAATAGCCTTGCTGGTTTCTCAGGTCTTGCCCAAGGGCATTGAGGCATTCGATTTCGTTGATGGTGTTTGGGTCACGGAGTCTCGCTGCGCAATTCCAGTCGCGATTGCTCTAAGAACTTGTTGAAAAATGAATGTCCGTTGAGCCTCTGTCGGAAACGGCAGCGTCTATAAGATATGCGCGGCGAAGAGCGTTCCCAAGACGGTTTGTTCAGCTATGTTTCCCTTGAGCAGCGGGTTCCGCAGGATCACCCGCTTCGCGCTATCCGTCGGTTGACGGACCGGGTACTTGCATCTCTGGATGCGGACTTTGCCCAGCTCTACGCATCGACGGGCCGACCATCGATTCCACCGGAGTCGATGCTGCGTGCACTACTGTTGCAGGTCTTCTTCTCCGTTCGTTCTGAACGGTTGCTGGTCGAGCAGATTGATTACAACCTTCTGTTTCGCTGGTTTGTCGGCCTCAGTATGGACGAAGCGATCTGGAACCACGCCGTGTTTTCGAAGAACCGTGACCGGCTACTGAACAGCGACGTAGCGCAGCGTTTCTTTGCAGAAGTGAACCTACAGGCGAAGACGTTCATGAGCGATGAGCATTTCACGGTGGATGAAACGCTGATTCAGGCCTGGGCTTCGCAGAAGAGCTATCGCAGCAAGGACGGCTCCGATGACGGCGACGGAACGGACTTCCGCGGCCAGACGCGCTCGAACGATACACACCAATCGACCAGCGATCCAGAGGCACGGCTCTACAAGAAAAACTACGGCACAGAGTCGAAGTTGAGCTACCTGGGACATGCGTTGGTGGAGAACCGCAACGGTCTGATCGCCGATGCCATGGTGACGCAAGCAGACGGCTATGCCGAGCGCGACGCCGCGTTGTTGATGCTGGACCATAAGCAAAAAGGACGCGCACGACGCATCACCGTAGGCGCTGACAAGGCCTACGACACGAAGGATTTTGTTGCCGCCGCAAGATCGATCCGCGTTACCGCGCATGTTATGAAAAACGAAAGCGGTCGTCGCAGCACACTGGATCGCAGAACCACTCGCCACAAGGGATATGCCATCAGCCTGAGCCGACGCTGGATGGTAGAAAAGAGCTTCGGATGGCTGAAGCAAACAGGACAACTTCGACAAGTGAAGTTGCGAGGACTGGAAAAGGTGGATTGGCTGTTCCTGTTCAGTTGCGCCGCTCACAACTTGCTCCGGATCCCAAAGCTGATTGCAAAACAATCGGAGGCACAACTGCGTCCGCAGTGCGCCTGAAGACTGCAATGACCTCCGGGAAGCATCCCCGGAGGCCGCAAAACACCGCGTCAATCCTGCTTGAAACCGCATTTTGAACGGAATTCAGCCTTACTTCAATGATCGTGACCAATGTACATGAGCGGTTTCGGGGTTTTTCAACGAGTTCCTAAGACGAGCGACATAGTGCGCAAAGCCGAAGCGGTGTTTTTATAGTGAGCCAAGCTATTGGTCTTGAGATGGCACAGCATCGCCTACGTCCAGATGTACGTAGGCGATGCTACTATTTCCCTTGGGAGGTTTATACTGTATCAATTAGAAGCACATTTACTGATTGAATATGGGGGTAGATAAGCAATGAAAGTATTCCTGACGGGTTCGACAGGATTTATTGGCGGTCATGTTGCACGAGAACTAAATAATGCAGGAGCGAAGCTTCGTGTTCTCACTCGTAAAACCAGCTGCCTTGATAATCTTGAATCTCTTGGAGCTGAGGTTGTAGTAGGAGATCTTCGTGAACCCAATTCATTTTGTAAAGCAATTCAGGGTTGTGATGCACTGGTACATGTAGCGGCAAGTTATCGTTACTGGAAAACTTCGCATGACCAAATGCAGCTTATAAACGTAGATGCGACAAGGTGCCTGCTGAAATATGCTAAAAAATATAACGTAAAAAAAATAGTATACACTTCAAGTGTCGCTACCATGAAATTTACGGAGAAAGGTTCTATAGTAAACGAACAAACGCCAGCTTCATTTGAAGATATGATAGGGCACTACAAAAGATCTAAGTTTCTTGCAGAGCAGGTCGCTCTTGATGCTGCAAAACAGGGCCAGCATGTAGTTATTTTAAATCCGACCACACCAGTCGGAGCAAATGACGCATCTCCAACCCCAACAGGACGAATTATCATAGACTTTCTTAAGGGAAGGTTTCCTGTATATATAAATACAGGCCTTAACATTGTTGATGTTATAGAGGTAGCAAGGGCTCATGTTTCGGCCTTAACGCGAGGTTCTTCTGGTAGTCGATACATACTTGGAGGGGAAAATATGACATTAAAAGAACTTCTTGACCGTTTATCTAAACTTACTGGATTACCTTCGCCAAACCTGCGTATTCCGCATTCTGTTGCCTTAGCCTATGCGTATTTAGATGAATTTTTTACGGGATTTTTGTGTAACAAGGAACCACGAGCAGTCGTTGAGGAAGTTAGAATTGCAAAGAAAATCATGTATGCCTCATCAGAGCTTGCACGTAAAGATCTTGAGTTTAATGTTTCACCGGTAGATCCAGCATTAAACAATGCGATAACGTGGTTTAAAAATCATGAGTACGCACCCCGTAAGTTATGAGCATTATTTAATACCAACAGGATGCGTACTTTTGATAAGCATGCTTGCTAGGGCGTGTTAACACTAAATCCGTTATAATTGGAGTTGATGGAGATCACGGTCGAGCAGTACAAAAAGATCAAGGACAGCCTGCCAATTCAGCGTGGAAATGTGAAGTTGCAGAACCTCCAAGTGCTCAACGCCATTCTGTATGTCGCCGAGCAGGGCTGCAAATGGCGCGGCCTTCCGCCTCGATTTGGCAACTGGCATAGCATTTATACGCGCATGAATCGCTGGGCCAAGAGCGGCGTTCTGGATCGCGTTTTCGAGAAGTTGCAGACAGAGCAGATCGTGCGCATCAAGATTGAAGCCTTCTCGCTCGACTCAACCTCGATCAAGGTTCATCCCGATGGAACAGGTGCGTTAAAAAAAACGGACCCCAGGCCATCGGCAAATCTCGCGGCGGATGGAACACCAAGATTCATATGGTTGCCGCGGATGCTCGAACGGCTGTAGTCTTCGCTCTGTCGCCAGGCAACGCGCACGATGCGCCGGAAGGCCGGTCGCTGCTGGAAGACCTTGGGCCGATGCCGGAAGGGCTTCCGATGCTGATGGATAAAGCCTACGAGGGCAACGAAACGCGGCAGTTGGTACTTGATCTTGGCATGATTCCAGTGGTTCCGCCCAAATCCAATCGGCTCGATCCCTGGGAATACGACCGCGAACTCTACAAAAAGCGCAACGAGGTGGAACGGCTATTCCGCAGGCTGAAGGGCTTCCGCCGCATCTTCTCCAGATTCGAAAAGCTCGATGTAGTCTTCCTCGCCTTTATCAACTTCGTTCTGATCGTCGAAGCTCTTAGATAGTGTTAACACGACCTAGATAATTAGGCAGGCGAAACCTCTACAAGGGTGTTTTGAGAAATTTTGGTATTAGCCATCATTCTGTTCAGTCGTACTGTCAGTTCTTTTCTTCCAGAGGTTAGGCACTTTGTGCGAATTCCACAATTTTCACATTTTGGACATTGGGGAATGTTGACTCCGTCAAATAGATGCTTTCCATCTCTGGAGAATGCTTTAATAACCTCATCGATGGTATTCGTTCCATATTTTTCAGAAATAAGTTGAGTTTTTATGCCATAGAGATTTGTGCCACTTGAAGATAACAGGAGTAACCGGTGTACAACTTTATAATACTCGCCTTGCGTATCTACTTCTTTAGATAAAAGTTCAAAATTCGTTAGTGCCTTTTCGTAAAAACCAAGTTTATACCAGAATAGCGTCAAAAAGAAAGCTGGTGGTAGCGTTTCCCATTCGCATCCTTCTTGTACCTCAAACTTCAAAAGGACATTCATTTTTACATCTTGTACTTTTTCTAGTATGGACGCAAGTGCTTTCATTTTTTCAGGATCGCATTTCTCGAATGGGAAAAACAGATCTTCAACCTGATCTACATCTTCTAGCTTCGAGAAATCAATTCCACCATGACCTCCTCGAACAGTCTTTTTGCCGACCGGAGACATAACTGGAATATAAACAAAATAAGACGGAAACCCTAAATATGATACATCACGCAGATAAACGTTATGTCCGAGATTGTGCACAAGAGAAATCAAGTAGCGACATTCTTCTTGATATGATCCATGTGTGACAAATGTTGATGGGTCAAATTGGTAGCTATCTGTGCTGCCGAATAATGCTAGTGGAAATACTCCGCTACCATTAACCATAAATTTCATAAATTGATTTTTCCGTTCAATAATTGATTTTTGAGAGTCATCAAAAAAATATTTATGCTCCACTTGTGGGATAGGCAAAAGAACTTTTTCAAATTCATCGATACTTGAGATTCCCTGGTGGATTTCCGTTAGCGCTCGGCTTAGAGCAACGGGAAAACATGTGTCTGATCCAACATTTAATTTGTAAAGTTCCCTATCTCGATGACGAATTATTACGCCAACAGAGGGCAGATGCTTTCCACATGAAAAGTCTTTGACTATGACTTCGAACACACCGCTCTCTTCGATTTTTTGTATGATTTTCCACTCTGTCGGGAATTGTGATAGAAAATCACGTGGGATTGTTGGGGGGGTGAGCCTGTTGTCATACACTGAAGCTGCGCCGAATCGCTCTAAAATCTCGCATATAGCCTGGAATATACCTTCAGGCATTGTATTACCTGCTGCCATGCCGTTTGAACCGGTTAAACCTTGAGTTAAGTTATGAGGCAAATACACAATGCAGTTATTTTTTGTGTCATAAAACGGTACTCCTATACATCCAGAGTAACCATTTGCTTTGAGACGTTGTATGTAGTCTGACGGTAAAATTCCCCCAGTGTTGTACGAACATACATCTTTTAGATACTCAGATGGCAGAAGATCAAATTCTGAAGAAGGAATAAATCGTTCATCTGGGTAGTAATAAAACCCAGATTCTTTTTTTATATATTCAAGAAATCTTCGTGAAAAATTAGCCAAAATTCCATTTTGCAGTCTTTCGATGAACTCAGCGTACGCGCTTGCTAAAGTATATGCTCGGTTACGCCCCTTCCCATTTTGTCCAAAACTTCCATCAGAAAGTTCTGTTTGGATTCTTACAGAATAAATTTCATCGTATGGGTGTGCCCATAGTATTTCGAATACATTGCATTTAAGGTCCAACAGTATTGCCCGAATTTTGTTTATAGTTTCAAAAGGTAGTTTGTGCTTATATGCGCGATTTAATTCAAAGTCTACTGCGTGTTCTCCCATAACGCTAAATGGAGCTTCTGTAGCACGCGCAATCGTATGGCTTTCAAGAGTGGGCATGATCTTCCTTTCTTTCAAAATGGTAATTCCAAGAGTTAGCGTAGAATGCGCATAGCGCACGCACTCTGCGCTAATCTTGGATTTGCTAGAGTGTTGTCATAAGTTACAGGACAGAGCGCAGCTCGGAATCATTGGTGATGCCTGAAACCGCCAATGCAACGGCCGGGCATGCAGGTGAAGAGGGCGCTCTTTTTTCGGTTGAAGGTTTCGGAATGTAACACATACACGTACTCCTTTCAGAGGTTCGAGAATGGCTCCCAACCAATACCTGAATGTTAGATCTAACTTTAAGGAGAATGTGGATGCTTTGCTGCAGCTTGGAGCCGTACGCTGCTCTTGATCATTTGTACTCAACTCAGGTACGACCAGTTCTTCAATCGCTCCTTAAATTGCATTCAAAATTGGGAGAATAGTAGCACCAAAAATCATGAAATTTATGCATATTTTGACGTTTTGGTCTGATCTTGTTTATCTAGGCTCTAGATCAATGGTCCAAAATTAGCTGCACTGTGATTTGCGTCACAGGCGCATCGCGCGCATTTATCATACACACAAGTATCTTATGCCCACATTTTGAATAATTTATTACAAGTTAAGCAGTGCATTTTTACGTGCCGCTTTGGGAGAGAAAGGCTTTTATTGATGACCTGCTGCCGAAATCAGTGTATAGATTTGGCGTGCGCCCGTGTCACTATGTGGCACCACTAAGCATCAAAAAATGACCTAGTGAAGGTTTCTCGGACAGTAAAAAAACAAGATCCAGTAGTGACATGAGTCCTATGGCCATAGGCGGTCACGCGGCTTTTGCTTTTGAGAAACTTTCAGCCCTTCATAACGCCAGATGCGCTCCTCGCGATTCTTGCTGAACTTTACGCCTGCCAGTTGTAGCAATGTCGTGATACGACGATAGCCATAGCGCCCATGCTGGCTGGCAACAGCAATAATCAACTGCGTCAAAGTATTTTCGTCGGCGCAGGCGTAGGTTGGTAGCGCTGCGTGCCATGTGGCTGATTGGCAACTGGCACGTCCGGCGCTCACTCATGCCTCGCTCGCAGGCATGGGCCACTGCAACGCGGTGTTGTTTAGGGCTTAGACGTTTCACTAGGCCAGATCTTTCAGAACCAGATTATTCAAGCTCAGATTCACAACAAGCCACTTCAGTTTGGCATTTTCTTGCTCAAGATCTTTCAGGTGACAGGCCTGATCGATCTACAAACCGTCGTGCTCTTTGCGCGACTATAATGGATCTGCTCTGCGATCTGTGCTTTTTTACATGCCTGCGCTGTCGTTTTACCGTTGGCCTTCGCTATTTCATTTTTCTGCAATATCACTATGATCTGCTCGGCTCTGGCAGTGTTCATTTGCCCGTTTTTTCGTTCCTACATTGCTACTGGTACAGATTCTGTCGGGCATACACATAAAAAGGTGTAGTGTATTATTGAGTTTTTTGAGAGAGGTGTGTATGAACAATCTCGAGCAGATTGCGTATAAGCTGAGATCTGACAAAACTCTATTTCAAAGTTTTGTAAAAAGCCCGGATAAGGTTATTAGCTCGTTTGATGTTGATGTCTCGCCTGGACAATTGAGGCAGTTCGAGCTTATGGCACAGCACATGCGGAAGTCTTCTTTGATTACTGTCTCGGGCAAAAGCGGATAGAATGGATAACTTGATAAAATCAAGGCAAACAACCTATGACTAAATCGGTCTAATGAAACACGTCTGGAGGATTTATAGTGAAAAACATTTTTGAATTGCTAAATACATGCAATATAAAAGATGCAAAATGCATGATAATTGTCCCACCATTTGCACAAGTAGACATGCCAAATCTTGGCGTTCACATTCTTCAAGGTTTGGCGAGGAAGCAGGGCGTTGAAGTCGAAATCATATATTCAAATCTTTTTTTTGCTTCTATGATAGGACTTGAGCGTTATGATATTTTGTCTCACCCACCATTTAATTTCCTTTTTGGAGAACGCGTTTTTTCAAGGTCAGCGCATGGGCTACCTGCATTTGGAGATGACAGCCAGTCAATAGTCTCACTCGCTAGCAGGTTGCAAACAGCGATGGACACGGAAGATCTGTGTAAGATTGAGCGTTGTGCAGGTGACTTTTGCGAAAAAATGGCTAAATGGTTATGCGGTACGGATGTTAGATTGATTGGTTTCACGAGTAGTTATCAGCAGACGAATGCAAGCATTGCAATTGCCCGTAGATGTAAGCTGATAAACAGTCACATAAAGACAGTTATGGGAGGAGCCAATTGCGGAGGTTCTATGGGTGAAGCTATTTTGTCCTTAGCCCGTGGGGCCATCGATCATGTGTTTTCTGGTGAATCTGAGCAATCATTTTCGGAAAACGTTTCAAAGCTAATTTACGGTGAAAATAGTTCTAGCAGAGTTATATACGGAACGCCCGTATTTAATCTTGACGACAATCCCGTTCCAGACTACAGCAATTATTTTATGCAAATGAAGATTGCTCTTCCACAAGTTGATATTGCAAAGTGCGAAATTGTCTATGAAACAAGCCGTGGGTGCTGGTGGGGCGAAAAGCATCAGTGTACATTTTGTGGCCTAAATCCAGATGCGATTACGTTTAGAAGCAAGTCAGAAGACAAAGTGCTGAATGATCTAGATACACTTCTACACAAGTCGCCCACAAAAAAGATTGTAATGGCAGACAACATAATGCCATACGCCTATCACAAAACACTAATTCCACAATTGATAAAAAACGATATGGGAGCAGAAATAATCTATGAACAAAAAGCTAATCTCAATCTTGACCAACTTTATAGTCTCAGAAGTGCTGGGGTGCGTCGAATTCAGCCTGGAATTGAGGCTCTTTCTAGCTCGCTCCTGAAGCGTATGAACAAAGGCACTTCCGCACGACAAAATATCAATTGCCTTCGGTACGCGCGCTCTATTGGAATTGATTTGTTGTGGAATCTTCTAGTGGATTTCCCAAACGACCAGCAAGAAGACTACGCAGAAACACTCCGCATACTCCCTGCGCTTGTTCACTTACAGCCGCCACTTAGCTGCTCACCTGTTTTGATTGATCGATTTAGTGAATATTATAATAAACATTCTACGTATGGAATTGAAAACATCCGGCCAATGCCACTATGCTATGCTGGTACATTTCCGCGCAATGCAGACTTGGAAGCTTTAGCGTATCATTTTGAAGCCGACTATAAAAATTGGTATCGTTCCTCGCCTGAAACTCGTTTGGAAGTTAACGACATGATTAATAAATGGCGTGCTGCGTGGGATGAAGGTGCATATGTGCCTGCACTCTATGTGATGGATTTCGATAATGAATGCTACATGATCGTAGATACAAGAAACAGTGCTCATCCAAAAATTACACCTATAACAGAAGAAGAAGTTCGAGTTGTATTGATAGACAGCCCTATGCTGAATCCTTTATCTAAATGGGCAATTGATAACCAATATGCTGTTGCTATTGATGGCACATCCGTAGCATTGGCATGTGCGAGCTACGAGACACTAAAACATTATAGTGCTGGGTAGTGATCTTGTATTTGCTTCCAGTAGTGTCCGGTTAGAAGTCGAATAGATTCATTTGGTTTGCGGCGATGCTATCTTCGGTTTCGTCGAGATTCTCGCCAAGGGCGCATAAAATGGGGGTTTTCTCGAAGACGGACACGCTCAGAATCTGTAGAAAAGTGTAGAGCGAGGCCTCGATTCCGAGTTCTTTTTTCAAGATAGCGATCAGGACGTAGGTTGCTATGGCCGCCCAGATTTGCGTTTTGACGGCGTTCTCGCTGGTGCCCAGGAAGCGTTTGATACGCAGGTGCTGCTTGATCCATTTGAAGAACAACTCGACCTGCCAGCGGCATTTGTAGAGCGCGCAAATGGTGGCCGCGTCGAGCGCGGTGTTGTTGGTCAAAAAGATCAGTGTTTTCGCGGTCTTCGGGTCTCGGTAACGGATGCGGCGTAGGTGTTCGGGATAGTTTTTCTGGGCGTAATAGCCGTTGAGACGCACGCGCTGGTCGCAGATGATGCCTCCCGCGCGATTCGCGGCAGCCGAGTAGACGCGCCGCGCATCCATCGTTTCCTTGGCGCGAGTGACGAAGAACGCACCTGCCTGATGCAACGCGAAAAGCCGCTTGTAATCGATGTATCCGCGATCCATGACGTAGATGCTTCCGGCCTCGACCGGCAGTATGTCGAGCACACGCACATCGACCATCTTGCCGTTGGAGATGTGGATGAAGGCGGGAATCGCACCGCGCAGGTTGAGCAGCGTATGCAACTTGATGGCGGCCTTGGTCGAGCGAAACGGTGCCCAATCGAACAAACTCAAACATAGATCGATGGTGGTCGAGTCAAGAGCATAGACGGTGGCGTCCAGATCGTCCAGTACATACTGGTCGGCGTAAAGCGCGCGAGCGCGGGCGATCAGTCGCATGGCCAACGCGTGATAGATGCGCCAATCGCGGCTGTTGAGCGCGTCGGCCAGTGTGGAGCGTGCGGGGGCAGATCGCAAGCCCATGTGAAAGAGCTTCGGTGCGTTGGCTCCGAGACAGGCTTCGATGTTGCGCAAACTCTCTCGCCAAGTTAGTTGCGAGAAGGCAAGGATACGGAATAGCTCGGCCGACGAAAGCGTCCGCGTACCGGCGTCGCCGTTACTCCGTGCGATGATGCGCGAGAAGGTCTTCCAGGGAACGAACTCCATCACCTGGGCGAAAAGCGTCTTGCCTGTGTTCATCCTGCCTCACTGCTGGCAGGGGAAAAGAACGCGACGCATTTCAAATCGTGGACAGGTAAACATCAGCGCAACTGGCTCGATATGTGTATGTTACGGAAGATCAGAATGAATTTAACCGGACACTACTGATTTGCTTCATTTATGCAAGGTGTTTTGCAGCGATCTTCATCGTACGTGACCGGGGGAGGTGAGCCGGTTGGCAGTTGCTTCGTCTCGGCTAGCTGTCTATGGTAAGTCCGCAGGTACTGGCCTTCACCGTGCATCGCGTGCTGCGGCACCACGGGCTAATCCATGAACTGAGAACAGCCATCCGACGGCGCTAACGTATTATTCGCCACTCTGGAATGTCGGAAGCAGGTACGTAGGCCAAAGCAATGTCAATAGCAAAAAACGGTTGGTTGAATAGATGAATTAGAAAATGTCATCTACAGCGGTTCCGATTAATGGCACTTCCGTCTCGATAGTGCTCTGTGCGTTCTGCGTGTATGTTTGTACAATCGAATCACTCAGAGCGAAGCGCCTGCATGGGGTCGATCGATGCTGCGCGGCGCGCGGGGACCAAAGCCGCACATACCGAGACGAGAATCATTGCTGCAATCGCAAGTGTGAAGCTGACCGGATCGAAGGGAGACATTTGGTAGAGCATGGCCTTGAGCGGGCGAACAGCCAGAAGCGTAAGTGGAATACCAGCACCGAGCCCCGCTACAAGCACCCACAGTGTCTCGTACAGAACCAAAATTAGCACCTGTGAACGGCCAGCGCCCAAGGCCATGCGCACACCTATTTCCGTAGTCCTTCGGCTGACGCGATACGAATAGGTCCCATAAAGTCCTGTGGCTACCAGAAGTGACGCCAGCACTCCGAAAAATCCGCCCATGGTGCCAAACATCCGCTGTTGCCGATAGGACTTTTCGAACTGCTCCTGCTGCGTCATCGGCCACTCCAGCGGGACATTCGGATAGAGGGAGGCAACGGCCTTTCTTAACTCAGGAAACGAGGTCTTGGCATCGCCGCGCGTGCGCACTTCAATCTGCATGGTGGCCAGAGAGCCGGCTTGCATGGCCGCCGAGTAAGCCATCGGCATCGGCTTTTCGCTCACACTGGTGTATTTGCTGTCGCGGACCACGCCAACAATCGTGAACCGGCGTTTGTTCCCAAGCTGATGGCCCAGCGGATTCGTGTCGGCCAGATACGTTTTCACAAAAGTCTCGTTCACGATCACAACAAGCAGCGAGTCTTGCTTATCCGCGTCGTTGAACTCACGTCCGGCGAGAAGCGGAATTCCCATGGTGTGAAAGAAATTCGGTCCCACGTAATTTGAGCGCAATAGGACATCCCGCTTCTCCACTCCGTCCAGCCTGAGTCCGTTGTTGTTCGACCACCCTGAACCGGGCCGGTTTTGCGCCATCGAGACCGATTCCACATCCGGCAATTGGCGGATTCGGTCAAAAAGCTGCCGGTAGAACTGATGAGATTCGACTGTCCCCTGCGGCGTTATGCCAAAGACAAGCAACCCCGATGTTTCAACGCCGAGGCTCTGCGTAGCATAGTTGCGCAAGGTCCGCAGCAACAGTCCAGCTGCCATTAGCAGCACCAGGCAGACGGCCACTTGGAACGATAGTACAACGCGCGTGCCAATCGTGCGCGTTCGATTCAGAGTTGCGCTGGAAGAGGTTGACCGTAGCACACCCGCCACCGGCACATGGATGGCGCTCCATAATGGAGCAAGTCCGAAAACCAACGCAGCTGCAGCGGAGATGAATAGTGTGAACAGGAGCACCGAGCGATCTGGGCTAAGGCCCGTTTCTATTCCCGACCACTTGGCGAGCAGTTTCGTAACAGAATGTGCAAAAAGCCATCCCAGTGAGGCCCCAGCGCCGACTAACACCAAACTTTCGATTAACAACTGGCGAAAGATCATTGCACGGCTGGCCCCGATTGCAAGGCGTAAACTGAATTCGCGCTCGCGGGCCGAATTCCGTGCCTGCAGCATCATGACGACGTTAATACAGGCCAACAGAAGAACCAGTACAACCAGTCCCATCAGCGTGTGAATCGATTGCCGGTACTCATTGTCTAAACCTGCAATGCCTCGCGCGGGCTGGAATTCCAACAGCGGTTTCCATTTTTGCGGATCGAATGTCCCGGTAGTCTGCCTTACTACCGCGGCTATTGTTCCGCTCGATGCCTGCTGTGCCTGCATTGGAGAAACGCCCGGACGAAGCCGCGCCATCATACGCAAGCACCACCAATCAGGAGAACCGTAAAGCGTTCTTCCCTCACCGGACATTCCCCATGCATTCAACTCGGGCCGGTTCTGCAAAGGGATCCAGAAGTCTGTGGA
>WSSedL1CaDRAFT_10001615_pt1 | contig 12798 bp, 13 predicted proteins | sample WetSurSL1Cattail_FD_9464 | JGI IMG/M metagenome (IMG submission 9464)
CCCGCGACAGTTGCGCCGCAGCTTCGCCGACCGGCCCGCCGCGCCGATCCCAGAGCGGTATCGAAACGACGACGCCGAGTTTCGAAGTACGGACATCCGGGTCGTCGTCGTAGCTCGCCTTGAGCGCCACGTTCGGCCAGCGCTGAGCGCGCTCCAGGTCAAGTTGGCGCTGGGCGCGCACCATTTCGGCGCGGGCACGCGCCAGATCGGGGCTGGAATCGCGCAACTGCTGCTGCAAACCTTCGAGCGGCAACAAAGCCGGCACATTGCGCAAACTGCCGCTGATCGAAAAATCCTCGGGCAAAGCCGCGCCCACCATCTGACGCAGCAGCGAACGCGCCTGCTGCACACGAAAACCGGCGGCCAGCGCCGTTTTCTGGGCATTCAACGCTTCCCCATCGGATTTGATCAATTCGAAACGTGGCGCTTCGCCGAGCTCGACACGCAGAGCGATACGCGAGCGCACGCCTTCCATCAACTGCACGTCTTCCCGGGCATTGAGCAGTTCCGCCTGGCGGCGCAGCAGCTCGAAATAACGGACCCGCAAGCGGGCCAGCAGATCCGCCTCGAAGGCCCGATGGGCCGCCGTTGTTGCCGCCAGACCAGCCTCGGCCACGGCGATACGCGCCGAACGTTTCCAGGGCATATCGAGCGGCTGGGTCAGGGCAACACTGCGCGCATCACCGGTGTTACTGCCCGGACTACGTGCCCGCGCCGTACCGCCGAGGTATTCGAGTTCCGGATTGGGAAAGGCGCTGGCGCTATCGACCGCAAAGCGTGCGACCGTGACTTGGTCACGTCCCGCCATCAGCGACCGGCTGGACTCCATGGCCAGTCCTTCCAGACTAGGCAAGTCGTACTCGGACTGGGCAAAAGCCTGGCTCGCACCCAGTCCAAGCAAGAGGAACAGTATTTGTTTATATCGAATCATGAATATTGTTTAGCAAACCCTATGCCACAAAGGCAGCGGGCTTAACGACCTCCCAGGGCGGCAATGCGTTGTTCGAGGGGCGGATGGCTGGAGAACAGTTCCATCCAGCCCTGACCGCCAGCGATACCGGAAGCCGCCATGTTCTGCGGCAAGGACTCGGTATGCAGGCTGCCCAGACGACGCAAGGCGTTCTGCATCGGCACCGGCGAGCGCATCAGTTGCGCCGCACCGGCATCGGCACGGAATTCTCGCTGACGCGAGAACCAGGCAACGATGATGCTGGCCAGGACGCCAAAGAGCACTTCACAGATCATGCTGGTCACCATGTAGGCGATGCCCGGACCGCTATTTTCTTCATCCTTGCGCAGGAAGGAATCGACGGCATAGCCGATGGCGCGCGACAGGAAGACGACGAAGGTATTGACCACACCCTGGATCAGGGTCAGCGTCACCATGTCGCCGTTGGCAATGTGGGCGATTTCGTGCGCCAACACCGCTTCGACCTCCTCACGCGTCATACTCTGCAGCAAGCCGGTGGACACGGCGACCAGCGAACTGTTTTTCGTCGCGCCGGTGGCGAAGGCATTCGGCTCACCGTCGTAAATCGCCACTTCTGGCATCGGCAGGCCGGCCCCCTTGGCCAGACGGCCGACGGTGTCGACCAGCCAGACTTCGGTCGAAGAAGATGGCGCCTCGATGACACGGGCGCCGGTACTCCATTTGGCCATGCTTTTCGACATCAGCAGCGAGATGAAGGCGCCACCGAAACCGATCACCCCGGCAAAAGCGAGCAGCATGCCAAGATTGAGACCATTCGCTGTGAGAAAGCGATTGACGCCAAGCAGGCTGGTGACCAGGCTGAGGACCAGCATCACGGCCATGTTGGTGGCCAGGAAGAGCAGAACACGTTTCATGGTGACCTCCGGGGAAAATAAACTGAGGCGCGCATTCTATTGCGTTGCACAAAACCAAAAAACCGGAGCAAAATTGATAGACACTTCGGTTTTTTCTGTAGAACGGAACGCCATGCTCAATTACAAGCACCTGCATTACTTCTGGGTCGTCGCCCAGGAAGGCAGTATCACGCGCGCCGCCGAACGCCTCGGCGTGGCCATCCAGACGATCAGCGGCCAGTTGTCGCTGCTTGAGCGCCAGCTTGGCAAGACGCTGTTCAAAAGCCAGGGGCGCGGTCTGGTCCTGAGCGATGCCGGACGCCTGGCGCTCGGTTACGCCGACCAGATTTTCCAGCTCGGCGATGCATTGAGCGAGGCGGTGCGCAACTCCGACAGCGAGTCGACGCTGCGCCTGCGTGCCGGCATTACCGACGGCATCCCCAAGCTGCTCGCCTACCGCCTGCTGTCGTCGGTCACCAGCATGCCGGTCGACATCCGCCTGGTCTGCGATGAGGGCGAATTCGAAACCCTGCTCGGCGACCTCGCTCTGCACCGGCTTGATGTCGTACTGACCGACCGCGCCGCACCGGTTGGCGGCAACCTGAAAGTCTTCAGCACGCGGCTGGGCGATTTCGCAACCGGGCTTTTTGCCATCCCGGAACTGGTGGCCCGCTACGCGCCGGATTTTCCGAATAGCCTCAATGCAGCGCCGATGCTTCTGCCGACCCGACACAACGCGCTGCGCGGCCGGATCGACCGCTGGCTGGAAAGTATCGGCATCCGCCCCAAAATTATCGGCGAGTTCGAGGACAGCGCGCTGCTCAACACCTTCGGCCGCGGCGGCCTGGGCATTTTCCCGGCGCCGCTGGTCCTTGCCGAACAGATCGAAGACTCCTTCAACGCCCGCCCCCTGGGCCCGATGCCGACGGTCAGCGAACAGATCTACGCCATTTCCAACGAACGCCGCATTCGTCACCCGGCCATCGAAGTGCTGTGCGCCGCCTCGCCGCTGGTCGCCGGGGAGGCAGGGGTATAATTTCCACCCCCCAACGTAAAACAAAGCAAAAATCCCATGCCGCTGTTTCGCAACACCCTTGTTCTTTTCCTCGCCCTGGTTTGTGCCGGCCTGGCCCTCGCCCAGCAAGCGCCTGCCCTGGCCGCCAAATCCTGGCTGCTGCTGGAAATGGGCTCCGGCCAGATGCTGACTTCGGAAAAGCCTGATGAACGCCTCGAACCAGCCTCGCTGACCAAGCTGATGACGGCTTACCTGACTTTCTCGGCCATCCACAAGAAGACCATCACCCTCGAACAAAGTCTGCCAGTTTCGGAAAAAGCCTGGCGTACCGGTGGCTCCAAGATGTTCGTCCGGGTCGATACGCAAGTCCCGGTCGAAGACCTGATCAAGGGCATGATCGTCCAGTCCGGCAACGACGCCTGCGTCACGCTGGCCGAAGCCATTGCCGGCAGCGAGGAAAACTTCGCGCAGCAGATGAACCGCGAGGCTCAGCGCCTGGGCATGAAAAACAGCCATTTCATGAACTCGACCGGCCTGCCCGACCCCGAACACTACACCACGGCACGCGACCTGTCGCTGCTGGCCGGTGCGCTGATCCGCGACTTCCCCGAGGAATACAAGAAGTATTACTCGATGAAGGAATACCGCTACAACGGCATCACCCAGCCCAACCGCAACCGCCTGCTCTTCATCGACCCCAGCGTCGATGGCGTCAAGACCGGCCATACCGATGCCGCCGGCTACTGTCTGATTTCTTCAGCCCTGCGCGACAAACGCCGCCTGCTTTCGGTCGTCCTCGGCACCTCCTCCGACGCGGCGCGCGCCAGTGAGTCGCTGAAGCTGCTCAACTGGGGCTTCTTCTCCTACGAAGCCGTGACGCTCTATGCCAAGGATCAGCAGGTCGCCGCGCTGCGCGTCTGGAAAGGCCAGACCAGTCAGGTCAAGGCCGGCTTCAGCAGCGACCTGGCGATCGCCGTGCCGAAGGGCGAAGGCGACAAGGTCAAGGCCGATTTCACCGCCGAGCCGCGCCTCATTGCGCCAATCGAAATCGGCCAGAAACTCGGCGTGCTGAAGGTCACGGTCGATAGCAAGCCGTACGCGGAATATCCCGTGCTCGCTCTTGAAAAAGTCGAAATCGGCAACATCTTCATTCGCATCCTCGACACCATCCGCCTCTGGTTCAACTGACCCCATGACGCCCTACGTCGCCGACCCGGTTTACCTGAACGGCCAGTTCCTGCCGCTGGCCGCGGCCGGCGTCTCGCCGCTCGACCGTGGCTTTCTTTATGGCGACGGCGTCTATGAGGTCGTTCCGGTCTATTCGCGCCGCGCCTTTCGGATCGACGAACATCTGGCCCGACTCCAAGCAACGCTGGACGGCATCAAGCTGGCCAACCCGCTGGCGGTCGACGGCTGGAAAGAAGTCATTTTCCAACTGATCGAAGCCGCCCCCTGGGATGACCAGTCGATCTATCTGCAGGTCACGCGTGGCGCCGACAACAAGCGCGACCACGCCTTCCCGCCGGCCACGGTGCCGCCGACCGCTTTCGCCTTTGCCTCGCCGCTGCTTACCACGCCGGCCGAGACCCGCGCCCAAGGCGTTGCCGCGATCAGCGTGCCCGACCTGCGCTGGAGCCGCTGCGACCTCAAGGTCATTTCCCTGCTCGCCAACGTACTGGCCCGCCAGCAGGCCGTCGAAGCCGGCTGTGCCGAAGCCCTGCTGATCCGCTACGGCTGGCTCAAGGAAGGCGCCGCCTCGAACATCTTCGTGGTCAAGCACGGCGTGCTGCTGGCGCCGCCCAAGACCCACCTGATGCTGCCCGGCATCACCTACGACGTGATCCTTGAACTGGCCGCGCAACACGGCCAGCCGCTGGAAATCCGCGAAATCAGCGAAACTGAACTTCGCGCCGCCGACGAGGTCTGGATGACTTCATCGACCAAGGAAATCCTGGCCATCACAACCCTCGACGGCATTCCCGTCGGTACTGGCCGACCCGGCCCCTGCGGCGAACAGATGTGGCAGTGGTATCAGGATTTCAAGAACACGATCATGCGCAAAGGCTGAGATGGCTTCGTACAAGGACACCCTCCTCGAATTCCCCTGCGACTTTCCCCTGAAGATCATGGGCAAGGCGCACGACGAGCTTTCCCAGGTGGTATTGACCATCGTCACCAGGCACGCCCCCGATTTCGACGGTGCGACCATGGAAATGCGCGCCAGCTCGGGCGGCAATTACATCAGCCTGACCTGCACGGTGGTCGCCACCTCGAAGCCGCAGCTCGATGCCTTGTACACTGACTTGAGTGGTCACCCGCTGATCAAAGTGGTGCTGTGAGAAAGCTGGCAGGCCACCCGGAGGCCGCGCTGTGAATCTGCAGGTCAAACGCCTGGGCCGGGTCGACTACGCACCGACCTTCCAGGCCATGCAGGCCTTCACTGCCAGCCGCACGGCCGAAACGCCGGACGAGCTGTGGATCGTCGAACATCCGCCGGTGTACACACTGGGCCAGGCCGGCAAGCCGGAACATATCCTGCGCGACATCGGCATCCCGCTGGTCCAGATCGACCGCGGCGGCCAGGTCACCTACCACGGCCCCGGCCAGGTCGTGATCTACCTGCTGCTCGACCTGCCGCGCCTGAAAATCAAGGTGCGCGAACTGGTCACCGCTATCGAACAGGCGGTCATCGACCTGCTCGGCAACTACGGCGTGAGCGCCGCACGGCGGGATGGCGCGCCCGGCGTTTATGTTGGCGAGGCGAAAGTTGCGGCGCTCGGCCTGCGCATCCGCAACGGCTGCTCCTACCATGGTGTTTCGCTGAATGTGGACATGGACCTGTCGCCCTTCGCCGCGATCAATCCCTGCGGCTACCCTGGTCTGCAGATCGTGCAGACCAAGGACCTGAATATTCCGCTCACCACCGATGAGGCCGGCGAGCAACTCTCGCAGCAACTGCTGCGGCAACTGGAAAGAGCACATGGCTGAAAACGAGATCAAGGGCAGCGCCAGGCAAAAAGGCGTCAAGCAAAAGGGCGAACTGAAGACGGCGCGCATTCCCATCAAGATCGTGCCGCTCGCCGAAGCCTTGCGCAAGCCGGAGTGGATCCGCGTCAAGGCCGGCAACAGCGCCGGGCGTTTCGGCGAGATCAAGAGCATGCTGCGCGAGAAAAAGCTGCACACCGTCTGCGAAGAAGCCACCTGCCCGAACATCGGCGAATGCTTCGGCCGGGGCACGGCGACCTTCATGATCCTCGGCGACATCTGTACGCGGCGCTGCCCGTTCTGCGATGTCGGTCATGGCCAGCCGCTGCCGCCCAATCCCGAAGAACCGCGCGAACTCGCCGAATCGGTTGCCCTGCTCAAACTCAAATACGTCGTGATCACCAGCGTCGATCGCGACGATCTGCGCGACGGCGGCGCCCAGCACTTTGTCGACGTCATCCGCCACACCCGCGAACTGTCACCGACCACGACCATCGAAACCCTGGTTCCCGATTTCCGCGGCCGCATGGAAGTCGCCCTCGAAGTTCTCGGCGGCGCCCTGCCCGACGTGCTCAACCACAACATGGAAACCGTGCCCCGGCTCTACAAACAGTCGCGTCCGGGCGCCGACTACCAGCACTCGCTAGACTTCCTCAAGCAGTTCAAGGCGCGCTACCCCGAGGTCTCGACCAAATCCGGCCTGATGGTCGGCCTCGGCGAAACCGACGAGGAAATCCTTGAGGTCATGCGCGACCTGCGCGCCCACGGCGTCGAAATGCTGACCATCGGCCAGTACCTGGCGCCCTCCGGCCACCACCTGCCGGTCACGCGCTACGTCCATCCCGACATTTTCAAAAGGTATGAGACGGAAGCAAAAAAGATGGGGTTCACCGGTGCCGCCTGTGCCCCCATGGTCAGATCATCGTATTGGGCCGACCAACAGGCACATAGCGCCGGCGTGGCCTGATGTGAACTTTGGTAAGTGAATGATAATTTTGCTAAGTGGATGATAATTTTGACAAGGCAATTTCTCATAAATTTACCTGAAATGGCCATCTAGCAATGGTCTAGGGTAACTCTCCCACTCCGACGCGATTTATGACCTTTACGCCCTCACCGCTTTGGCCTGTCCACCCTAAGCCGCTGACGGGCGAAGTACTTTCATCGTGGTTGTTAAGAATCGCAGATGGCAATGGTGTAGACGCTGACCGAAAACTGACCCACTAGAGGCGAATCTGCTGATGTAAAACTGACCCAGGTGTTCCACTGATCTTGCTCAACATTTGAGCAGGAGAAAAAGGGTGATCACCATGGAAATGATAGGCAAGATTCGACGGATGTACGTACGCGACAAACTGTCGTTGCACGAAATAGCGAAGCGCACGGGTTTGTCGCGCAACACGATACGCAAATGGGTGAGGCCGCCGGAGACGGTGGTGCCGATCTACCGGCGGAACGACCTTCCTAAAACAAAGCTTGCTGACTTTCACGAAACGCTGGAGCGGGCACTCAAAGCCGACGCGCTGCGTCCGAAGCACAATCGCCGGACCGTCAAAGCGCTGTTTGCCCAAATCAAGGCTGATGGCTATGCCGGCGGCTATAGCCAGCTCACCGCGTTCGTGCGCGACTGGCGTGGCAAGGAAGGCCGTGCCGTTCACGCCTTTGTACCGCTGAAATTCGGATTGGGCGAAGCCTTCCAGTTTGACTGGAGCGAAGAAGGTTTGGTGGTGGGTGGCATCTACCGGCGCATGCAGGTCTCACACCTCAAACTATGCGCCAGTCGGGCGTTCTGGCTGGTCGCCTATCCTGGTCAGGGCCACGAAATGCTCTTTGATGCTCACACGCGCTCATTCACTGCGCTGGGCGGCATTCCCCGTCGCGGCATCTACGACAACATGAAGACCGCCGTCGACAAGGTCAAGAAAGGCAAAGGCCGGGTGGTCAATGCACGCTTTGCTGTCATGTGCGCGCACTACCTGTTCGATCCTGATTTCTGCAACGTCGCCTCAGGCTGGGAGAAAGGTATTGTCGAGAAGAACGTACAAGACAGCCGCCGACGTATCTGGATCGAAGCACAAACGCGTCAGTGGCATTCCTTCGATGAACTGAATGCCTGGCTCGGCGGACGCTGTCGGGCACTCTGGGAGGAATTGCATCACCCGGAGTACAAGGAACTGAGCGTCGCCGAGGTGCTGGGACTGGAACGCGCCGAGATGATGCCCATGCCTGCTCCCTTTGATGGCTATGTCGAGAAGACCGTGCGCGTTTCCAGCACCTGCTTGGTCAGCATCGGGCGAAACCGTTACTCCGTGCCCTGCGAGCTGGTTGGGCAGTGGGTCAGTAGCCGGTTGTATCCCACCCAAGTCGCCGTCGCGGCTGGTGATGCACTGGTGGCCAGTCACGCCCGTCTGCCGGACCGGGGTCAGGTTGGCTACGACTGGCAGCATTACATCCCGCTGATTGAACGCAAACCCGGCGCACTACGCAATGGTGCGCCATTTGCCGACATGCCGGTGCCGCTACTGAAGCTCAAACAAGGACTGATGCGTCGTACGGGAGGCGACAGAGTCATGGCGCAGGTCTTGGCGGCGGTGCCGGTTGCCGGACTGGATGCGTTGCTGGTCGCGGTGGAGTTGGTACTGGACTCTGGCATGCTCAGCGCCGAGCACGTCCTGAATGTGGTGGCTCGCCTGCGGTCGGTGCCGGCCCCCGAGTCGGCCGAAACCAGCTTGCAACTGAGCGAAGCGCCGACGGCCAATACAGAACGCTATGACAGCTTGCGTGACACGGATGCCGCCAAGGAGATCAGTCATGCGTGATGTCACCGCCGAACTCAAGGACTTGCGGCTACACGGCATGGCCGCTGCCTGGATGGAGTTGATGGCACAAGGGGAATCGTCAACCGCCACATCGAAATGGCTGATCGAACATCTCCTGCGCGAAGAGCACACGGATCGGGCGATGCGCTCGGTGAGTCACCAGATGAACATGGCCAAGTTTCCGTTACATCGGGACCTGGCAGGGTTTGACTTTGCGGTGTCGATTGCTGACCGTCACCTGATCACGGATCTGGCCACGCTGGACTTCACCGATACGGCGCAGAACGTTGTGCTCATCGGTGGCCCGGGGACGGGAAAGACGCATCTGGCGACAGCGATTGCGGTGTCGGGGATTACGCAGAAGGGAAAACGAGTGCGCTTCCATTCGACGGTCGATCTGGTCAATCTATTGGAGCGGGAGAAGCATGATGGCAAGGCTGGACGGATAGCGAGTGCCTTGCTGCGCATGGACTTGGTCATTCTCGATGAACTTGGCTATCTGCCCTTTAGTCAGGCCGGCGGTGCCTTGCTGTTTCATCTCCTGTCCAAGCTTTACAAGCACACCAGCATCGTCATCACAACCAACCTGAGCTTCTCGGAATGGTCGAGTGTCTTTGGGGACGCCAAGATGACGACGGCCTTACTGGATCGACTTACGCATCACTGCCATATCGTGGAGACCGGCAACGAGTCGTACCGCTTCCAACACAGTTCGATGGCAGCGAAGGCGAAGATCAAAACGCGGGAACAAAAACGCAAGGGTGGCAAAGAGGAGTCACCCGAAGAAGAACCTTTCTGATCGAGGGCGGCAGGCGGCGGATTGCACCACTCCTGCCGCGCTTCGCTTGCCAGACGACGATCGCTGCGCAATCGATCCGCCGAAAGCCCTGCGGGCAGCAAAGCGTGAAACCGGTATAGATATACCTGAACGACAAAATCCGAACCCAACCAACCACTGAAAGCGAGCCAGACAAAAAACTTCACTGCTACACTTATCCACAGTTGCTGCTCAACGTGACAGCAACCAGCCCTGGGTCAAATTTCAATCAGCAGGGTGGGTCAATATTCAATCAGCGCCGACACACAGTCACACCTGAATTCAGTCGTCCGGGGTCACCTCGCCGGCCGCGGGAAATGCCCCGTCGGCCAAAAGAAAAGCCACGGCAACAACAGAGGCCAAGCCCGAACTCCCGGCCAGACAGCCTATCTGGCGCCAGGTGGCGGCGGCGGGGGCAAACCGGGAGGCGGTGGCGGCAAACCGCCATCTTCAGCCCGGATGGCGCGCTGACTCATGTTGGCGGGCAAGGGAACCTTGTGGCCCTTGGCGTACATGCACTGGATATAGGCATTATCGTACTGGCGCTGGGTGCCGGCCCGCGAACCACGGGCCGCCTCGGCACCGGACATACTCCCTACCAGGAGACCCGTCCCGGCCCCGAAAGCCGCACCATCACGACCGCCCAGAGCCGCCCCGGCGACCGCACCGATGGCCGTACCGACCGCCGCACTGGTGACGGCCGACTTCTGGGCCGCATCTTCGGAGGTCTGGCCGCCAATCTGCTGAAAGGCGAACTGTCGGCAATAGCCATCATCCGCACGGAAATTCTCGATCGATTGCCCGCTGCCCGGCAAGACCATGACGGACGGGCCACTCGGCATGACCGTACACGCCCCAACGACGAAGGCTGCGGCAATAATGCCGAGCGGTTTGACAATGCTGTTTTTCATGATCGTTTCACTCACTTTTCCGGGTGGGGCAGAACTTTCTGCCAGCCGCCCGGGCATTCCTTGACATAGGGGTAATAGCCCTTGCTGGCGGCGCAGAAATACCAGTACTGCTCGGCCGGACGGTTCGTCGTTTCGGCCGGAACACTCTGCTGCTCGACATAGACAGTCGGCTGCGACGCCGGCACGACGACAACTTCCGGGCGATAGTAATAGGGCGGCGGGTAATACCAGGGGCCGGGGCCCCAGTACGGACCGAAATAGACGCCGACACCGACCCGTCCACCGTGCGCCCAGGCACTCCCGATGCCGGCCAGCAGCAGGACAATGAGCAGGGAAAGGAATTTGCGCGTTTTCATGATGCACCCGATGTGACAATAAGCTGATTCAAAGATAGCCAATTATCGGCGGACCCGGGGCAGTAAATTGCTACAAGATGTAAGCCCGGAAACGCCTCATTCATCTTTCTTAAGCATCTCGATGCGCTTGCGGCGCAAGCCTTCCGGCATGACCAGAGCGTCCCTGTCCCAGCCCTCGAGGCTGAGCACCTGCTCCAGGCAGTCCTCCATGACGGCATAGGCCTGGGCCGTCGCTGCCGCAATGGTCTGGTGCACGGCCTGGTCATTGCCCGGCTCGATTTCGCAATTACCCTGGTAGCGAAACAGTTCGCGCAGGGTGCGCAGTTGCACCGCCACCTGGCCGGGGCAGGCGCACATGTAGATGGTCGCCTCCTCGATGATCTGCTCGAGTTGCTGATCGGAAAAGCGGCGCTGCAGGTTCATGGGGGTTTCCCCTGACTCAGAGCAGTTTCATCTTCTTCGCGGCTTCGCGCAGCTCGCTGCGGAAATCCGGATGGGCAATGCCGATCAACGCCTCTGTCCGCTGCTTGGCGGTCTTGCCGCGCAACTGGGCAACGCCGAATTCGGTCACGACATAGTTGATATCGTTCTTGCTGGTTGTCACGTGCGTACCAACCGACAAGGTCGGCACGATGCGCGAGATGGTGTCATCCTTGGCCGTCGAGGGCAGCACGATGAAGGCCTTGCCACCGTTCGAACGATTCGCGGCACGCACGAAGTCGGCCTGACCACCGGTCCCGGAATACGGCGAGGCGCCCAGGCTTTCGGAGCCGCATTGACCCATGAAATCGATCTGCATGGTGGCGTTGATGGCGTGTAGATTGTCGTTCTGGCCGGCCAGATAAGGATCGTTGGTGTAGTCGACCGGATGCATTTCCAGCGCCGGATTGCGGTCCATGAACTGGTAGAGTTTCTTCGAGCCAAGCGCGAAGGTCGCCAGGATCTTGCCGCGCGCGTAATTCTTCTTGCTGTTGTTGATGACGCCGGCTTCGACCAGGGTCATGATGCCGTCGCCGACCATCTCGGTATGGATGCCAAGATCGTGCTTGTGGGTGAGCTGCATGACCACGGCGTCGGGAATACCGCCATAACCGATCTGCAGCGTCGCGCCATCCGGGATCATGTCGGCAACGTACTTGCCGATGGCTTCCTGGACCGGGCCGATCTTCGGCAGGCCGACTTCGAGAATGGGATCGGTACTTTCGCTCAGCGCCGTGACCTGCGAAATGTGGATATGGCAGTTGCCGTAGGCAAACGGCACGTTCGGATTGACTTCGAGCACGATGGCACGCGCCTTGGCGAGTGCCGCCATGGTGTAGTCGGTGGCCAGGGAAAGCGAGAAATAGCCGTGCTGGTCCATCGGCGAGACCAGGGCAAACACGACATCGACCGGCGTCAGCCCCTGGTTGATCAACGATGGCAGTTCGGAAAAATAGGCCGGAATGAAATCAATCCATCCCTCCTGCCCGCCCGGACGCGAGGCGCCGCTGAAGAAATAGGCGGTATGGCGGATGTTTTCGACAGTCTCCGGATCGAAGTAGGCGTATTTGCGCACCGGCAGGATCTGCGAAACGGTGACTCCGCGAAAATCGCGGCGGGCTTCGGAAAGTGCTGTCAGCAGCGCAGGCGGCTCGCCGACAGCGGTCGGCACAACAATGGTGTCGCCGTTTTTGACGACGCGAATGGCATCGACTGCCGACATGCGCTTCTGCTGATACAGGTTCTGAACTGACATGTTTTTCTCCTCCGGTTATTTTTCTGAAAACACGATGCTCGCACACGGGCCGGCACAAAAGTCTGACCCGGATCAAAAACAGATGCTTAATGCATTACAGGACTCATGCCTTGCGATTGCTGCCTGCCACCATGCGAATCTCGAACAAGCGGCATTCGAGCGGACCGTTGAACAGCGGCGTCTTGCGACTCGGCCGCAGACCGAGCAGCTTGGGCAGGCGCAGGTCGGCAGTAAAGAAGAAACAGTTCCAGCCGGCCCAGTATTTCTTCAACGCCGAACCCAGTTGCGGATAAAGGGCCGCCAGTTCGTCCTGCTCGCTGATCCGCTCGCCATAAG
>WSSedL1CaDRAFT_10001616_pt1 | contig 12797 bp, 11 predicted proteins | sample WetSurSL1Cattail_FD_9464 | JGI IMG/M metagenome (IMG submission 9464)
GGGGTACTGCGTGAGCAGGGTATAAAAGCTCGCCGCCATCTCTTTGACCAGGCGCTTGGGCGGGAAGTAGGGGTTCACGAGGTAGCAGTAGTCGAGGAGCCCCGGGAAGCGCCAATACCCGCCGTAGCGGGACTGCATGCGCTCGAGCTTCGCCTCATGCTCGGAGAAGATCGTCTCCGCCACGGCCAGGTCGTTCGGGTCGTCGATCTCGTACCAGCGCTTGCCCGAGACCGGGAAGGCCTTGAATCGCACGTCCTCCAGGAAGGCCAGGACCTTGAGCACCTGCTCGTAGTACTGGTTGTGGCCGAAGGCCGCGAGGTAGGCCTCGAGGAAGGGCAGGTAGTAGGAGCGGGAGAATTCCTTGGAGAATTTGTAGATGTTGACCGTCTTGTAGTACTTCTCGACCTTCTTCCATTTGAAGGAAGCCTTATCGATCACGCTCACGATGTTGCGGTCCTCGTCCATCATCGTCACCGTGCCGTCCATCCAGGATTCGAACTTGGACACCACGGCGAGGTTGGGTTCCTTGTCGGCCACGAGCTTGGCGAGGATCTGGGGCTGGAAGATGAGGTCGCTCTCGAGGAGCAGCGTATCGTCGGCGGCGAGGTACTCCCGCGCCAGGTAGAGCGAATAGATGTTATTCGTGGTCGCGTAGATCTCGTTGGTCACGTAGCTGATCTCGAGGTCGGGGTACTTGCCCTCGAGGAAGGCGCGCAGGCGATCGGCCCGGTAGCCCACCACCAGGATCACGCGCTTGATGCCCGCCTGGAGCAGGGCCTCCAGGGCCCGCTCGATGAGGGACTTGCCGTTCACCCTCACCATGCACTTGGTGCCATCTTGCGTATATTTGCCGAGCCGCTTACCCATGCCGGCGGCGAGTATGATTGCCTGCATTTCGATCGCCTTCTTTCCGGTCCCCATCATGGAGACCGGATTAAGATACCACGCGAAAAGGCCTAAATAAAAGGGGTGGTGGGTAAAATTTTATCGATTCACAGACCTAGGGATAATATGAACGATCGAATTCCACTTGGCTATATTCGGCTTGCTTACCTAAGCACTGCTCGATGTTGTCCTGGGTTATATACATGGAGATATCGCTGTCCCTAAGGCTGATTGCACTCCACACCGTCCGAGCTGCAGCTTTTAGAAAATGGTGAGCATCTGAGTAATTTGGGAGATTTCTTGTAAACGGCGAATAGAAGAACAGATCAACGAATGGGGTTAGGCTTACCAAACTACGCTTAACATCATCTATTTGCTGCTCATTCATCGCATCTAGCCGGACATATGAATCAGGGCAGAAAAAGAAAGTGTATTGAATTCCATATTGATTACAGATTTCTATGGTTTTTTTCATATAAGAATAGTCATCTGAAATCTTATTAAAATCACAGGTAGAGAAAGATGCTTGTTTTTCCATGTCTGAATGTATAGATTTATAGTATTTTTTGTTATATATTATTGCAACATTTACTTCTCTGGAAATAGAAGATAAAATAGTTTTAAACGTATTGGCATCTATATTAAATAAATTGCTCCATATAAAAGAAATATTCGCAAATACTTTCGGGCTATAATGCAAGAAGGAACCAGAATCCGGAATTGTTTTTTTAAATGGTGTGAACATATCGATATCGATTTGCAAGAAGATTTGTTTTATTTTTTTATTATAGCGTATGAGGTAACTGCAATATTCATAGTAGTCTTTGGTTCTTGCTCCATAAAAAATAACTGTCTCATACTTTGCATTTTGTTCATTGATAATAAAAGCGCTACTACGCGAGCCACCCAAAATTACCGTAGAAGCCTGGCAATCTCCTAATTCCATTCGGTAATATTCATTATACCTACTGTTTCCATTATACTGCTTTCCGTCAACGCGATTATTCCTATACGATTTGCTAAACACACAATATGGATCGACGAATAAATTAAAGCCAACCACGCATAAGGCTGCAAATATAAAGGCTCCCCAAATAATAATAAAGCCTTTTTTAGGGGGGATATTCATTTTAAAACTGGAAGTACAAAAAGGTTTTTGTGTAACCCATCGACAGTGCGACGATGATAGCCATAAAGACGCCAATAAGCGTATTTAAAACTGTAGGCTTCATTTTTTCCATCACCTCCGGAGCTTCTAACTTGAAAATCAAGAAAAAGAAAGCCAAAGCCCATCCAATCGCCACCCTTAACCCGAACGTGTGTATACCTGAGAATGGAGAAGGGGATATATCAAACAACTTTTTATAGATCACTAATGAATCACTTATCGTATTCACGAAAAGAACCCTCAACAAAGCGACGCAGGCTATAGTAACCAGCCAGCCGATTTTTTTGTTAACATTTATTTCTTTATGCTCGATATAGCTACCGATACATACCAGGACGCCATTCAAAACTCCCCACAAAATGAAGTTGAAGCCCGCTCCATGCCATATGCCGGACACGAGGAACGTCACCATCACGGCAAAGTAGTAATTACGGCATTTGTTGCCCTTCCTGTACACCGAACGGAAAATATAATCGTTCAAGAAACGGGATAAGGTGATGTGCCAGCGTCGCCAGAAATCTGCCATGTTCCAGGCGCGGAACGGATAATGGAAATTATACGGAAGCTTGATATTGAATAGCAAGGCAAGCCCGATGGCCATGTCCGCATAGGAAGAAAGATCAAAATAGTACGAGACTGTATAGGAAAGTGTGCCCAACCAGAGCGCGCCCGAGGATGCCGTCAAAGGCGAAGCGAACATATCGACTGCCAAATTGGTCAACGGATCCGCAACAAGGGTTTTTTTTATCGCTCCCAGTAATATCAGGAAAAGGCCGCTATAAGCATTACGAAAATCAATATGCGCTTCTTCCCGAAGCTGCGGGATTATTTCCTTGTGATGAACGATCGGACCGACGATCAGTTGAGGAAAAAATGAAATGAACATCAAGTAATCCCGAAGCGAATAGCCTTCCGTTTCCCCTCGGTAGGAATCGACGAGATATGCTATTTCTTGAAAAGAGTAGAACGAAATACCGATCGGCAAGAAAATCGAATAGTGGATCAGATCATTATGGAATACGTAGTTTACTATATCTATAAGAAAATTTGTGTACTTGAAGTAGCCGAGATACAGGACATCGAAAACAATAAAAAAGACGACAGCGGCCTTTCGCCAGGGCCCTTTGCCGGCATGGATTATCCTTCCACTTACGTAGTTTATCAGGACGATGGCGCAGAATAGGAAGAACTGCTTTATCCCGGTACAGGCCATGAAGACAAGCGAGCAGAATACCAGCCAATTCGTCGCTAGTTTTGACTTCCTGGCTGCAAAACAAGCCCATACGATATAGCAGATGGGGAGGAAGAGGACTAAAAACTCGGGTCTTGAAAACAGCATTATTCTTCTTTAATTAAGCCGGGTAAATCGCCTGAATGCGATCTTGTGTTAATAAACGATAATTATAGATCAATACATGGTACCAGCCATTTATTGCTTTGTCTACGAACAATATCCTAAAAGAAATTGATCGCCGACCTAAATCGACCCCCGGAATAATCCGCCTATCGTACAGCGATTGCCTTCGGATAGGCGGCATCGACGTGAAATGCTATCGTTATTTCCGTTTCTTCAGCAAGTCCGCGAAGGGATTGTAGGTCATACCGTCGTCTTCCTTTTCGCGCCGGGGCTCGGGCCGCTTGTCGTAGCTTTTCTCCGGCCTGCCGCCCGCGGGNCGGGGAGCGCCGGCCAGCGCAGCCTCGCGCCGGGGCTCCTGGGGCCGCGGACCCTGCCGCGCCTCGCCTGATTTAAGCGACAGCCCGATGCGCTTCCTGACCGGGTCTATCGAGATGATGCGGAATTCCTTGACGTCGCCCACCTTGAGGCATTCCATCGGGTCCTTCACGAAGCGGTCGGACATCTCCGACACGTGGATGAGGGCGCTTTCCTTGATGCCGATCTCGACGAAGGCGCCGAAGTCGACCACGTTCTTCACCTTGCCCGTCACCTTCATGCCTTCGACGAGGTCCTCGAACTTGATCACGCCCTTCTGCAGCACGGGCTTGGGGAAGCCCTCGCGCGGGTCGCGGTTGGGCCTTTTAAGCTCGGCCACGATGTCGGCGATCGTCGTGTCGCCCACGGAGTATTTCTCCTTGAGCGCCTTGCGGACCTCCGCGGCGGGCTCCGAGCCCGAGCGGACTATGCCCAGGAGCTCCTCGGCGAGGGCGTAGTTCTCGGGGTGTACCCAGGTGTTATCGAGGACATTGCCGCTCTCGGGAATCTTCAGGAAGCCCGCGCACTGCTCGAAGGTCTTGTCGCCCATGCCGGGGATGGCCTTCAGCTGGTCGCGGCCGGCTATGCGGCCGTTCGCCTCGCGGTACTTCACGATCTTCTTCGCCGTGCCGGAGTTGATCCCCGACACGTACTTCAGCAGGCTGGCGCTGGCCGTGTTCAGGTTCACCCCGACGTTGTTGACCACCGAGCCCACGACCTCGTCCAGGGTGTCGGAAAGGCGCTTCTGGTTGACGTCGTGTTGGTAGAGCCCGACGCCGATGGACTTTGGGTCGATCTTCACGAGCTCGGCCAGGGGGTCCTGGAGGCGCCGCCCTATCGAGATGGCGCCTCGGATCGTGAGGTCGAGCTCCGGGAATTCGTCGCGGGCTATGTCGCTCGCGGAGTAGACCGAGGCCCCGTCCTCGTCGACGACGGTGAACTCGCACTCGAGGCCGGCGGCGGCGATGCCCGCGGCCACGACCTCCTGGGTCTCGTGGCTCGCCGTGCCGTTGCCCACCGCGATGAGCCTTAAGTCGTATTTCTTGATCGCGGCCGCGATGGCCTTCTTGGCCCCCTCGGGGTCTCGCTCCTGGTTGATGAGGAAGTAGTCGAGGAACTTGCCCGTCTCGTCGAGGGCGGCGCACTTGGTGCCCGTGCGTATGCCGGGGTCGACGCCGAGGACCCTGGTGCCCTTGATGGGCGGCTGCATGAGCAGGTTGCGCAGGTTCTGGGAGAAGACCTCGATGCCGTGGCCGTCGGCCAATTCTGAGGCCTCGCCGCGTATCTCGCGCAGCACCGCCGGCCCCAGGAGGCGTCGCAGGCTCTCGTCGATCGCCTCGCGGTGATAGCGGTTGAAGGTCCGCGTGCGCTGCTGCAGCATCGCCGAGGCGCCCTCCTCGTCGACCTCGAGACTGACCTCGAGCTCGCCCTCGCGCTCGCCGCGGTTGATCGCGAGGATGCGGTGGGGCTTGAGGGCCGACAGGGGCTCGGCGTAGTCCCAGTACATCTGATAGGTCGAGGCTTCCTTCTTCGCGTCGTCGCCCGTACCCTTCACCTTCAGGCGCCCGCCGGAGACGTAGAAGCGCTTGACCGCCGCGCGGTTGTCCGGGTCCTGGGAGAAGCGCTCGGCGACGATGTCCATCGCGCCCTGCACGGCCTCGCGGGCGTTGGCCACGCCGAGCTCCGGCGTCTCGGGCACCTCGCGCACGAACTTAGGCGCGGCCTCGTCGACCGCCGCCTCGTCGCCGCCGGTCATGACATCGGCCAAAGGCCCGAGGCCCCGTTCCAGGGCGAGCATGCCGCGAGTCTTCTTCTTCTTCTTGAACGGCAGCCAGATGTCCTCGAGCTCGGCGAGGGCCGTCGCCTTGCGGAGGCTCGCGTACAGGACCTCGTCCAGCTTGCCCAGGGCGAAGATGCCCCGGATCACCTCGAGCCTGCGCTCCTCGAGGTTCTTGCCCGCCTCGAACTTGTGCGCCGAGTCGCGCACCTGCACTTCGTCGAGGCTGCCCGTGCGCTCCTTGCGGTAGCGGCTGATGAAGGGGACGGTGCAGCCCTCGTTCACGAGCGATATGACCGCGGAAACCTGGCTCGTGCGTATGCCGAGTTCGGACGCGATCCGGTCCATGATGGCGACTTCGTCGACTTTCAATTCAGCGATGGCGCTTTCGGTCAATTCCATATCCGTACGGTACGGGCTCCACGGCAAAAGATCAATATAGAAATGTTCGTCCGAGAGAGGGCGAGAGGAGCGTTTCTTCGCTAACTCTTAAACCTGGATAGATTTGCGTCACCACGAAAGTCCCAAAAAGCTTCGAGGAACTTATAAAAAAGTCCCTTTGACATTCTGGATATAATTGCTATAATAATCCCACCTTAAGCCAGGATGGTATATGGCGAAGAGTATAAAGAAAATCAGGATCTTTTCCGCGCTCGAAGTAGCCAACCTTTGCGGCGTAGTCAACCAGACGGCCATCAACTGGATTCGCAATGGCTACCTCAAGGCCTTCACCACTCCCGGCGGCCAATACAGGATCTACGCCGAGGATCTCGTCGGCTTCCTCGACTCCCGAGGCATGCGAGTGCCCCAGGAACTCGAGGAGCGCTTCAAGGACGACATCGATTGGGGCGCGATCCTCGTGGTCGACGACGACGCGGAGCTCAACGACCTGCTCAAACGCTGGTTCGTGCGCAAGCTCTCCGACTACGCCGTGCATCAGGCCTTCGACGGCTTCGAGGCGGGGCGTCTCCTCGCGGAGAAGAAGCCCGGCTTCGTGGTGCTCGACATAGACCTGCCTGGGATCGACGGTCACGCCCTCTGCAGCAAAATCAAGGGCGACCCGGTATTCGGCAACCCCTTCATCATCGCCATGACCGGCCTCGATCGGCCCGAGGAAGCCCAGGCCATGCTCTCCGAGGGCGCCGATGCCTTCTTCGCGAAACCTCTGGACTTCGACGCGGTAACCGCCGTCGTCGCCGAGTTCGCCGAGAAAGCGAGGCCCAAGGATGGCGCATAAGGGACTGGTCCTCGTCGTCGAGGACGAGGATTCCATCCGATTAAGCCTCCGTGACTACCTCGCCAAGAAGGGCTACGAGGTGCTCGTAGCCTCCGACGGCGTCGGGGCGCTCAAGCAGCTGCTCGATTTCGACGTCGATCTCATCGTCTCCGACTACCGGATGGACGTGCTCGGCGGCGACTACTGGATAAAGTTCCTCAGGAAGTACTGCGGCTCCAAGCGCATCCTCATCACCTCGGGCTTCCTGCGACCCGATTTCGAGATCCCCTTCGATGTCGTGTACAAGCCCTTCGACTACCGCGACCTCGAATCCCGCATAGCGGCCCTCCTCGAGGCCGAGCCCGACGATAGGCCCTGAAATTACCGGTCGCCCCGCCGCCTTCCGGGCCCTCGTCTCGGGCTACGTGCAGGGCGTGGGCTTCCGCTATTTCGCCAGTCGGGAGGCCCTGCGCCTAGGCCTGACCGGTTGGGTGCGCAACCTCGACTCGGGCGAGGTCGAGGTCTGGGCCGAGGGCGAGCCCGACGCGTTAGCCGACTTCCGCGAATGGCTGTCAGAGGGCCCGCCCGGGGCCTCCGTCGCCTCCGTCTCGGCTGAAAAGAGAGAGCCGACGGGGCGCTTCGACGGCTTTTCGGTAGCTTAGCCCGGGGCGCCAGTCCCGGGCCCCCTCGTTTTGTCTTTTTCCTCCGCGCGCGGTAGGATTATGCCGATACTATTAACGGAAAAGTATAAACATCCGGGGGCATTCATTATGGCATCGCAGAGCGTCTCGGACTTCGTCGCCTCGCTCCCGAAGACCGAGATCCATATACATGCCGAGGCGACGGTCAGCTTCGACAGCTATTTTAAACTCAATCAAAAATACAAGGCAGACGCCTCCCTCAAGAGCCCCGCGGATTTTCGAAAGCTCCTCGAGATGGATTCCCTGGGCGTGATGCTCAAGAACTTCATGTACCTGCAGTCCCTGTTCCGCGCCTCCGAGGACTTCCAGTGCGTCGTCTCCGATGTCGAGGCTTACGCCCGGCGCAACAATATACGGTACCTCGAAGTTTTCGTGGCCCCGTCCATGGTGCTCAAGCAGGGCGCCATCGATTTCGAGGGCATCATGGACCCACTCGTCGAGGGCTTCGGCGCGGTCGCCAAGAAGGGCGGGCCGGATATCAGGATCATCGTCGACGTATCGCGCAGCTTCGGCCGCGACAATGCCGCGCGGAACTTAAGCCATCTCCTCACCTACCAGTCCCGCCGCGCGAGCGACCGCATCATCGGGATAGGCCTGGGCGGCCAGGAGATCGGCAATCCCTGCATAGCCTACAAGAGCGTCTTCGCCGCCGCCCGCGAGGGGGGCCTTCATACCGTCGCCCATGCCGGGGAGGAAGTGGGGCCGGAGTCCATCAAGGACGCCGTCCTCGAGCTCGGGGCCGAGCGTATCGGGCACGGGACCTCGGCCATCCAGGATCCCTCCCTCATGGAACTCCTCAAGGAGCGGGGCACGGTCCTGGAAGTCTGCCCGACGAGCAACGTGATCACGGCCAAGTACGTCCGCCGCTACGAGGACCACCCCTTAAAGGAATTCCTCGCCCGGGGGCTCCTCGTCACCTTGAATACCGACGATCCCGTGCTCTTCGACATAGAGCTGAACGACGAGTACAGCCAGAGCGCCGAAAAGCTGGGCCTGGGCGCAAAGGGCGTCGCCATGCTCCTGCGCAACGGTATCAAGGCCTCCTTCATGGACGAAAAGCGCAAGACCGCCGCCCTAGCCGAGCTCGAGTTGGCCCTGACCGCCGCCGCCGTCACGCCTTGACGCCCTGGGGCATGAGCTCCTTCAAGATCTTCGCGACTTCCTTCGTCGACACGATCTTGTCCACCGTGCTCACCAGGAACGATTCCTTATACGAATAGAAAGGCTTCGCCGCCGGCCACATGTGGCTCAAGATAATATCCTTCTCCATCGCGTTCAGCTTGAATCGGGCCGTGGCGTTCTCGAGGGCTATGCCCGGATGCCGCGTGCGGTGCCCGGTACCCCTCGCCGTCCGCCAATCGTAAAGAAAGAAATCGTGCAAGAGCGCGCCGCGGGCCACGGAAACTGCGTCGTAGCCCAGGCCCCTCGCGATGTAGTACGAGGCCAGGGAGACCGTCAACGAATGGACAAGGAGGCTCCCGTCGTGGTGCCGGATGGCTCCCATGCTCTGCACTTTTTCGTCGAGCAGGATATCGCCCACCGCGCTTAGGTAATCGGGATCGAGCGCCTCGGACTCGGGCGTCCCCTCGCGCATCGCCCGCAAGGCCTTCAAGAACCAATCCCCGCCTTCCTCATGCAAGCGCCTCGCCAGGTCCTGGCCGATGGTATCCGAGACGGACTTAAGGAGGTTGGGGAAGGCCGAGAGCAGGCGCCGCTTCATGCCATGCGCGGAAGAGCGCAGCTCGTCGAGATCGAAGGGCTCCAGCCTCGCGCGAAGCTTGGCGATGAAGCTCGAGGTGAGCGCGAGGGAGCGGAAGCTGAAGGCCGCGTCGGCGAGAAAAGCCGCATAGGCGGCTCCCAGCAGCCAGGGCATCCAGGCGAAGCCGAGGAGCTCCCCCGCGATCCGCTCGAAGAAAGGCCGCACGAAATAGATGAAAACCGTCGCCAGCGCCGCCCAAGCCAGGGTGAAGGATAGGCAAACCCTGCCCCGGATATTGAACCTGCGGTCCGTATAGTCCCAGAGCCTCGTCTTGAATACCGTCTCGAAGAGCCAGCCGACGATATATTCGAGCGCCGCGCAGAGCAGCGCAAGGACGAAGATGCGGAGCGGGAAGACGAGTCCGCGCGTGGCGTCGTCTACCAGCATGATGCCCATGGCTCCGAAGCCGTAGATCGGCACGACCGGGCCGGAGAGCAGGCCGGAATTCACGAATCCCCGCCGGCGGGAGATCGTCTTGTAGCTCGATTCGATGATCCAGCCCAGGAACGAGTAGGCGAGGAAAAGGGCGGCGAGCGACACGATTCGATACGGCATAGTATATGAAAATATCGAAAAGCCGGGAGCCAATGTCAAATCGCGAGGCCTCCCTCGGCATTATGAAAAGAGCCCCGGCTATCCGCCGGAGCTCATTTCCTTATCGTAGCGACTGACGGGAGTCGGACCCGCTTCTCGAGCTTGGGAAGCTCGGGTAATACCGTTATACGACAGTCGCATTTTAACGTGTGTCGCTTTCGCGACACGATATATAGGTAACTGTCGTTTGTCGACAGGCGCCTATCCTGTACGCGCCTGTCGCCATACGACAGTCGCAATTGAAGGTCGTCGCCTTTCGGCGACTAAAATCTTTGGTAACTGTCGTGGATCGTCTTGGAATCCTGGTAGACGATCTACGACAGTCGCAATTTAACGTGTGTCGCTTTGACTATACCTAGGCACGCGAGTGGGAGTCAAGGTCGGGAACTGGGCTCGACCCGGAGGCTTAGGCGGATTAGCTCGCGGAAATCGGGGAAGTCCCGCTCGATGATGGCCCTCACGATGTTGAAATCTATCTCCCGGTAGTCGTGGACGGCGATATTCCTGAACCCGACCATCTTTTTCAGTGAGTCGGCCAATTCGGGGCGGAGCCGCCCTGATGAAGCGAGAAGCGTGAAGGCTTCGCGGGAATCCTTGGGTACGCCGAGGCAATCGATCCTAACCCATCGCATTCCGATATCGATCGCCGCTTGGCAGGCACGTTCGATATTGAGAACGATCACGTCCTGGCAGGAAAAGTCATTATCCAAGGCGGCTCGGTCCCTTGCGTAGGTGTCCTTGACCCGATCGATACAGCGCTCGATTATTTCCGCCTTATTGATGATGACGTCATCGGGCATAGACAGAACCCCGCTCGACGATGTCCTCGAGTATGCCGCTCCTTTCCTCGTTCAAGGAAGCGTACATGGACATAAGCCGCGTCTCGAGGCGCGCCAGCATGATAGAGTCGCCGGGGAGGAGGACGAGGCCCGAGCCGATTACCTGAACGGCGAGGGTCAGGGGTATGCGCCGCATGTCCACGCAATCGACGCCCCCGTCGCCGGGGAGGGCCTCGGCCAAGGCCTCGCGCAGGGACTCGAGCTCCGCCTTATCGAGGGGATCGGGCGCGGCGAGCGCGAAATCGTAATCGCTGTCGGCGCGCTCGAAGCCGCCGGCCCTCGAACCGTACAGATAGACCGAGTAACGCGATCGCTCATCGCCCGCGAAGATCGGAGCGATGAGATCGCGGATGGCCGCGTGCGGTTTCCTCATGGCCATCAGTATTGGCCTTTGGCGCAGGCGCCGTCAACGCCCCTTAGGTATTAGGCGACGTAGCTCTCGAGGAGCTCGGTGCGGTTGGGCTGGGAAAGGCGCTTCAGGGCGCTCTTCTCGATCTGGCGGATGCGCTCCTTGGTGAGCTTGAACCTGTCGCCGATCTCCTTGAGGCTCATCGCCCGGTTGCCGTTCAGCCCGAAGCGGTACTCGATCACCTCGCGCTCCTTGTCGGAAAGGGTGTGGAGGACGGCGTTGATGTCCTCCTTGAGGTTCTGCTCGACGACATAGTCCTCGGGCGGGGTGTAGGCGGTGTTCTCGACGAAGTCGCCCACCACCGAAGAGTCGCGCTCGTCGAAGACGGGGGTCTCGAGGGAGACGAACTCGCGGCTGACGGCGACGAGGTCGGCCACGTGATCGGCGTCCATCTCGAGGAGGCGGGCGATCTCCTTGATCTCCTCGTCCTCGGTCATCGCGCCTTCGAGGGTCTTGCGGGCTTTCTCGATCTGGACGAGCTCGTTGGCCCGGTTGAGGGGCAGGCGGATCATCCGGGACTTCTCGCAGATGGCCTTGAGGATGGACTGGCGGATCCACCAGACGGCGTAGGAGATGAAGTGGTAGCCCTTTTCGACATCGTAGCGCTCGATGGCGTTGATGAGGCCGATGTTGCCCTCGGAGATGAGGTCCGAGAGGGGGAGGCCTTGGTTCTGGTATTTCTTCGCGACATTGACGACGAAGCGGAGATTCGACTTGACCAGCATATCCTTGGCCAGCTTCTCGCCCTTGGCGGCGGCGCGCGCGTACTTATCTTCGTCCTCGCGGGAGAGGAGGGGAATGCGATTGATTTCCTTGAGATACATCGAAAGGACGTTCTCGTCGCAAAAGCTACTGTCGTTTATGCAAGCGGTCCTGTGTGCCATGATAACCTCCACCTACACCTTCTATTAAGCAAAGATCGTGCCAATGGGGGGGGCTTTTTCACAGTATCAATGAGCTGAAAACGTTATTTGTATATTGGTAAATAATATAAGCAGCGAGGAGTACAGTGCTAAATATGATTTCCCATACTTTTAGTAATTAGAGAATCCGCAAAATCTGCAAGATTTGGACAAACGATGCATCAATCTTCCACGGAAAGAGGGAAACAGGGGGATTGCCCGTATCATTTCTACACAGTTGTGAGGGCTAGAGAGAAGAGTGTGTCAAAATTACTCAAAAAAGCTTTCACGAAGCGATACAGTGCGTCCGCAGCAGCGGATATAGGGCAGTCCCGAGCCGCAAAAGCAGCGTTCGTCGCCCTTCAGGGCCACGTTTCGGCGAAAATCGACGGCGATCGTTTTGCAACGGCGACTTTGGCTAAGGCCGAACAGGGGAAAGGCGAGCGTATAGGCTTTGAAAAGCTTGAGTTTCTTGGCGACCGGGAGTTTTTTAAGCTTGCCCGTTCCGACAAGGACGCGCCAGGCATCGGCGATAAGCCTGGTGACGGCGTCCTTCTCGGTATTCGAATCGAAGCGCCTATCCGGTTTGCTCCCCAAGTAGGCGCAGGCCTGCAGGGAATAGAAGGCATAGAAATCGTCAAGTTCCACGCTCGCTCGGCGGCACATGCCGTAGTCGTTGATCCTCTGGAGGTAAACCGCTCGGGCGGGGCCCCTGGGCCGGAGTTTCTGGGCCGATGCGAGGCTTTTTAGGGCGAGTTCGGGCTGGTCCAGCTTGAGCAGGCTTTGCGCGAGCCAGTAGAGGTAGCGTGAGAGCGCTTCGGGGCTCTCGGCGGGGC
>WSSedL1CaDRAFT_10001617_pt1 | contig 12788 bp, 15 predicted proteins | sample WetSurSL1Cattail_FD_9464 | JGI IMG/M metagenome (IMG submission 9464)
GGCATCAAAATTTTCAAGCATTTTTTGGCTCCAGCCCTTATTTAATAAGGGCAAGTAGCTATATTAGCAATAGCAGTTAAATCGGATCAACGTCAGCGGCAAAACGCGGGTCGATCACCTCGGGCGCAGACTCGATTTTCTGCTGAGCACTGATGTGCTGGTACACCGCCTTGATCAGCGGCTCGCAGCCTTCGCGGGTCAGCGCCGAAATCTCGAACACCGGCCCTTTGTACTTGAAACGTTTGACAAAGTCTTTCACCAACGCAGCACGCTCTTCCAGCGGCACCATGTCGAGCTTGTTGAGCACCAGCCAGCGTGGTTTGTCGAACAGCTTCTTGTCGTATTTTTTGAGCTCGTTGACAATGGCCTTGGCCTGCGCCACGGTGTCCACCGCATCGTCAAACGGTGCCATGTCGACCACATGCAGCAACAAACGGGTACGCTGCAAATGGCGCAAAAACAGATGCCCCAGGCCAGCACCTTCTGAGGCGCCTTCAATCAGACCAGGCAAATCGGCCACCACAAAACTCTGCTCCGGCCCGACGCGCACCACACCCAGGTTCGGATGCAAAGTGGTGAAGGGGTAGTCGGCAATCCGCGGACGCGCGTTGGACACTGCGGTGATCAGGGTCGACTTGCCCGCATTGGGCATGCCCAGCAGACCGACATCGGCCAATACCTTGAGTTCGAGCTTGAGGTTGCGCTTTTCACCGGGCCAGCCCGGCGTTTTCTGACGCGGTGCACGATTGATCGCGCTTTTGTAACGCAGATTGCCAAAACCGCCGTCGCCGCCCTTGGCGATGGTGATCACCTCACCTGGCTTGAGCAACTCGAACAACACCTCGCCGGTTTCGGCGTCGGTGATGATGGTGCCCACCGGCATCTTCAGCGTGATGTCGTCCCCGGCCGCACCAAACATGTCGGAGCCCATGCCGTGTTGACCACGTTGTGCGTCATAACGCCGTGAAAAACGGAAATCGACCAGGGTGTTGAGGTTTTCATCTGCCACCGCAAACACATGGCCACCGCGCCCGCCATCGCCGCCATTGGGGCCGCCAAATTCCTTGTACTTCTCATGCCGAAAAGAGACGCAGCCTGCGCCACCGTCTCCAGCAGAGACATCAATGTAGGCTTCGTCAACAAATTTCATGATGGGGGCTTTATAAACGAAAAACCCCGCGCCACGCGCAGGGTTTTTGTGGGGACTGCCAGCTGATTAAGCTACCGCTGTCACGCTCACGGTACGCCGATTCAGCGCACCTTTGGTCTCGAACAAGACATTGCCTTCAACCAACGCAAACAGCGTGTGGTCCTTGCCGATGCCGACATTGACGCCAGGGTGGAACTGGGTACCACGTTGACGAACGATGATCGCGCCAGCGCTGATCAGTTCACCACCGTAGGACTTCACACCGAGCATCTTGGGCTTGGAATCGCGCCCGTTTCGCGTTGAGCCGCCGCCTTTTTTGTGTGCCATGACTCTTGCTCCTTATGCAGAAATCGCGCCGATCAACAGTTCGGTGAACTGTTGGCGATGCCCTTGACGCTTTTGATAATGCTTACGACGGCGCATCTTGAAAATGCTGACCTTGTCGTGTTTACCATGTGCCAACACTGTGACACTGACTGTGGCGCCGGACACCAAGGGCGTGCCAACCTTCAATTCTGCGCCGCTACCGACTGCCAAAACCTGGTCAAACACAATCTCTTGGCCAACGTCCGCAGCAATCTGTTCTACTTTAATTTTTTCGCCAGCAGCAACTCTGTATTGTTTGCCACCGGTTTTTATGACCGCGTACATATGAACCTCTTTGTATAGATCTTCACGAACGGATTTTCGCGAAGCCCGGCATTATGTCATAGTCCAATGATTTTAGCTATAGAGGTTTTTGCAGCAGGTGCTCCAGGCATCCACTGCCACATGACATAACGCACTGATTTGGGTTGGGGAGCTTTCTATAATCTGTGGATATTACCGAGTCAACTGTCTTGCAAGCTACCAACTCCCCCTCCTCCTCTTTGTTATCGCTCATTGCGCCTGACATGCATGAGGTCGATCTGGTCATCAAACAACGCCTGGATTCGGGTGTACCGTTGGTCGGACAGGTGTCCCAATACATCATCTCGGCGGGTGGCAAGAGGTTGCGCCCGGCACTGCTGCTGCTGATGTGTGGTGCTTTGGGTTTTAAAGGAATTGAGCGGTTTAGCCTGTCGACGGTGGTGGAATTCATCCACACCGCTACTTTGTTACACGACGACGTGGTCGATGAGTCATCCCTGCGCCGTGGCAACGCCACCGCCAACGTCACCTTTGGCAACCCGGCCAGTGTGCTGGTTGGCGACTTTTTGTACTCGCGCGCCTTTCAGATGATGGTCGATGTGGGCAGCATGCCGATCATGAGTGTGCTGTCCGAGGCCACCAACGTGATCTCCGAGGGTGAAGTGCTGCAGCTCATGAACATGCACAACGCCGAACTCGATGAAGAAGGTTACCTGCAGGTGATCCGCTCCAAAACAGCCAAGCTGTTTGAGGCCAGCGCCCGCGTTGGCGCCATCCTGGCTGGTGCAACTCCCGAGATTGAAACTGCCTGCGCGCTCTACGGACAAGCGCTAGGCACCGCATTCCAGGTCATCGACGACGTGCTCGATTACACCGGCGACGCCGCCGTGATGGGCAAAAATCTGGGTGACGACCTGCGCGAAGGCAAGGCTACTTTGCCGCTGATCGCGGCGATGCAACGCGGCAATGCCGAGCAGCGCGCGGTGGTCAAACTCGCCGTCGAAAACGGCGACGTCTCAGCCATCGAGCAAGTCGTGAGCATCGTCAAAGCCACTGGTGCGCTGGAGGTGGCGCGCAAAGCCGCCAGCGACGAGGCTGCCCGCGCCATGGCCGCCGCCGACCAATTGCCCGATGGTCCGTACAAAACGTGTTTGCTACAATTGGCGGCTCAGCTGTTGGACCGGCAGTCGTAACCGGTCCATCCAACAGACATTTCGGAATGTAGCGCAGCCTGGTAGCGCACTTCGTTCGGGACGAAGGGGTCGGAGGTTCGAATCCTCTCATTCCGACCAAGACACAGTACAAAGGCCTCTAAGAAGCGATTCCTAGAGGCCTTTTTCATTGGTGAATCAGCTAGTTGCAGTGCAGTGACATACAAAGCCATACATTGACAGCTAAGGCAAAAGCGGGGAACATCACGGGGAACGAAACGGCGGGGAACGACCTTTTCAGGCACTTGTTCCCCGTTTTCATAGGAGAAATCCCCATGCTGACCGATGCCCAGTGCCGTAACGCAGTCTGCCCACCCGACAAGAAGCGGGCACGGTTCACCGACGCGGCGGGCATGTACCTGGAAGTCAGCCCAGCGGGATCAAAACGCTGGTTTCTCAAATACACCGTGGCCGGTGTTGAAAAGCGGCTGGCGCTGGGCAGTTATCCCACGGTCAGCCTGACCGCAGCACGCAAAGCCCGTGAAGCGGCAAAGCTGCACAAATCCGAAGGCCGCGACCCGGTACAGATCCGCAAGGTTGAAAAGCTCAGGGCCACCACGGCGGACGCGGACACCTTCAAAGTCACCGCGCTGGAGTGGTACGCCATGAAGCTCGACAGCTGGAGCAGTCACTACGCCATCCGCGAAAAGCGCAACCTAGAGAAAGACCTGTTCCCCTTCTTTGCAGCGCGGCGCATTGCGGACATTGAACCCATCGAATTGCTGGCAGCCATCCGGCAGGTGGAGGAACGCGGGGCGCTGGACGTGGCGCACCGGGTGCTGACCACGGCGGGCCAAGTCTGGCGCTATGCGGTGGCCACAGGCCGGGCACAGCGTGACGTGAGCGCCGACATCAAAGGTGCATTGAAGCCCCACCACGGCAAACACTTTGCAGCCATCACAGACCCGTTAAAGCTGGGTGAACTGATCCGGGTGATCCGTGGCTACCAGGGCGGGCCAATCGTCCGGGCCGCGCTGCAACTGGCACCCATACTGTTTCAACGACCCGGCGAACTACGGGCGGCGGCATGGGCTGAATTTGATCTTGACGCTGCACTGTGGACGATTCCGGCGGCGCGCATGAAACGCCGGGTTGACGGCAAGAAAAACGGCGACCCGCACCTTGTCCCCCTGCCCACGCAAGCCGTGGAGATTTTGCGCAAACTGCACCCCATCACCGGACACAGTGCCTTGTGTTTCTTTGGTGAGCGCAGCCACGACCGCCCCATCAGTGACAACACCCTGCGGGCGGCGCTGCTGACCTTGGGTTATGGGCCTGACAAGCAAAGCGTTCACGGCTTCAGGGCCACAGCACGCACGCTGCTGGCTGAAGTGCTGGACTTTGACCCGCTGGTGATCGAAGCGCAGCTAGCCCACTCGGTGAAGGATGCCAATGGGCGCAGCTACAACCGCACCACCTACCTGCAACACCGGGCCACCATGATGCAGACGTGGGCGGACTATCTGGACAAGCTGGCCAAAGGTGCGGACGTGATCGAACTCAAGGCGGCATAACAGTTTTGGCCACGCCTAGCTATCGGCTGATCCTCGATGGTGAAAACCGGGACTCCCCTGACCCGGCTGGCGCTGGTTCTTTATCGGGGCGTTCAGGGGGCGAAATGGCAGACTCGAATTTATCGAAATGGGACTTTGCGTTTGAATTTATGCTGTACGAAGCGGCGGCACTGATTGTTGGCATTGATCCTGCCGAAATCTACGTCGAAACAAAACCTGCCAAAGACAACCCCAGAATCTATGACTATCACGAGCATCCACAAATCAAACCTGTGATTGATCGCATGAAACTCAGCTACTTTGATGCGTATGAGTTATTCACATCGATGCGAGATGGGGGGTGGACTTGCTCGCACACCGAACCGTTATCAAATAACATCTTGCGCAGTAGAAGGATGATGGGCGTTCCCTTAGGGATTGGGAGCCCGTATTTGCCACTCGACCCCGCTATGGGAAAGACATTGGACGATTTGTTCGCTCCAGTCGAAGATCTTTGTGTGTACGAAACTGCAAAATTTCACCGCCATGAGATTGCACGGTGGCTGTCGGCAATCGGTATGAAGTCGGTTTACCAGTTTGACCTACCGACCACCACGGTTGTGCAGTCTGACCCAGACATAGACCCTGCTGATTTACCCGTCGAACTTGATGCTGCAAACATGGCATATCGGGCAGTCCTGAACGGCTATGGCAACCAGTCCGACACCTTCAAAAACAGGCTGATCAACTACTTGCAAATGACTTACACCGACTTGAAAACCGAAGCTGTACAGAGAATTGCAACGGTGGCCAATCCGGACAAAGCAGTCGGGCGCAAGAGACTCAACAAAGAATAGGCCGTGTATTGAAACCCTTTATCCATGCGGGTTTGCGCAATGGACGGCCTATTCTTTTGAGCTAATGGGCGGTTTAAACCGTCTATTCACAGGACGGTTAGCCCGTTGAAATCCCACCACTGCTGCACTTCGCTGCAATAAGCGCCAGACGGCGATAAGGGGTTTCACCAATGAGTATTCTCAGAATGTCCGCAGTCAAAGCGGAAACCGGGCACGCCAGCCACGCCAGTGTTTACACAGCCATTCATGACGGCTTGTTTACAGTTCCGGTGCCCATCGGCCAAAGAGCGGTAGGCTGGCCCGACACCGAAGTGAAGGCCATCAACGCGGCGCGTATCGCTGGCAAGACCGACGAACAGATCCGCGAACTGGTGGCCAAACTGCACAGCGCACGCATGGCGGGCAGTGATGAACCGTTCAAAACAGACTGGTTCGACCGCAGCGCCAGACTGAAAAAGCAAGCGGCAAAACGGAGCAAGCACACGGCACGGGCCACGGCTTAAGAGGTGGCCACCATGAGCCTACACACACCACGCCCCAAGCGGGCCGCACTGCTGGCCATTCGGCGCGCCTACCCTGGCAACACCACCACCGTGCAATGTGAACGCATTCGGGCAGCGCTGGCACAGTTCAGCATCACCACCTTTGAGGCCATGCGTTTCTTGGACATTTACGACCCACGTGCACGAGTGATGCAACTGCGCAATGCAGGGCTGGGTATCGACACCCACTGGCGCACCATCGTGACCGAAAGCGGCGCAAAACATCGTGTCGGGCTGTATGCACTGAAAGGCGGTGCGGCATGAAGACCTTCATTCAATCCGCTGGCTACTGGCTGGTGATTAACGCTCACTGGCTGGTCACTGTGTTGCTGGGGCTGGTTCTGGGGGTATTGCAATGACATTCGTCAGAAACAACCTACCCGATGCAGCAAGCTACTTCCAGAGCGAGGGCCTGACCCTGACCGGGCCACGTTCTGCCAAGTGGAAGACCACCCGCTGTGAATTCCATGGCGGCAGCGACTCCATGCGCGTCAACATCGCAACAGGCGCATGGTGCTGTATGGCCTGCGGCGAAAAAGGCGGCGACGTGCTGGCCCACCACATGGCCGCGCATGGCCTGGAATTCATCGAGGCAGCCAAAGCCCTGGGCTGCTGGCAAGACGATGGAAAGCCCCACGCACCGCAAAAGCCCAAACCCCTACCACCCAGCGCCGCTCTGTCTGTGCTGGCCTTCGAGTGCACCCTGATCGCCGTAGCGGCTGGAAACATTGCCCACGGCGTGCAACTGACCCCCACCGACCTGACCCGCGTTTTGCAGGCAGCGGGCCGGGTCAACAGCATCAAGGAGGCCTACCAATGAGCGCCACACAGACAACTGCCGAGTACGAAGCCATGGTGGCCAAGAGCTGGGATTACAAAGCGTTTCCCATGAAGGATGATGCTATCCATCAAGTAGCAACCTGCAAAGGTAATGCAAGGGCTACGGCCCTGAATGATGCATGGCCTGAACCCACACCGCTACCAGACGCCTTGCCAGCGGTAGAACCCTTTGATGCAGATTTGTTGCCGCTGGCTTTGCGGGCCTGGGTGATGGACATTGCCCACCGGATGCAATGCCCGGCAGACTTTCCGGCAGTGGCGGCGCTGGTGGCATTAAGCAGCCTGATTGGTGCGCGTGCCGTGATCCAGCCCAAGGCGCGTGATGATTGGCAGGTTGTCCCCAATCTGTGGGGCGCAGTCGTAGGCAGGCCGGGTGTGAAGAAGTCCCCCGCCTTGGGTGAAGCCTTGAAACCATTACACCGGCTGGAGGCGGCAGATTTTGAGCTGTGGCAGGCCGCACATGAAGCCTGGGCGCTGGACTGCAAAGTAACAGCTATGCAGGACGATGCCAACGAGCGCAAGGCCAAAGGCCTGGCAGCCAAAGACCCGGCGGCAGCGCGAGCGTTATTGCAGTTGATGGACACCCCGGCAGAACCCACCGCACGGCGCTACATCGTCAACGATGCCACGGTGGAAAAGCTGGGCGAACTGATGCAGCAAAACGCCTGGGGCACCTTGTCCTATCGTGATGAACTTTACGGACTACTCACAAGCCTGGACAAGCCGGGGCAGGAAGGGGCGCGGGCCTTCATGCTGCAAAGCTATGACGGCAATCAGGGCTACACCTTTGACCGTATCGGGCGCGGCACCGTGTACATCCCCCGCGTGTGCCTGGCGATGATCGGCGGCATCCAGCCCGGCAGGATTCAGGAATATGTGCGTGGTGCGGTGGCCGGTGGTAGTGCCGATGATGGCTTGTTGCAGCGCTTCGGGCTGGCCGTGTGGCCGGACGTGACAGGCGACTTTGTCCACGTTGACCAATGGCCCGACACCCCGGCCAAGCAAACAGCCTGGGCGGTGTTTGAGCGGCTGGCGCAGTTGCAGCCTGCCAGCGACACCAGCCCGGTGATCTGGCGATTCAGCCCCGAGGCCCAAGACCTGTTTGTTGAATGGCTGGTTCCCTTTGAGGTGGAGATACGTAGCGATGAGCTACACCCGGCGATGGTGTCGCACCTGGCCAAGTACCGAAAGCTGATACCGGCGCTGGCGCTGGTGTTTGCCTTGATCGACACACCGGACAGCGGCGGTATTGTTCATGAGGGCGAATTGCTCAGGGCGCTGGCCATGGGGGACTATCTGCGCAGCCATGCCAACCGGCTGTATGCGGCAGCGGTGACACCGGAGACCACCGGGGCGGCTGCATTGCTTTCAAAGATCAGGGCAGGCAAATGGCTGGATCGTGATGGCGTGATCCTGGACACGTTCACACCGCGACAGGTGGCCGTGAAGCATTGGGCCGGACTGACCACACCCGAGGCGGTGCGCAAGGCTGCAGACGTGCTGGCAGACTATGACTATCTGCGCCGGGACATTGCGCAGGCTGGCACGGCTGGTGGCAGACCCAGCGACCGCTATGTGATCAACCCGGCATTGCTGACAGGTGGCACGGTATGAAGTGGCTTACACGGCTGAAGAAAATCAGCGCACACGCAGAAACGGACGCTACAGAACCTACGAAACCCCGCTATCAGGATCAAGCAGGGGGTTTTGTAGCTTTCGTAGCGCCCATATCGGCACCTACGCAGAAATTCATGGGCAGCCCAACACCCGCCAATGACTCCATGCCAGAGGATCAGGTGCCACCCATAACACCCATCCCCAGCACCTGGCGCGAGTTGGCCAGCGCCTACCACCTACACCACTTCAAATGCCCGACCTGCATATCGGCCGGACAAGGCCGGGGCCTGCGTTGTGGTGTGGGGGCGGCGCTGTGGACAGGCTATCAGGATGCAAGTGCATGAAGCCCTTTGACAGCCAAACACCGTAGATCACAGGTTAACAAAAAGTGCAACAAGCAATTGCTACAGAATAGATAGCTACCTGCACATATAGAACGGGAACTACAGCGTAATCTGATTCGCAAAGTGGTGCAAAAAGTACGCACCACACTGTTAAATTGCCTAATGATTTAGGTTCGTAAAAGGAGCATACCCCCATGACAACCCGTTCAAAGCGCAGCACAGACCAGATGCACGCCCTGGACATTCGCAAGCTGCACCGTAAGGGCTTGCTGACACCGGGCGGCTCGTTCACATGGCAATGGACAAGGCGCGGTAACGTGATAGCCACCATCGGCGGCATAGTGGACACCACCACAAGCGTGACGCTGCACTACCGCACCCGTAGGCATGGCGGGGAATGGCACGATAAGCGATATCAGGTCATGATTGACTGGACACCTTGCAACTATGGCGGTGCGCGGCCCTGGTGGCTCTGTCCGCGTTGTGGGCGGCGTGTGGCGGTGCTGTGGGGTGATTCGTTCTATGCGTGCAGGCACTGCCAACAGATCAACTACGAGTCAACACGCACCACTGAATCCAGCAAGCCATTCGAGAGGGCCGACAAGCTGCGCAGGCGTTTAGGCTGGTGCGCTGGTGTTGCCAACGATCAGGGCGACAAGCCCAAGGGGATGCACGCGCGAACTTACTTGCGGCTGCTGAACGAACTCAACGCCCATTCAATGGCAGCATTTCAGAGCACCGAAGATAGGCTGACGCGGCTCAATGGGACCATGAAAGGCTGGTGATCGCACCAAGCCACTGGGGCAACTTCCAATCTGGTTAGCGCGTTGGTTAGTGCACAAATCGAGGTATCCAAGCCTGGTATCCACAGAAACCACCCTGAATTTTCAGAGGCACTCAAGGCAGGTTGAGCGGTACGCAAGCAGCTGGTACGCGCTCAGTACGCATGGGTAAGCTGGTAGCTTGGCGGGTTGTCTGTCAGCGAAGTGTGGCAACCATGATCTGCACGACAAGTCCGACAACCCCGCCAGCGATCATTGCGAACTTGGCATCGAGATTCGGAATTGCCAATGGTGCTGCCAAACCGACCAGCACCCCAATAAAAACAAAGACAAGGCCATTGAGTCCGCCACCGGACTCGCTGTAATCGCTTTCAATAACATTACCCGCCCGGTCGAGCTGCGCATGAGCGTTGGAAATTGCAAGCGCCGCAATCATTGCAATACGTTTCATTGACACTCCCTTTAGTTGAGTCGCCAACGACGAACCAGGCCTTTGCGGCTCTCATTGTTAAAAAATGTAGCGAATCATCCACGGATTGAAAATACTATATGCCTGAATCAAGATCAAAAACAACACTTGGACCTTCGTGCGGTTTAGTGGGTATCAAAGGCAAAGGCGGGGAACAAAACGGGGAACAGTTTGATTTTCAAAAAAGATAGCACTAGCATCCATGCGGGTTTCAAGGCATCTTTCGAGCGCTCTCATTTCAACCCGTTTTTTTGTGCCCAACCAAAGGCCCATCCTGTGGCTCAGCGCAACACCAGCTTGGCTCCCGCTGTGGCGGCGGTGATCTCACCCACCTCACACGCGTCGTCAAAACCAAGCTGCCGGAACACTGCCAGCACCGCGTCCACTGTGTCAGGGGCACAACTCACCAACAGGCCTCCGCTGGTTTGTGGGTCGGACAGCAGCGCCTGATCGACTGCGGCAAAGTCGGCTGGCAACAACACCTCAGCACCATACGCGGCCCAGTTGCGGCCCGAGGCGCCGGTGATATTGCCCGCCAGCGCCAGTCCACGCGCACCAGGCAGCAACGGCACCCGGTGCCAGTCAAGCGTGGCCGTCAGCCCCGCGCCGCGGGCCATTTCCAACGCATGGCCGGCCAGCGCAAAACCGGTCACATCGGTCATGGCATGTACACCCGGTAAAGCCGCCAGCAGCGGGCCGGGGGTGTTGAGTTGGGTGGTGATCGCCATCATCTGCGCGTAGCCGACCGCGTCCAGCTGGTTCTTCTTGAGTGCCGCCGACAAGATGCCGACCCCAATTGGTTTGCCCAGAATCAGCTTGTCTCCCAACTGGGCGCTGGCGTTTTTCTTGACCCGACTCGGATGCACCAGGCCCAGCGCCACCAGGCCGTAAATTGGCTCGACCGAATCAATGGTGTGGCCGCCCGCAATCGGGATACCTGCCGCGCGGCAGACACTGGCACCCCCCTCCAGAATCTGACCGATGGTCTCGATCGACAACACGGCAATCGGCATGCCTACCAGCGCCAGCGCCATGATGGGTGTGCCGCCCATGGCGTACACATCGCTGATGGCGTTGGTCGCGGCAATACGGCCAAAGTCAAACGGGTTGTCGACGATGGGCATAAAGAAGTCGGTGGTGGCGATCAGCGCCTGATGTTCATTGAGCTGGTACACCGCTGCGTCGTCAGCAGTTTCAACGCCGACCAACAATTCCTTAGGGATAGGCATGGCGCTGGTGCCCTTGAGGATGCTCGACAACACCCCGGGCGCAATCTTGCAGCCACAGCCGCCACCGTGCGACAGGCTGGTCAGGCGTGGCTCGGCGGGTCGGCCAGCAACTGCAGTGGCGTCAGGGGATGAAGGTGGCGGGTTTGAAGCAGGGGATGTCATGGTGGTCCTGGTCTGAAGATCTGAAGGTCCAAAACTTCATTATCCGGCGCCGACTGCCGATAAAAATATAGCAAAGACCTCAATGCTTGACTGGCTTGGCGCCTGCGCAGATACTTCCAACCCATATAACACGGAAACACCGATGACAGATCAGAATGAGCAGCCTGACGCGTTGGGGGCTGTACCGGTTGTACCCCCGCCGCCGCCCGTGAACTTTCTTACCGTGCCCTGGCCCCACATTGGCGCTTGGACACATTACCTTTTGAACACCGATATCCCGGTACTGGCCTCTACCGCCCAGGCTTTAGAGGAGTTGCGTGCCAAGGAAGACGAGGTGGACGCCAACATGCTCACATTAGTGATTCAGGCCGACCCACTGATGACACTCAAGGTGTTGTCGTTTGCGGCAGGCCTGCGCAAACCCAGCCAGGCCACCGAAACTGAGTCCATCACCACCTCGCTGGTACTGATGGGTATCTCACCCTTCTTCCGGCACTTTGGGCCCCAACGCACGGTCGAGGACTGGCTCGCCGACCAACCTGAGGCCAAAGAGAGCCTACAAAAATTGCTACGAAGAGCAGAGCGCGCGGGCCAGTTTGCACTTGGGTTTGCGGTACATCGGGGTGATACAGACGCAACCATCATCCACCAGGCGGCGTTCCTGCACGACTTTGCCGAGATGCTGATCTGGTTACATGCCCCCACGTTGGCCATCAAAATTCGCGACGCCCAGGCTGCCGATCCCACGTTGCGCTCCGGTGTCATCCAGAAAGAGGTGCTGGGGGTTGAAGTCACCGACTTGCGACAGACGCTGATGAAGCTGTGGCATCTGCCCGAGTTGCTGATCAACATCAGTGACGACCGCCACGCCGAACGCAGCAATGTGCAATGTGTGGTGCTGGCGGTGCGATTGGCGCGCCACACCGCGCAGGACTGGAACAACGCAGCCATCCCGGACGACATTGAAGACATTGCCAGGCTGCTCAACACCACACCACGCATCGCACGACTGTTCCTGAACAAAATTGACCACCCGATTCTGGAAGCTGCATCGCTGGCAGATTTGCCGTAACGGCCCTCAGATCAGCCAAGTTAGCAGCCAGCAGAACTCATCTGACAGACAAACAAGCCGCACTGCCAGTGGCCAAGGCGTCGGCCATACGAGCCTGGCGTAGCGGGTCCAGCAGCGCCAGCTCTTCGTCCCGGTGTTTGATCACCCCGGCCTCAAACAACAGAGCAGGCATACGGGCTGCATGCAACACCACCAGGTTGTCGTAGTACCAGACGCCATTTTGGGCATCGGCCGCCAGGTGGCTTTTCCCATGCCAAGTCGAGGGCTCAAACCCCGCCCGCCGCAACATCAACCCCATCACCACCGCACAGCGCAGGCTGATGTCGGGGAATGGGTTGCGTGCCGAGATGAACAAGCCATAGCCCTGCTTGACATCGGTGTAGCTGGCCG